>Ga0307514_10000775_pt1 | contig 52970 bp, 43 predicted proteins | sample 16_EM_MG_FD_203088 | JGI IMG/M metagenome (GOLD analysis project Ga0307514, IMG submission 203088) | Populus trichocarpa ectomycorrhiza microbial communities from riparian zone in the Pacific Northwest, United States - 16_EM | ecosystem: Host-associated > Plants > Roots > Unclassified | place... | reverse complement strand
GGCTATAAAGAGCCAGCGTTGGACGTAGGAATTTGGGGATCATCAGCGAACACATTAGCATTCAGAGAACACCAAAGACGATCTTAAAATATTATTAAGAATTCTATCTATATTTTTATCTACATAAAATCTCCTACACCATTACGTCCCTCATCCACCTCCGAGATCAAGTGACATATGTCTGGAGCACATCCGTCACCATACGAATACGCTCTGCACAAGGTCGTCGTGTTATTCGGAGAGTTACTTATTCAACTGGCCGAAGCTGGTTTAACCCACACCTACCGCGACGTACTGAGATACTGTGAACTCGAGAATATTCACTTCCTGGTGTTGAGGTACGTGAATACTGGTGCTGGACTATGCGAGGAGTGGGCCGAGGACTGGTTGCACGAAGGGGAAGCTTGATCTTCCTATACGAAGACGACGGGCTGTGGAGGCGATTTTATTTGGCGCGCTTTTACGTCACGGACGCAAGAGGTTGAGTCTTGGGAAAGACGAGGGAAAAAGAGTAGAGATAGGCGGCTGTACTTAGATTCAATAAATATTGTATTAGTTATTGGGATCTAAACACCCCCGTAACACTTGGCCAGGCACAACGTTGACACTCTCCGGCTGCTTTCCGGCGACGTAACTCGCTACCTTCAATTCCTTCTGTCTGAGTACCAAAGGTTTTGATGGGCTTCTTCTTCTTTGCCTTCCACTTCACTACTCTCCTAGCTTGCCGAGTGAATCTTCCAATAGCTTTCGTTTCTTGTGTGGACTGTGCTAGGAACGCTTCGCAGTTATTGATGATCTCGTTAGGTATATCCGACTCCGAAGTACTAGGACGTTCGCCGTCTCAATCGATAGAACAACTATCGGTTGGTTGAATCCTGGCTCGACGGCTTGGATGTATCCCGCAATCTGTATCTTGATCCACCGCTAAGACCTTCTTCTGATTACCTGAAGATTCTTGCACAGTTGCTGAATTAAATACCATCCCAGAATTCCGAATATTGCTTTGTATTTTAAGGTTGTCGATATGGATATCCAATCCTTCCTGAAGTCTGATAATCGAAGATATCCACCAAACCCTCTGCCCCAGGAAAATGTACTGATTTATTCTGCCGTAGGCTATAATGTTTTCGAGAGCATATACAATAACATCATCATAATTTTACAAAGAGAGTGGTCATTCGTAAGATTATACTTATCGGGGCGGGGCTGCCGCAGCAGAAAGCTAATAGATTTTATATATAGGTAATAATAGATATAGGTATCATAAAAATACAATAATATTTCAGATCGTTCTTCGCTGGTAGGTATCGCAGAGTGTTTCGCTGCTAGAGCTTGTTCCTCTCATTATCGGAACAATGTGACCCTTTATATAGAAAGTTCAATCGGGATGTTACGCATGCGCACCCATATTTCCTTTCCATGATTCTGATCGCAACGTGCTTTGCGTCATACATTCATGACACCTCCGTGTGCTCTCTTTGGTAGTAACCGGACTTTCAAATGAACACGCTGGGTAGAGATTGCCAAGAATGCCCAAGGTTATCGTGTATATGCATGTGCGGCATTACTGTGTTTCGCTACTGATAAGAATCAACCCTCACATGCACAATATCATATATCATGTCATAACTTCAACTTGGACATCTCACACCGGTATGGTTCGGTAATCGGGAATAACTCCCGGCATAGCGGGACAGCGTCTTCGAGCAAATCAATACTTTAGTATGATTGCATCAAAGGTTTACGTGGCGGACAGCCAATACTATGCCGATGTAGATTAAATGACATGCGTACTTCCACTCTTAGACGAAAAACACCTGCAGTGGCCATTCCGCACCGGCAAAGATGCGGGGTTGCAATAGGCCTCATATCAACAGCCAATGTCATAATCCCTCAATCACGCCGCTGCTCAGGCCGGGACCATTACCTTTGGCCGGGGAGTGCCCAGTGCTCTGATATCACATTAGACAGCCAGTCATAAGATCCCACGTACTAGCTGCAACTAACAGTTGCCGTGTCTGCGGATACGAACTCCTTTGCTCTACTCCGATCAGACATGATACCTCTAGTATTGGAAATGAATCTGGTTGAAAATGACCCACTCGGCAGGGTTGTGGCCCTTTCGTTCTGGCAAACTCATTGCATGACCAAATCAGCTGCCGCAGCGTATGCTTCGATGAATCCATTAATCCGAAGATTATTCAATCGAGACAAGTACCACTTGGACCCCGCTAAAGGTCTTCCCGACTAAATGTTGTGAGCATGCCTAGGGCAGTCGTTGTACATGTCAGGTGGCCGAAGCTCCTCTGAGAAGTACCCATCATTGGGTATCTCAGGTTACATATACTCTGCAAAGGGAGAACCCCTAACACACTACTCGTTAACTCGAGTGGTCTGGATCGGAATGTAACCTCGTATTTGACTTGAGCTTATGCGACAATAATTACCGGTTGGCATGGTGTCAGTTGGTCGCCGAATAAATATATGACGCAATTAACTAACTCATCTGCCTGAGGGATTTAACAGGCGTGAAGCATTATCAACTTGGTTGGTAGAAGTGTTACAGGGATGTTTAGATCCCAATAACTAATACAACATTTATTGAATCTAAGTACAACCGCCATTCTAATCTCTTTCTCTCCTCGTCTTATCCTAAGACTCAACCTCTTGCCCGTCTTGCAAGAGCAATCTGTTCTCGCAGCAGTAACTCTAGCGCTACTTCTTCTAATATCTCCAAATTGAACCGATGCCAATTTCTGTCTCGAATGTAGATGTAAATCAGACATCCCCGTCGAACAACCACTCCTCGGAAAATTCCTCCAAGGGTAAAGCACCCGTGTTGAGATACCTCAGCACCAGGTAATCGATATTCTCGAGTTCGCAGAAACGAAACACCACAGCATACGTGTGGGTTAAACGGTCCTCGCCCAACTCCAAAAGCAAATTGCCGAAACTCGCGACAATCCTCTGGAGTGTGTACTCGGCTGGTGTGTGCTGATGTCCAGACATATAATACCCAGTCGCATGTATGAATGAGGGCAGTAATTTTGAATAGATAGAATCGTTAATAATATTTTAAAATCGTCTTCAGTGTTCTCTGAGAGCTAATCTTTCGCTGATCCTCCACAAATCGTTCCGAACAACGCTGGCTCTTTATAGCCTGCATTCTTCCTCCAGGTGTGATACGGTTATCTCTGCCAACGACCTCCCATCGCCCGATAATACCTTACCATGACACCCTCAGGTAGTCGCGTCTCTGCAATGCAGTTTGAATGCATTACGCTCCTGATACCAAATCAGGCCATCCATCGCACGATATCAGCTTACACTTTCCTATACTCAGACATCCTTTGCAATCGTACTAGTCGGTAGCTGGAACATCTAGCAACCAAGTTGATAATGGTTATCGCCAATTAATCCCTCATGCAGGTGCGTGATTAATTGTGTCATAGATTTGGTCGGCGACCAACCGATACTATGACATCATAGATTATTGACAAGGAAGCTCGTATCCGATACGAGGTTACATTGCGATCCCAACTGGCTCGAATCAACAAGTAGTGTTTGCTCTAGGCTCAACGCCTACGTCATTAATCCCTCAGTGACGTCATGCAAAGGTCGAGACTAGTCTCCAGACCGGAACGTGCCTCTCCGAATCCTAGCCCACCATGGTTGGGGAGAAGAGACTTCTTAATCGCATCTTGACTTAGCCACTGCCGTGTGTGGTTACTACATTCGTCCCGCCGAGTATCTGCGCGTGAATGAAGTACCCACACTTCACACGACCAACATGAACACCCGTCGATACAAGAGCATGTTGCTGACCACCTGAATGGTCTATGCGTAGGTGTTATGCATGTGCAAGATATGTGTGCATCTTGTAACCATATCCAAGTATCATTATCACTGCTAGGGACAACCCCTAACAAGAAGTTCCAACTACCGACTCCTATGATTGCAAAAGATGTCTGAGTTAGAAAAGAATACGGTGATATCGCCTGATGGATGGCCCGATTGTTATCAGGAGCGTAATGCTTTCAAAGCACATTGCAAAGACCCAATTACCTGAGGGTGATGTGGTGGGTTATTACCGGGCGCCAGGAGGGCGTGGTCGAGATAACGGTATCACGCCTGAGAAAGAACGAGGCCTATAAAGAGCCAGCCCAGGTTGAAGGATTGTGGGAATCATCAGTGCACAGATTAGCTTTCTGAGAACACCGAAGACGATCATAAAATATTATTAAGAATTCTATCTCTTCAATATTACTTGCCTCATACCTACACGAGACGCGGCAATTTATGCCTGGCCATCTGTACACACCAGCCATGTACGCACTGAAGAAGATTGTCAAGAGTTTCGGCAATTTGCATTCTGAATTGGCTAAGCACCATTTAACTCACACCTACACTGTGGTTTTTCGTTTTTGTCAACTTGAGAATATCGACTACCTGGTGCTGAGATATCTCAATACAGGTGCTTTACCCTTCGAGGAATATTCCGAGGAGTGGTTGTTCCACGGCGAAATCCAATTCTCGTCTATTGTTACGGGGGTGTTTAGATTCCAATATCTAATACAATATTTATTGAATCTAAGTACAGCCGCCTATCTTTACTCTTTTTCCCTCGTCTTTCCCAAGACTCAACCTCTTGCGTCCGTGACGTAAGAGCGCGCCAAATCATATCGCCTCCACAGCCCGTCGTCTTCGTACAGGAATATCAAGCTTCCCCTTCGTGCAACCAGTCCTCGGCCCACTCCTCGTATGGTCCAGCACCAGTATTCACCTATATCAACACCAGGAAGTGAATATTCTCGAGTTCGCAGTATCTCAGTACGTCGCGGTAGGTGTGGGTTAAACCAGCTTCGGCCAGTTGAATAAGTAACTCTCCGAATACCACGACGACCTTGTGCAGAGCATATTCGTATGGTGACGGATGTGCTCCAGACATATGTCACTTGATCTCGGAGGTGGATGAGGGACGTAATGGTGTAGGAGTTTTATGTAGATAAAAATATGGATAGAATTCTTAATAATATTGTAAGATCGTCTTCGGTGTTCTCTGAATGATAATGTGTTCGCTGATGATCCCCAAATTCCTACGTCCAACGCTAGCTCTTTATAGCCATGGACCTGTCTTGTCGAGAGAGTGATTATCCCGGCCACGCCCTCTTAGCGCCCGTAAAATAACTCACCACAACACCCTCAGGTAATTGCGCCGTGGCTACGTGGTTTGAAAGCTTACGCTCCTGATAACGAAGTCAGGCCATTTGTTGCTCGATATCAGCTCACCCATACCTATTCAATCGTCCCTTGCAATCTGAAGAGTCGGTAGTTGGAATATCTACCAACCAAGTTGATAATGCTTATCCCTGCTAAGGACAACCCCTGACATCTATATTGGAGCCGGTCATGGGCACCACTTCCACATTGTCCAATTGGACGAAGCAGCACTAGAGTCAGCGCTGAGAGAACAGATTGCTCTTGCCAGACGGGCAAGAGGTAGTCATATGATAAGACAAGGAAAGAAAGAGTGATTGCTTAGATAGGCAGCTGTATTTAGATTCGATAAATATTGTATTGATTATTGGGATCTAGGTACCCCCATAACAACGTTCGAATTACCTTCGACATAAGAGACACGAATTCCTGTATGATGTCTTCAGGTATTCTCATCAATATTTAAATTTCTTTCGATAGAAGAGAAACGAAGCCATGTATAATGTCTTCAGGTTTTCTGATTGATGTTCGAATTACCTTCAACATATGAGAAATGAAGACATGTATTCTCACGTCTATGATTATCTATAAGAATTAAGTAATACTTATCCCATTGGGAAACGTAATTTCATCTATAACCAGGTGTACCATGTCATGAGTGACAGAGTTAGAAGATACCAAAGCTAAGTAGATCCTTCTTAAAAACTACAACGAGTTTACAAATTATGAGTAGTTACTTTGCATTAAAGAGGCAAACATCTACTATGTAATGTTTAGGTACTCTCACATACCAGGACTAAAGATACCATTATCTTATGTAACATAATGAATCAAGTAATAAGTGACAAAAGTATGAGGACTTACGCTTAATATCATAAGGCCGTGGCCATTTGACTTAAGTTCGGTTCGATGATAATTGTGAATTATTACAAGTCCAGGTATGGGTCGAACCTTTAGATGACATAACTGAATGATATCGGGCATATTTCACGCTGTCCTCTCTGACCCTCACGCGGGTGGTACTGTCATGGTGAAGAGAGTTGATCGTTTGGAATATGTCATGTACATTTGGAGATATTTCCGAAAGCATTGAGAAGTACAGTACATATGTATCGACCGGAGTTCGATATTCCGGCAGCCTGAAATCTGCGCTTAAATGAGACATCGGAGTAAATCAGCTATACTTCAAAATGTTAAATCGAGATTAAATCCCTGCACGAGTATGGTATTCAGAAGAACCTCTGTAGCAAATGGTCATATGATTATTTGTACCTGAGATTGTATCAATGTAGTAAATGATCTTGAGACTATATGTACCATTGGAACGGATGAATTGCGATTACACTTGTGTGGTAATAGTACGATTTGTTCGCAGAGACGGCAGAGAACGTTGGGTCACCGTTCCTAGGGAAGGGGGTGATGTTACGGGTCTCGAAGGCTAAGAGTCGGACAAAAGAGAAGGAACTGATTGTTACGGCCGTTCTTAATCCCAATAATCAATACAACGTTTATTAAAACTAAGTACGGCAGCGTATCTAAACCCCTCCTCTCCTCATCTTATCCCAACACTCAACCTCTTGTATTGGAGACACAAGAGGTCACCAAATTAAACCTTCTCCAAAGTCCTTCTCCTTTGTATATGAAGATTAAACTTCCCCTTCGTGTAACCACTGCTCTGCCCACCCCTCGAAGGGTAGTGCACCGGTGTTCAAATACCTAAATGCCAGGTAGTCGAAATTCTCGAGTTCGCAGATGTGAAAAACTTCTCGGTAAGTCCAGGTTAAACCGGCCTCTGCCCAGTGTGAAAGTAGTTCGCGGACTAACCCGACAACCTGTTGGATAGCGTATTTTCATTGGGTCAGTTGTCGACCAGCCAGATGTTGCTTGATTGCGGAGGTATATGAGGGAAGTAACTCTGAAAGAGTAGATAGAATTCTTAATAAGATTTCATGATTGTCTTCGGTGTTCTCTGAAAGCTATTCTATTCGCTGATGATCCTCCAATTCCTCCGACCCATCCTGGCTCTTTATAGCCTTCATTCTGCTTTTCACATAATAGTGTTATCGTGGCCACGCTCCTCATGTGCCCAGTGATATCTTACCACCACACCCTCAGGTGGTGGTGTCTTACCTATAAGGTTTGAAAGCATTATGCTCCGGATAACGATCAGGCCATCCATCGCAAGATATCAGCATCTCTCTCACCACCTGTAACATCTTTTGCCATCAGATGATTCCGCAGTTGGAACATCTACCACCCAAGGTGATAATGCTTATCGCCTTTTAAATCCCTCATTCGGATGAGTTATTTACTTGCGTTATAGACTTAATCGGCGACCAACCGAGACTATGCCAACGTAGATTATTGACGCGTACGCAGGTATCCGATACGAGGTTACATTGCGATCCAGACTACTTGAGTCAACAAGTAGTGTTTGCTCTAGGCACGATGCCTTTGTCATTAATCCCTCAGTTATGTCATGCTAAAGTTGAGACTTTTCTCTAGACCAGAACGTGCTTCCCGAATCCTGGCCCTTTACAGGTAGGTAGAAGAGTCCTCTTAATCGCGTCTGACTATCAACTGCCATGCATGATTACCATCCATGTCCCGCAGAGTATGGGGGTGTGAATGATGCACCCACGCATCGCGCGACCAACATGAACTCCCGCTGAAGACCATGTTGCTGACCACTTGAATTGTACATGCATAGGTGTTACACATATCTCAAATATGTATGCATCATGTAACCATAATCAAGTATCATTATCCCTGCTAAGAGGGAACCCCTAACATTTATAATACAGAATTAATGACATTATGTATTAACAATAAACGATACGATATTTGACAAGTAATACAGATACAGAATTATCGACATTCTGTATTAACAATAAAGGATATGATTGTTAGGGGTTCTCTCCTGATAGCGGTAATGATACATGTTGATTGCATAAGCAAGTACACGTGCATAAGTTCACGAAGCAAAACACCTTCTTGCGTAAGCAACCATGTGATCAGTCAGATAACCTTTAGCGGGGTATTATCTGAGCCGCGAGTTGGGTTTGTGATAAGAATGGTCTTATCATGCGGATTCGCAAGATGATGCAATTATGATGCGATTGCCGGGATGTGAAATATCATCAGCGGTGCACATAATTAAACGCAATTACTATTATCTTATCGATAGCGGGACAACGCAGCCTACTTGCGATAAGCAATGTGGGGGCGCAGCACGCGATATGCAATATGCGAGTAAGAGGGATCATCGCACCCTTGCCTCAAGTTAGGCTGAGGGATTAATGCGCGCAAACCCCGGATCACGGAAGTCCGGATCCTAAGCATGCAGTGCGTGAGGGATTATTGACATTGGCGATAAGGCCAGGAGCGATATAGAGATCGCAACCCGATAAGGGTGTCGTAATCTACGTTGGCAGAGTATCGGTTGGTCGCCGACGTAAATCTCTGAAGCAAAGCCGAATAGCCATAGTGGTGAGGCATTAATAACCTCGAGTTATTATTAATTTGCGATAAAGCACTGATGGTCTATATGACGTCAGATGTTCCAACTACTGAACGAACGATAAGCAAGATGTCTAAGTTGAAGTTATGAGTTGGCATTAGGAGTGCATTTGATATCACGTCATGATGATGGCCTCATATGAGGAGCGTAATGCTTTGAAACCAGTCATGCGTGGACACGATAACCAGAGGGAACTCCTGGCGGCAAAACGGAATACTCTTCCGTGATAAGCTATCAAGCAAAACCTATTGGTCTAGTCAGGAGTAGCGGCCAAACTAAGGGCTGGCGAAAAGGCGATAAAATACTCAGGTCGTCCCCGACGATTGAAAGAACCAAGCTCTAGCAGCAATCCACAGTCAGACATTACCAGCGAAGAACACCTTAAAATATTATTAAGATTTCTACACAAGACTTCATCATATTGTCACTACTTCCAAACAGTGATTTCATTATTTATGTTTACCTTGAGACAATCGAAGAGACGCACGGCCCACGATCATCTTGTCCGCCAATTCGGAGAACTATTTCTCTACTACGAGGAAACCAGGAATACTTCTGGGCAATACTGGACATTGAGATCGGCAGAGACACTTGGCATCACGTACGACGTTTGTTGATTTATCAACGAGGGACTGTTGCCTTTCGAGGAACATATCGATACGAGCCTTATACACGATCAGGAAGAAAACGGGGACTGTTTCTAGAGGGCGCTCTTGCATAAGGGCAAGAGGTTGAGTCTTAGGATAAGACGAGGAAAGAAAAAGAAGTTTAGTTAGGCGGCTGTATTTTAAGTTAATAAAGTGTTTTATTGAAACGTGGCTTAATACCCCCGTAACAATGATATTGTAGGAAAGATTTTGAGACAGAATTAACGAAACTCTATATTGACAATAAACGATACGATATTTACGAGCGATACAAGATATGATGCTCAGTCTGCACATTATATATGGAAATAAAGAGAAGACTACTTGTCATATGTAGGGGCTGTGCCGCAATTTAAAGTCCAAGGGAATATAGCAGCCTGTTACGATGATGTTCGCCCCGTGAGGCTAGCAAGTTAACTTCTTACGACGGAGCAATCGTTGGGTCACAGATTCTAGAGAAGTGGGTGATGTTAAGGGTTTTCCCCCAGCAGTGTTTATGTATTCTGGGATAACCAATAATGGGTACTTGTCAGTAGACTTTGGTTTGTCTGACATGCAAAACGACTGCCCTAGGCATCCACAGAACATTCAGTTACGAATACCTGTAGTGGGGTATGAGTGGTACGCATCTCGATTGAATAAGCTTCGGCTTAGCGGATACAGTTCTGCTGACGCTATAACACTCCTAGATCAAATGAACAACAATCCGGCAGAGGGTGTTATTTTCAACCAGATTCATCTTCTAGATTCGAGAGGGATTATGTCTCATTGGATAGAGCAAAGGAGTTTGCCCCGCAGACACAGCAGTTGATAGCCTATACTAGTACGTGGGACTTTGAGACTGCCTGTCTTATGTGACGTCAGAGCACTGGGCACTCCCCTGCCAAAGAGAATTGTCGCGGCTTGAGCTGGGTGTAACTGAGGGATTATCACATGACTGTTGATATGAGGTCGGAGCATCCCCGCAGGTTGGTTTGTGACGGAATGGCAACTGCAACGCCTTGTGTGTGCCATTTAATCTACATCGGCATAGTAGTGGTTGGCCGCCACGTAAACCTATGATGCAATCATACACTAGTATTGATTAGCTGGAAGACTCTGTGTGCTATGTCGGCAGTCGTTCCCGATTACAGAACCATCCGAGTGTGAGATGTCAAAGTTGACGTTATGACCTGATATATGATATCTCGCGGGTGTGGCCTGATTCTTATCAGGAGTGTAACGATTTAATACCTCACCTGCATGAATGTTAGGGGTTTTCTCCTGATAGCGGTAATGATACATGTTGATATGCATAAGCAAGTACACGTGATTAAGTTAGTCACGAAGCAAAACACCTACTTGCGCAAGCAGCCATGTGATCAGTCAGATAACCTTTAGCGGGGTTTTATCTGAGCCGCGAATTACGTTTGTGATAAGAAAGTCTTATCATGCGGATTCGAAAGATGATGCAATTATGGCGCGATTACCGGGATGTGAAAAACCATCAGCGGTGCACATAATTAAACATAATTTCTACTATCTTATCGATAGCGGGGACAACGCAGCCTACTTGCTATAAGCAAAGTGGGGGCGCAGCACGCGATATGCAATATGCGAGAAAGAGGGATCGTCGCACCCTGGCCTCAAGTTAGGTGAGGGATCAATGCGCGCAACCCCCGGATCACGGAAGTCCGTATCCTAAGCATGCAGTGCGTGAGGGATTATTGGCATTGGCGATAAGGCCAGGAGCGATATAAAGATCGCAACCCGATAAGGGTGTCGTAATCTACGTTGGCAGAGTATCGGTTGGTCGCCGACGTAAATCTCTGAAGCAAAAGCCGAATAGCCGTAATGGTGAGGCATTAATAACCTTGAGTTATTATTAATTGCGATAAAGCACTGATGGTCTATGTGACGTCAGATGTTCCAACTACTGAACGAACGATAAGCAAGATGTCTAAGTTGAAGTAATGAGTTGGCATTAGGAGTGCGTTTGATATCACGTCATGATGATGGCCTCATATGAGGAGCGTAATGCTTCAAAATCAATCATGCGTGGACACGATAACCAAAGGGAACTCGTGGCGGCAAAACGGAATACTCTTCCGAGATAAGCTATCAAGCAAAACCTATTGGTCTAGTCAGGAGTAGCGGCCAAAGTAAGGGCTGGCGAAAAGGCTATAAAATACTCAGGTCGTCCCCGACGATTGAAAGAACCAAGCTCTAGCAGCAATCCACAGTCAGACATTACCAGCGAAGAACACCTTAAAATATTATTAAGAATTCTACCTAAACATTATTCAACATTACGTCTTTACTCCCCGCAAGTGAATTCCAAATCCATGTTTACCTTGAGTCAATTGAGGAAACGTACGGCCCACGATCACCTCGTCCAACGGTTCGCCGAATTGTTTCTTTGGTACGAGGAAACCAGGAATACCTCTGGGCAATATTGGGTATTACACTCCGCCGAGCATCTTGGCATCACGTACAACGTCTGCAGATATATTTCGACGGGCAGGTTACCTTTCGAGGAACTTATCGATACGAGCCACTATCACGATCAGGAAGAAAACGGGGATTGTTTTTAGAGGGTGCTCTTGTGTCAGGACAAGAGGTTGAGTCTTAGGATAAGACGAGGAAAGAAAAAGAAGTTTAGTTAGGCGGCTGTATTTAAGTTAATAAAGTGTTTTATTGAAACGTGGCTTAATACCCCCGTAACATCTTTCTATCTCCGTTGGGTCAATGCCTGCTGTTCTCGGATTCCCTTCCTTAGGTAAATAAGCTGGGTTCCTTTTATAACTTTTCCTTAGACGCTTTTTGGAAATGGCTGTAGGATTAATAAAGCCAGTAAGGGTCTTCCCTGTTGCTTTAAGAGCGGCGATCTTTCTTAGCCGTCTCGATTCCTTCAGGTATTCCTCACACTCCTCAAGAACCTTATCCTGTCGTTGATCTTCCTGATTATCCCTAGGTATTGAAGATACGGTTCTTCCTACTGTGGGAATCTTTTCCGGGATAACCGTCACTTCGATCCGGGACTGTAAATTATCGATAAAGACAACCAATCCTTGTTCCAAGCCGATAATCGAGGCAATCCACCAGACTCAATGTGCTACAAAGACCTGCTGAGTTCTTCTGGCTTGATTGATGATTTTCTCTAAGGCGTATACTATGACGTCGTTGTCGTTCTCGAAGGTAACAGTCATTCGTATCGTAATGCTTCCAAGGGGCGGGGCTGCCGCTACACAAAGCTAATAGATTCTAGGTATGTAGATAATAGGTATAGGTATCATAAAAACGCAATAATAAATAAGGATATTTCTCCGCTGGTAGGTATTGTTTTCTCTCTAGCTGTTCGAGCATGTCTTCTTCACTGCCGGAACAATGTGATCTCTTTATAGCCCTTCGGACATCCTCCTCCACATTTAGGATTCCGACTCGGAACTATGATTAAATCCCTCAATGATAGCCACTTATCTGTGGGACTTATTGGCGATGCCCGGTAGATATCCTTGCGACTTATTTGCTGGCGCCTCTCGGATGTGCTCGCGCATCCCCAAAGGAGACACGTATCATATCGCTCATTAATCAGACCATAACTTCAACTTTGACATCTCGCCTTCGATGAGTTTATTCGGTAGATAAAGCAGGCTTATCAAGATCCCAGTTCCGTGCTGATAACATAGAGTATTACGACACCCCCTGGTTGCAAGCATACACGCATACAAATCAATGTAAGGTAATTGCTTCTGGCTTTAAGCCAATGCCATAAATCCCTCAGTTACGTCATGCTTAGGTGGAGACAATTTCTCTTATAACACCGGGGTGTGCCACACTGGGTATCCTGCCATTACGGTCAGGCAGTGAAGAGCCCTCTTTCTTGCAATTGACTATCAACTGCCGTGCTTGCTCGCAAGCATGTCCCGCATAGTATCCAAGAGTGAAAGAAGCCTCTCATGATCCTGGCACCTCTTGCCACTGGCCAACTTTGGAGCTCTTCTCGTGACTGGCATAAACCCTCGCTAAAGGGTACGCCACTGGGCCGGGTACTTGCTAGTCTAGGCGTGGTATGCGCCGTCCGACTACCAACAAGTCCCATTATCACTGCTAGGGGATAACCCCTAACACCCATGCGTAGCTTATCTTCGGGTCCTAATAACTCTATGTGATGATCACAGCCTTTATTATCTGGTAGCTTCTCTGCTTCCTCTGGGTCGAATAATAGCAAAAACTTATGGTAATGCGTAGGTAGTTTGCTAAGTATAGCCGGGCTAGTTTGTACCACTGCTCCAATATGTATTGCTTTATCGCTTAATGCTATTCGTTTATGGTACGTGATCGAATATTCAGGATGGATTATTCCGTGATTATAGCATTCTGACTTGCAATGAGGAAAATGAAGATGACTAGTTGTAGTTCCCCTGGCTTTATGTTTTTCCAAATACCAAGCTGGTATTAGAGCATCATAATCTTTTGCTGTTTTCATGACTTCAAAAGCGTGGTCTTCTTCGTCATAAGATCGATGGTTCCCGAATGAAAGGCCTAGCGGAATGGTAAACATATTTTCCACTTCCATGTCGTTGCCGGATGCATCTCCATGCCATATTGGCCTTTGTCTTTTTACCACCGGTATCGCGAATGCCTTTGCTGCTTCCGGGGATATTACGAAGGACGTGCTTCCATTGTCCAACATACATCTTAGAGGGAATTGGTTTCCATCAAAATCAATAAAGAACCTATAAACGGGTCTTTTACCAACTTTGGTAGCTGAAACTTTATGGATCTTCAGATGACGAGCTGCCTGATAGTATACGAAATCTCTAGAGGTGTTCGTTTTCTTGGGGTACCTCTCCCGAGGCTCGGAGGCTTTGCGTTTTGCCATCGCTATCCTTTTGACAATAGCGTAACCACAACGGGTTAATATAAGTATTGTTCGTGTATAGGGAGAATAATGATCGTATATGTATTTTTTTTGCTGAATTGTATCCCCTTACGGGCCAGCCGTTTCGACCTTCTGATCATCCTCAGAGGGGAAATAACATAAGAAAAAAGGTCTTCCTATCGTAGATAGGTGTGTTAAAACATTAATTTGCAACCTAGAAGCTTAATGTGGCTTCAATCTTCATCTGATACTGGCGGGCTATCCCACCAATTCCTTTCTTCTTCCTCCTGCAACCCTTGTTCTTCTTCCTCATCATCCAAATACTCACCTTCCGATTCTTCCACTCCTTTGGAGTCATCCCTAAGATTGTCATCCGAGTTCCCCACTTCTTCGGAGTCCGCGCTGGAATTATCATCCAAGTCTTCGTCGTCTTCTGAATCCTATTCTATTCGTACCGTGGCTACTTTCATCTTCTGATATTCCTTAGCCTTAGGGAATGCTGCTGTTCCCTTATCCAGCTTATTCGGTCGTACACAGTCTGCAACTCGGTGATTGCCTTTCCTATCTGAGGGCCATGCGCATCTGAGACATTCTTCCGCTGATTTCCTTCGTTGTATTTCAGATGTATCTATTCCAGCGGTCTTAGATTCGCCTCGTTCTGGCTGTCTTTCTCTTTTGAATTTCTTCCTGTCCGACTGATCTGACTTCCTTATTCTCCTTTCTTTCTTTGGAGTTTGGTCTCTATCCTTTCTTCGAAATCTGCTCAGAGCCACTTCTTTGGTTTTGAACTGATTCTTAAGCCCTAGGTTATTCCGAGCTGCCTCCCATTTCTCGGCTGTTCTACCGGCATTGGTAATGATCGTCATAATTTCTTGATCCGTTCTACCAGTTAGGTCCACCATATGCATTTGTTCAAGAATTTTATGAGGCAGTCTTTCCAGAATCAATTTCTTAAACGCTGCTCCAGTTACAGCGGCCTTATCATTAAGGGTTTGGATTTGTGTGAACATATCCCTTATGCATCCCTCATACCGAACCTTTTCCAGTTCGGCATAGGCTTCGTCCTTGGCATCATTATCTTCCAACCTAAGTTCGAGGGCATTAATATACCAGGTCATTGATTTCGGGTGTAGCCCAGAGAGTGTGCCCTTCAGCTATTGAATATGCCATGATGACGCATAGCTATCCATTAGCGAGCCTATCCAGTCGATTGTTCTTTCATCTTCTGGAAATCATTCTGGCTGGCCCTTAATATAGACCTGTACCAGTACCCACCAAGTATCAAAATCTTCTCCGGGTTTACCGAAGAACTTTCTTGGTTCCTTGATTTCGATTGGTTCAGAGTTTTCGAGATCATTGATTCGCCTCTGCCTTCTACATGGTCTTGTTCCCAAAGTCTTCCATGATCGGATGGTGGTGGATCCGGAGGTGGTGAAGGTCCTCCTCCCCCTGCAGCATCAGTTCCTGCGACACCCTCTCCCGCGGCATCATTTCCTGCGGCATTATCTCCTGCGGCACCATCTCCTGCGGCATCATTTCCTGCAGCACCATCTCCTGCGGCAGAACCGGCTCCTCCTCTGATTCTCCCATGCCAGGAATACTCGCTTGCCGTATCCCTAAGACTCGACACCAATGGTGAATAAAAAGCTGCGGTTCTCTGTGGATGTATAAACGCCTGGGTGCCTGAGGGTCCGGCGAGGCTTTGCGGAATTCCGAAAGGTGTTGATTCCGAAAACTTATATTGCTCCACTGCCGTAGTCAACCCGGTATTGGCTTCTGCTAATCGGTTTACGGATTCATCCATCGTATCCTGGTATTTGTGTAACTCTCTTCTTGATCTTATATCCTTTTGAGTTTCCGTAACCGTTGCTAATACCGTAGTAATTTCGTCTATCCTCTTGGACAGAATTCCAACCGTTTTCTGGACCCCTTGAATTGTAACTTTATTGGCAAAGTTTTGTAGTCTCTTATCTAAAACTATTTTACTTTGGCTGTCCAATTCTGCCTTAATTCCGGCAAACAGATCAGTGGCTTCTCCAATTATCTGGTCGTCCTGACTTCTTAGGACCTGAATGCCTGCTCGTGATTCTTCCAGCACGACCTGCTGAAAATTCATCATCGTTCCGACTCCTTGTACTTCCGAGTCCAACCTGGTTTTTTCGGTTTGAAGTCGGCTTTCCATAATCACAATTCCGTTTTTAACAGAATCGAAGTCTTCTTTCAGAATATCTTTTTCCTCGTTACATGCCTCTAGAACATGGAGGATTTGTTGTGCGAGTTCCGATAACTGATACTGACCTAAGTCGGAATTTGCCTCCGACATTTATATTTCCCCTTGGCCTTCCAGGGCTTCCTCTGGCTCTCCTTGCTCTTTGAGTAGCAAGTAATCCCTTCGGGCGGCTTCTATCCTTCTTTGATATTCTAGGGACCATTCTGGGATAGGCCTTGCCGCTGGGGATCAGGGTTTCTCTACCCTGGAGCTACTGAGAGCCAGCGCCTTTCTGGTGAACGTCAATCGTCTGCGAGGAGCCGCCATCTTGAATCAAATGACTATAGTCTGGTGGCGGTATTATATGGTTTAACTCGACCTTGTCTTCGTCTCGATGAGGACAAGTTTCGAGCTGGCAATCGTCGATACAATGTCTTTGCAATACGTAGGAATCTCACCTGTTGAGTTTTCCTAGATATTTATAACCGTAGCACTCTGACAAAAAGCTACGCTTCTGACAGAGTATTGATGGGCTTTTTTCCTCGATATTGTATAACTGGCAACTCACGCAGAAACAGTTCTGTCTCCGGCAGTGTTCGCCACAAGTTCTCTGTCCCAAATAGATACAACAGAAGGTGTTTTCGCACCTCTGGCACTCCAAACTCATAAAGCAAACTGTTCTTAGGTTTATCGATAACGATAAGATGGAGTCCTGGATGCTTATTATTCCGGTAAAAGTATGCTCCGGTTGTGTAAAGTTCTTTGTACAGGTTCAACAACTCCGGTGTCATATGTTGAAGCTTTTAATAGCAATCCTTCAGATATCAGCGTAGAGTACTTAAAATATTATACTGTTACGGGGGTGTGTAGATTCCAATAACTAATACAATATTTATTGAATCTAAGTACAGCCGCCTATCTTTACTCTTTTTCCCTCATCTTTCCCAAGACTCAACCTCTTGTGTCCGTGACGTAAGAGCGCGCCAAATCAAATCGCCTCCATAGCCCGTCGTCTTCATACAGGAAGATCAAGCTTCCCCTTTGTGCAACCAGTCCTCGGCCCACTCCTCGTATGGTCCAGCACCAGTATTCAGGTACCTCAACACCAGGAAGTGAATATTCTCGAGTTCGCTGTATCTCAGTACGTCGCGGTAGGTGTGGGTTAAACCAGCTTCAGCCAGTTGAACAAGTAACTCTCCGAATAACACGACGACCTTGTGCAGCGCGTATTCGTATGGTGACGGATGTGCTCCAGACATATGTCACTTGATCTCGGAGGTGGATGAGGGACGTAATGGTGTAGGAGGTTTTATGTAGATAAAAATATAGATAGAATTCTTAATAATATTTTAAGATCGTCTTCGGTGTTCTCTGAATGCTAATGTGTTCGCTGATGATCCCCAAATTCCTACGTCCAACGCTGGCTCTTTATAGCCATGGACCTGTCTTGTCGAGATAGTGATTATCCCGGCCATGCCCTCTTAGCGCCCGTAAAATAACTCACCACAACACCCTCCGGTAATTGTGCCGTGGCTACATGGTTTGAAAGCTTACTCTCCTGATAATGAAGTCAGGCCATCCGTTGCTCGATATCAGCTCACCCATACCTATTCCATCGTCCCTTGCAATCTTAAGAGTCGGTAGTTGGAACATCTACCAACCAAGTTGATAATGCTTATCGCCTTGAAAATCCCTCATGCAAGTGAGCGACTTTCTTGCGCCATAGTTTCAATCGGCGACCAACCAATACTATGCCAACGTAGAGTAATGACGCTTAAGCTCGTATCCGATATGAGGTGACATTGCGATCCAGACCACCTGAGCCAACAAGTGATGCTCGCTCTAGACCCTAAGCCTACGTCATTTAATCCCTCAGTTACGTCATGCTAAGGTCGAGACTTTTCTTCAGACTGGAACGTGCCCCTCGAGTCCTAGCCCGTTACAGGTAAGGGGAGAAGAGTTCTCTTACTCGCATTTGACTATCAACTGCCGTGCGTGATTACCACACATGTCCCGCATAGTTTCCGGGACTGGACAAAGCACTCCCGCTCTGCGCGACCAACATGAACTCCCGCTAAAGGGCATGTTGCTGACCAACTTGATTTTCACATGCATAGGTGTTATGCATATCGTAGATATGTATGCATCTTGTATTAAATCAAGTATCATTATCGCTGCTAAGGACAACCCCTAACATACCTATACCTATTATAGCTATACCTAGAATCTATTAGCTTTGTGTAGCGGCAGCCCCGAACCTTACCGTTATACAGAATTACGAATGACAATTACCTTCGAGAACAATAACGACGTTATTGTATACGCTCTCGAGAAGGTTGTATCTTACGCCAGACGAACTTAGTACATCATTGTCGCACAGTGTGTGTTGTGGCTAGCCTCCGTTATCGGGTTGGAATCTGGTTTTGTTAACCTTATCGATAACCTTCACAGACGAGCTATGGTAAACGAGTCAAGACCCTATCGAGATAGTTCTGCAGTGCAGGAATCACGGATACCGGACTCAGCAAAACCGGAGGAAGAGAAGTATGATAAGATCCTTAAGGAGTGTGAGCAATACTTTCAGGAGTCTGGAAGGTTACGAAGTATTGCCACTTGAAGATCTGAAGGATCGACTTGGATGGATCGAATTAATCCTGCACGTCCAAGAAGTCTGTGAATAAAGCAGCTCGAAGAGAACATAGGAATCCTTAGTTAGTTAACGATAAAAGACCAAAATGATCCAGGACAGCTGGAATAGACGTGGAAGATATTCAGAGGCGGAAAGCAAAGGGAGAGTTCCTTCGGTGTGCTTGGCCCTCTCATCGGAAAGGAGCTCATCAAGTTAAGACTTGCATACAACCTATCAAGCTAGAGGAAGGAACAGCTAGCTATCCTAAGACACTGGAATATCAGAAGTTAAAACAGAGTCAACAGCAACCATTAGTTGAAGAAGAGAGTTCCGATAATACAAGTTACGAAGTGTCCTCGGACGACTCATTATAAGGAATAGGATCTATGGCTGTGTGCCCCAGTGGCTATTTTACAGAAGTATAGTAACTTGAGGGATAACACTCCCGTAACAGAATGCCTGCGGGTTGGTGTTGTCAGTATCTCCAACAGGTGGTGGGTCAAAGAATTCAATCTCTGCAGTGGATACCACTCCGATTCTTCACCTACAACACTGGGAAGTCATTGTGCGCCAAAATTACTGACTCTGCAAGGGTATTCCCCCAGAACATCGACAATGGAAACTCCAATACAACTTTCTCCATCACCAATTTTCTAACCTACTGTAGCATGGCTAGCGGAGATCACCTTGGCCGGTCTCATTACATGCTCTGTAATCACCTTCCCTGTTGCTGCCTTCATTTCTTCCAAAAATAGTTTCACATTGTGTCCCTGTTTCAACTTGAAGGCATTAGAAAGAGAACTGTTGTACGAAATCTGACCGTATAGCGGGTCATTCAGCATGTCCCCAGGTGCATATAATTCCATTTAGTCTTCATCCAATGCTTCCTGTGTCAAGTTGCATGTGTATATAGCAGTCCGATATCATGGATCTTTTGGGCCACAATGTTTTTTCAATGATCTCAATCAGCTACTCCCCGCGCGTTGCATCACTGTATGACAATTGGAGTGGCATGCTGCATGTCCGGTCATTGTTCCTGTTTAACACTCCACGAAACCCAACTGTGAAAGTTGTATTCGGAAACTCTGCGATGTTACCTCTCACTTTTCTGCTGGCATGCTGTGCCAAATCCAACACTGTTTGCTTGTTGCCTCGCCTTCCCTTCTTCCTCACCTCCCAAATCTCACTTGGACATTTCTTCAAATACATGTTTACCCACAGTTGCCAAATCCATTCCGTATTACCAAAATTTTCCACCAGCAGCCAGTGCTCTTAAGTTTTCAAAAAATCAGCAACCACTATATCCCTGTGCAGGAGTCCATCTTTCAGCTGTTTCAAGTGGTTCTGTCCTGAGATGATGGACAGATGGTTCTTCTGCAGAAACCCAGCCCCCATACTTTCTTTCACTTGTTGAACTTACTCAAGTAGGGCTGCCCCATCCTTTTGTTGAATTGCTTCAAGGGTAATTCAGTTATCATCAAGTTGATTGGGGCTTTGCCTTCGATCCCACCCAAGTCCGACGAATCAACGCTCTCACATTTTGCGTCACATTTGTTGCACAAAATCTCAGGCAACAGGGCCAAATCCGGAATCCTTGCGACATCTGTTCTGCACTGATCCACGGCCAGCGGGATTCATTTGGCTGGGTTGCAAATGGAGGCCTCCCAGGTACGCCGGGATGCTGTCGGTACGAATTAGAGGTGGAAGATGTAGGCCAAATTGCTTGACTGCTTCCAGGCGGGGCTGGAGGCACTCAAGGTACGCCTGGTAATGATGGCCCCTATCCTGTGAATTGCTGAGAGGGGAACATTGGACGTCCACCATAACCTCCTTTGGGAAAGTCATATTCTTGCCATGATGGCCCATAACTCGGATATCGTTTTGTCGCAGCAAAGCTTGCCTGTCAGCTTGGTGTTATTTTAAATAAGGCAGGGTGATAGAACAGGGGAGCACCTGGAAATGGTGCTTCTGAAGGTGGGTAACAATACTCTGGTGGTGGATGATTTTGATTGGGGGGTTGCCCGAATCGAGTGTCTTTGCTAGGTGTATTTGCAGCACTTTTATCCGATACTCTCACATTGTCCTCTGGGCAATGATGTGAGCCATACAGCGCACCTGATGGAGCTATATAGGTTTTCCTTGTTGGAGATCAGTTTGTCAACATCATATGTAAACAAGTGGTGTTGGTACACAAATTATCGATTAAATTAATGATTTTGAATGGAGCGGAGTATAGTTGAGAATATTGAAGGTCGCAGTGACCATGGGCAGAATGAAAGCCACATATATACATCATATATGTCTAACGCTGTGGTGTTTCACTCCACCTTAGATACCATGAGACCCGGTTGAGAAAAGGATATCCTGATCTCACACATCCTGTCTTTCTTGGATATCTGCTGGAATTCAAATACTAGGATCTTGGATAGATGCTCACCTTCGTTTTATTCATGACTGTAAAAGTCATAGATTGGATCAGACATGATATCTCCAGGAAACCAACATAAACTATATCCGGTTGGAAGGTTAGCACAACTAGGCATTTTTCAGTGCGTACAAACTACTACTCCATTCAATATCAGCCCTGTTAGTTGAGCAGCAACCGTGATTGCTTCTTTTTGAGATTCTAGTTCAAACTTTGTTTTCTCCTCAGGATCCACCTACACGTCAAGGATCATTACAGATGAAATCATGTTGCCAACCTATCAGTTTTCGATGATGATTGAGCAGGCATTCTGCGAGCTAGGCAACTTACTTAGTAGGTCTATTAAGCTGATATTATCCACTGTTTGAGGCGCAAGCATAGACATAACCTGCACAACACAGGAATGATGTAGTGTATGATACGGTCGATTGTAGTAGCATCTGATGAACAGTATTAAAAGTTGATTACAGTGATGACAAAAGAAACTTTCTTTTCAAATAATTTTCAGTAGATAATTTGCAACATCATTGTGTGGGATTTGATAAATATTATTCTTGTTTGCAAAGAAAACTGATTGTGAGGTGACTTTGTTTTACACCTTCTCTACATCTAGTGGGGCGTGATGCGAGTTTCAATGTGATACCCTAACCTGAGTTAGCTCACTTTGAAATCATATCCCGGAGGTACACCTCCAGCAACAATCCATACCCCCTGAAGCGTTATTGAGTGTTGTAAGAGTACTGAGCATTTCTCAAATATGTTCAACACATACCAGAAACATGTTAAATGCTGTATCGGCAAAAAAGAAATTGTGCAATGAGAACCGACTGTAAGCTCACTAGCAACAATATTGCTCAATCTCAATCAATGAAGTGCTATTACCCAACGGGATTGTACCACCTGCCGGCTGGGATCACCCTGAACCATTATGGTTTCACTACAGTAGATGCACCTGAGTGGCCATCGACAAGCTGTCGCTTAATGATATACTCATAGGATACATACTGGGTTCACCACCACCTGAAGAAACTCCCAATGAAGAACCTATAGACCCTCAGCAGCCTGATCTCACCTGTACCCCTGATCCAACTAAGACAATGGCTCATAGGCAGGTAGTTAGAGTGGAAAATCTGTAGGGGAAAGTGTATGGCAAAGCAACTGGATTGTAAAACAAGCATCACAAGTACTGAGAACAAGGGAATCCAGGGTATCCATTTCGATCCACATATAACTATCCGCAGGCTCAGTAGTTTTGCGTGCAAACGCAAAGCTGGATATGACAAGATCTCAGATGTCAGCTGCACAACTTCAAAATCGAATCGTTCCAATCTGCGGATGGTCTATGATACCTCCACTCTGATCCCGATTTCGTGCTCAGCGATGATAGTTGGATTGAAGTTGACTTGCATATCTTCAGAACATTATACTACAGACATAGTAACAAGTGTATCTAGTTCCGTTTGCCACATCTCCCAATTCAGGTGAACCTCGATATTGAACTAGTGCACCTAACTGACTCTCATGGTCGTCAAATCTACAGTGAGATGATCACGGGCGATTGGTGGTGGGATATAGAGGATCAACATCCTACCCGACCAACGATTGTGACAGTCATATATACATCTGGCAAGACTCAGTTGACGACATTTTCATGCGATCAGCATGCTGGGCTGCTGTATCTCACAATGGGTAATTGTCAAAAAGATATCCACTGCACAAACATACTGCACACCTGGATTCATGTCGGGCTAATCCATGTCGCCTGAAAGGAGCCAAAAAGATTGACGAAGCATGGGATTCCGCAATTGGAACTGTGCTGTCTCAACTTACATTTTTTAATATTGCTGGCCGTGGCGTGAAATAGGATGGTACCGAGGGATTCCAGTGACAATGTTACCCTCTTTTGGCTGCCATCGTTTGAGATTATCTGGACCAAGTCGAGGTTCCTCAAGTCTCATATTACTCATGCCTGATGTGGGCAATTCCCACTGGTGTCCCAATGGGGCATTTGACTTTTCGATCACTGGATAACTCAAGAGACCAGCATATTCAGTCAGAGCTGCAGGAGAATAATACTATTGATGCTTTTCGCACTCTAGGTGTCGACTCAATCCGTAATCATGTCTGTCAATAGACTCTCTGCAATGTCTGTTAGGGGTTTTCCCTCAGCAGAGTATATGTAACCGGAGATAACCAATGATGGGTACTTTTCAGTGAAATAACCTTCGGGCCACCTGACTTGCAAAACACCTGCCCTAGGCATCTTCAGCCCTGTCAGTCACAAATACCTTTAGCGGGGTGTGAGTGGTACTTGTTTCGATCGGATAAGCTTTGGCTTAGCAGATTCATTGAAAGCAAATGCTGCGGCAGCTGAAGTGAGGATTCAACAACACTACCAGTTGAAAAGGGCCACAACCCTGCTAAGCGTGGTAATTTCAACCAGATTGATTGTCCAGATACTAGCGGGATTCGTCTGATCGGATAGCGCAACGGAGCTAGCCCCGCACAGTCAGCAGGTGTTGGCCATTATGCAAGTAATGCGAATCTTAAGACCGGCTGTCTTTTGTGACGTTGAAGCACTGGGCACCTCCCAGTCAAAGAGAATTGTCTCAGCCTAAGCATGGTATGACTGAGGGATTATGGCATGACTGTTGATATGAGGTCGAAGCATCCCCGCACATTGCTTTGTGTTGGACAAGCAACTGCCACGCTAAGTGCATGTTATTTATTCTATAACCGCATAGCAGTGGTTAGCTGCAACACAACATGTATGATGCAATCATACAACAGTATTGAGTTGCGCGAAGACACAACGACTATAATCGGATGTGTTCCCAATTTCCGAACCATACGAAAGCGAGATTTCCAAGGTGAAGTTATAACCTGACATATGATATTGTGCGAGTGTGGCCTGATTGTATTCTGGAGCGTAACGGTTGAATAGCGCACCGGCATGAACACGATAACCCTTGGGAACTCATGACAATCTCTACCATGCACCTTCAAGTGCTGACTTGCTGTAACATGCATGCGGACAATAAGGAATCAAAGATGCACCTCCAATTGGTATCAAAATCATAGAAACAAAATATGAGTGCGCATGCGTAACATCCAGAGAAGTTTCAATAAAGAGGTAACATTGTTCCGACAATGAGATGTGCAAGCTCTAGCAGCGAAACCGTCTGTAATACCTACCAGTGAACAATCATCTGAAATATTATTGTGTTTTTATGATACCTATATCTACCTATTATTATAAATAAAATCAATTAGCTTTCTGTAGCGGCAGCCCCGGACTTTGATAAGTATTATCATGTGAATGACTTTAGCTTTTGAGAACGACAACGACGTTATTGTACACACTCTTGAACCGAGTATTTCTTACACTAGGGATAATCAGAAGATATATCTGGCGCAAAGCATTTGTTGGATATCCTGCATCATTGGATTACAATCAGGGTTGATTACGCACATCCATAATGTTAAACCACGAGCACTTATTTATTCTGAGCAAAGACCAGATACGCCGCACGATTATTTTCCGAGAATAGATACTGATGAACCATCAAGTCGAATGTATCCAAGTCGGGTCTCTCAATTTCGGAATACAACTATTTTCTCTTCTAGAAGCGAGGGATCCGTATCTTCCGAGGACAAATTGCATAATTCTATATTGAACACATGGTAAACCTTTGAAAGGCAGTTCAAAGTAGATAGAAAGCGAGTGGGTTATCAGACCTTGCAGGCTGGCAAGGTCGTTAAGCAAAGAGTTCAGAAGAAACGACCCAATAAGAAAAAACCAATTAGAATGTTTGGAACTCAGACTGAAAACATTGATGGGTCAGAATGAAGATGACAAAAAACGGCCGGAGAGTAACAAAGTTGTGCTTGGCCACGAGATCGGAAAGGAAGGCATAAGACTTTGGATTGTTACCAGTGGAAAAGATTGGAATAGAGACAGCACCTTTCCCTAAAAAGAAGAGTTAGGATCTAGGGCTGTACCCAACAGTACCTGTACTTTAGTTGGAAGTACCCCGCTAACAATGTCTATAAGCAGTTGCAGCCTGATGAATTTGATCAGCTGCTCTTGGGTTCAGTTAATGACTTATTGCACTGGCTGCTGAAATACCTGAAAGCTAGAAATGACAAGAATCAATATAACAATCAATTTACGTCAGTGCCACAATATCCTGGCCTTCAGCACTTCTCTAAACCTTTTGATTTAGTGCAAAGTGGCACCTTGCAAGGTAAAGAGATCTGTGGAATGATTAGAACACTGGCAGTGAATTCTACTCCAGTTTTTGATTGCTCCAAAGTTGACAGGAAAACCGTGGTGGACAACACCTCTGATGGAATTGTAATGGAAGCAGTACCAGCATTATGCATATTCTCTGTACTGGTTTGTCATTAAAATCACATGGATGTACCCATCAAAGCACTGGAGGGTGCAGTAAAGCAATTTTCCCACAAGAAGGGTATTATTCGAGTACTGCAAATGTTGAAGTCTGCGAAGGCAAATGTGAATGACCTGTGGTCAAGGGAATCCCAACAGTTATACGAACAAAAGATTCATCAGATTTGTTCTGCATGGGGGGCTTTTGTGAATGGGGCTGAAAAGCTTTCCACAACAGAATTTAGGCAATGTCAGGTGCGCCTGAACACAGCCCAACAAGTTGCAATCACTGTTAGGGGTTTTCCCCTAGCAGAGTATATGTAACCTGGGATAACCAATGATGGGTACTTGTCAGTAGACTTTGGTTTATCTGACATGCAAAACACCTGCCCTAGGCATCCTCAGAACTTTCATTCACGAATACCATTAGTGGGGTATGAGTGGTACTCATCTCGATTGAATAAGCTTCGGCTTACCAGATTCATTTCTGATGATGCAATAACACTGCCAGGTCATATAGGCTACAATCCGGCCGAGCGCGTTATTTTCAATCTGATTCATCATCCAGATACTAGAGGGATAATGTCTGATCGGATAGACCAAAGGAGTTCGCACCTCAGATACGGCAGTTGATAGCCTCAGCTTGCACGCGGGATCATAAGACTCACTGTCTTACGTGACGTCGGAGCACAGGGCACTCCCCCGCCAAAGGGAATGATCTCGGCTTGAGCTGGGTGTAACTGAGGGATCATGGCATGACTGTTGATATGAGGTCGGAGCAGCCCCACACATTGGGTTGTGATGGAATACCAACTGCAACACCTCATGCGTGCCATGTAATGTACATCTGCATAGTCGTGGTTGGCCGACACGTAAACCTATGATGTAATCATACTAGAGTATTGCTTAGCTGGAAGACGCTGTATGCTATGTTGGCAGTGGTTCCCGATTACCTACCCATACGAGTGTGAGATGTCAAAGTACAAGTTTTGACCTGACATATAATATCTGGCGGGTGTGGCCTGATTCTTATCAGGAGTGTAACGCTTTAATACCTCACCTGCATGAACATGATAACCTTGGGGATTCGTGGCAGTCTCTACCATGCGCGTTCTGAGCCGACTTGCCTTAGCATGCATGCGGACGATAAGGAATGTAAGACGCAAAGCACATTGATATCAGAATCATGGAAAGGAAATATGGGTGCGCATGCGTAACATCCAAGCAACTTTCTATAATGAAGTCACATTGTTCCGGCAATGAGAAGGACAAGCTGAAGCAGCGAAACAGTCAGTGATACCTACCAGCAAAGAACGATCTGAAATATTATTGTGTTTTTATGATACCTATACCAATCTATTAATATATATATAATCTATTAGCTCTCTGTAGCGGCAGCCCCGCACCTTTGAGGAAGTATCCTACGAATGACCATCACCTTCGAAAATGAAAACCACATTATAATATACGCACGTGAGAAAAGTATATCTTACTCCGGAAATGGTCAGTACATTTTCCTGGCGCAAAGCATTCGTAGGATATCTTCGATTATCAGTTTACAACAAGGATCTGTTATGAGTATCGATATTTTAAAAATACGAAGCGATATTACGGCAGCTTCAACGCTGTCTGTGACATTAGACAATCAGGAGAACTTCAGTACTTTAAAGAAGGATTCATCCGATTCTGATCATATAGCCTCCCACACACATCTGGAACGTCTTGCAAGGTTGCAAGAAACTACTAGTGGATATTCCACTTCTGAGGATGAATCGGTCAGCACATCAGAGGATAATACTCATGACAAGATACTCCAGAACAACGAAGAAAGTCTGGAGCAGTCTGGAAAGCTGTTAGGGGTTTTCCTTTACCAGTGATAATGATACTAGCAATAGTCAAATGAATACCTGTCACGGAGTTGCTCTAGGTCTAGTCAGGTGATATGTGCAACACCTATTCATGACATCGTGAAAGTAGGCCAGTCATATGTCCTTTAGCGGGGATACATATGAGTCGCGTGTCAATCAGATAAGTTTACTTACCAGAGTCACTCGAGACGATGCAGTTATGCCGCCATAGCGGGGATACTAGCTATCAGCCGTGCATATAGTTTCTGACCACACACATTATCTCTGAAACTAGCAGGACAAGTCTTAAAGGACACAGCAGTCGATAGTCAATACACGAGTAAGCGGGATCCTCGACTTATTGCCTCAGGCGATAAGAGTCATCGAGGTACTCCCAGGTCAAAGAGAATGATCTAGACCTAAGCATGACGTGACGGAGGGATTTATGACATCGGCTGAGGATATGAGTCCGGAACCAACCCTGCTGAGTGGATTGTGTTAGTATGCATTGCAACGTCAGACTCGTATTCGATATGAGCTGACGCGTCAGAATCTAGGTTGGCATAGTATCGGTTGGTCACCGATTAAATCTATGACGCAAGCCTATTAAGCATGAGAAGGTGAGGCATTTGATTCCGATAAGCACCGCCGACCAGGATCGGTAGATGATCCAACTACTGTTTCATGGCTTGCGAGATGTCTAAGTTCAAACTCTATCTGACACACTGCATGACGGGTAAATTGCACAGTGGATGGCCTGATTATTAGCAGGAGCGCGAAAGCTTTAATACCTCATTGACGAATTACGTATCTGTTATCGGTGGAGTCATAGCGTTGAAGTATGGGTGTACAAACTCTCAAAGACGACTATAAGAAGATGGCATTGCTCCGGCAATGAGGAGAAGAAGCTCAAGCAGCAATCCACAGTCAACAGTCAGAACACCGAAGACGATCTTAAATATTATTAAGAAGTCTATGTATTTTAAAACTTTTAACCATTACCACTCTTATTCTTTCTTCGTGACCAGGCAACGTATGTCTGGCCTACAGTGGACATAATCCGAGTACACTCGGCAGAAAATTGTCGAGTCATTCTGAGACTTACTGTTTCAAATGGAAGAAGCAAAGGTAATCGACAACTACCGAGTGGTTTTTTCTTCTCTGTCAACTTGAGAATATCGACTACCGGGTGATGAGCTGTCTGAACACGGGCGCGTTACCATTCAAGGAGTTTGCCGAAGAGTGGTTGCACGAAGGGGAAGTTTAGTCTTTTTATATATTGGAGACGGGAATTGGAGAACGTTCAATTTAGAGCATTCTTGGACAAGTGACAGAAGAGGTTGAGTCTTGGCATACGACGTGGAATGAAAGAAAAATAGATAGGCGGTTTTACTTATTCTGTAAGTAATATATTGATCATTGGGATTAAGAAGCTGTTAGGGGTAGTCTCTTAGCAGCGATAATGATACTTGATTATGGTTACAAGATGCATACATATCTACAATTTGCATAACACCTATGCATGTACTATCAAGTAGTCACCAACATGCTCTTTAGCAGGAGTTCATGTTGGTCGCGCGAAGCGTGGGTGCTTCGTTCACACCCGGATAATATGCGGGACATGTGTGGTAATCACGTACGGCAGATGATAGTCAAATTGCGATTAAGAGCACTCTTCTCCCTTACCCGTAACGGGCTAGGATTCGGAGAGACACTTTCCGGTTGGAGAAAAAGTCACTTCCATAGCATGACGTATCTGAGGGAGTAATGACTTAGGCAAATCTGCCTGGAGCGAACACTGCTGGTTTGCACTAGTGGTCTGGATCACAATGTAACCTCATATCGGATACGAGCTTACGCATCAGTAATCTACGTTGGCATGGTATTGGTTAGTCGCCGATTAAATCTATGACACAATTAATCACTCACCTGCATGAGGGATTAAGAGGCGATAAGCATTATCATCTTGGCTGGTAGATGTTCCAACAACCGAATCATACGATTGCAAAGATGTCTGAGCTAGGGGAAGATAAGCTGATCTTGCGCAATGGATGGCCTGATGCTTATCAGGAGCGTAACGCTTTCAAACCACTTTGCAGGGGGCGCAATTACCTGAGGGTGTTGTGGTAAGTTATTGTCGGGCGCTAGAGAAGCGTGGCCGAGACAACACTGTCACGACTAGAGGAAGGCGAGGGCTATACAGAGCTAGCGTTGGTCGAAGGAATTGGGGATCATCAGCGAACAGATTAGCTTCCTGAGCACTCCACAGACGATCTTAAAATAACATTAAGAATTCTATCTATTTTTACAATCATTACTTCCCTCATACACCTCCGAGATCAGGCAACGTATGTCTGGACAACAACTGTCACACTCCGAATACGCTCTGCAACAGATCGTCGTACTATTCGGAGAGTTACTTATTCAGCTGGACAAAGCTGGTTTAACCCACACCTACCAAGACGTTTTGAGATACTGCGAACTCAAGAATATCAACTACCTGGTATTGAGGTACGTGAATACTGCTGCTAGGCCATTCGAGGAGTGGGCCGAGGAGAGGTTGCACAACGGGGAAGTTTAATCTTCCAGTACAAAGGAGACAGACTGTGGAGGAGAGTTGATTTGGCGCGCTCTTATGTGACAGACGCAAGAGGTTGAGTCATGGGAATGACGAGGAGAGAAAGGGATTATCAGATAGGCGGCAGTACTTAATCCAATCAATGTTGTATTGATATTGGGATTAAGAACCCCCGTAACAGAACACCCGTAACAAAAGGCTACAAAGATTGTTGTTGGAAGAACCGATTGCAAAGCAGACGAAATACGCAGCAGGCTATGAAGAAGAATAAGAAGCCTGTTAAGACTTTTGGTACAGAGACAGAAGGAAGTGAAGGATCAGAGGTGAGACGACGAAAAGCAGCAGTAGAGTTTCATCATTGCGCTTGGCCACTAGACCGGAAAGGAAGCCATAAGACTTTCGATTGCTTCCGTTGGAAACGTTTGGAGATAGGAACTGCACTTTTCCTGAAAAAGAAATAAAAATACGATCTTGGACCGTACTTGCAAGTATTTGTACTGAAGGAATACTACCCCCCTAACAATGACTTGGTCAGATAATTATTGTCCGATGACACAAGAGCGACTGCAGCACGAAATTAATCAGGTGACACCTGCTACAAGTAAGCTGTGCGATGAATTATTCTAACATCATCAGCAACAACTGGTGCAGGAAGTCAGGACTAAGGCACCTGGTCGCAGAAGCAAATTGACTAAAGATCATACCCAAATGACATCTGCAGCCAGTGGTAAGGCTTACGGGGCGGGAAACATGTTCGCTGACAACCGACTGCAAGTTGAGATTCGCCTATCTGATGCTGAGAAAGAAGCCACAACCTGGAACTTGGCTGATACGGAGTAGGTTACTAACCAGCTGGAGACCTAGGTAGATTTATGACATCACCTCAAATGAATAGAAACGTTTGAAGAAGGAATTCTCCCTCCGTTTGATTGAGTTTGAAGCTTGGAGAGAGACACTTCGCATTGAGGTTCTCCGGAATACCATTGAACAACGCATCTTACATTTCGCATAGTCTACATTGCATCCTGTGAGCCACATATCAGGGTCAATTGGGTGAATGGGTTCTGTTGACAATTTCACCACTGACAATTCTGAACAGCTACATATCGCCAATGTCAAACAGGTATAATGATCTAGCTACCAAGTCAATTACATTCAACAAATGCTCAAGTACAATGACTGGTGTACTGATCTTGGCCCCATGGAAGAGATACTATCATATCTTTCTGTCCAAGGCTGGTACGATATGAACCCTGAAATAGTTTTCAATCTACTGTCTGCTACTGATATACGGTAAAGTACATGCAGAGCGCATCTTTTACATCTCCAAACAAGTAAGGACGTGACCTCTATCCGCCCTGTATCGCAGCAGATATATCATTTGAGAGAAATGCAGGTCCGCTGAGTGTGCAGAAGTATAAAATTAACCTCACTCAAAGATGCATCAGAAGACTTCGGAATTACCAACTTTGAATTTTAGAGGTTCTCCCCAAACAGCGATAATGTTACTTGCATTAGGCTTATGAATACTACATCACGGAGTTACTCTTGGTCAAATCATGTGATATACATAACTCCTATTCATCCCGTGCAATGTGGGACAGTCTTTTGTCCCTTGCAGGGGATACATAAAAGTTGCGTGTTGATTGAATAAGTGACCAAGCACACTTAGCGGATTCACTTAAGATGTTGCAACTATGTCGCCATTGTAGGAAACTATGCTTTCGCCATGTGCATAGTTTTCAATCACATTCATTATTCCTGATACTAGCGGAAGTTGTCTTATCAGACACAACAGTCGATAGTCAATATGGGATTACACGGGATCTTCGACTGATTGCCTGAGGCGATCAGAGTCCTCGGAACACTCCTGGGCAAATGAGAATGGTTTCAACCTACGCATGACGTGACGAACGGAATTATGACGTCACCTGAAGATTTGTTGTCGGAAGAAATCCAGCTCGTTGGATTGAGTTAGTATGCATTGCAAGGTCAGACTCATATTCAATATGAGCTGATGCGTCAGGGTCTATGTTGGCATAGTATCGGTTGATTGCCGACTAAATCTATGACACAAGCCAAATAGCCCGTAAGGTGAGGCATTACTTTGCGATACGCACTGCCGACCAAGATCAGTAGATGTTCCAAAATTAATGCAACCGGATTGTGAGATATCTAAGTTCAAGTTTCATCTGACAGAATGCATGACGCGAAAATCATGCAATGGATGGCCTGATTCTTATCAGCAGCATGAGAGCATTAATACCTCATTGACATGATTGCGTATCATTGTCATTGAAGTCATCTCATGGAAGTCTGGGTGTACAAACCCTCGAAGACAACTATAAAGAGATGGCATCCTCCCAGCAATTGTTCGGGGGGTAAAATTCCTCATGTACAAATACTTGTAAGTATGGCCCTAGATCCGACGCATATTTCTTTTCTGGGAAAGTTGCTGTTCCTTTCCCCAAACATTTCCAACGGAAGCAATCCAAAGTCTTATGACTTCCTTTCCGCTCTTGTTGTAAGGGCACGTACGCCAGCGTTCAGCCTCATAGGGATACATATGGTAAGTATAGGAATACGGTTGCAAACGTGGATGCGAGTGATAGTAGGTGTAGATATATAGTAAGATTATCGCTAGAGATCTAAGGCTCATGGCGAGCCGACTATATAGAATGGCCGTTACCCGGCCCCGGGTCACGTGCCGCCATTACATTATCCCCTCTTTAGGCGCAGACCTCCTGAGCTGCATATACCGTACAAGAGAAAAGGAAAGGAAAAGCATTAAACAATCATGCCGCGTACGTACTCGTACAAACTCATAAGTCCCACAACCGATCAGTACCTCTCAGGGTGGCCTTTCGGCGGATCCGGCGCCCGGAGAAACTCCACCTCCACTTGACTGACTCCGAAGGTGGTAAAAACCCGTGCCGACGCCATTTGTACCGGTCCCCAGTTCTGAAACTCTATTGACCCATTTCCTCCGCTTCGGAGTCTCGGACCTCAATTCCTTCTTATATCCACTCCCAAACTCATGCAGCATCCAACGTGCCATCCAGTACTGCACTCGTGGTTCATATCTCGGCGTAGTTCTTGGTCGGAATCATCAGGGTGGTAGAGCTTGCGCTCATGACTTGGCATCGATCATAGCCATCGGTGATCGTCAATCGTATACGTCAATAGCGCAGTCTCATCTCATTCGTCGATATCTAATACGTAAGCTTCTCTCAAATGGTGATACTTAATAAGTTCAAATGCACTTGCGTTCTCTCGAGCCTTCGTGCAGTACTTCATGGAATATTTCTGTCAGTTGCCATTGGTAAGTGGCATTGACTCGGAGATGCTGCTTGACTCGGTAATCGTCGTTCGAAGTCCGCTTCGGTGTCCATCCAGTCGACTTCATGGTTGCTCTTGATAGGCGGTTTCAGTAGAATGTTGGTCGACTTCTCGGTAGACATCTCTGTCGACTTCTCGGTGTGTCTCAGTAGAGTGCCTCTCGGTGGGCTTCGACTTGTCGGTAGGATTTGATCGTGTAGACCCGGCTATCTCCCTCTTTGAAAATTCGTTGCTCCGTCGACGACTTCATCATCATATCGATTGTCGATGGCCTGTTAGGGGTTCTCTCCTGATAGCGGTAATGATACATGTTGATATGCATAAGCAAGTACACGTGATTAAGTTAGTCACGAAGCAAAACACCTACTTGCGTAAGCAGCCATGTGATCAGTCAGATAACCTTTAGCGGGGTTTTATCTGAGCCGCGAATTACGTTTGTGATAAGAAAGTCTTATCATGCGGATTCGAAAGATGATGCAATTATGGCGCGATTACCGGGATGTGAAAAACCATCAGCGGTGCACATAATTAAACATAATTTCTACTATCTTATCGATAGCAGGGACAACGCAGCCTACTTGCGATAAGCAAAGTGGGGGCGCAGCACGCGATATGCAATATGCGAGTAAGAGGGATCGTCGCACCCTTGCCTCAAGTTAGGCTGAGGGATTAATGCGCGCAAACCCCGGATCACGGAAGTCCGGATCCTAAGCATGCAGTGCGTGAGGGATTATTGACATTGGCGATAAGGCCAGGAGCGATATAGAGATCGCAACCCGATAAGGGTGTCGTAATCTACGTTGGCAGAGTATCGGTTGGTCGCCGACGTAAATCTCTGAAGCAAAGCCGAATAGCCATAGTGGTGAGGCATTAATAACCTCGAGTTATTATTAATTTGCGATAAAGCACTGATGGTCTATATGACGTCAGATGTTCCAACTACTGAACGAACGATAAGCAAGATGTCTAAGTTGAAGTTATGAGTTGGCATTAGGAGTGCGTTTGATATCACGTCATGATGATGGCCTCATATGAAGAGCGTAATGCTTTGAAACCAGTCATGCGTGGACACGATAACCAGAGGGAACTCGTGGCGGCAAAACGGAATACTCTTCCGTGATAAGCTATCAAGCAAAACCTATTGGTCTAGTCAGGAGTAGCGGCCAAAGTAAGGGCTGGCGAAAAGGCTATAAAATACTCAGGTCGTCCCCGACGATTGAAAGAAACAAGCTCTAGCAGCAATCCACAGTCAGACATTACCAGCGAAGAACACATTAAAATATTATTAAGAATTCTACCTAAACATTATTCAACATTACGTCTTTACTCCCCGCAAGTGAATTCCAAATCTATGTTTACCTTGAGTCAATTGAAGAAACGTACGGCCCACGATCATCTCGTCCAACAGTTCGCAGAGTTGTTTCTTTGGTACGAGGAAACCAGGAATACCTCTGGGCTATACTGGGTATTACACTCAGCCGAACATCTTGGCATCACGTACGACGTCTGCAGATATATTTCGACGGGCAGGTTACCTTTCGAGGAACTTATCGATACGAGCCACTATCACGATCAGGAAGAAAACGGGGATTGTTTTTAGAGGGTGCTCTTGTGTCAGGACAAGAGGTTGAGTCTTAGGATAAGACGAGGAAAGAAAAAGAAGTTTAGTTAGGCGGCTGTATTTAAGTTAATAAAGTGTTTTATTGAAACGTGGCTTAATACCCCCGTAACATGGCCATCGTGGCTAGGTAGTAGTGTAATTGTGATTCGGGATTGTAATCGTAATCTCTGTGATTTGACACGTAATTCGGTTCAGCTCTCGCTTCGTCAGTAGACTTCCGGTCATAAGATTCCGGCCATCTTGTATGTGTGCTCGTACAAAGTTGAGTGTAGGCATAGGCCATCATCGGAATTGGCCAGGGTAACGTCGGTGAAATTGTCGATCATCACGTGGATCTCGCCTTGACACTCGCGGCGACCTCTCGGGGGTGGCAGAATTGACACCAATTGCATTGGGCGTGGGCGGTATATCATTAATCCATATCTAACACGTAAGCTTCACAGTAGGTGGTCATACTCACCGTGATAGGAGCGCGCTTTGCTCTCTGAAAGCCGCTTTGTGCATTGCATTAGCATAGCTCGGCATCTCTTAATTCGGCATTCGGCAGGGTCTCGGTGGACCGTTTCTCGGTGAACGTCATTCGGATGATAGCTTCGGTGCGTTCTTAGCCGACTTCTCTGTGGCCATCTCGGTAGGCAGCTTTGATAGAATATTCCTTGGCTTCTCTGTAGTCATTTGGTAGGCCTCGGGTATGGTCGTTTGGTATTCAGTTTGGTATGCCGTTCGGCGATAGTTTGTTGATCCTTCGGTATGCCATTCGGTAAGCATCTTGGTCAGTGGCTTCGTACGGTAGGGCTCCCGGTAATCCTCTCGATCTCCATGTGACGTCCTTCGGCAGTGATATCCGTCGCTGTGAGGTCTCGGTGATCATCTCTTGGTTGTTTTCTCGGCTGTCTCTCATGATGCCATTCGGTAGGCTATTCGGTACGCTCGGTGGTCATATTCAACCTCGTTCAGTGGTCCTATTCGGTTTCTCGTTCGGGACTGTTTCGGTAGCCGTATTTGCACTCGCTCGGCATGGATCAGGCTCGTTTGACTTATCATCTCTTTCTGGTGCATTTGCAGGTATACTGGACGTCTGTTGTATGCGAGGTGCGCATATTGTCTCTAATCGCGAGGTGCGCTCGCTGGCTCTCCTCCGGTTTGTTGATTCATCTGTAGGTGTGCTTGCCATCACTAGACTCGGTGCACTTGTCGTCGTTCTCTGAGTCCACTAGTCGATTCATCTCCAGGTGCACTTGCCGCTGCTAGCCTTCTCAATTGGTGGATGTATCTCACCGTGCTTCGTTCTTGCACTTCCGGTACGGTAATTGTTTGCGGTAGGGGTTTGTTTGCGATTCCGGTACGGTCATCCCCCTCTTTTGAAAGTCGTTGCTCCGCCGGCGACTAATCTCATACGGCTTCGTAGGGAATATCGATTGGAAGGGCTTGATTCCGAGTCGATTTGCAGTCGTCAATTGTCATCGTAGTTGTGTAGGTCTGGATCTCCGAGTCTGAGTCGGGATCTCATTCGGAATAGTATTCTCGGTAATGTAACTTCGTAACAAATTCGGCATTGTATTAGGAGTTGTAATCTCTGCCATACGGCACTTGTTTTGGTCTATTGAATAGTAGTCGGGATTGTACTCGGTACGGCAAGGCCGCCGGTACATATATCTGCATCTCGGCATTCATTTTCTAGTCTCGTAGATTGTCATTGAAAGTAAGTATATTATATAGGGTAGATTTTCACATAACGTCTTGCATATCGCCATAGTCAAATCAATTGATTGTCATCCGTCTCTGAGCATTAATGCATCTCTGGGATGTGCATATCGGCACTCGTAAGTCCATGTCTCAACGATAGCTCTTTTCTCAATAAAGTTGCCTTCCGCTGGACCGTCGCCTCTCGTATTTGTCGAGGTTTCCAATTGTAGTTCATCAGTCTTCGGCGCTCCTAAGTGCACTTCACCGCTGTGAATTGTCATTCGTCTGGGGATTATCTCCAAACTGCAGACCCGCACGAAGGTCGTACGAACTGCTCCATTTATGTTAGGCAAATGAATCAAAGGGATGGAAGCGGTGAATGGGAACATCCAGGAGATGCAGTTCCGCCGGCCCGTCCAATGGAAAATGACCGTGCCATGCAATCATCCCTTCGGTGACTCGGCGAGCCGGTAGCAGTCGTTCAAACGTCTCCTCGGAGAGGCTCTTCTACCGCAACTACCGCCGCTGCTCCTTGCTCGCCCATCCAGCCTGCGAGGGTTACCACTTCTGCTGGCTCACGATGCCGCATCCATAGGTCCCTATACCGCAGCTCCCAGCAAACCGGTGCAAACCCCAGACCATTGGGTGAGTGCCATGATAACCGCTTTCTAGCTAGCAGTCATCATGCGGTCCCCGAGTTTGTATCCCCGGGAGAGGTATGTCCTACCACGGCCCAGAAGCTTGATGCTTGTGGAGAAGAACTCCTCACCGCGATTGTCTCGGTAGCATTTCTCGCGCCACAGACATGTTTCTGCTGCTTGATAGCATCCACATATCAACTTGCTCTTGGGCATTCCATAAAGGAGGCTGCGAGAGAAGCATATTGTTTGAAGGTAAGACCGGCACAGTGACCGATTGACCATTACCGGGTTTGGGCCCAAATCCGCGGCAGTTTGGTACCACATACATCGAGATGGGCACATCCAGCAGATCCATTTGAAATTCTGAGTCCGTTCCGTATCGCCGTAAGGACTGATAATGTATGCCGCTTAATAATAGTACTTTTGCTGGTACAGATATATACTGACTGAGTGCCGTGGAATGTGTCCCGGCCTTAAAGATGAAAACTGATATTATCCATATCTCATCGGTTGATTGGATCCTCCAATTAGTGTCCTGAAAGTGGTGCCTCTGGAGGTGATAGTCTTGAATCATAATGTCGTCTCTCCCGTAGCAACTATAGACAATTTTCGTTGCCGTTCTTGACTCGCTCGCAGTCATAGTCGTGGCGATGCCGGAAGTCCAGAGCTTATTCGGTCCGTAGGTAATAATAGTCATGTGTAGCCTCCGTTGCCGTTAATGTAATTGCAATCGAAACTGATTGATATGGTAGGTGGACTTTGATTGTCCATAATAATTGCGCTCTGAGCGGTCATCGTAGTAACTGTAGTCATCGTGGCCATCGTAGTCGGGCTGCGGAATTGTGTAGGTCTCGACCGTAAATGCACTTCTCGCTGCGCAATGTATCGTCGCTATAAGTTCGCTTCAATCGAGGGAAGGCTTCTCGTCGTAAATGTGGTTCAATCATAGGGTGTCTTCTCCGTAAGTGAATTTCGCTCGTGCAGAGGTTCGTGGCGGTAAGAGTGCTTCATTCTTAGACTGATCCTCCTCCGTAGGTATGCTTCGCTCGAATAGTTTATCCGTAGGTATAAGCGGCCGTAGAATGCCTCCGCAAGTGGGCTTCTTCGAGGTTGCTAGAGCTGAAGGTGTACACGCAAACTGAGATAGGCGCACTTCGCTCAATTAGAAGGAATGTAGTCGTAACTGTGCTGACTCGTAAATCGTCTCTCGACTTCGCCTTTGGTTCTCGGTATTGTCGATTCAGGGGTAAGATCACCCCGTCCATTGTAGGTTGCTTCGACTGGTGATCGCGCTCAATTGACTCGCAGGAATTGTATTCGAACTCGATTAGGTCGATCGTATTCGATTTCTATCATTTGCAGGGACGAACAGTCGCGTCCGGTAATCGTGATAATTGTTGTCATTGCCGGTAACACGCCTCGTGCGCCAATTGGTCTCTGAACTCAACTCCGCTGCCGTCATGTGGCTCAATCCAATGATGGAATGATCAACGCTCTGTGCGTCGCAGTAATGATGCTTCGATAGCTCGTTTGGAGGGCTGTATTCTCAATTGTTCACTCGATGGTGTCGCACGTCGGAAAAGGGGTAAACTCGCGAAATCCCGTGAGCGAAACGTATCCGTTTACTGAAAAAGCGATATTAGTGTAACGGCACGCACGCCAGCGTTCGGCCTCATAGGCATACATATGGTAAGTATAGGAATACGGTTGCAAACGTGGATGCAAGTGATAGTAGGTGTAGATATATAGTAAGATTATCGCTAGAGATCTAAGGCTCATGGCGAGCCGACTATATAGAATGGCCGTTACCCGGCCCTGGGTCACGTGCCGCCATTACACTTGTGGCCAAGTGCAACGCTGACACTCTCCCGCTGCTTTTCATCGTCTCAACTCTGATCCTTCAATTCCTTCTGTCGGTACAACAAAAGTCTTAATAGGCTTCTTATTTTTCTTAATAGCCTTCTGGTTAATTCTTCTGCGTTCAAATCGGTTCTTCCGACCAACTACCTTTCTAGCACTTCGAGACTGCCCCTGACCTTCCGCGTAGTTGCGGATTATCGTGTCGTGAATATTATCATCTGATGTGCTGGCTGATTCGTCCTGCGAAGTAGAATACCCACGAATCACTTCTTGCAACCATGCAAGACTTTCCAGGTACATATGAGGGTCTATCTGATCAGCATCGGATGAATTCTTATTTGAAGTACTGAGATTCACCTGATTGGCAAATATCACAGACACTGTCGAAGCTCACACAATATTGCTTCGTATTTTTACAGTATCAATATGGATCTGTCATCCTTATTTCAAACCGATAATCAAAGATATCCGCTAAACGCTTTGCACCAGGATAATGTACTAACTATTTCTAGCATAAGATATAATTGTCTCAAGCACGTATATTATAACATCGTAATCATTTTCGAAGGTGATGGTCATTCGTAGGATATTTCCTCAAAGGTCTGGGGTTGCCGCTACCGAAAGCTAATAGATTTTATATATACTAATAGATAGGTATAGGTATCACAAAAACACGATAATATTTCAGATTGTTCTTCGGTGGTAGGTATCGCTGACTATTTCGCTGTTAGTGATTATCCTTCTCATCTCCAGAACAATGTGAGATCTTAATTGAAAGTTCCTTGGGATGTTACGCTTGCGCACCCATATTTCCTTTCCATGATTCTGATATCAATGTGCTTTGGGTCTTACATTCCTTATCGTCCACATGCATGCTATGGAAAGTCCGCACCGAACGCGCATGGTAGAGACTGCTACGAATTCCCAAGGTTATCGTGTTCATGCAGGTGAGGTATTAAAGCGTTACGCTCCTGATCAGAATCAGGCCACAGCTGCACGATATCATATATCATGTTATAACTGCAACTTTGACATCTCACAGTCATATGGTTTGGTAATTGGGAAAGACTGCCGACATTTCATATCGCGTCTTTAAGCCAATCAATTCTGTAGTCTGATTGCATCATAGTTTAACGTGGCGGCCAACCATTACTCTACCGATGTAGATTACATGACAGGCACGAACCATTGCTGTTGCCATTCCGTCACAAACCAATGTGCTGGGATGCTCCGACCTCATATCATCAGTCATGCCATAATCCCTCAGTTACACCCAGGCCAAGACAAGACCATTATCTTTGGCTGGGGAGTGCCCAGTGCTCCAACGTCACATAAGACAGCCGGTCTTAAAATCCGATGGACTAATTTAGGCTATCAACTGCCGTATCTGCCGGGCGAACTCCTTTGCTCTATCCGATCAGACATAATCCCTCTAGTATCTGAAAGCTGAATCTGGGTGAAAATAACGCGATCGGCCGGATTGTAGCCCATTTGCTCTGGCAGTGTTACTGCGTTATCAGAAATTAATCCGCTAAGCCGAAGCTTATTCAACCGAGATGAGTACCACTCATACCCCACTTAATGTATTCGTAACTGAAAGTTCTAAGGATGCCTAGGGCAGCGGTTTTGCATGTCAGATAAACCAAAGTCTACTGACAAGTTGTTACAGGGGTGTTTAGATCCCAATAATCATTACAATATTTATTGAACATAAGTACAGCCACCTATCTATTTCCTTCCTCTTTCTTTCCTCGTCTTGTCTTAAGGCTTAACCTCTTGCCCGTCATGCAAGAGCGAGCTGATCTCACTGTACAAACTCCAGCGACAATGTTTCCGATCTGTTCAAATTGAAACGGTGCCAATTGCCCTCTCCAATACAGACGAAAATCGGATCTCGCCATTGTACAAACACTCCCCGGAAAATTTGTTGAAGGTGAAACAACCTGTGTTGACATATCTCAGCACCAGGTAGTCGATATTCTCTACTTGACAGAAACGGAAATCCACAGCATAAGTGTGGGTAAAATGGCGCTTGTTCAATTCGAAAAGTAAATTGCCGTAACTCTAGACAGTCTTCTGCACTGCGTACTCCGCTGGTGTATAGTGATGTCCAGGTATACAAGGCACAGTCTCGTGTATGAATGAGGGAAGGATTGTAAAGTTAGATTGAATGCTTAATAATATTTTAAGATCGTCTGTGGTGTTCTTCTGACAGCTAATCTGTTCGCTGCTACCTCCAATTCCTTCGACCAACGCTGGCTATTTATTCCCCTCGTTCTTGCTTAGGCATCATAGTGTTATCTCGGCCACGCTCTCCCTGCACCCGGCGATAACTGACCACAACACCCTCAGGTAATTGTGTCTTAGCAATGTGGTATAAAAGCATTACGCTCCTGATAACAATCAGGCGATCAATCGCGCGGTATCAGTTTACCGTTTCCTAACTCAGACATATTTTGCGATGGTATGAGTCGGTATTTGGAACATCTACCAACCAAGTTGATAGTGCTTATCGCCTCTTAAAGCCATCATGCAGATGAGTTATTTATTTGCGTCATATATTGAATCAGCAACAAATCGATTCTATACCAACGTAGATTATTGATGTCTAAACTCATCTCCGATACGAGGCCACATTGTGATCCCGACCACTCGTGCCAACGAGTGGTGCCCGCTCAAGGGACCTTGCCTAAGTCATTAATCCCTCAGTTACTTCATGCTGAGGTCGAGACTTTTCTCTAGACCGGAACCTGCGTCTCCGAATCCTAGCCCATTACATGTTGGGGCGAAGTGTCCTCTTAATCGGGTTTGACTATCAACTGCAGTGTGTGATTACCACACATGTCTCGCAGAGTATCCGGGTGTGAATGAAGCTCCCACGCTTTGCGCGACCAACATGAACTCCCGCTAAAGAGCATGTTGCTGACCATTTGAATAGTACCTGCATAGGTGTTTTGTATATCATGGATATATATGCATCGCGTAATCATAATCAAGTATCATTATTGCCGCTAAGAGACAACCCCTAATACAAGTACCCATCATTGGTTATCCCAGGTTACATATACTCTGGTAGGGGAAAACCCCTAACAGCAATGAGAAGAAGCTCACGCAGCAATCCACAGTCAAAAATCAGATATCCGAAGACAATCTTAAAATCTTATTAAGAATTCCCTCTATAACACTTGAACAAACATTTCAACCCTCATACATCTTCGGGACCAGGCAATGTATTTCCAGTCGACAATTGACAAATCCAAATTCGCTCTGCAACCTGTTGATGAATAATTCTGAGGTTTGCACTTTTGACTGGAATAGGTGCATTTAACCTATACATACCGAGTGGTTTTTCATGCTTCTGAACTCCAGAATAATGACTATTTGGGGTTGAGATAGCTGAACACCGGTGCATTACCATCCGAGGAGTGGGCAGAAGAGTGGTTGCACAATGGCGAAGTTGAATCTTGCTATATATGGGAGATAATCTTTGTAGACGGTTCGACCTGGGGCATCCTTGTGAGATTGTTCAAGAGTTAGAGTCTCAGGATACAACGAGGAAAGAAAACAGGCAATAGATAGATAGTTGTACTTAATTCAATAAATATTAAATTGATTTTTGGGATTAAGCACCCCCGTAACATTAAACACTTGTTTTGCTCAGAAATTGAAGAAGACTGACGTTTGTGGCCCTGTGCTCGGATACAATTAGAATGAACTTCTTGACAATATATTTATTAAACTCCAGAATGGGCTGTTGTATTACCCTCAACCATTTCACAACCATACATCTGTAGAGCATCAGGGACTCAATTGCAAGGTCGAATATACCAATGCCAACCATGAAATGATGCCTAAAGTTTATACCATTTGAGTCCTGATACGCAATGTGAAGAAAATGCCCTCCGTAACACCTTCCATGGATGACTCTCTTCTTTTTCTGTACTGCAGTTCAGCTGGACTCCAATCAATCAGATCCTCCAATTTCAGAAGTGCCAGCCAGCCAGGAATGCGTTATCAACCTTTTCTGATAGGTGCAAAAAGACACAACAATGGGTATTACGTCATCAAGCTCAAGAATACACAGTGGGGATTCAAACACAGTGCAATGATCTTCATGGTTGGACTGATTGTGTTGACGGGTTCATCTGGGTTGTGAAACAAATGAATAAGAGGTACATTGAACCTTTCAGACTAATAGTTGGACCGGTCGAATTGGTGGAGAAGAACTCTGCATCAGACGACATCCACAGGGTATGACTTGTAAATGATCAAGTTGATTTAAATCCATACTTGACTGTATATTGATTATAACAGAACACCTGATTCAGGAGTGTAGCTGTGAAATAGTGTATTGAATTGTACTAGTCGATATAGACAGTTGATATCATCACTTGTGGAGAGTTTGGCTCCAGGTGCACTGGAGTCCTCATGGAAACGAGTTTTGTTGTCCTAGCTGTGCCGAAACTTTTCCCCCTTCAAGGCATGATTTTATCACATTCTGAAGACGACTTCATACTCTTTAGAATATTCTTGTATTCCGTTCTACTACTTCAGAAGCATTGAGGAGCACCCAACAGGTACGTCATGTTGCATTCAGCCTGTTCGGGAGCGTCTGCGAGCCTCTGAAAGGATACGTAAGGCTGGTTAGAATAGCTGAGTTGTTAAGTTATGACGTCTGAATCATTTTACACTTTGCTTATCTAGACTGTGTGAGAACCTTTCAGCACTCCACGGTCTATGAAAGGTCAAGGCTTAAGCATACACGGTCTGAGGGACTATGGACATTGGCTGGAGATAAGAGGCCAGGAATTAACCGGCTCATTGGTTTGAAACCGCATGCATTGAGATGTCATACTTCATACTCATACACGGTTGAGGTGTCATTTTTATCTTGGCAGAGTATTGGTTGGTCGCTGAGCCAATCTCAGACACAATGCTGAATTATCAAATAACATGACAAGGTGATGAAAAACTACCAGTTATTAAAAACATATTGCGATATGTACTGATAAGACAAGGGTGGTCAGATATTCCAACTACTGAACAACTGGGAAGAACGATGTCAAACATGACATCATGAGCTGTCATTCTGAGCATTGGATATCATGATCATAAGGATGGCCCAAAGGGGAGGTAACGTCCGAAAACCACTCTTGCATAAATATGCTAGCCAAAGGGAACTTGTAGTGCTCACTATATGTTACGACAGTTGTTTTCAGCGATAATCTATCAAACATTCAAGGTTTCCTGATGGATATCCAAAGGCAAGCTTGAGCTGAGGAACCATTTACAAAACCTCACATTGTCTCTGACAATGAGAGGAACCAAGCGTGAGAAGCAATCCACATTCAGAGATTACCAGCGTCAAACACCATACAATATTGTTAAGGATTCTATCTACCCAACATTCAAAAATGGTTCTTTATTTCACTGATGTGAATGTGCTTGAAATGGGTTCATAGAAACCAACACATTCTCCATACCCACAGCCCAGAGCTGTCGCAACTTGAGGGAAACTCATTATATACATCCTTAAGCGGGGATCAGCCCAGGTCTCCCATTCACTTTCATATTCGGCAACTATCGAAGAGGTTTGTTATACTGTGTACCACTTATATCACTACCAGACAAGAGCTATAGAAAGAGTACCCAGAAGAGTGACCTTGGACTGACATATACAAGTGGTAAGCTGCAAACCTGGGAGAGTCCAAGCATGAGTACAGGAAGACAAGTATCCAGGGACCAGGAGCTAGGCAGCAGAATTTAGTCTAATAAATGCTGTATTGTGGATTGGGGCATATATAGCCCCATAACAGCTTGAAGGGCAAGAAACGACAGTGTGTACCCTACATAGTCAAGATCAGTACACCGATCATTCTGCCTGATCATCTGTTGAATGCAGTTCCCTTTGTGGGTAGATCGTTATGCCTCTGTTACATTGGCAATATGTAGCTGTTCTGAAATATTGGTACATCAGCACCATTTACAATGGTTTGGAAGCCAAAACTATGTAACTCAGTAACTCTGAGCAGCCATACTGAGCCTTCCAGATGTTTCCAGATGCTCTCCGAAAGGCTGAATGCGAAGTGAAGTGCTCCCAGGGGCTCCAAGACTACTTCAATGGTACTCTTCAATGCTCTAGAGAATGTGGAACAGATTATAACAATTTCCTGAAGACTGTATAGTTGCCTTCAAAGAGCTATTAAATCAAGCTATTTGGATGTGCCAATATCTGAGCTATTCGGAGTATTGCACATGTCTTTAACACTATTACTTTGCACCGGGAACCTCGAGTCATATATTCCAGGATTGAATATTGTTATGTATAGATGAAACAGTACAATTTGATTAACTATCGTCCTTCTACACTCCATGATCCACGCATGCAAGTTGAATACAGTCTAGTAGGAATGTAAATCGACATGATGATTTGCAAGCCATATGCTATCTATTCTATCTGATACCGAATTCTCCCTGACCAAATGTGCAGGTCCAACAATTGCTCCAACAGGTACCATGTGCATCTTATCAGTCTGTTTGACCACCAGGATGAACCCATCAACACATTCAGCCGAACCATCAGGATATTTGTATATTGTTGCAATCACCAATCCATATTGTTGAGGTTGAGAATGTAATATCCATTCTTGAGTATTCATTTACCTCTAAGAACTAGTCGATATCGTATTTCTGGCTGACAGACACTGCTGAAATTGGAGGAACGGATTCTGTGAGGTCCAGCAGAAATTTAATACAAGAAAAGAAGTAACTCCACCTTGGGAGGTGTTATCGAGGTCACTGTCTGATTATTGGACCCGAACGGCATGAGATTCAGGCATTATCCCTTGGTTGGCATCGGGATATTCTCCCTATCAATCAAGTCAGAGTTGCTCAACAGATGTCGGGCAGTGAACTGGCAGAACGTAACAAATCAGCCCATTCTGAAGTTTAATACACATAGTGTCTATAAGTACATACTGATCATATCAAAGTACTAGTCGAATAACTTCATGTCCCCAGGCCTCTTCACTGTGTTTACGGAATAGCTATTCAATGTTCAGAATTCCGAAATCCACCAACCCAGCTCTGAGTGGGGTTATTTAATACTTTTGCATCCTCCACGGACATGAGTATCTGTCAAATGATGTACCTGTTGGGATACATGGCGGACATATTACTCTTCTTGACTATGGAGAAGACAGCCTCGGTGGGTATTTCGGCATTTATCGGCAGCTGATAGTACACAGCATAGTGTTGCACAGGCAAAATCATACCAGCCTGAACGCGAAAGATACCTCAGTGTCTCCTCCATATGGTCGGGACTGGTGTACTGGCCATCGTTCTTGAGCATCTGTCGAATGTAATTGACTTTGTTGCTAGATTGATATGCTGCTTTGACATTACCATAATATAGCCATTCATAAAGATCCATGGTGAAATTGATACCAGAACCCATTCACCAAATTTGACTGTGATATATGGCTCACAAAGTGCATCTGTGGATATCTGAAATGTATTATACACTGTTTGATGGTTGTCTGTACATTCTGAATGCTGATTGCCTGCCACCAACCATCAAACTGAACAAAGCTGATAGGGAATGTCTACTTGGATTCAACCTGGTCTTTCGTAGTGTCACTATAAATCACACTCTCCAGCTGACTCACAAAGCGGGTCAGAATCAGGCATACGGCAGGTGGCTGCTTCCGTTGCACCCTTGGATAGAAGGACCTGATGATCTCCATTGTTGTTGGCTGACGTGTTTACCACCCAATAAACCACTTTTTCTGCATCAGTCACCGTTTGCGCAAGCATTGGGGGAAATCTGCTTCTAGGACCGGTTACCTTAGACCTGACTTCCTCCAATACATTTTGCTGATGATATTGGAATAACTTATCGAAAAGACTGCATTTAGCAGGTGTCACATAATGGATTTCTCGCTCCAATTGCTCAATTGCCCCCTGTCAACCAGCATCTGACCACATGGTTGCCACTTGTTGAGCTCTATTCAGGCTTGCACAATGCAATTCTGTCTCTACTACTTTTCAACACCATGTGAAGTCCCCAGAGCTAAACGGAATTAGAAAATCAATGGGTCATACTGTCCGTCTGCTGTTTAACTAACTGCAGTGATATCTGGAATTACGTACATGCAGCCAACAATGTTTCCCATGCTGAAACCTTGCAATGCATTAGCTACTAGTGCACCTCTCACTTGTACAAATGTTCAGACTGTGACCACGTTACCCACCGTTTGAGGTATTGTGGTATGCACAAGTGCTAACCAGTACTTATCGGAAGCTGCATCAATGTTCAAAAGCATCATATTAACCTGGTGTTGAATTTGCTGCTGGAGTGCACCATGCAGCATGCCATAACATTGCCCCAGCTGTTTCATTACCCACTCCCAGTCGTTCCCTCAGTCCCATCTGTGCCAGCTCTGGTTTCTTGGATATCGATACATTTGGGATGTGGGATCACTTTCTAAGCCCTAATCTTGGACCTTAATGCCATGGTAAATACAGAGGGCAATCGAGTGCCGTTTTTCATGCAATATAAACGTCTTGCTACAACTCCTACACGTATTAGACTGCACCATGCAGTTGGATATTGCAATGCGGTGTATTGCGCCTTTTGTACTGTGGGGTAATTGCTCTGAAGTCTTTGATTATACCATCCAGATGCTTCTCATGATGATGGTTTTGGGGTCCCTCAAATTCCGGTCTCCCATCTGAATTGGAACTCAGCAGGACACCCTGTGCAGCACGCAACACTTCGGCTTTGCTGCGGGTAGTGGTACTCTCCCAATGGTATGCGAAAGCCTGGACATGTAGCTCTTCAATTTCAAAGCAGAGCATGCTATGCCGAAAGACGATTACCTGTGGCAGGTAGTTGAGATTCTGTTTGGACGCATTGCAACAATCCTGGAAGTATGTTAAAAGTGCTTGTTCATTTCTCTCAGCTGAATTATATTGCAAAGCTCCATATCCATGAATCAGTTCATTACAATGAGATATCAACTGGATTTTCAGCTAGTTGAAATTGACATCTAACTCTTTGAAATTATCTAACATACCGCTGATACATTCCTCCCAAGAGTTCATTTTAAGCCACATCTTGAATAGCTTCCGAGTTTCAACATACTGTTAGTTGCCAACCTTTCTCTTCGTCAGCAGTTCCATTCTGAGAGCTTTCGCTTTGGTCTTCGCCTTATCACCACATCAGCAAAATGTATTTTAGTCACTGTAAGTCTCCAGGAGTGTCTGCGAGGATGTGGAGTGTAAACTTAGATGCGTCAATTTCAGGGGAGTATCAGACCGTAGGAGGGCATTGTGGCCGGCCTTCGGAGTAACTGGGATCTCTGATGACAGGTATAGGAGTACCATGGGAGTGATTGTGATAAGTTTGAGAACACCTCGGTGCGCCGGAGAGAACTTTCGGTGCACCTGGGAGCACCTGGGAGCGCCGGCGACAAATCTGGGAGCGCTGGTGACAAGTCTGGTAGCGCCAATGACAAGCCCGGGAGCACCTGGGAGTGCCGACGACAAGTCTTGGAGCGCCGACGACAAGCCTGGGAGCACCTTGAATCACTGTAGAGCAGTCTGGGAAAAACAACATCATCTTTGGGAACACTGCAGGTGCGCCTGGAAATCATAGCTAGTACTTATCGATCAACGATTTTTAAAACTCATGTATTCAGTTTTTATTCTCATCTATGTATTTCTATAGCAACCCATCGACACACGGTATATCAGGATTGGCTGCAGGTGGTGCTTGAGAGCAATTCGAGGTGCGCCTGAAAATGACGATCGACTGAACTCAGAGATACACTCCGAGGCCGTGATTGAGCGAGTTTGGAGATACACTTTGAGGCGGATATCGAACGTGTCTGGAGATACACTTGGAGGCAATGTTCGAGCGAGTTCAGAGATACACTTGGCGGCCATGATCGAGAGAGTTTGGAGATGCACTTGGAGGCCGTGAACGTGCGAACTTGGAGGCCGTACTCATGCCAAGTTGGAGATACACTTGGAGGCTGTGATTGAGTGAGCTTAGAGATGCACTCCGGGATCGTAATCGGGCGAGTTTGGTGATGAACTTGGAGGCCATGATCGTACCAACTTGCAGGCCGTAATCGAGCAAGTCTGGAGATTAACTTGGAGGCCATGGGCGAACGAGTTTGGATGGCTACTTGCAGGCGGACGATGGACGGCCCGCTGGGTGCTGAGACTCTATTGATCAGTTAGTTAACTTGCGACCATGGGAATGTGACTAGGTGACCTTACCTTTGAGGTCTCATGGAAAGCTGGCTGATGGCAGTGGATTGTGTAGGGAGGCACACCGGAAGCTGAAACTACATTCAGGTGTCAACTCGTAATCATGAGAATGAAGATAAGACAAACAATCTTGGGTGGATGCTGTACCCGGTGTATGCTGTACTCGGTGTATGCTGTACCCGGTGTATGCGTTACTTGGTGTATGCTGTACTCGGTGTAAACTCATGATCATGGCATGGAGAGATAGTGAAGGATGACTTAACTTTGTGTTCTGCGATGATGGTAGAGTTATGAACAAGAAAGAGAGAGCTGGGGATGTAGATGAGAACGATGTGGAGGATACAAGCGGATATGAGAAATCAGGGGTACGACTTGCCTTGTTGGGTTGGGAAGACCTCGTATCGGTGAAATTACACACCGGATTGAGACTCGTACCTACTATAACGGGGATGGTTAATTGACTCGTACACGAAGTTCTCTTAAGTCCCAGTTTCTCATGATGATTTGTCCCGTCACCTCTAATCTCTGTCTTTCTCGTCCTCAACTCTACCATCACCTAAGAACACGAAGTTAAGTTATCCCTCTCTATCTGTCCATGGCATGATCAAGAGTTACCACCAAGTACAGCATACACCGAGTACAGCATACACCGAGTACAGCATACACCGAGTACAGCATGCACTGAGTACTACATACACCGCGTATTGCATCATCCCAAGATCGACGGTATTCCTGCTCTCAGCCAGTCTTCTCATCTCTCGGCAGACCATGGTGTAGTCAATTCTCTACATTGCCACAATTACGAGTTAACCAATGAATAGAGTCTCAGCTCCCGTCGCGCCTCCCTCCCGAACTACCGCCTCCAGCGCCTCCAATTACTCCTCCAATCTGGCTCGATTATGGCCTCCAATTGCATCTCCAAACTCCCTTGATCATAGCCTCCAAGAACATTTCCAAACTCGCTGGATTACGGCCTCCAAGTGCATCTCCAAACACGCTCGATCATAGCCTCCAAGTGAATCTCCAAACTCGCTCGATTACGGCCTCCAAGTACGCACCATCACGGCCTTCCAAGTGCATCTCGAAACTCGCTCGATCACAGCCTCGGAGTGCATCATGAACCTCGCTCGATTACGGCCTCCAAGTTCGCACCATCATGGCCTTCCAAGTGCATCTCCAAACACGCTCAATCATGGCTTCGGAGTGCATATCCAAACTCGCTCGATCACGGCCTCCAAGTCTATCTCCAAACTCGCACGATTACGGCCTCGATGTGCATTTCCCAATTCGCTCTATCGCAGCCTTCAAGTGTATCTCCAAACTCGGTCGGTTATGGCCTCCAAGTTCGAACGATCACGTCCTCCAAGTGCATGTCCAAACTCGCTCGACCATGGCCTTGGAGTGCATCTCTAAGTTCACTTGATCATGGTGTGGTGAAGCGCTGGAGCTAGAAGGCAGACAGCCCATCATCAAGACTCCGCCGCACGTTGCATGGCATCCGAAGGGAATACGTGAGAAAGAGCGGTTCTGGCTTGAGGTGCGTAGGGAGAGGGTGACAGGATGTGAATGGCTTCCCAGCCATGATGAACCACACAAATTGCATGGATCAATGAAAGATCGGCAAGAGTGCATGAGACCAAGAGCTGGGAAAGATAGAGTGTGTATTTCGTATAATGAAATGTCCATCTACAGCGGGGTCTTCCAAATAAATACTTCCTGTCACTGAGTCCATCACCGTTATCTCTGTGTCTCCGTATGCATATATATAGAGAGACTTAGACAATACATGCCATATTATGATGTAGCAAATCTTGTGACTGTAACAAAGATGAATATGATAGATGAAATGCCCTGTGGAATGCTAAGAACCACTGGTGTGAGAATATGGCATCAAGTCTCTCGCAGAGCTTGTGCAGAGGTCTCAGCTGCTCTTCAAGTCTCCTGCGGACCTGTGCTGAGGTCTCAGCTGCTCTCGATGTGTCCCGCAGACCTGTGCAGAGGTCTCAGCAGCTCCAAGATTTGACTATTCTAATAGTCAAATCTCGTAGCATCCTGAATGCACCTCCATAACTGCAGGTGCTTCCAGGAGCACCTGAGAATGCTCTTGCAGAGTCTGAGAGCACTTTGCAAAGCTCCAGGGGGGGCTGGGAGCATCTGGAAGTACGTAGAAGCACTGGTGAGAGCTAGTGGAGTGTCTGGGAGGTTTGTGTATGGCTTCCAGACCGATTTACATTTTGCTGATGCAGCTTGCCTGAGTAAGAAAGCATCAATGATGGTGAGAACACCATTCAGCACATTCTCCAAGTAGGTCAATGTCCACTCATCATGAGATAAATATTCAGTGTACATGTACAATTATACTACTGCCCCTGTGGACTAAATTGTGTAATTGAATTTTGGATGCGGGGCAGAGCTTCTTGCTGGTCAAGTCTGGGTTACATCTCTCTGGAGGTACGAACTTATTTCTTTCATCTCTTTTACATTCCATCGAGATATTTTCTAATATGACTTATGATTTTTTGTGAGTGGTAGGGGTTCGCCCCAAAGCAGTGTAGTGATCCTTGCATCATGTGGTATATCCTTTAGTGGGCGTATGCTAAGCACAACTCGATTGAGCAAGCTTGAGGCTTGGCGGATTCATTGAAAGCACATGCTGCAGCAGCTAATGTGACGATGCAATTACTAGCCAGATCGAAAGGACAGGAGGTCCTGCCGAGTCGCAGTTCTCAACCAGTTTCATTCTTGGATACTATGCCATTGCAAAAGAGTGCATGGCAGTCGTTTTAGTATAGGGTTCTCTGGTTTTCTTAATTGGATGCAGGGCACGTCCGGGTCATTGATTAGAACGTAAGCACACATGAGCCAGGGGACATGGCGTTGGCAACTATTCAAAAGTGGACATCCGGCATTGGGTTGAAGAGTTGGTTCTGCAATTTTCATCAAGTGGTTTGCAGCCCTTGATTAAAGCGCATAGTAGTTCTACGTTGGCATAGCATCGAATATCATAATCGAGATAAGACTATGAAGCGATTTATCTAATAGGATATTAATCGTGCAACAGACATGTTTCCGTATACAGAGAAGCAGGCGTTCCAACTACAAAATCACCGACAATTGCAAAATGTCAAAGATGAAGTTATGATCTGATTTATGAGCCAATATGATATCATGCATGCATGAACACGATAACCAAAGGGAGGCGTGGCCACTTGCAAA
>Ga0307514_10000774_pt1 | contig 53038 bp, 61 predicted proteins | sample 16_EM_MG_FD_203088 | JGI IMG/M metagenome (GOLD analysis project Ga0307514, IMG submission 203088) | Populus trichocarpa ectomycorrhiza microbial communities from riparian zone in the Pacific Northwest, United States - 16_EM | ecosystem: Host-associated > Plants > Roots > Unclassified | place... | reverse complement strand
TTTGTTTGTTTGGCTTTGTTTCATTTGTCTGGAAAGCCTTGGGCCAAAGGGGGAGTGTTGACTAGGGATTTGGCCCGGCGGCTTACGGCCCCCATTGGCCTCGCCTGCCCCCACCAGCCTCGCCTGCTCCCACCGGTCTCGCCTGCCCCCACCAGCCTCGCTTGCCCCCATCGGCCTCGCTTGCCCCTGTCGGCCTCGCTTGCCCCTGTCGGCCTCGCCTGCCCCCATGGCGAGGAGGACGGCTCGGCACTGGTACTCGGCATTGGGCTCCGGCTTTGGCAGTCGGCATTGGGTTTTCCTTCTCTCTCTTTCATATATAAGTCCATAGTTTTTCTTCTCTTTGGATAGACAGACAATTCATCATCTTCTCTTCTTCTCCATCATCTTCTCGTGTCAACAGGACCGTGGCATCATGCCCGTTCTGGACCGCCATGTGGAGTATAGTCAAGCCCTGCGTGTCCTTGCCTCGGAATCGGTGCCGCTATTGAGGAGTCCTAGGACTAGTTCTGTGTTGCTAGTGTGGCGTACTGCTAGGGATAACATCTCTGAACCATTATCGTATTGGACAAGCAATCGCACCAAAGTTTCGGCTCCCTTTTCGGTTGCCGGACGTAGAAATTCTCCTGGGTTATACATGAATTTAACTAACCAGAGTAGTGCCGGCATCATGTCTCTCCAATTCTCACCGCGCAGTTCTGATTCCCCCCACCCATTGCGATCAGAGATTATAAATTTGGTCAACACATTGCTTATCTGTATTTTCCAGTGCAGATGCCCCAAACCTTCAACCTCGTCGAATAATTGAACACTTTCTGCCAACCAATGGGGCAAATTCGTGAACTGATGAGTTTCGAAATAATAGCCTAGAAGAGCTAGAACAGCACGTACGTAATCTACACTGGCGTCGCCTATAAGTTCTCGAGTTTGTTCAGCAATTTCCAGGTGTTGCCATTCATCAGATGTGATTTCATCATCCTCTTCTTGAGATAGCTGCGGGGGTCTTTGACCCTTGAGTTGACACTACAGCACTGGAATGGCTCACGCGGTTATTGCTGATTCTATTCTGCAGTCGCATAAGCTCTTCGTAGGCCTGGAGAGATCTGGCATCAGTGTCGCCAAATTGTTGAGCCTTTATCCTCCAAACATTATCAAGATATTTCGCCGCATGTTCGAGCTCTCCCATCTACCAGAGAAACCTCCCATAATCCTCCATAGCCCGGAGTAAAGGTGTGCTTGTAGTATCCGGTTCGGTAGACCGTAGAACCTCGCATTCGAAGACGAGTTCGTAGAGCTGGCAAGCCTCGGATAGAAGCCTCTCTGTGTGAAGCATCTGAGCGAACTGGTGGATGATAAAAACGAATGTTTCCAAGCCGGCTGCTGCAGATGTTTCTGTAAGGTCCAGTTCGTAAAACCTGGCGAGCAGGAAGTGCACGTGACTGCACAATTCAAGCCCGGCAATTAATTTCCGGTTCCCGTTTGAGAGAGCCAGGCTGAGAATTGTAGCAGTATCCAGGCAGAATTGAAGGTATTGGTTCTTCTCCAGCCGGTAACGCGCCCACTGGTGAACCAAGGGGTGAACAACAAGCACCTTACAAGCGTTCGAGGTGCTTCGCCGCACGAAAGATAGCTCGACAAGTGAACCAACAGCCAAATCGAAGCCTGGAGAGGAGAAAAACGAGCCCCAAACGTACAATCGATCAACAACGTCCTTCTGACGGTTCCGGGTTGAAGATGTCTTTTCGACCGCACAAACAACTTGGATGATTAAGCTCAGATTGATCAGGGATGCATCAAAGAAGCCAAGCAGGGGCAGGAAAGAGCCAACTTTCTCGGTGGTTAAGTCTCTGAGGTTCATTTCGAGTAATCGAAAGATACTTCGCTTTTCCGGGTTCTCGTATGCTATGTCCGCTACTCGGGCCTCAAAGCGCAAAAAATGTTCGGAGACGGAAGAAAGAATAGAGGCAAACTCAGAGAGAGATTTTCCGGTCCGCTTGAGGTAGATATTCGCCAGTTCAATGGCCAGAGGCATATATCTGAGGCACCGCAGCAGCTGTCTGGTATGATTCGATGCTACATAGATTGTTATTTTGGTCACAAGACTTCACCACAAAGTGAATGGCATACCAAGAGCATTTGTGTTTTGCAGCAAAAGTTCTTTCGCAGCTTCTTCGTCGAGCCCGACTAATTGAATAGGTACTCCAAATGTGGATATCTCTGTAGGCGATGAGACATTTATGTGCCCGTTTAATTCTGGAATATATGATCGTAGGTTTAACCTAGACGGGTCATCCAGCCATCCATTACTAGAAGCCATCGTTGGCTTTTCCTAGAAAGAAACCCTTTCACAGCATCGATGCACGAGTCGTCTGTAAAGGGTCTAACGGACCCAACGGACCGGATCAAGCCTAGATATCATATTGTGTCTTCTTCCACGACACCAGGAAACTGGTGCATTATCCGGGCTAACAATTTTTCCGCCGAGATCCGGAAACTTTGCATGAGGGCTCCCAGGCTTGAGCAATTAAGTCAAATAATAACGCCGTAGTCATCCTTGTGTTGAACGCAAAACTGGCGGGAAAACTGGCTTTTCCCGATTCTTGACATGCCCCACAGAAGGACGATCCCTAGCAGACCGGACGCAGTATCTGTCAAAATGTTCCATAATTTCTTCATCTCCTGTTCTCTTCTGACAAACTTAGCCAGCGTGTTAGGGGGTAAATCGGACGTGAATCGTAGTTTATCTGCGTATCATTTAGCAGTCTCAACCCAGAAACCGTAGTTCAGCAGTTAGCTACCTGAAATCGCGGAGTAATTAGGACTTCCGCGGTCTTTGTTGCAGCGTGATTGTGGGGACGGATTTGAGTGCGGTCATCACGTGGGTTGGTTTAGGGTTGAGCGCGGCGGAGCCGCATGCACTTTAGTTCTTGTGTACGTGTCAATTAGACTTAGCGAGAGTCAGTGAGTTTAGGTCAAGAGAGAGATTCAGGACACCGGACACCGTACAACAGGTTATGAGCCCGGGCACTTCGCTGATTTGATGAACTCGACTCGAATTGCAGCATCATCGACACGGTCTCAGAGGAGTACAGACAGACTCGACGCGTGTACGGACGACAAGATGGCTGAATCGACAGCGATCTCGATTAAGAAGTTTGATGGTATGGACTACAAGAGCTGGAGTTTGGAAGTTGAAATACTCTTGGAGCAGAAGCAGGTTCTCGGCATTGTCGATGGTACAGAGGAAGCACCAGAAGATGCGACAGAGCTCAAATCATGGAAGAAGCAGCACGGAATTGCGCGGTCGACCATTCTCCTCGCGATGGAGAGGTCATTGCAGCAGCAGTATGGCGTTCAGAAAGATGTGAAGGCGCTGTGGGATCAGCTGAAGGAGGACTACAAGTTAAAGGTGAAGCTCAATGTGTGGGCTTTGCGCAACAAGATGTCAGCGGTGAAGTTGAGCAATTGCGAGAATGTGCAGGAATACGCATCAAAGATTCAGGGGTATGTGAATGACTTCAACCTCTGTGTGGAGAGTTCGACCAGTACGATGCCAAAGAGCGAGCACAGCTACTACCTGATGCAGGGTATACCAAAGGATGATGATTGGAGGTTTTTCACCCAGTTGATGTACGACAAAATCGACACCCTGGCCGACAAACCGGAGGAGATTGTCATGAAGATGAAAGCCCATGAAGTTCAGTTACAGCAGGAAGACGATTCGGAGGTGGCAGCCATGTTCTCAAAGCTGCAGACGAAGAGCGATAGACGGAAGCAGACTCGAAAGTCCCAGAAGACCCATGATAGCGGTAGTGAGAGCGATGGTAGTAGTTCGGAGAGTGAGAAGTATCGCCGCATGAATTGGGGGGATACACAGGAATGCTACAGATGCCATAAGATGGGGCACATTGCGAGGTATTGTCCAAGCACGGCACCGGTGGAGAGCGCAGCACCGACAGAGACAGCTGCAGCCACGACGACATCAATTGAGAACTGTTGGATGACAGTCACTGGCAGATCCCCTGAGAAGGAGGGCTGGTACTTGGATTGTACCACAACTTCTCATGTTTGCGGAGATCGGCGAAAGTTCGAACAGTACACAGAGTACACCACAAGAGATGGGCGGGAGATTCGTGACTTTGCGGGAAGGGTAGCTGGTAAAGCCATCAGGCATGGAGATGTTCGATTGAGGCTTCGACTACCTGGAGGCTGCCACCGCATACATGAAGTAGTTGTGAGAAATGTCTTGCATGTGGAAGGAGCACACAACTCGCTCTCCCAATCGTGGCTGATAGATCGGTAATTGCGGATTGTCCCAGTCAATGGCTACAGAATCAAGATATACGACAAATCGCCGGCAGAGGACAGTGCTCGAGGTTGAGGTTGAGGTTGAGGAAATCTTGTGGGCATGGCACGCCAGATTGGAGGGTTATTCCAGCTGGACGTGAAGGTTGCAGGAAAGAGATATCGAGCGAGAGGATAGGAGCTCCAGACATGGTTGATTGTTTGGGAGGAGCTCTAGGCACGGTTGATAGTTTGGGAGGAGCTGCAGGCAAAGCTCTATCTTCGTTTTTTGAGAGATTAGTACTTACAGTCGTGATACCGCCCTCGAGGAGTGTGGGGACGGATTTGAGTGCGGTCATCACGTGGGTTGGTTTAGGGTTGAGCGCGGCGGAGCCGCATGCACTTTAGTTCTTGTGTACGTGTCAATTAGACTTAGCGAGAGTCAGTGAGTTTAGGTCAATAGAGAGATTCAGGACACCGGACACCGTACAACAGTGATGTTAGATCGCTGGAAAAATCATTTATTATCACTAAAGCATACAAACGGGCTACTCGCCAGTACTTGTATCGAACCGTGCACGTATTATGTTTGGTGCGTCCTCACCAACTCCCGTATCCTACGAAAGACCTCTTTATACATCGGATCGTTTGAATCGGCAAACTTGCAAATACTTCGATGGTTTGCATCCACATGGACAACCGTTTCGTTAGGTCCAATGTCCATTTGTGCCGAAAATTCGTCAACAATCTAGATACGAATGATATCAATATGAAAGATTCAAGAGATAGTGCTATGTCTAACCCACCATTCTCTTCGCCGTGACCCCCCACTTTTTGATAGGAGTTTCCTTTCCTTCAATACAACTAACAATTCACAGCTGGGAAATCATGTTGCCAAAATCTTGGGCAATGTCCTGTAGTTCATGTGATCGATTCCGAACGGATTCTAGAAAATATGTCTTTGGGTTTTTGAAAGCTACTCTCGACATATTCACCATGAATTTGCCCCAAGCGGCAACATCTGCTCCGCGATGTGGAGTGCCCATTAAACAGATTCCGTATGTTGACTTTCGGATATCCGCATATCGCTTGTTTGTATCGACGTCTGAAAGAGTGAGGGCCTGTTCAGACATGCCGGTCAATCGTGAGTCCATCCATTCTTGAGACAGATGAGCAGCAGTTACCTGCTTGACAACTATGCCACCTAATGAGTGCAAATGAATATAAGCGGTCGCTTCTCATCCTGATTTAATCAGCCAGAGGTTAGGGTCAGGTAAATTTCAGTTCTAACTTACTCCTTCTCTTTTATTCCTCAGGTTTCGTAGCAAATTCTGCGCATACTCTCTTATCTGTGTACATACAGCGTCTTCTATGGCATTGGCATTGTATCCAAAAGTCAAAACGCGTACCTCTAGTAGTGAAGTAGCCAAGAGGTCCTTCAACCAGAATACGCTGTCTTTCTCCCAGCAGCTTTGTGGATGGGAATTTAAGCCATGAACTGCAACAATGCTGTAGATAATTTAGCATGCGAGGAATCTGAGCTGCGAGAGTTGGTGGCGGGATATTCAGTGTGCGTACTCGACGGTAGGTGCTATTGTGCTTGGGCTGAGGTTTGTCAAGCCGATTTTATTGACCCCGACGAAGTCCTGCGCCAATTCCGTCAGCTACACTCACCTTAGAGTTCTTCGGATGTCCAACGTACGCCTGCGGCCGAACTAGCATGCACGGACGTGTTCTCTCCCATTCTGCAGGTACGTGGATGTTGCGGATTCTGACGGCTTTCAGCCCGATGAGTATATGCGGGGTAAAGTCTCAGCTCGCCACTACTCCAGGCTCAGCGTAGATAGATACCACCCAGTCTCCAGGGAAGGCAGTCAAATCAATTGGTCAGACTATGTGTTTATGTCAGCTACCTTCCGAAGGTGGCATTGGCTGAGATAGCTCCTTCTGATTCATCAAGTTTTGAAGTAACAGCAGAAGTCCCCAGAACTGCCAGCCCAAGCATTCTTGGAGTCTGGTGTCTACAGTAATGATAAATAATCCCGAAGCAACGACGGTTGACATGTCCTTCTTGTTCCAAGCGACCCCCAACCCTTTGTTGTACGCAGCGTTTCGCGCCTTCATGCTTGGTTACCAGTGATGGAGATCTTAAATCCTTGGCGGTTTGGTGTACCGCCACTCCCCTTCTCACCATATGCATGTTACATCTTGTGGGTGATTCCCGTTCTATACGAGTCGGTTCTGGGCACAGATATCTACTTATATTCCTCTCCTAGGTTAAAGTTTACCTGGCTCGGGTTATGGATCGTTATCCTTGAGATATGAGGACTTGCGGTTGTTCAGTGATCGAAACCTTTCCGGACAGTCAATTCTTACAATTAACTCGCAGCAGTCACTTTTGACGATCCGCTCGCAAAACCAAGTAACTTATATGCACAAATCTCAGAGAAGTGTACAACCAACCATGCTCAAACTGAATTCTCACCACCAATCTGCCGCCTTGATCTTAACCCCTGCCTTCTGGTGCTCACTGCCAACTCTGCCAAACTTTTTGCTCTAGGAACTTGACAGGGTGAGAGTTGGCCAGCTCCGCTGTGCTTTTGCCTTCTCGATCCGACGAATAGTAGAATCTGCCAGCGATGGGGCGCCAGGAACTTGCAGGGTAAACTGAAGGAGCTTTCAGGCTTGCCTGCCTCTGCCTCTTACCATTATCTGTGGCTATCCTACAGTATCTTGGTGTGAGGATTTTAGCATCAGAGTTGTATGAACGAACAATTTGAAATGGGAGAAAGAACTTTCAGCTGGTAACCAACCTTTACTACCCGCACTTCATCCCATAGACCACCATGCCCTTTGTGTTGTGATAGCGAATGCAGGCCGAAGCCATGCATACTGCTGTCTCAAACTGTGCAGGATGGACTTATACTGCTGAGATATTTTGTGCAAACATTGTTTCAATACCCCGCAGTGGAGCACAAGATCATGAAAAGTGACTGCCGCAAATTGACTGTAAGAATTGACTGCCCGTTTAGTGTGTTGCATATCCGGTGGTGGCAAAGGTGGCACAAGGCCGCGCAACAGTTGCCACTCTCTTGTACTATATATCTTGAGTCTTCTCCTTCTCTTTGTCTCTACCATAGTCTATACACACGGTTCACCCTTAATATCGTAACAGTTGTCACAGATGTACATGATGTTACAGGTCTAGTACACGGTCCTGCTGCAGGGGCCGATGCCTCCTGTATATATCTCGAGTCTTTCTCCTTCTCTCTTCTCTATACCATAGAATACACGCACACGGTTCTCCCTAACTTCCCTATCGTAACAACAGTGATGAAGTTGTATAGTGAGTGATGGAGTGTGACCGAGTGATTGCAATCATCTTCAAGTAGACTAGCCTGAATCCCTCAGCGACTCTGTAGTTTTAGGCACGAATAGCAAATGTTGTCAAATTCTAGCTTTCACTCAATATTCACCGTTCGTGGTGATCAAGGATACAGCTTCGTCGCGCAGAATTCTCTTCGGGAAGTTGGCAGCGAATGCCTTGAGATGACCACTGGCAACAACTCCGAGCCCTCCAAACCGTCTGAATTAAAAGACTTTAAGCCTCCCTAGGCTGTGTTTAGGCTGGATGTAGTAATAGTTGAAGCCTCGCCTTTGTATCGCGATTTTGAGAGGCCTCGGTTGCTCAAAAGTTTGCGACCAAAATGTTGTTGGACGCAACCTCCATTTGTGCACAACAAAAACGATGTCCCTATCTTCATGCTTCATCTAGAGTAGGTCTAGAGTAGGTCCAGTCCCCCAAAGAAAGCAACAGCGTCCAATTGTGCCTACATATGCCCTCCGTATGCTCATAGACCAAAATCACTCTCCAAACTTCCGGTTCATAGAATAGATTTTATCAGTAAACAATGCTCAAAATGGACCGCTTATTCACAACTCGGCGCATCTCCGGGCAGTCAACTTTCGCAGTCAATTCGCGACCAGTCAACTTTTTACCGCGCTTCAAGAATACAAATATCTGACGAGATCAATCCAGCACAAACAAAGAAGTTGGATTGTTTATCGTACAAAAGTGACTATCTACGGGAAAACTTTTGCCTTTATATACATAAAGAAAGCATGGAGGATCCGCGGAGATATTGAAAGTGGAGAGTATTACTTTGGTGGTTCGGTGACTACAGGTACACATGTAACAGAGTGGCGGAGTCGAGTGGCGGGTGAAAATTTGTGAATGAGTCTACATAAATAACTTAGCGCATTAGCAATCACTCTTCAGTTCAGTTCTTTCTAGTAGCTTCGATGGCCTTCTAGCAACATGTAGGCCTTTCGGGCTAAATCCTGAGTCAGAAAATCAATCAATTTAATAACCTTCGCCAGGCTTTCGCGAGTATATAGTTACCCCGCTTCCTCTGCACCCGTTCATAACCTTCCTCGCTATTTGGAAGAGGTCACTCTGCTGCAGGGGGAGTAGGTGGTCCTGGAGGAATAAGAGAGATCAATTGTTCGAAAACCAGACCAAGGACTTGTGAAGGCGGGGATCCGGCTGCCACTGTGGCTAGGAACTAGCACTGGTTGATGTAGTACCTGTTGCCTAAGCGGATTATGCAGGGTGCATGGAGGATGCTCCAGTGACAGTACTCTCAGACAGGAGTAGTAGGTGGTAATGCTGAGCTGGCAGCTGCTGTTGAGGAAACTGCACAGAGAGTAAGCATTCTGTGTTATCACTGGGCTTCTTCAACTCACGCATATTCGGGACCAAGAACTTGTTACTGTATCATACCAAATACCAGCCTGAGAGCCGGGTGTTATAAAGTGAAAAGAGTCTTCGCTTTTTTGTTGAGATTCTGTGGTCTTATTCAACACTGCTAGTAGTTGCTGCGCAACTGAGATTTGTATATTATCTCTTTAGTTGCTTTGAAGCGCGGCAAAAATTTAACTGTGGCCGTGAATTGACTGCAAAGTTGAGTACCCGGATACGCGCCGTTTACAATGTTGCAGTATGGGGAGAACCACGTGCATAGAGTTAGATACAGAGAGAAGGAGAAAGACGGGGATTATATACGGGAGAGAAGTGTGCCCCTTACTATCAAGCCCCGCTAGCGGTCAGCTCTATATATACATGCAACACACAATGTTGCATGTGTACCTGCATCGTGAGTCCCAGCCACCATTTGATGGCTTGTATGAAGATGGCGGCTTGTATGAGGATATGCATAGCTTGCATCAGGATCAGGATGATGCGTCTTATGTTAGATAGTGCATACGCATACGCATATGGGAGCTTGTACATATGCGGGCCTTTGGCCTCGAGAGATCAATCAAGTCAATCAAGTCTCTCCAGCATCCAAAGTAACACACAACAGTACACAGCTATCGAGTGACATACTGTGCAGGCACCGCATACTTATCACTTTCTCTCTCGGGCAATTGTCAAGTCCTGGAACCTCGCAAAAGAAGGCGTTAGAAAGAGATGCCCCTCAAACCATAGTCATCCCTCTTCCTACTGTACAGAGAAAAATCCGATAGTAGGTCTTTGACGAACCCTAGCATCATTCACCATCACTCGAAGGGATCTGGCCCTCATTGTTACAGGTGTACATGTGCCGGAGACATGTAACAGGTTATGAGCCCGGTGGCCACTACTCTCTAAATCTCTATCTCTATCGAAACCTCGAACCTTTCGTTACACGAAAATCTCGCGATGTCAAACCCTAACCCTTCATCGCCTTTGTCATTGTCGCCTTCATCGTCGTCGCGATTTCCTCCTACAACGTTCTCATGCTAAAGGTTTTCGCTGGCAGCAGCACATGTCTAAACGGGAAGATCCCTTCGCTTGAGAGATTTACTTACCACTGTATGATGGCTGACTGGTGCATGCTACTCTCTTTACCAAATGCCGAAAATACCTACTGTCATTTCTACCTATCGCTATGTCTACCAGAAATCTGAGTCTAAATCCCTCATCAAGGCCAATCTTGTTCGTTGTCAAGTCCTCTAGTTGAGGCAGTCATCCGTTGCTGTCAAGTCCATTTGTGGGTTCACGGAACTGGCCTGTCTGATTTCATGGGGTCTATGTCTGTCTGAGCACATGAGCTCGCACGAACCAGTGGGGTTCCGAACCTACCTTTGTGGGTATGACTGCTATTGCGGGCATTACCCTGCGCAATTCCCTACACGAGCATTCCGCGGGGACGTCCTCCAACACTCTCCGTGGCCATCATTTCCAAAGAAGTCAACTTGAAACCGCAGCGGGCAGGTTTAACCCTCTCCCCACACAGCAGGGGTTCACAATTCCCAGTTTTTTTTCTCATCCTCACACATGAACAATCACCAGCATCCCCGCCTCCACTAGGCGCTGCATCCCCCTGGTGGGGTAAGCACGTACATTCGCCTACTATCTTGCAAGCGCCCCCGTCCCCCGCAAAAACCTTGTTTCCACTTGCCAACACTACCCCAACCTCTCCCCCCATCCATTCACGGTATGTGTTTGCGATTCTCCGGTCCTTATTTTAGAGTCGGAGAATTTTTGATGCACCAAGGATACATCCGCCTGGAGATTCCTGTTATTGTTGATATGGGGTTTTGTCGTGAGACAGGCGTGGGGTAGGGCTGATCGAGAGATGGGCAGCCTAGCGGGCAAACGGATATCAACGGCTCGCGGGAATGAGTCAGTAGATGGGCGCACGTGCGGAGAGTCGGGGTGCGAATACTCCAGACCCGGGCTAAGCGGAGACGAGATCTTCAAGACGTGCCGCCGCCGATCTCTCCCAAGACTCAAGCCGCCGTCGGTCTGTACTTGTTTATATCGCACACTTGACATCACCCGTTGAATCATCAGCGGGTTCGCGCAAGAACTTGACGTCGGTGGCGCTTTCGACCGGTCTTGGAGTTGCTATATAGATTATCCTGGTGTGGATACGTTGTTGGAAAGATGTACCTCCAGGCGCCAGTTCATGTTGGAATATGCCGGATGATCGATCCCCGGGTACTACACTCCGAGACTATCAATCCCCACAGCTCACTCGGAGTTTCTTGTCCTACCATCGCCAAATTAAGCATTCTTCGCTTAGTTAGGGTAGGGTAACCCGCTGGTCTCCCACGCGACCGCTGGATTTCAGCTCTGTCTCAGTACTCACCCCGGGACCCATTTGAACGTACTTGGCACTGTTAATCCGGGCCTTTGTGCCCTTCTAAGGTGTAGTTGACTTCGTTGTCCTGCATTGAACAAGTCAGGGAGGATGGACAATCCATGCGCTTCTCACTTTTGGGTCACTACCGTACATACATGCTCTAGTCTAGTCCCAGTCGTGTTACGAGGTTACGTGTGGGTTTACAGACTAGCGCCCCACACTATACCCGCAAGGAAAGGTTACGAGCGTGTATGGGATAAGAAGCTCTGGCCTACGTTAGCTAGCAACTAGCATACTAAGACACCGGCTGCTCCTACGGTTTACTACGAAGAATACAGGACAGAGTAACGAGAACGCAACTATACTATTCCAGAGCGATAGGCTTGGAGAGAGGAGGTTGAGAGAAGGAGAGGAAGAGGAAGAGACGGGAAGGGGAGGGGAGGGGAGGAAAGAGAAAGGGGGGTAGGCAGTGCAAAGTGAGGGATAGGCGGGGGAGGGAAGCATCCAAGGAACGAGCAAGCATAGGGCGGGTTCTGTAAATACTAATATCATGCATACATCAACAACCCCAGAAGAAAAGACTGGTCTCAATAGTATGTATCCGCCTGATGCTACATAAAACAACAGAAGACAATACCGGCAATGCCCTTAATTGATGTGAAATTCTATCGCCCTAGAGAGCCCAAGAAAGCCCAACTCTCCTTATTTAGACCTCCCGCTGAACAACTTGCAGTCCTCGAAATTTTCGCGGCACTGCTCAATTTCTTGATGTGTTAATTGAGGCATATGCTGCTCCAAGAACGATGGCCATGTACTGTTTTTGCTTTGTTCATGTCGGCTCGGATCTCAGCTCGCAAGGTGTGGAGGTCATCTTTGGTCCATGGTCCCGGAGTCTTTCTTCAAGTTTATATTGGGACTTGACCGATGAATAGTTCAACCATGCGGTGCAAATGGTCGTCAGCGAAGTGATCACGTCTGTTAGTCGAAATTACCCAACTGCAAACCAGAGGGGCAACAAGGGGTAGAATGTAGCAGGAAGTAGTAGGAAGGAGAGACTTTCTTCCACTCGTGACAGATTTGGCAACTAGCGAAACCGAAGGCTCACACCCTAGGCTCGAGTGAAGCTATATATCAGCTCGAGCTCCGACAGTGATATGATTGGGACTCCTGGAAAACAGTCGGGCGGGCAACCGGCTGGAAAGCGGGAAGATGTTGGCATGTGCAGATATCAGAGCTATTTTCATTGGAGAAGTGTGATCAAGCAGTGATGGACTTCCTTACGGTCACGGAGGTCGAGAAGTTCCTACGCCGCTGAGCAGAGTGTATCTAGCAGTCTTTCTCTTTCTCTTTTTTGTTTCTGTGTGGTACCATTCACTTTATTTTGCTTTCGTTTGTTAAAGGGAAAGAAGGGTAGACGGTGGGGAGAGGAATCAGGCACTGCCATACTCTAGATAATGTGAATGCAGAGGTGCCAGGTCAGTGGAAACACATCTCTGACAGATGGGGACAACATGAGTCACGTCTTCGCCGAGGTCAAGGGTAACGCCAGCACTGCAACTCAAGAAGCTGGAGGTGTGATATTTTTCGATGTCGCCGCATTTTCTTGACGCAGCTTCGGGCAATGTGTTCTCGGGAACTAAAGGGACGGTGTACAAAGGCAATATCTGTCCCTTCTAAAGCGAACACCTTCTGCTCACTTCGTGACGCTTTACAGAAGACAAGGAACGGGAGGAGACGCGACATCAGCATGGTCCGTTGTCTTTGATGTGGTATAGCAAACCGTTTTGGTGATGGTGGATGTCGTGGCGGAGGTGGATGTGGGTGTGTCAGAGCAAATGAAATAGCGCAAAAGCGTAGCAAGAGTGCCTGCAGTTTAAGAGAGAATTTGTAAAATACCTGAAGTTTAGTGACTTCAAGCTGGCGGGTTAGGTTGACATGGTCTCAACAGACCTTCTGGATGCAGGAATCTTGAACATCACTTCTTCTCGTCCACCGTGCAACATTGATACTTAAGCTCTAACAACATCGTCCAGAACTCTCTCTCCCACACAACCCAGGACCGCGAACAACCCAAACTGTCGGATCTCCCTCGCCGCAGAAAATCCGGCTGACCTTTAGCTTGTGAATAGCATGATCCGAACGGTGCCAATGTTCCCAAGCTACCAAACGAGCGCGGCTTGACAGAAGCTTGGCTGATTTACGAGATTCAGACATGCTGCCGGGCCGGATTAAGAATTGGTGGCTTTTGCACCAGGCCGGCAAATATATGCTAGCACTCACACAGGGGCGGCATCCATATATGCCACTGGCATTTGTAAATATTCGCCGGCATTTGCAATTATCACCAGTATTCATAGGCATTCATACTAGTAGATACGCCTGGCACTTGTAGGTAAACAGCGGCTTTTAAGGATTTAACCCGGTTGTGGTCGGGCAGCCAGCCGGGCCGTTTGGGAAAACTGAATGGCGCTGTAGGACATCCTGCGCTCCCTCTCGATGTTGTGCCAGCCCTTGTACAAAGAGCTTCCCAGCTCACGATATCGGAACTACGACAAGTTCGTGGAGACGGAAGTATTACTCGCATGTTTGGCTAACGGATACTTTATACAAGGATTTCGAAGTCGATTTCCCGCGCACGTCCTTGAATGGGATATGGTAGGCTCAATGCATGTGTCCGAAGATAACGAGCTCTTCCTAGAAGCTAGAGAGGTTAAGTCGTAAGAGCTCCTTTGACGTGCATCTGCTACTAGAATTATCTACTCAGACACGATTTAATATTTGGCGACAGCAAGTGGCAGCTGGAGCGACAAATGAGATTGTTTTCCCTGCCGCTTCGTATCATTATGCCAAACATCGAGCACACAACTAACTGCCACAGGAACAGTGTTCGCCTCGCCAACAAAAAATTGGGCGCAACCTTCTCCCAATCCGATCGGAATCTGAATCCGGACAACTCGATCGTCCGAAACGGGGGATACTGGAAAGATTTCCTACACCATACACTTTCATTTATTAAACGAATATTATTAAGTTGTGTTCACTGAAACGTGGGGGAGGTGAAGAGGAATTGCGTGTTGTTTGCGAAGATTGATGTGGCAGGAGCTAGGGAACATGATTGACTACGTGGAGCACTAATTGTTATGTCGCCGCCTACGAGTACTAGACCGTTGTGGTAATCCCAGAAGCCTACTGTATCTAGCTAACATCAAACATTCAATTATATCCCAAGGGGAGAAAGCAAAAATCTTAGACACCAGCGTCACCGTCGTCACCATCGTCAGCGCCGCTGCGCATAACTTCAAGGAGGGTGCCAGCCCAACCAACCACTAGACATTCTATTTGCAGACCGAGGAGGCGAGCATTAGACTTGACATGACTCCGGATCCCTCTGTTGGCGAAAACTGTGGCTAGCTCATCGTGAGCCAGCTGAACTACTTGCAATCCCGTCAGGTGGTCAAGTCCGCCGCTATGTCGGCCCTGCCGGGTACACTCGTGAAAGATCTCCTCGACCCCATCAAGGTCGATGGCTTCGACAGGTACAAGTTAAGCGCTGAAGGTTATGACTGCCGCCATTGGGTCACGGAGGTCATCCTTTTGTGGCGTAGGAACGGACTTATTGGACAACGCGACGAGGCCCTCGAAACCCTCAAGTCTGCTTGTGACAAGAACTGAAAAGGTTGACGGTGGGCAGATTATTCGTAGAGAATTTGTTTGAAGAACTCTAAGATACTGTTCCCGTCATCGAGATTCTGACGCCCTGGAGGTTCTCTTTGTTTCTGCTCGGGAGCCATCCGGACTATCCTGTGGAATGTCCTGTGGATATCCTGCTGAGCTTTCTGCCGCGCTGCCGCGCTTCTTGTGGGGTATTTTCTGGGGCGTGTACATGGATTCAAGTTTAGTTGTGAAGCGGCTGCAGCTGCGTGTGTTTCTCAGTCATCCAAATACTACGTTTCCGCCACTATGGGTGTGCGCAGGGACTCAGTACAACCTCCTTTGCTGGGCGCTTCGGTAACTGCAGCAGCCTGCAAACGGGTTTGGGACTGGTACTGGTAGACATTGTGGTTTTTCTGCTGTAACTTCTGCTTCGAATGTTGCGCTGAACTGAAGACAGCGAGCACAATAACGAGGTATTAGGCATAGACCTCTCCCATAAGAAGCGCGGCCGCGCGGCAGAAAGCTCGGCAAGATATTCAACAGGATGGACCGGAAGCTTCCCGTTTCTGCTTGTAAGGTGCGCGCCATGATGCTTCTAAATGCTGGTTGCGGCACACCTACTTAGTAGCTTCATATCCCACTCCAAATCCTGTCTCCGCAATCTTAGTCTCTTCTAAAACCATTATCTCTCAACTGCTTTCAAGTTCATGTACTTTACACTTGCACTGGCTTGGGGGCATGGTAGATAGAAATAACCAAGAGGTACGCCAGATAATACGCAGCCAAAAAGAGATACGCGTATGGGAGATAAAAGTCGTAGCTTCTGCTGTAATAACTGAAGTACATTTACTGTGTATATACATGCCGCTATTGCAACTCTCCTGCGAGTTTCAAACCTATCTGTGATTACAACGGTAAGTTCGGAGCAACCGAGTATTCAATCCTTCTAACAGATACCAAAGCCAACCTCTTAAGTGTACTGTTAAATTGATCTGACAGCTTTTCCTAATGGGACAGTGACCTACTGACACTGACCAAGCCAAAGACCAAAGTGGGGGGTCCGAACCAGGTTTGCATAAACTGATCTTGCTTTCCGGCTTCCAGACGATCCATAAGCTCAAGACGGTCGACAGGTTAATTCAAATATTCACATGTGTGTACTTATCATAAGGGCGGGAGTAGTCTCTGAACTAGAGTCTTGCACTGTGGATGAACGGATGAATTCTACTGCTTGTTGCAATGTTTCGAACAGGCCCCCAAATGTGACCCTGATTTTGCCTCCTCGGGGGCCTTGATGCTGTATTGGGTGGTGCTACTGAGTGTTTCTGGCCCAAACAGAAGTGGTAAGTGGTCTTCTATGACAATCGACCGGTCCCTGTGCAGGTAGTGGGTGTGTTTTCCTGATCGTCGTTTCCAACAGCAAAGAGAGCATGAGGGGTAAATAAGGTAGAGACTAAATCGAGGGCATGTAGCCTAAGAGGTAGTGAGACAACCTCGAGGACAGCGACCCGCACCGAGAGTTCTGGCAGACGTCCCAAGGTTGCTGAACAAGAAACGAGGATGTCGAGGCTCATAAGCGTATGTCGTATTTCTGTTGGACGCTGTTGGACGCCCTTAACGCTTGGAATGTCATTGGGCGCTGGAATGGTGTTGGTGTTTCGAATTACGCGCCGGTGAAAACGGGTGAGGGTCGGAAAACAGTGCCAAGGGACCGGAAAATCGGGCATTGTTGGGACTTACTTTACTCGGCAACGTGTAGGTACCCTAACCTTTGATTTGTAATTACTACGACAGCGGTGAAGTAGTGCCCGAGTCGAGTTGCACATTGTTCGTGTATCGGACGGTTGCATTGGGAGATAGTATCGGGACTCTTGAGACTTCGGTGTAGTCTAGTGTAAGTTGGGCTTCAATGAAAGTTGAATGCAACCAGAAGTAATTCAAGGCAAATAGCTAGCAGATACCGAGGCTCTCGCTTGCTCCAGTCTCATGACCCTCCTTCTTCTCCATAACTAATATCCTTCAGATGAATGAAGCTATTCTTGACTGTAATATCAAGGTTCGGGAAAACCAGGAAGCGCGGCAGCGACAGAGAGGGATATCCGCAGCGAAACCACATTCATGTGCGGTACAGCGCCCCCGGTCGCGAATCAGCATTGTACTTGATACTGTGGCTTGGGGTATAAACTTTGCACATGCCGAAGCTTCTCTTAACCGTAGATATATTACTCGTACAACTTTACCTGGCGTCGGATAAAATCCACCACACCCACCCAGCAACTCCTCTTCCCTTCTTCGTCCATTATTGCGAACCATGCACACTCACCGCGAACCACACATCATCCGCGTCTACCCGGTGACTAACTTCCCGACCGACTGACCGCCGTTCAACCTCTCTTATTCCATGACGCCGTAACTACCCTCAGCCGACCGAAGAAGATATGACGACACGGCTCTCTTTCTTTCTTTCTTCTTCTCTTCTCCGCAGTTGGAAGAGATCGATTATCGTGCAAACGCCGTGTTTGCGCATTAGCATGTGGTGGTGGTGGTGGTGGTGGTGGTGGTGGTGGTGGTGATACCAGATAAGCAAGCTATAAGATAACGTAGTGTGTGATGTCATCCTGGATGTTTCGATATCTGCTCGTGCGCGTGGTCTTTACGACCTCACCTGTTTGTTTTTGTTGGGGGCCTAACGGTCTGTCTTTAGCTGTCTGCCTACCTCCATGCCTACTACGTGTCCCATGTTGTCGTCGTCGTTGTCGTCGTTGTCGTCGTTGTCGTAGTTGTAGTGAAAGCCGCCTTACGCCTTCCTAAGCTGTAGGCAAACTCGGCTGCACAGCCTAGGTATCGTTCGTCTGAACCCGGTTGTAGAGTAGGAAGCCTACGAGCTACGTGGCGATCTGGTCTGGCCAAAGCTAGGCTCGGTGGGATATTTGAAACGGTCTGCAGAAAATCCTCCGAATTATTAATGGCGTTGGAGGGGCGCAACTACGTTTATCCGCCCCTTCTTTGGACGGGGCTGGCGGGGCGCTAGGAGTGGCCGCGTTGCTCCCCGCCCCGCGCCAAACGCTTGGAGTTGATAGCTGAGGGAAACCAAGTTGGACCCTGAAGTTTCTAGTATAGAGTACCGTAGTGTTGTATCTCTTCATCACAACGCGAGAAGGATACGAAGAAACCACCTGCAATAAAACAATAGTAACGGGTATTCATAAGAATTATTGTTTGCGGACTTATTGGCTAGTGATTGCGCACCGCCGCGCTCCCGTTTCTCCCGTCCGTCCTGCCCGCGCCACCCCACAGATCGGGTTATATCAAACTTTATCGAGGATTGCTGGGTGTTGTACTCTATGTAAGAAGCGGGGTGCGTGGTTGTGGTGTACGGGCCGGTGCCGGAAACAAATCCCCCAAACCTATTATCATATGCAAAACCCCCTCCTTCTGCACTTTCCTTTTCCCCCGCATTGTTGTTGGTGATGTGTTTCCCCATCCGTTTGCACACACGGGATCTACGATCGCGCAGTCAAATCCATGATCATCGTGAGATCCCATCCCATCTCTCCAAAAGAAAAGAAAGAAAAAGGTAATTACGAATTTTATTTTCTCAACAATAATGTGGTAATAATAGTCCAATTGGAAACGAGAGAAAAAAACCTGCGAAACGCTAACTATAGCTCTAGGAACGAGCGTTTTTTTGCTGCGGAAAGAAGTGTGTGAGCTGACGGAGGTCTCGTGCCTGGATCGGAATGTTCCGTGGCAAGTATGAAACGCGATGGGAAACTTCGGCAGAAGCGGAACGAAGCCGAGAGGATTTTGTGATTGATTGCAGGTACTTATTCCAACTGCCGAATGTGTGCAGCAAGTCATCCTTCAACAATAACACAGGAGGAGATGGCGGTTCGAAGGAGCGAAGACATGGTGATTTTCTGGAATATCGTCGTAATGCGTTTAACTGCTTGAGTGCTAAGTGGAGTGGGTGAGGCGTTCCGCTACGCCACCATCGCCGTCGGATTGTAAAGTACATATTCGCTTGACTATTGGGTTAAGTAATTGTGGGGGTGAGAGTGTTGCAGAGAAGTTTCGGGATGTGTGATCTCACATCGAGCATCTGGAAAGTGTTTATGGATCGTATCGGGCATTCGTTTCGAGATTTCCCCATGGTCCATCGCCGTCTCGTCTGGTCTAGTTTTTTTCTCGCATTATCCCCGGTTTGGTGTCCGAAATATTATTATTTCACCTCTTTTTACATCTAGATGCAGCCTGCAGACGCAAACACTCTGGGGATGTTCAAGCCGTAGTAATGCTCTAGATAGGTTTGGCTGAAATCCCAGCATCATGAGTGGGCGACGCCGCTGCTGCCCTGATCCTTGAGAGAGATTTCGCTAGCGCACATGTTTTTTAAAGAGCTGGCTGCTGGCCAAGTCGGTACAGCGGCTCTGGTCCGGCTACTTTGGTTAAGTATCCTGGATGCCCCAGAGAGTCACCGTGCAACCCAACCGGCGAGTGAAGGGTGCGATCCATCCCTCCAACATCCATCATTTATACGTACGGACGTACAAATCCTATCCATCATCCCGTTCGATTGAGGAACGCACGATATACGATCCAGACGGAGGCATCCTTATATCCCATCTAGCCTCGCTTCCCATTCGAACGAGTCAGCAAGCTTAAGCAAGCAAGCAAGCAAGCAAGCAAGAAAGTAAAGCAAAGCACCGTCGAGAGCCATTTGGTTGGTCGCCTCGTACATATACTTCCAACACAACCACGTTATTATTGGCGTGGCGTGTAGCGAGTTGGCGAACCAGACAGCCAACACAGCTCACAACACGCATTATTCTATCCAGGCGATCAATCAATCAATCGTTGCACTCCCCTTCCAACCCAACCTTCCAACCCTTCGATACATATTCTATTCTGGAATACACGCACGAAATCACGAATCACACGCTGAGTGGTAGAAAGTCGATAGATAATATCGTTCTATCACCCCATCAAATCTATATCTCTGTGCTCGCGAATCGCGTCGGTCGCATCCCTACATACAACGCATACCACAGATCGGGTTCGCAGGTAGCAACCAGAGTAAAGCAAAACAAATCAGGGCAGACACTGTCGGTCTGTACCGCCCCATCGCCCTCATCGCGCGCGCCCTCTGTACTCCCTCGCTCAAGACCAACGAGCGACTGCCGATACACGATATATTATTATTGATAATACTTTAAATAACCGGTTCTGCATTGTTGTCCTGTTGCTCTGTTGTAAGACAGTTGCGGCTCACCGAAGTGATACCTGACTGACACACTTGGACAGCTCGAGTCCAGTACGACGCAGGCACTAAGGAGCTCTCAACCGAAGCTTATCACCCCCTAGCTTACAGCAACACCTACGCCCCCTTACGTTTAACAACCTCCTTCACTACTCTCTATTTCGACCACATTTCAGAATCTCGACCCCCTCCTCTCTCAGCTGTTGCGACCATGGCTTTCGTCCTGGTACGGCGCTGTTAACCGTCGCTATTTACCTCACTCTTCACTTTCGAGCGACAGCCAACTTCAACCCGCTCCGATAACGAGACAGTTGCACCAAGATGTTAGGCCGTCTCTTCAGTTCCGCGAGCTCTACCGCTGCGACATCACCAAATGGCACGCGCCCCTCGACCTCTTACGCCCTCGAGAGCGACGAGCTCCACACCCGCAACCTCCTTTATCCCGACACCTCCTCCGTTGCATCCTCCTTCCACTCCTCGTACAGCCTTTCCCAGTCGCATAGTAGCGCCGGAAGTAGCTCTAGCTTTGGCGGTGATATCGACCTCGAACCTTCACGAGATGCGCGCGTTATTATCGCTCAAGATGCTACTAATTTGGAACATAAAGTGGTTCTCTACGACTCCAAACCTTCGCACGGAGCCGCCTCGCCGTGTGATGAAGGCCCTACATCGCCGACACTGGGAACCAGCGCCTATGGTCGGCCTTGGCGGAGGAACCAACAATACACTGCGCAGCATGCTGCCGGCTCCGACGACGAGTTGAGAATGTTTACCGACTGCATGTTTGGCGTGGCGCCGCTGTCCTACAAAGGCCCGTCAACGAAGGTTCATGTTCTTCCTAATGTGGAAGATAGGAGACCATTGACCACCAGCTCACCAATATCGTCGAGAAGGGAATCGCTTCGCGACGACCGAACTACTGCACCGGGTCATCATCAACTGCACCATGGTTCGAAACCACAGCCACACATCCCACACCCGGCAAAGGAGAAGCGTAAATCGGTATTGATCACTCGACTCTTTTCAGTGGTCATCCCCCCTTGTCCTACCCCGGCAGTTGATGGGGGCCGCACTATTCCCCAACCGCCGGGATCCGGGGAGCATGCGGCAACTCCCACCAGCTCAGTTGGTTCCACAAGTGGTTTCCCGTTTCCGAAGATTGGTGGTCAGACAACTCCTTCGTCCACTCCAAAGCTTATCCGGCCATCCAAGTTGTCGATGTACGCTATTGGTCTGATAATATCGCTTCCTCCTGCGGCGGGCTCCGCTTCGGCCGTTCCCACGCGCTGTTGTTATCATAAGCCGTTTCTGACATATGACTCCGACTTCCCACATCGCCATGAATTCTGCTGTCCTACACCACTGAGCTTTGACGATGACTATTCAACTCTGCCGCCGGGAAATCTAAAGACGGAATGTGCTGCAGATGATTTGCATTCAACGGCTTCGGTTAACGACGGGCGAATGGATCTTGTAACCAATCATTGGGATGTTATCATTCGCGCGCTGTCAGACCTGCAGAGAGTCGCACAAGCGCGGATCCTGGAGAATTTGACCACTGCTCGTTTGGCATCGCCACAGCCGGTAGTTCCCACACAGATGAACGGGATCAAGTACCTCAATAATAGGTGCGAGCTGCGGAAGATGGCGCTAATGCGCGACAACATTGTTCGCTCGGAAGTAGAACGCTTGTGTTGGCGAGTTATAACTGGTATCAGAACGCCTCGTGTGGTAGTTGGTCAAGGGCGATGGGATCGTTGGCGAGAAGAAGCCAAATGGGCGAATCATCGGTTTGGTGGCAGGGATATGAATTTGTCAGTTGACCCGATTTATTTACGCTATAATTATGTTCTGCATATGCACGGACACCACTTCTGCTTATGTTTGCTAACTTGTTCGTGTTTCTGTTTGCAGCTTTTTCCTGACGCTTCTGACCGCCTTTCTTGGCCATCACACCGAATGGCTCGATGTCTTAGGTCCAGAGCCTTACAAGCGCCGGCACAGGCAGCAGCTTAAGGCACGCTCTAATCCCGAGGAGAGCGCTATCCCTTGTAGGACCGTGCTCCTTTCAACTGATCGTATTGCTGCACGGCGATTGATATACCTACTATCAACCTTTTTACCTTCACAGTCACATCAGACTCTAGACGCCCTTCCGCCGTCATCTGGAACTTCGTCCATCAACTACCTATCACAGTCGCCCCCAAATTTCACTACAGCTGGAAGCACGAGCGCACCTGGGAGTAGATATGGTTCGCTGAGAAGGAAGGCGAGGAAGAAGCCCAGTAAGCTCAATGTGGCGGTGTCGAGTGAGAATGAGGCGGATAATGCGGAAGAGCTGGCCGGCTGGACGATCCCTGCTGGTAACTCCAACTCTTCTACTACAGGGTCCGTGCTACAGTTGCCACTGGGACCTGGCATGCGGAAATCCGAGAGTACAGGAACTTTGACGACGATGCTAAGTTCGGCGACTTGTGTGGCGAGTGCTCCTGCAGGTTCCCGAATAACGGTGCGCCCTGACAGCAGCGGCAGCGTGGCGAGTGTGAATCTCAGGTCAACGCTCAAGAGGACAGAGACGGCAAATACATCGATGGACTCGAGCACGTGGGGAAGTTTCCTTAGCTTTTGGAGCAACCCAAAGTCTAGATCGTCGACAGCCACCAGCGAGGAGTCAATGCAACCTGACGAGGATGCCCAGGGGGCACATCCGAAGGCGTTGGAAGACGAAGATCCACTCGATGTCAGCGAGATGCTCGATGACAACCACCCATCATCATCCTCTCCTATCCTTTCTGTCGGATCTTACCCTTTGATGGAACAGCTCTCTGTGGACGATGTCGATGGCGCCATTAATGTGCCCCTCGATCTAACATTCCCCAACTTCACCTCGCCGCTGTCTTCGCCCCCGCAGACATCATGGACAATGCCTTCCATCCACTCTGGTCTCAGCTATGGCCGCGCCTTCTTCCCATCACCACCGCCACCCCCTTCGGAAGATGACTCCATGTGCAGTGTTGCCGGATGGATCGACGACGAACGCTTCCACCCCGACTTCCGACTACAAGCAGTAAAGCCATATCCGGAAGTAGAAGCCGATATCAAACGTGCGATGCGCATGGAGCCCACTCCCGCCTCTTCCAGCGGCACTCCATGGTCCGAATCACCCTCGGGAGACAGGTGGGTCACAGTATCGGAGGTCCTCATCGCCAACACAAAACGGCTACAACTCAAGCGACTGCGTCTCCGCCGGAGAGTGAAGCGCATCTCCATGTCCACGCCGCACCAGCACCATTACCAGCGGTACCTGCAGCCCGAGGGCGTCATCACCCCGGGAGAAGAGGAGGACGAGCAGGAGGAGGAGGTGATGGAGGAAGAGATCGTGTGCGATGTCGATGACACCCTGGCTACCGCGATCGAGCAGGTTATTGCCGCAGACGAGGACGGCGCTTGCGGGTGCAAGTGTGCGATCCTTGGTGCGCTACAGAAAGTTGTGGGGGAGGTGGTGAACGGGGAGATGGGCGAGCGGTGGGGCGTGAACGTGTTGACAGAGGGTGTCGGCAGATGGATCAGTGGCGTCGAGGAGGCTGGTTGAGCCGCTGTTTCTTTTTTGCTTTTTATTTTTCCTTGGTGCTTTGGGTTTTGGCAGCGCGTCATTGTTTTTTCGGCTTTTGCTTTGGGTCTGGGGGCTTGGGGGTTGGGTCTGGGCTGGGGCTCATCATTGTTTGTTTTTGCGGCATTTTGGGGTATTTTTTCGTTTGCCATTTCTACTTTTATTTACTACTTACTAATAATGGGGTTCGGGTTTTTTCGGTTTTGGGAGTAGATTGGCCGGTGTTTTTTTTATTCTTTTTCTTCTTTTCTTTTGCATTGAGGTACGGTACCAGGATGAGGAATGGAATGGAAGGGGGGGCGTTTTGTGGGTTACTTTTGATTACCTTTCGCTGGGGTTTGTATTATTAGCTTTATACTTCTTAGTGGTTTGTGGATAGGGGAGGAGAGCAGACGAGAAGGAGAGAAATATATTGCAATTGGTGCTGTGATATGTGATGTGCGGTGAACAAAGTCGAGTGACAGCCACGTGCGTCGGGGTCGTTTGATATTAATCTAGGGCAGCATTTCTGACCTCCTGGACTATCGTATTCCCGGGACTCAATGTCCATATATCCTCCAGTGGGATATATTCATGTCCCCACGTGCGCAGCGATTATCGACAGATCCATGACTGCAGGCGGAACTAACGGAAGGCAGAAGTACTACTCGGCCGGGAGATCGCTGTCCTATCTTCTACGAGCATCTTGTCCTTCGTCATCACTCTGCCGCATCAAATCAGGCGTTCTGGAAGTTCAGCTGGTGGAAGTTTGCGTTTGCGAAGAGTAATCAAAGCTGCGCGGAGGAGGGGACTCCGCAGGGGGCGCAGACCTGCCGCGCCGCGTATCCGGTAGGTACCCAAGTTGGCCACGGTGTTTCCTCGGTCAGAGTTGGTGCCTGCTGAGGTGCTTCATGCATTATCACTCTGGCAATTTGAACCCTAACTGATGAATCTAGGGGACGCGGCGAGCGGATGGTAGATGGTATAGTAGTGGTAGTGATGTCTAGTGATGTGTATACGAACAGGAGGAGTGCCGGCTATCTACAGACTATATACTAGGAGCACCGGATCCTTATATAAGCAACACTAACGGCAAACTACCGGAATGTCACATTTCGTGGGTGTCAGAAACTCGCTGGATCTGGGACGTCCCGTTCATGTCAGGATATAGGAGATGCTGAAACAGTTGGGACCGGGGAGGTGACTGGGTTGTTGGTCTGGAGATGGGTTGATGTGGGGGTTGATGAGGAGGGGATAATAGTAGAGTAGGAATGACTGGACACACCTTATTTACTTTTTTCTTGGACCCGTATTTCTTCAAATTGCCATATCAGCCGTTAGACCATCAATATTTCTCGCTGTAGTGGACTTGTCTCATAATGTTTTCAGACCCGACTACGAGGGCAGACGGCGATTACATCAGCTCTCGGCGTGCTCAAGAAATGAGCGGAGCATTGCAGTCAAGCCAAGAGCTGTAGAGGCCGCAATCTCACATTCAAGTTCTGTCGACGAGGACATGGTGCCCGATGAATCCACTTGAAGGAATACTAGCTCTAAACCTCGAGATTCGAACCCCACCCACGGCCTCACCGCATAGCAAACTGCAACTCCGCCAGCCAAAACCCCTCTAATTCCTCCTCAATCTCCGTGTCGACCTGTGTTTCGCGCACCTCGCCCCGAGCCTGCCCCATAACAAACTCCCTCAGCTCCCACCCAAGCATCTCCACCCCTTCCGGCATCCTGACAAGAATCTCCACATATTCCCGCACCCGATGGTACGCTTCGATCGTCTCGCTGACCGTGTGTAGGTACCGTTGCCTGGTGGGTAGATCGACAAAGACGATTTTGTCTACAGCGGTGCGGCAGATGGGGCAGGGGTTCTTTCTCTATACCTTTCTTTAGCGGGTGGAGGGAAGGGAGGGTATGAGAGGGGAGGGGGTACGTTATTATTGGGGTTGTATTGAACACCCTGATCTTGGGGGAGGAAAATCCACATCTCCAAGCACGCGTAGTGGAAGTCGGAGTGGTTATAGATGAGGATCCGCGCGCGTTTTTCTGGCGGTATTGGTTCGGTGCAGATCGCGCAATCTAGTAGGGGTGGGTTTGTCGTGAGATTTGATGAGGCCGAGTTAATCAGAAGTCTGTTTGTTTGTAATCATTTTGCATTCACCCCCGAAGGGAGGTGCCCAGCTAAGTTACCATAAGCCGGCCGACCACTAGTGGTCATGGCATTTTACCCCATTTCCCCGGAACTTCCTCGGTCTTCAGTCAGCGGAGGGCACAAGGCCACTAACCCACCTACCTCTCTCCTACGCAAAGTCGTCCCTTCCACTTCCCGCTACCCAAACGGAGGGCACTAAGGCCACTAACCCACCGAGCCCACCCCCAAAACAAAAAACGCACTAAAAAGCAAACTAAAACAAAAGAGAATCGTAAAGTACATTCTTGCCCTGCAGGATCTTCAAACCATATAGGCGCAATCTTTAGTGCAACTCATCTGACTCTCCTCCATTGCTAAGCCCTACTCGGCTAACCCTTACGGGGTCACCAGCTTTCATATCTTCTGCCGCAGCAGTCATAAACCTCTATAACTCCCCGGCTATTATTATACTTCGTAACAACCTGACTTCGTCGTGGCCGGTCTTCCTTCTCTCTTTGTCTTTCTGGGGCTTTCGACTCCCACTTCTTTTGTTGTCCTCCCCTCCCTCCAGGTCATCTTCCACCTCTATCTTTATCCTCCTTCCTCCACGTTATCATATTCCTGAGTGTGATCACTTGGTCACCTGACTCCTCGGACCTCCCTCGTCTTTGTCTTTGTCGTTTTGGGGTTGTCGGCTCACTCTGTATCTGTCTCCCTCTATCATTTTCTCCCCTATTATCCTCCCTCCTCTTTGCCGTTGCCAAAGCTCCAGCATATCGAGAATGTATAAGTGTGGGTGGTGGGGATGTTAATCTCGGTGCTTTACCCAGTTGCCCTGGTTCTGAATCTGATTCATCAATATTCATACGGGTCATGTTGTCCTGTTCGACATGCTTTGCCCAATTTCGAGCTAATATCTCTCTAGCCAACGTTGTTCCCACCCGCTTGCACGGTTGTAAATGCGGTTGTGGCCTGATCGTAAGATCCTTTGTTGGTGTTTGTGGCGTTGTTGTTTGCTGCTTTTCCGGGTCTGGTGTATGCCTCCCAACTTCGCCCAACTTTTTATTCTCCCCCACAAGGATCGCAACAGATGGTTTGAGCAATCGACACTTCCATCTTCTGGTTGTCGATTTTCGAGTAGAGTTTTGTGAAATGTCCCTCCATAACTTTGATGACAGCTGTTCCGACTATCTTCTCTGCCATATCTTGGGGCGTATCTAAATCATCATCACCCTCGTTGGTAAAAGCCATCTTGGGCAAATTTGTTCATTGTTGTTGTATGGGAGTTTGAGAGACTTCCGAACTCATATTCATCTTGGGGCTAGGTGTTGTCGCTTTGCCTTTCCCCTTCTTCTTTTTGGGCTTCTTCTTTCCACCAGAGGCGAAAATAGGATGTATCGAGAAAGCGACCGTGTCACTATCGTTGTTGAAATCGTAGTCAGAGTAATCAGAAGAGGGATTTGAATCCCATTGATTATCATCGTCGGGCATCTCCTGCAATAAACTAAAGCAGGAGGGAACAGTAGAGGCCATATTGGCAGTAGAGGGACCCGCGTGAGGCGTTGGGGTCATCAAATTGCGTCAGACTCTAGGCATCTTGAGGCTGTAGAGAAATTACATGGCAGCTAGTAGTTGGCCAGTGACCCACAGCTTGGCAAAAGCTAGTGGTGTGGTGGTGGTGTGTCGAGGTGACACATTCATTAGAAGTAGGGGTGTGGGGGGAAGATATTGATGGTCCTCGGAAGGATCTTGGATGTTAGGGTCTTGAGAATGACTTCCGGTGGGTACTTGTTGGCTGTTGGGGTTTTTGGGGTTGGTACTGTTTGTTGAAATAGTGATGATAGAGAAGCTTAATTGTATTCTATCTAAGAGGGCCACAAGGACAGTATATATACGAAAGTACAAGTACAACTGAATGCCATCAGCTCGTACCAGAGTCAACAGTCATCTCCGGCCATATGAGCCATCACCATCTCTGGCCATATAAGACATCTGTTTCCCCAGCCATACAAGACATCTCTGTCTCTGGCCATACAAGACATTCCTGTTTCCGGCCATCCGAGACATCTCTGTCTCCGGCCATACGAGACATCTCTGACTTTGGCCATACGAGAAATTTCTGGCTGAGACTGGTATATGCAATACTCCCCCTCTTGGTATACACTGTAGAGTAAGAAACAAATGAAAAGATGAAAACAAAGTAATTTCCATAGCAGTCTCCTGAAAACACTGCAAAAGTGAGCAGGGAATGAGGACTACCGTAGCCTGAGGATGGCCATCCATAAAGAAATCCGCGTGCCTAAAAGAAAAGTGAAACAACATTAAGTCCAACCTTCAACTTTAAATCGACCTCTATTATCATAACCCCATTGCCTTTGTGAATTTCTCATGCTTAATGATTCCAGTTGTGATGTGACTAAGTGTGGCCTGATTGTCGCAATTGATTGGGAGCGGTGATGTGTCTTTGCTGTGTATATCTCAGTAGAGCTGGAGCAGCCATTCGGCTTCATGGGAGCCCTCGGAGCAGACGATGTATTTGGCTTCGAGAGTTGACATAGCAATGAGGTCTTGCTTTTGTGACTGCCATGAGACAGCTCCATTGCTGAGAAGGAAGATATAACCACCTTGGGATTTGCGGTTGGCACTATCATTGGCCCAATTGGAGTCTGTGTAGCCAGTGAGTTGATCATTGCTGTCAGTGCTGCTGCTGCTGCGAAAATGCAGTCCAAAGTTTGCGGTGGATATGAGATACTGGAGGACTATTTTGGCAGTGGTGAGAGGGCTGGTGAAAGGGCGGGAATTGTACTGGCAAAGTGCAGCGACTGCGAATGAGATATCGGGCCGAGTTGCAAGTGCTGCATACATCAATGAGCTAACAATTGCCTGGATGCCTTTGATATCTTTTAGTTATTTCTCCCCCCGATTCTCGGCCAGATCTAACTTTACATTAGGATCCATTGGAGTTGATACATTGTGAGCATTTTGCATATTGAATCGTTTGAAAATTGTGGTGATGAAGGCCTTCTGGGCACAACTGATGCCAGTACCGTTTTCCTCAATGTGGATTTTGATACCAAGGAATTGGCATGCCGGGCCGAGATTGGTGATCTTGTGCTTTTCCGAGAGCCTGGTCTTAACTTCGACTGCGACTTTGGTAGCATCTTCTGGGTACAACATTGAGATGTTGTCGACGTACAGAAGCATCAGAATACCATCACTGCGGAGAGAGAGGTTGGGGTCAGCCAGGGATCGTGTGAACTCGAGAGAGAGCAAGAAGGTGTTGATATCGTTGTGCCAAAGTCATGGTGCTTGCTTGAGGCCGTCAAGTGCTTTCTTTAGTTGAACAACAATCCCAGGTGGCTTGAGGCCTTCTGGCCAGCCTTCTGACAAGGTCATATTGATATTATCGTCATCGATCTCAGGACTGAGAAAGGCGGTGACCACATCCAAATGATCGATGTTCCAGCTATTCCTTCTGACCAGAGAGATGAGATATCGAAAAGTGGTGAGTTTTGTGGCAGGGGCATAGGTTTTGCCGAAATCCGTTTGTTCATAGTCTTTAATTACTAGGCGTGCTTTGTATCATGTGGTGCTGTCAGCATTGTGTATTGTCTTGTAGACCAATTTGGAGCCAATTGGCTTGACTGGCAATTGCCTTGCTTCCCAGAAGTTGATAGTCGTGAATGTGTTATTGAGCAGGATCAATGGGCACTCTTCTTCCATAGCTTGTTTCCAGTGGTCCTGTTGCGGGCTGTCCATGGTCTCTGCATATGTGAATGGATCGCTGCTGATGGATGTTGATGCGAGTGCCTTGGCCATGGTGATTAGTGCATTTGGGGAGATCTGTACCTGACGTCGTGTGATATGATTTGTGCGTGGTGGTGGTTGGCATGACTGCTTGGCCATGGCTGCCGCTTGGCAGGCTTTGTCATTTTCGTGGCGGAGATGTCAATTGTGGACGACAGTTTCTCTGGACACCGGTGGTGCATCCTCCTCGTCAGGAGTACGTGATCTTACACCTGTACTTGCAGGGAGACTTTGACGGTTGTCAGCGTTGGGCAGATTGTGGTCTGTATCATTGTCAGTACAGTCATGATCACCACTGCCGTGGCCTTCACCTGTTCGACTGGTTCCTGTGTTGTTATGAAGAAATCCATCTCCACCTGTTTCAGTTGCCTCGACATATTTCATCTCTTCTGGTAGCTCCAAGATGTCTGTTTCGTTTCCATGTAGGCATGAAGCTTGGGCATTCCTTTCCTTGTCGAAAATGACATCTGACTGTGATCTTACCACTAGGAATGCAGGGTCCCATATCCTCCAAAGTGTAGTCGAGTCATGCACGTAACCTACCACCATACAAGGCTTGGATCTTGGGCTGAATGTTCCATGCCATTGTGGCTCGGGGATAAGTCGACTGGCATAGCAGTCCAAGCGCCGAAGGTGGTGGAGAGGAGCTTTGTATGAGATTATATTGCCGTTATTGTCGTTGAAGGGCTTGCCAAATGCATGCAGCATCCCATATGGAGTTTGATATGATGCATGATAGCCGTCGCAGTCATCTCTTTTCGTTAGGCCTTCGTTTGGGGTTTGCAGATGGAGGTAGACTGCGGTATTAACTGCTTCTCCCCAAAATACTAGTGGTGCCTGGGAGTCAATCATCATGGATCGTGCTTTCTCAGTGATGGTATGGATCACACGTTCTGCAACCCCATTTTTGTGGTGAGCATAGGGAGGGCATGGTTTGTATGTTGAACCACAAGCAGCAAGCACTAACCGGAAGGTCATGTTGTCATATTCTCCGCGGTCATTATCACGCTGAAATCGTTTTCCATCATATCCCATGCAGTCAACTTCGGCCTGAACTGATTGGTAGGCTGCGGTGTATGTTTTTGACTTCTTATCTGGGAGGACCCAAACGAAGGTGTATTGCGTGTAGTCATTGATGAATAGGATATAGTAACGATGGCCAGCGGAGTTAGGTGTGGAGAATGGTCCACACAAGTCTGCATGTATGAGTTCAAATGATTTTGTAGTACACTTGGTCTGGACTTTGATGATCTTCTGCTTGTGCTTGGCCTTAATGCATGAGGTGCACATTGAGTCATCTGTTGTATATCCAACAATGAGAGATCATAGAGCAATGGGATGAATGTGGACTAGGCGGCGATGCCACAGTCATGATTCTGAGATTGTGAGTGGCTTTGGAGATTTGGTGATAGGTGGACTTTGAGGTACGGAGGTATATGTGCTTGATGATGCTCTTTCTCTCTTCCTTTTTCTCCTTCTTGAGGTGGACTTTGTAGGCGTACTTGTCGACGTGAGTACAGTTGCTGGAGATATGATATAGAGATTATTGACCTGATTGCCTGTGATTGTAATTGATGGAGATGATATGGAGCACTTGCCATGTCCAAATCTGGATGTGTATCCAGCTGTGTCTGATTGATTGATGGAGAGAAGGCAGAGCCGGAACGTGGGCGTGTATAGAGCATTGACTTCATATTCCTCTGAGACGTTAACGAGTCGATGGTGGCTTACTTTAACTTTGTTGTTGTTTCTGAGTTCAATGAGTATTGGCTGAAGAAGTTTCTTTATTGAGTTGAATCTGGTGCAGTCATTGCAAATATGGTGAGATGCTCCGGAATTAATGACCCATGCAGCTGGAGCGGAGGCTGTGGTGTATGCAGTTGCATTTTCAGCTAGTTAGATCAGATTGCGATCTTCTGCTGAAGCAAGCGATGCGGATGCTGTGCCTTTGTTGACTTTGTTGCGTTGATCCTGGGCATATTTGAAGTGGATGCAGTCAGCCTTGAAGTGTCCTGGGAGACCACAGTGGTAGCATGTCAGCTTGTCGTTCCTGGAGGTGTTTGTATCACTTTCAGTGCATTTTTCTCGTTGCATACGCTTTGGTGATATGATTGTCCATTATGTAGTATGTGCATTTGTGCTTCTGGCGTGTGTTTCCTCGTCCACCTCCTTGTCCGCCACGGGCACGGGCACGGCCACAGATTCTGCCACTGTAGCACAGAGCCGCTCCGGTGGATGCATCTCCAATTTCTTTGATTCACGTCATTCATTCGGCATATTTGCGGATCGCATCCATACACTCCTGGGCTGTGGGCATGGGAATCTGCTGTTCAAGGATTTGGATGGTTGTTTCATATGAATTACATAGGGTAGTGAAGTTGTGTGTCTTCATGGCATCATCAGTGATAGTTTTGGTGGCGCCCATCAACTTCTTGCGGAAGGCAATTAGTTTGCCAAAGTACTGGGTGACCGTTTCGTCTGGCGATGGTTGAGAGGCGGTGAACATCTGCACACCTGCAAAAATGACCTTACGTGACATGTAACTCATAGAAAAGCTGTCTGTGGGTCAGTAATCCTTAGCATAATTGACGCATGGCACTATGATGTCCTATCGACTCGTGCGTGGATGCGGACAGTATTATATTAATTGTACATGATGACTAGAAATTGTGATAGATTCTATGAGACTTGGGAGAGCCAGAGGCCTATGCCTGGGGCCAGATTGTCTTGGCATGTAATGCTATGAAACGTGGGAGAGCCGGAGGAATGATGCCTCTGGTCAAGTATTTTCTACATATGGAGCTATAGATCGCGGGAGAGCCAGGACTGATGCCTCTGGTCAAGTATTGTCTACATATGAAGCTATGGATCGCGGGAGAGCCAGGACTGATGCCTCTGGTCAAGTATTTTCTACATATTGAGCAATGGATTATGCATGAGTCGCAGGACTGTAACCTCTAGCAGGATTTATACAGATCAAGTCATGAATTGCGGAAGGGTCGGAGCTATTGAACACCTGATGCCCTGTGGAGACTGTACCATCTCCTACTCTGTATTGTCGTCCTCCTCCATGACCACCTCCTCTTTATTGTCCTCTTTGTCCTCGTCAACACTGGCAATTCGGTTCCTGCGGTATTCCTCTGGCCTAGCAGCGTCATCGTCAGTCTGCATGTCTCCTTCAGCTTCCAGTGGATTGGGCTAGAAACGATTGAACATGACTAGGTCAAGAGTATTATTGACAGAGTAGTATCTGGTACTGGGGATGTATATCAGATGCACAGCTGCCAATATGCACTCAATATTAACTATGACAAGGTTGCCCTGGTTCTGACGGAAAACTCTGACGGAGACCCTAAGCAGCCCATTGGAAAGCAGACAAACACCTTGGTTTCCAAGCTGGAGCTCTGGTAAAAGAACAATGCATCTCTTCTGTAGGCCATCCTGTAGCCGTAGAATGCTCACAAGTTGTGCCGGTTGTAAGTCCCCTACATTACCTTTCGGTGGCTCATCCACCCAGAACCACACAAAGTTGTTCCGTGGCTCAGCATTGCAAAATGATTGGTCGTCCGTGCAGCGCAACCTATGGGAAGTGGAATCACGACTGCCAATGGTCTGGAAGTTGGCTACTGGAACATCGAGTAGATTGAATTGGGTGGCACATATCCCACCGATGCTCACCCTATCAGCAGTGGGTATATTCATGTCGTATGTATAGTATCGATCTACGTATTCTACAAGTGGAAAGTTGTACATTGGAAGACGCTCGTTCTTGACAAAGAAGCCCTTTCGTCTGGGCAATCGCAGCCCACGGGCTTGGATATTTCCCACACCCTCGTAGAAGCTGAGGGGTAAATTCTCTGGTATCGGCAATTGCTCACGGTTGCATTTGTTGACAAAAATTTGATTCTTTGGTCGATATAACTAAAGCGCCTCCTGGATTTCGGGGGTCCAGTGTCCTTCCGTAGCCAGCTGCCAGAGGTGTAGATACCCCATCCGGAGGACATGGTTGCGCGAGTAGTTATTGAGAATCTGCCGTTCGTATGGAAAGTTGCGATTTGACTGGCAATAATGGCCCATACACATCTTTGGATGTTTCCTTTCCTGGGTTTCGGTACAGTCTTTGACTAAGTGTCCAAAGCACTGAACTGATTTGTCATAATGCAGCAGGAGGTGAATTTTGACGAAGTCGAAGCTGGTACATTCTTGTACCATTGAATTATTGACTTCCTGTAGGCGCTTTTTGTCCTCTGCCTTTCGGTGTTTCTTTTGGGCGCGGGAAAGAGCTTTTCCACGCTTGGCCCTTTCTTCATCCTCGATGGCATGTTCGGCCTCGAGTTGCATCTTTAGGTCCTTCATGCATACATGGGCGATGCTTTCTGTGCGCTTTTCTGTCCAGCAGGTGGTAAAAATGTCCTTAGTTGCATGGAATTTCTCTAAACAGTCAGCTAGATAGTTGAGAGTCCCAGTTGTGTGGGTTCGGTAGTGTACCAGAAGACTCCAGTACACCAGTGACCGAACTCAGGTGAATGCTCCCTGGAAGACCACTCGGTGACGGGGCAGTGGGTCATGCAATGCTGCTGCCAATGCCGGATAGATGATTCGACCAGAATTTTGCATTCTTTACCACTCCACTGCGAAATTTGCTGGTAGGCTTTGCGACAGTGATAGAAATTAGGGTATGGAGGAATGCCAGCCCAGATTTAATTAAATAGCGTGGCTTTCCCGTGGCGCTGTAGGAAGCCCTTGATCCAGGTTATCAGGTGATCGAATATTCCGACGAATACATTATGGAGGATATCGGGCCGGTGGCGGTCATACCGTTTGACATGCGGAAGATCTCAAATGATACACGGGACCGGCCTCGCACTGATGGACTGGAACCAGTCCTCAGTGATCCTTATGGCCTGACAGTTGCTAGTGGTTTTGGCATTCTGGTACTCCCGATATTTCTGCTGGAAGACTATTGACTATCACCGGTGAGATTCCAAGTTCGGTGGAAGAATACGCGACCCCAGTTTGTCCTTCAAAGTTTGACACTTAGGCCAAGCATTGTACTTGACGCCCATAAGGTTGGCATGCTCCATGTGATCCGCAAACCAGGATGCAAGAATTGGCCAGCAATAATGCATTTTGCCTTCGGAACAAGGCCACAGGGCACTGGAATTGATGTCCCCTCCCTCTGGAAATTGTGTGACCGGCTCCAATATTATCTTGGCGATATCACACAGCACCTGCTGGTTTATATCTCTCTGGGCTCAATCATCGGATGCGGAATTCTGTTGGACTTTGGGCGGCACCAGGAGGAAGGCAAGCACAATTTGCGCAAGGTAGCTGTATGTGTTCCGTATAGAGGAATGGATATTCCCAATGGTCAGGTAGATCGGCCAGGCTTTCTTGTTGCTGAAGCAGTCCGTGAGCTGTATCTCATCCAATTGACAGATCAGTGGAACACTTGTTGCTCCTGCAGGATGTCAAACCTACGTCTGCCACTATCTGTCCGCCGAATTGATCTCGGAATACATACGATCACCCTCTGCGTCTACCATCCAGGGTGGCCTATAGACGATGTGGTCTTTATATAGGCATCGGCAAAGGAGATACCGAGTACATTGTACCAGGTCTCGAAAATAGTACAACCACCAACCATGTGGTGTGGAGATGGTGGCTTCTCTCCATTTCGGTAGTTGGTTATCCATCGCGTAGCTTTTATTGTCCATTGTCCATCTGGAGGTGTAGGAGAAGTACTCAGGAATCTGCCATCCACCTTCGTCGAAGTGGCGATGAAACTCTGACTTGGGATAGTGCGCTTCGACGAATCTGATGGCCTGTTTGAAGTCTTTGGCCCAATAAAAGGGTTACCGCTGGTTATTGTTCAGATCATGGAACTCATTGTAATCGGGATCGTCACAGAAGGTTCACTGAGTATTGAGATATACCTCGATTACTGCAGGTTCCTCGTCCATCGGAGTTTCGCCGGGGTCAGCCTCCTCCGTATCAGATTGCTGGGCCTGAGAATGGGGTTACAGGATGTGTCGGTAGAGGCTATCATCTTCAGAGTCGGATTCCTCTGGCATTTTGTCGAGTGTAGGGGCCGGGATACTGCTATCGGGTTCGGGAGTTTCTGTAGCACTCTGCCAATGCGGTGAGTACAGTTGTCAATGTGGCCAGTGGCTTTGTCGATGGCTGGCCAGTGGCAGCGGCTGACCCTGACGGTTGAGTCGCTGATGGCGTTCAAGGTTTGCCCGCAGGAAAAACATTCTCATTCAGTCAGGATAGGGGCATTCGAGTGCATCTAGGGCGCTTGTCTGTGGTCTGTGTGCTGGTGGTATTGTCACGGTTTAAAGATGTACATGGGTACTTGGAAGGAATTAGGGGAAAGAGTGGGATGGCGCGGAAGGAATTGTGTTACGGAAAGGCGGAGACGTTGGAAGACGCGGAGGAAGTAAGAAGATGGTGGCAGTATAATTTGTTACGATAAGGAAGTGGTCTGAGGTGTTGCAACGTCAGACGATATGGCGTGATTGTACTGATAAGAAGTTGTGTGATGGTGTGTAAGATCATGAGATGAGGTTCGGATGGTACATCGGAGCATGGGGAATGATTCGAGGGTGGCAGACGAACTGTATATAAAGAGAGTGTTGTTGGCATTGGGGGATTTCCTTTTCTTCTCTCGTTACTTGTTCTCTTGTATAGCAAAGCAAGCTACGACTCTGAAACAGCTTCGACTCTTGTCTTGTCTTGATTCCCTCGAAAACGAATATCGAGCCTCCTGTCTTGTTTTCTGATATCACATTATTGTTACCAATATTACCTACGCCCGATCCCGCCCGTTACACTAGAACGAGTCTTTATCATACCGTAGCTGATATTGAATGTGCCTACATCCCTCGACTGGGTGTAAGTATTGTTCCGAACCTTGCTCTGTTTCTTGTTGGGTTTACCTAGCACCGAACCACCGTTGGATACACGTTTGCGACGATTGTGTCGACAAATTATTACGACTTACCGGATTTGATATCCGACAGTACCCTCACAGATCACCATATTCGAATGCACGAGTACGACAGTAACTGTACCTCACGAACAAACTGGTTTGATCTTGCTGGAACTCCCTGCGTTGTTTTCGAACCTGAACCTCTGAATGCCTTCGAAAGTATCGAAGCCATACTTACAGCAACCTTCGAGGAAGAGCCCCTCGAAGCCTGCTTTTGGGACCAGTCAACCGTTCCCTCCCCTTGGAATACTTATTGGACGGACGCGGCCAGAGAAGGCGGGGGACTTGATATCAACGATCCCGTATTCGGACCACATTGGACGAAGTATTCAGGAGCCCATTCCTGGTTCCCCTGTGATCCCGAAGAACTCTGTGATTGCGAAGGACATAACTGTGCAGAAACCCATTCAACAATCGGACACGCAGCGGCAGCAGTAACAACAGCTAAGTCTTTGGGAATTCCGCTGATTGTTGTAGTCCCTCTGACCCCAACCCCCTCCGAGCTCAACGCGTATAATTGGCACTGGTAGATGTGCTTGATCCGCTGCAATGTCAAGTTCAACGGAACTCCGAGCGGCCCTGGTGTCCGTCGAAGACCAGGGCACCATCATGGCGCATATCGACATCGACAAAGACAACATCGGGACCGACCAAATGTGGGAGGCATTCATACAAACCCAGGAGGTACTAATGCGGGTGGCACAGTACTCCCAACCGATCCGAGAAGTGCAGAGGGTGTGTGAGCACCCCCAACAAATTATCGACCTGCAATGAGAAATTTCAAGTCTACAGGTGAAGCAGTTCCTGCCCCCGCAGTGCAATCATACGGGGATGGAGCAACAGATACGGACCCTGACAGACGAGCGGGACGGAGCCAGGAGGATACCCGCAGCCGCAGGAACGAACAAGGAGCTACGGGAGGAACTGGACGATATGACCCGGGACGCACGGCAATTTGGAGAGGAAGCCCGCAGTTTGAGGACGCAGTTAGTGAATGCCTTGATGTTGGCAGCCAGAACGGCTCCGGCTGCTCCCCAGGCTCCGGAGGACAGAGGCCAGAAATTTCCCGACTCCCCGGACTTTTCAGGGTCGGATCGAGCTCAGTTGAGAGGCTGGATTGCTCAACTCCGAATGGTCATTCGACACAAACCCGCCAGCTTTCCCGACGAACAGTCGAAAATGCGGTATGCATTCAACCGCCTGAGGCGAGTAGCCTTAGCCCAGATTTTGCCACACGTTCGGGAGGACGGAACGATAGGACTGGAAGACCTACCAGCTTTTATACAACTCCTGGAAGCAGCTTTTGGGGATCCCGACCGAGTGGCCACCACCGAAGGGAAGATGAAGGACATCAAACAAAAGAACCGCGAGTTCTCTCAGTATTACGCTGAGTTTCAAGTTATTGCTGCCGATCTGTATTCGAACCCATCGGCCTTACGGAAGGCTTTGAGGATGGGGTTATCCGAAGAAATGAAGGACTCCTTTACCTATAGTGATATGCCGGAGGAGCTCCCCGCGTTCATGACGGTTTGCCAGAAACGGGATAACCAGATCCGCCAACGACGGGCGGAGAAGGCGGCACAGAATAAAGGGGGAGGGATAGGTTTCGCTTCCCCCAGGCCCCCTCCACCGCCGAAGGCACCAGAGACCGCTCCCGCTGGAACAGTTGCCGGATATACAGGACCAGCACTAATGGATCTCAGTGCAGGCAGGAGGAGGATTTCAGCGGAAGAGAGGGCAAAGAGGTTTGTGGATGGGAGGTGTTTATACTGTGGTGGGTTCAACCACAGGGCGGCAGAGTGTGCAGCGAGAATAAAGGCTCAGACGTTTAAGGCGGCTGGAGCGGAGGTCAAGGAAGTAGGAACCCAGAGAGGTTCCGAGGAATCGGGAAAAGATTAAGTCAACCCGAGCAGGATGGCGCTTTGGTTGACGGAAAAAGTTTTGTTTTAAATGCTTTAAAATGTTTTGGAATTTCGCGATTATGAGTTAGCAAGGTGGAGGTATTAGAAGGATCAATGGAGGGAAAACATTTAGTTATAACCTGCACATTGATCGTGAATAACCAGGAAATACCAACACATGCACTGATTGATTCCGGAGCTACGGGCATGGCATTTATGGATCAAGATTTTGTTTGCCATCACCAGATACCCCTTCAGGAGTTGAAGGAAAAAAAACCAGTCGAGGTCATCGATGGGAGACCCATTGAATCAGGGGATATTACACATATTGCCAAAGTTGGCATGAAGATACAAGGCCATGGGGAACAGCTACCAATGTTCGTTACAAAGTTGGGACATTATCCCATTGTTCTCGGAATCCCCTGGCTGAGATTACACGATGTCGCGGTGCGATTTGCATCGAATACAGTTACGTTTGGTTCACAGTACTGCACCACACATTGCCATGATACACCCGTTACGATTCAAGGAGTCACAGAGGAACCTCCGGAACCAGTATATAAAACGGAGGAAGGCAAATTCGAGCCACGAATACGACCACAAAGGCTTTTTCGAGGAAATATCGTTATGCTTAATGGGTCATCCTTCTTCCGGACTGTGAAGATGGGAATGCTTACGATATTTAAAGCATCACTTTATGATATTAATAAGGCTATAGAGGCAAAGGATTTAAAGGAACGTCCCCTGGAGGAGATTGTTCCCGAACAATATCATGAGTTTCTTCCTCTGTTTAGGAAGGTATTGGCAGATCGGTTACCACTGTATAGGCCCGGTATTGACCATGAGGTACGCCTGAAAGAAGGAGAGACACCAACATGGGGACCGTTGTACTCCATGTCAAGAACAGAATTGGTCGTTTTAAAAGAGTAGCTGGAAGGAAATATGTCCGAAGGATTTATCCACCAATCATCGTCACCTTTTGCAGCTCTGGTTCTGTTTGCAAAGAAATCTGATGGAGGACTGCGGTTTTGTATCGATTATAGGGATATTAATAGGAAAACGATAAAGAATCGATATCCCCTCCCACTGTTAAAAGAAACTCTAAATCTTCTGGGAGAAGCCAAAGCATATACGAAGTTGGATGTGCGAGGGGCTTACAATTTGCTACGAGTAAAGGAAGGGGATGAACATAAATTAGCCTTCCGGACGAGATATGGGCTGTTTGAACCTACAGTCATGCAGTTTGGAACAACAAATGCACCAGCAGACTTCCAGGGCTATATCAATAATACCATAAGGGAGGCCTTTTATGATTTCGCATCAGCATATTTGGACGACGTACTAATACATAGTAACTCTGAGGAGGAACATATTGGCCATGTGAGATGGATTATGCAACGCTTGTTAGAAGCGGGATTATATTTGAAACCAGAGAAATGCGAGTTTCATAAGAAAACAGTGAGATATTTGGGGTTAATCATATCAACCGAAGGAATTTCGATGGATGAGGATAAGGTTGAAACCGTACGGAATTGGAGTCGGGAGAAGAAGACAGAGAATGGGTGTTTGAATAACCTCTTCGAAGTACAACAATTCCTTGGATTTTGTAATTATTATCGACGGTTCATCCTGAAGTATTCAGAGAAAGCGGAACCCCTGACAAGGCTTACAAAGAAGGATGAACCATTCATGTGGGAAAGGGAACAGCAGTTAGCTTTTGAGACAATGGTTACCGCGTTTACGACAGCACCAGCACTTCGTCATTTTGATCACGAAAGGGAAGTAATTATCGAAACAGATGCTTCTAATTATGTGTCTGCAGGAGTGTTATCCCAACGAGACGACGAGGGGGTGTTACATCCTGTAGCATATTTTTCGAAGAAACATTCACCTGTGGAGTGCAATTACGATATATATGATAAGGAGCTGATGGCTATTTTTAAAGCACTCGAGGAGTGGAGACCCGAGTGCGAAGGTGCCGCATATCCGCTGCAATTGATAACTGACCATAAGAATCTTGAGTACTTTATGACAAAGAAACTTCTGAATCGCAGACAGGCTTGGTGGTCAGAGTTTCTAACACGTTTCGATTACAGGATAGTGTATAGACCAGGAAAATCAAATGGGAAAGCAGATGCGTTGACAAGGAGGCCGGGAGACCTCCCTGAGGGGGGGGATGAAAGATTAAAAAATATGGAACAGGTGGTTCTAAAGCCGCAGAATCTACCGAAAGAATTGTGTTTGTTGGCGGACAGTCCGCCCGCCCAGGGCCGTCCTTCTATTTCCGATCTTATGTCTGGTGCATATAAAACTGACCCGTTATCAGGAAAGATACTAGAAGCAATACGTACGAATGGTAGCTTGAAGGATATTACGATAGCGGAGTGTGCCGAACAGGACGGGAGGAACCAGTATCAAGGAAAGTGTTACGTTCCTGAAAACGACCAACTTCGGTTACGGTTGATACAGGAACATCATGATACTGCGCTTGCCGGACATCCAGGGAGGGCGAAAATGTTTGATCTCCTGGATAGAACGTATTATTGGAAAGATATGCGGAAACAGATGGATCAGTATGTACAGAATTGCCATAGTTGCCAACGGTCCCGCAGTGCTCGGCATTCGACATTTGGGATCCTTCGACCATTGCCAGTTCCCGCGAAACCATGGGAAGATCTTTCAATGGATTTCGTGGTAGGGCTACCAGAGTGCGAAGGGTTTGATGCTATTTGGGTGGTGGTCGATAGACTTTCGAAGATGTGCCACTTTATCCCCTGCCATACTACGGTCGGTGCTGAAGAGATGGCAATGTTGTTTTTACGGGAGATCGTACGCCTTCATGGGTTACCAGCAACAATCGTTTTGGATCGAGGTCCGCAGTTTGCTTTGACCTTTTGGGCCCAGATTTGCCCCCGGTTAGAGATTGATCGACGACTGTCGACAGCATTGCACCCTCAAACGGACGGTCAAACGGAATGAATGAATGCCAGTATGGAGCAGTATCTACGAGTGTTTGTTAATCACCAACAGGACGATTGGGTACAGTGGCTTCCATCGGCTGAGTTTGCTGCAAATAATGGAGTGTCGGAAACAACCAAGTGTACGTCTTTCTTTGCGGTTCAAGGAAGCGACCCTAGGATGTCGTTCGCAGGAGAACCAACGAAGGAACAAGATTATCGACGCCTGGATGCTGATCAGGTTGAAGCCACGATGCAACAGATTCATGAGCATCTGCGGGTAGAGATGAGACGGAGTCAGGTGGTACAGGAGGAGGACGCCAATCGGACCAGAATTCCCGCACCAAATATACAGGAGGGAACCCGGGTCTGGCTGGATGCTCGACATATACGAACTACTCGACCTACTCGGAAGTTAGATTGGAAGAGGCTGGGATCATATAAGGTTGTTCGTAGGATATCTCCGTATGCCTATGAATTGGAGTTACCCGCGTCAATACGGATTCATCGAGTTCAACCTGTTTCACTCTTAGATCCTGTAGTGGATGATCCTCTCGTTGGGCAATGACGGGAACCCCCTCCTCCGGTAGAGGTTGACGGCGAGGAGGAGTATCAAGTATCTAGTGTTGAGGATAGTAGGATATATCGGAACCAGTTACAGTATCTTATACGATGGACTGGGTATGATTCCCTGACCTGGGAACCTGCGAAGTTTGTGGATGGTCTACAAGCGGTGGACAAATTCCACCGACGATACCCACAGAAGCCAGGGCCATTGGGAGATGTTCTCGGAGGACCTTGAACTTAGGAGGAGGATACTGTCATGGTTTAAAGATGTACATGGGTACTTGGAAGGAATTAGGGGAAAGAGTGGGATGGCGCGGAAGGAATTGTGTTACAAAAAGGCGGAGACGTTGGAAGACGCGGAGGAAGTAAGAAGATGGTGGCGGTATAATTTGTTACGATAAGGAAGTGGTCTGAGGTGTTGCGACGTCGGACGATGTGGCGTGGTTGTACTGATAAGAAGTGGTGTGATGGTGTGTAAGATTATGAGATGAGGTTCGGATGGTACATCGGAGCATGGGGAATGATTCGAGGGTGGCAGACGAACTGTATATAAAGAGAGTGTTGTTGGCGTTGGGGGATTTCCTTTTCTTCTCTCTTTACTTGTTCTCTTGTATAGCAAAGCAAGCTACGACTTTGAAACAGCTTCGACTCTTGTCTTGTCTTGATTTCCTCGAAAACGAATATCAAGCCTCCTGTCTTGTTTTCTGATATCACATTATTGTTACCATTATCACCTACGCCCGATCCCGCCCGTTACAGGTATGGCTCGAGGTCTGCCAAATGGTTAGAGGGTGTTTCCGGTGCATTGGATGAATTCACTTACAAAGTCGCCTGTTCCTCCACAAAGGAAGCCAAGGAATGGGTCAATGGCGGTACGTTTGATGAAGTGGTTATAGAAGGAGCGCTCAAGATCTGTCAGATAGTCAGAGAGTGCGTTGAATAATGGAATGCTTGAACAAAGAAGTGCCATCTTGTTGATCATTTTATTCTTTGTTGATATAAAGTTTGACGGCACATATAAAGTTTAATGATACATATAAAGTTTGACGATGCATGTAAGGTTTGACGATGCATATGAAGTTTGACGACATACTCGAGCCTGGTGGATGAAATAGGTCTAGCGGGCGGAGAATCCTGACAGCTTGCCTTGGTTAGCTACAGGTACCAGTGGCAAATCTGGGCGTGGGTACACATACACTGCAGACTGACATCAGCTAGTTCTCAACCTTCTCTTTGTCTAAAGGATGTTGACAACCATCAACTATCACAAGTCTCAAGAATCACCAAAGGCCTACTCTCATCCACCGGAAGTGCGGAAATCAATGAATTGGCTCTTCTTATCAACATATCCTTCAGAGATGCCAGTTTGGGTGGGTTTCATAGTTCCATGAGCGATGAAGAATTGGTAAACCAATGGAAGTTCGGAAGATTCTAGGAAATTCTCCTAGATCGAGTTTACTATTTATATGCCCACAGTTGCAGCTGATAAGTAGTATATATAGAGACTATCTCTTGCCATGGCACCTGTTTCCTCCATCTTCCTTACTCATTACACGCTCCACATTCGCACCTCCGACGACTGACGTTCCAAAGGCACCAATTCTAGCACTTCCAGATCCGTTCCACACCCAAACCTCCGACCTCTGACTCTCAAGCTACCGATCTCACCCTGTCTAGGTGGTCATACTCGCCACCGAATTATGGTCACAACCAGAACAGGGGTTACCATGGCAGGTTACTTTGATAAAGTCTATATACCGTGGCATCACAGACTGATGAACCCAAACAACAGAACCCCACATACCCTAGGGGCCATCAGTCGAAGAAGGTCCACGAGAATAAAGACACTGGCAGGCCTGGAAAGGGCAAACCAGGGTTGGCCATGGTCAAAACCGGTGGCTGGATCTATGTCCAGATGCCAAAAGTAATGAAGCCAATTACCATCTCCGATGATAGTGAGAGCAACAAGGAGTAGGAGCAGGAGTCAAAGCAGCAGCCGAAGGACAAACAGCCTGTGGTGAAGACAGACGAGGACATGGACGACAAGGATGAGAATGACGAGGATCAGGAGGATGATTATATGCCCTACATCAGCCGGGAGACAGTGGATGGTTACCTAGTAAGTATTATTGGACATCTAGAGGAATATACCTGACCGCAATACATGGATACCAGTCTCTTGGAAGAGGTGATCTGTATAATATACCGCTGGATACGGCAGAAGCCATCATTCGAGTCGAGGAAGGATTGTTGAAGACCTGCCGACAGTACATTCAACAAATATGGTACATCCCCAGGGCGCTCTCAATGGTCACCACCACCGAGGGCACCAAACGGTTCCACGAAGACATGACGGAGACCCTGAATATGTTCTCACAACACAGCCCTCAATCTGACGAGGTAGCCGAGATCTACTCTAGAGCAGGTACTTGGGAAGACATCAATGACATGGTCTCGCTTAGGTGTGGAGAGGATCTCGTCTGGTGGGCAGTGGAGAAACTGGGTCACCGGTGGCTAGAAAATACGGAATGGCTAATGGCACTTCCGAACTGCACTTTTTCCAATGACGAAGATGATGACGATGGCAATGGCAATTCGACAGGCGGTGGCCAAGAGAAGGGAGCCAACACAGATAAAGAAAAGGAACCTGTTCAGCCAGATCAATGCGGTGAGGATGATGACAATCCATCTGAGGATGATGACACCAGAGCCCCCGAGTGGTTGCCCAGGTGCTGTCGAAATGAGTTGGCGACGGAACTTGTAAGTCATCTATCTGGAATCTAGCCATTGTAATGAAACTGACCGTCTAGACAACAGCACAATACACTTTCAACCATAAAAGTCACATCTTTATGGCTCGTAGTCCAGAGGTCATCTGCAGATTTGACGTCACAATGGGATACTGCCCAGAGGCACGCTGAGAACCGATTTCGAGTGCTGGCATGCTGGAAGGTTGGAAGGGCAAAGCAGAATCCCTTGGGGTCAGCAGACTTCTGGACGGCGACTGACAAGGTTGTCTTTGGATTTGTCTTATGTGCCCGGTTCCTTGGTGTGTGGAAGTGTAGAGCCAAACGAAGAAGTAGCGATGGTTTAGATGATCAGGGCGGAGAGGATGCTGTCTGGTGGGCACTGATGCACATCTTGGAGGAGTGGACCAAAAGGAGCCAGCAGAAAAGAAAGAGGACCAATGACACCCTCGGACCAACCCCTAAGAAACCAACAACCTCTGGACCTCCTGGACAACTGGTACCCTCTGGACAACCTGGACGCTCTGGACAACCGGGACGCTCTGGACAACTGGGAGGCTCTGGATAACCAGAACCCTTCACTCCTGAGTCTTCCATTCGCACTCCCGTGGTCAATCCTACTCCAGCAGCCAATTCCACACCTTGAGTTCGCCCTCCCATCGTTGCAAGTCCTCAAGTTTGCCCTCTCCCAGTTTGCCCTCTCCCGGTTTGCCCTCTCCAGGTTTGCCCTCTCCTGGTTTGCCCTCTTCCGGTTTGCCCTCTTCGTGTGGCAGACACCCTGGGTGGATTGTTTGGTGGTGGGTTGCAGGGTTTGGATGATCACAACCCACCGGCAAAATGGGTGGCATATAATTGTCCGATCTGGCACCACTGTGCAATTTACGTCGCCAACTTTGTTAGATACTGTAATGATGATGAAGATACTACCCGGACTCTGGATTTCTGGTGGTCACGTGTGACTATTCGGGGGCCAAAGCTGCAGCATGTGAGTCTATTGGGCCAGCCTGGTGCGAGGTACATCGGCCCAATATGTAAGTCCGGCGGGCTTCCACAGTCATTGCCTTGGGAGCAAATAGTCTTTATTGAGCTGGAAAAGGACGTCTCAACTTGGCTGAAACTTACCTGCGACGAAGATATCCCGAATCCGGTCCTCCCTGTGGTGCAGCAGGCTGTGCCCGATGCCGATGGAGGTAGACTTCTGGCCTCAGTTAGGTGGATTCTTTGCTGACTGCAGTCAACAGCATTCGCCCAGTTGATGAAGCTCCTCTGGCTAGTAGTATAGACTGGATTTTTGAATTGCTTCATGTGTCTTTGGGGTTATTATTATTGGATGGTATTCCGCAGGCTTTTGTTTGGTTTTCTGCCAGTCATGTATCAACTGTCACTGTTTATGTTATTTGAAAGGTATTTCGTGGGTTATTGTTTGGTTTTCCTACCGGCCATGTATCATGGTGCTGTTTACCTGTTATTTGGATGGTATTTCATTGGCTGTTTTATTTTGTTACTTGTTTATTGTCGTTTGGATATCGTCACGTGAATTGCGTTACCCTACCTGTATATCGTATCTCTTTCATATCAATCTCATCGTATTGTTATCCAATTGTTTGTGCATCACTAACAGTGGCCTGTGAGGCTCATCCGGTGGAAATAAAAGTATGGAAATCTAGATTAAGTTTGTCTAGCGGAATTCAGGTGATGGAGATCTGGATCAAAGTCTTCATCCAGTGGGAACAAAGTTATAGAGATCTTGATCAAAGTCTTCATCCAGCGGGAATAAAGTTACAGAGATCTGGATCAAAGTCTTCCTCCAGTGGGAACAAAGTTATGGAGATCTGGATCAAAGTCTTTCTCAAGCGGGAATAAAGTTACAGAGATCTAAGTTTTCGCCAAGTAGAATTTCGGTTATAGAGACCTAGATCAAGATCTTCATCCAGCTGGATTAAGGTTACTGAGATCTAACTGTTCACCTAGTAGAATCTCGGTTATAGAGATCTAGATCAAAATATTTGTCTAGCAGAATTTAATGGAGAATTACTGACACATGTGGAACATCCAGACCCCAACTAGATACATATACTATGACAAGTGCACTCCGCAGGATACTCTCCCTTTCTCCTCCTACCTCTTTTGCTATTCTTTCAATACACGTCATCCATTAGCTTCACAATGGTGAGAAGAAACCCTTGGAGACCCAGGAACAATGCTGTGCCCAAATCCAATGCTACCAGCGAATCGACGAGACTGCTTAAGGATAAGGATGACAGGGAGGAAGAGGAAGAAATCCCTTCTGCTAGAAGCAACGATGAGTGCACTGAAACCCCACACTCTTCGTCCAAGTCCTCATCTCGGCCACTGGTAGGCTTATACCCTGTGGCCAGGGTGCCATCCTGATGTGGGATAGAATCCACCAGATGTCAAACTCACAAATGACCAACTCTCAGATGTACCGGATGATTTCGAGGATACAGATGACTAACTTCTCCAGGACTCGGTTACTCCTTCTCCAAAACCTCGAAAGTCGAAAGCACCCACCAGACACTTGTTGACCGCTGCTCAAAAACCACCAAAGCAGACCATATCGAAAGCACACACAACATGCTTGTCGGCCTCCTTCCCATTTTCGCTGTCAGTGGATAATCCCCTGTCAACAGCGGCATCTGATTCTGTTAGTTCCCAGCAGAGCAATAATTATAGCGAAAGAGCCTTGATGCCTGTGACCTTCCATTCAAGCCCTCAGAGTTCCTAGCAGACACGTGCTGCGGCTGAAACTGATTTCGACACTTGGGAGGGCAAAAAGACTAAACGAGGAAAGAAGTCGAGAGGTATCAAGCAGTTCAAAGATCCACGGGTTACAAACGTTGTGGAAGAAGCTTTCGTAACGATCAGGCTGAAGACATTGTTCGATAACCTCTTCCCGGAAAATGTAGATAAAATGGCTGCCACTGTCTGGATAATGGCCCGCGGATTGTGGGAATTCGATGACGGTGTCCCCCAACAACTGGCGCTTCAACACGTGGCCTATGCAAGTCCCCTAGACTTTCTTTGGTAGCAATGTCAACCACCAGCTACAGATCAGAGAATTTCATTATTCAGTGCAATGCACTGCAGTCTCGCAAATTGGCATAAAACTCGAAGAGATTAACCAACTCTTGCAAATGAAGGCCCCAAAGAGGAAGGGTAAGGTCCGCTGGTTACTCGACAATGAACGATATATCTTTGAGTAGAAAGACCAAGAGGCAGATATCATACATCCACTGGTAGGAATAATGCTGATATTTGTCCTCAGACTCGCAAGGAGCTATACATTAGCAGCTACATTGCCACCGCCATTTACCACTGTTTTTTTAAGGCGAACGAATTCCTGGGCGTACAAGATTCGCGCTTTCTGGCGCAAATATCACCCGAGTTCGTCTGTCTAATGGCAACTGCTCTCCAGTTGCACCTCCACACCTATGTCTCCACTGGCCAAGCTGTACAAGCGCTGCTATTTAACTTGATAAATGCCAGCTGTGAGTGAGATTTCCAATGGCCGCTGCACAATAACTGACCATCGCAGAAATATATGAGAGGCATCAGAAGATGTGGGATAGTGCGTATACGACTCCACAATCGTCAGATATTGCCATGGCCTTAATAAGACATCAGATTCTAGATATCAGAAAACAAAATGGCAAGGCAGTTCAACGTATAAGCCTCCCAAAACAGATGGAATTGCCGGCATGGAAGGAAAACCTCGGCAAGATGAAGGAAAAATTAGCAGCTCTAGAGGCGCTGCAAGACCCGGAGAATTCTAAATAATGGTCATTATCAGTAAGATAAGGAAGTATACCCAAGGTCATGTGCCCTGTGATAACTAGTTTACAGTAGAATGGACAGCACCTGGGGTAGAATTGACGGTAAGATTCGAGAGGACGGTCTCCATAGGTTTGGCGAAGGAAGTGAATTTGGCTTTGTAGTGTGGAGTTACGGTTTGGCAAAGGAAGTGAATTTGATTGTGTAGTGTGCAGTTACGGTTTGGTGAAATAAGTTGGACTAGACGTGCAGCCAAAAGTTTTGTATTCATTAGTGAAAGTTTACATTTTTAGTATGAATTTTATTGTGCATTAGCTGCCTTTCAGCCACCGGAAGTATATGATCATCGTGCCATTGCTCCACTGGAAATCATACTATAGCTCTCATAGACTAATGCAACTCTGTGGCCATCGTACCATAGCTCCACTGGAAATTGTACCATAACCCTCGTAGACTACCGCAGCTCTATGATTATTGTCCCATAGCTCCACTAGAACTCCTTTGACCATTATGCCATACTTCATGCAAAAAGTTGGTGAATATACCGATAGCAGCATATGTTGCCTATTCAGAACATTCTTAGCTTTAGTGTGGACTCGACATGTAGCTGCCGCATGCCCATTGTGCTATAACATAATATCCACTCTTCTTCCAGCAGCATAATCTAATCCTATAGATTTAGTGTGAGCTTGACTTGTAGTTGCCGCACACCCATTGTACAATTGTAGGATATCCACTATCCATCTAGCGGCACTGCAGCGTTCTCTATTCACGTAGCAGCCGAATACAAGTAGTCACATTGGAACATAGAGGGCTCAGTACGTCCACCGGATATCCGGATATCCGTTCTACCAATGCTTAGAGCCTGCGCACACGCAAGATCTGTCGGATAGTAGTCCACTCATAGACCCACTGGTCGTAAATGCATCCATAGGCCCACCCGCAGATGTCTATGGACCGACTATGGATGACTATAGGCTGCGTGTCGCGCAGGGGTCCACGGGAAGGTTGCTATGAGCTGCACGTGTGTGCGTGTGTGCATAGCGCAGTCTATAGTCGATTTGCACTTTTGCCAATGGTGTCATCTTAGACTTAGACTCAATCAATCAATCGTCTCGACAGGTTCGTCACAACAGTATTATCGCGGTATTTTGAGCTATTCCCCAGTAATTGAAAACTTAAATTTAGTAATATGCTACAATCACTGGACTCTGGGAGTCATGCTGCACTCGGGTAAATGTGGCACTGCAGTCACATCAATAAACGGGGGTTTTTTTTGGCATAGTAGGTATATTCTGAGAGCTGGATAAAAAAAGGCATACTTGGAGGTCTTTTGGGGTCAGTGATTTGTTGAGTACGGTGTCTGGTGGCTCCAAACACTGGGATGCTGCTACAAGGTCTTAACTAATGTAAGAATATTCAGGAAATAATGGGAGCTTCTTACAAATTTCCCATACTAAATCATCGTCAGCGCGGTAGTTTTCGACCCCATTCAGCAAACGTCGCTTCCAAACAGTTGTTGACTAAGGGATTTAGCCCGAAGGCTACCGGAACTAAGGCGGGAACTAACTTTAGCCCGCAGGCCATTGGGACTAAGGTATGCACTAGACTTAGCGGGCTTGGTACGGTGCCTATCTCCCCGCCAGCCTCGGGCTCGGTGCGGTGCCTATCTCCCCGCGAGCCTCCAGCCTGATTAGTCCTTTTCTCTTAGTGATTCGCTCTTAGTGCTTGAGATGATTTCTTTCCTTATATATGTCTACCTTCTTCTCTCTCTGTACGATAGACGGTTCAATCATCATCTTTCTCTCACTCCTCTGATGGTCTCATCAACAGTCCGACCGTTAGCTGTGATGGGTCACTCTGAAGAACATGTAAGCGCATGGTGAGAGGACACACACCTCATGGTTCATTATCGCTCTCTGTCGGTGCTTCTCTCGTTTTTGTCGCTTCTCGCGTTGCTCCAGTTCCTCATGTTCCCGATTTTCAAGTCGGTTCCGCTTCCTTCCCTGCGAGGGCATCAGCCAAGAACTCATTTCCGTTGGAAGCGACCACGAACCTGTCTCCTGGGTGGTTTCTCTCTGTCTGGAGGTGGATCACAGGGAGCTACTCCTAAATCGCATTGCTTCGTCCAGTTCAGGTCGGAGGAACCAGCATCATCTGTCAAACTGAACATGTTGCTCATTGTTGCTTTGTATGGATGAAATTCAAAGACTTCGCCAGCACGCAATCTTTATACGTTCGGAAAAGCATTGCGCAAGGCTATCAAACATTCGAAATATACCCCGTGGGGTTTAGCGATAGGAACAGAACTATACGTCCTCGTATTGTTACACACGTTTCATCCTCGTGCAGCCTTACACAAGTATTGCAGCCCCAAAATCTAATGTTGATTCCTACACGACTGATCCTATGGGATATCAGCACAATGTTGTATTAGTACATTCTAAGTATCCAATATAGGCATTTGTAGAAGCAACGCATGATGTATCCATAATACCCCGCTGCGTGGATCGCCAAAACACCCCCAATCGGCGGCGCTTGCGAGGTTTGGTACATATCCTGTGCAGAAATCGATATGGTTCAGACAGCGGTCATACTACAAATACAGTCTCCGGGTTAGAGTTGAGCTTGCCTACTGGTTGAGACTTGCAGGTAATGGATACAGGGATATATGGTGTGTGCAAGCGCACAACAATGTTTCTCGGCGATTTGAATGATAGAATACTCATGTGTTAGTGACGTGCCTTGTCCTACCATGTGACAAAAAAAGCAAGTTGATACTTAGCATGCTCTGTTTCAGCTCTTCGGCGAGCTTCTTCCTGAGGCGGGGGGAGGGGGGGGGCTTCTACGATACGAGATGTTCCGGGGCAGCTACTGTCGGGAGTATGAAAACCGCGAGAAATGCATTGTGGGCCCAGGCTCTACTGATAACTCGTGTGTCGTCCTACCTGAATCAAGGATTGGGAGTGTAAGACTAAAAGGATTTAGCTAGTTCTACAGAAGCGTGGAGGGAGCCTCAGCAAAGCGACAAAAGTCTTGGCGAAACAGAAACAGCTCGTTAAGTCGACAACAACGATAGCAATTGAAAAACGGACGGCGGCAATCGATTCTGGATGTCAAATTCACCCCGGAGCGAGCTTCCCAGCTCCGGTGAGACCGCTGGAGGAGGGCGCGCACAAGAATCCACGCAACTGAGTGGTTTCACGCGAAGTCTTGGCAAAAAACACAACTGACCCGACGGGTCGACAAATGAGCAAGTGATGACGAGGACTAAGCTGGAAGAGGTGTGCTTCACAGAAGTGATGACCGAAGTCAGAGGGAGCAAGAGGAGCGGCCTGGACACGGGAGAAGCGGCGGATGGGAGGAGCGACGCGCCTATGGACATGGCGATGCAGATGGCGATGGCGGTGACATCCATCGCCGTGGTGACTGCGGGCGAGGACACACTAGAGCCGATCGAGAGAAACGAAAACGGAAAGCGGACAAGGAGGAGTGAGGTCCCGGTAACCGCCTGGGCCCTCGGGGACAGGAGGCGCCGCATGGAGCACGCAGCTCAGCAGCAAGCCCGCGAACTAGCACAGCTACACCGAACCATCACAAAGATGGCAAATATGCTGGAGACGCAGTGGCGAGGGATGAAAACGTGGTTGGAGGAAAAAGAGGAAAAGCGGGACGCGTACCACCAGGATGATGTACTGTGGGGCAAGGACATCACCGAAATGGTCGCAAGAGTGGTGGCTGCTACGGAACGGGACCAGAGAGAGAAAAGGAAAGCGGACACCGAGAGTGTCGGCCTGGAGGCCTCGATACATGCAGAACTAGTGTTAGCAACGGGTCCGGGTAACCCGCCAGCGGTCCGGGTTTTGACCGGCGGTTCGGTTCGGTTCGGTTCCAAACCCGGCCAAAAACCCGACCCGCTTTGTCTTGGCGGGTTTGTTACCCGGACCGGACATAAACCCGCGGTTTTTTGGCCGGGTTGTACCTGGACCGCGGTTCCATTTTGCGGTTCCTCCAACTTTCGCTCCAATTAAGTATTTGAGTTCCGATCGTATCACGACATGATCAGTATGTAGATTGTGCAGTTTTAGCTGCTCTTTCACCTCCCGCTCTCAGATTTGCGATCGGACCAATATTTGTTGAGTCGCTGTGAAATAACGCGATATTTTACACGAAATTGGCGGGTTTTCGATAGCGACTCAACGAATATTGGTCCGAT
>Ga0307514_10000773_pt1 | contig 53189 bp, 45 predicted proteins | sample 16_EM_MG_FD_203088 | JGI IMG/M metagenome (GOLD analysis project Ga0307514, IMG submission 203088) | Populus trichocarpa ectomycorrhiza microbial communities from riparian zone in the Pacific Northwest, United States - 16_EM | ecosystem: Host-associated > Plants > Roots > Unclassified | place... | reverse complement strand
CTGTCCAAAACTTCATTAACAGCTTCTTTTCATATTTGCCTGCAATGTTCTTAATTTAGTATTTCTCTCTATTGTACCACTCTAGACACATTGTTCCTGCTGGAGAGTGGAACCATCAGTGCTGGAACGATATATATGAAGTGGATTACTACTCTATTCTATCCCCTGTTGCATTGGTTAGTATTTTGTTCCATGTTTCAATCCCAATTCAACAACTACTCAACAAATACTATGATATTCACCCTAACTCTATTCTATCCCCTGTTGCATTGGTTAGTATTTTGTTCCATGTTTCAATCCCAATTCAACAACGTCTCAACAAATACTATGATATTCACCCTGAAACTTTGTGAGCAGCTTCTCTTTATAGTTGTCTTCGAAGCCTTTTATGCATTTCAACTCTCCATGATGTAATTGTTGATGAATCGGAGCAACAGATATGGGGAAACTTTGAGCTGCCAAGATATATTTTGCGTGGGGTTTCACACCATCTGATCCCCTGTAGAATTTTTTTGTTATATTTGTTCATGTTCCTGGGCATAGTCAACTACTACTCAATCAAAAATGCAATTCTCAGTCTGAAATTTTGTTATTATCATGCTCTCTTCATACTTATCTCTAATCCCTTTCAATTATTTCTTCTCTCTATTGTGCAATTGTGGAGAAATAATACAGTATGAGATTGAGTCTCATCAAGGCTGGCGATAATTTTTAATGTGGGTGGTTAGATTGAATCCATCCCAGATAGGCAGGAGTAGTTCACACCCCTGTACTGCATGCTATGGTTGCAGGTCAGATCCCTGCACTGCATGCTATGGCAGCAGATCAGGCCCCCTGCAACTGCATGCTATGGCAGGTCAGACCCCTGTTTGCACCGCCTGTAACTGCATGCTATGGTGGTGTAACGTGCATGCAACACATAGCATGCAGTTGCAGGTTGCATGACCTGCACTACTCCATAGACCTAGGCTCAGTTAGGACTATAGAGCCTCGCCAACAGACTTATACTAGGCCCAGAAGCTAGGCTTGATTTGGACTAGTAAGGCAATCCAGTATCCTGGATTGCTCTACTAGTCCCAATCAGCACTCGTAGTGTTCAGCGCTAACAATTTTTATTGATGAACTGGCAATATGTACCTTCCGAATGTGTGCCACATACTGCGCTTGGATTCAAAGTCAGAATCGCCCACCTACTTCAATTTATGATGTGTATGTCCTTCATAGAATGCTGTGTAATTAGACTACAGCTTGCGAACTAGATTGGTTTGGAATCAATTGAGCTAAGCGAAAGGTTATTGCTTACATGCTAACAAGTTGCTCGCCAGTAGTGACACCGAGCTGCAGAAACACGGCAGCGTCTGCAAAAGGTAAAATGGTCCGGAAGCCACACGCTAACCTCCCAGACACTCCGGTAGACCTCCCCAGTCCTCCCAAGTAATTCGAGATGCTTCCTGGCCTCCCGGGAGCCATGCAATATGCTCTCAGACTGTGCAAAAACATTCTCAGGTCCTCGGGGAAAGACCTGTAGTTCAGAGGGTGCATTCAGGATGCTACGAGATTTGACTTAGAGATGCACGTGGTGGCCGTGATGGTGTTAACTGGGAGATGTACTTCGAGGCGACAATCAAGCGAGTTTGGACACGCACTTGCAGCCCGAGATTAAGTTGAACTCAGTGATCCACTTGGAGACTGAGATTGAGTGGGTATGGAAATGCATTTGGAGGCCGTGATCGAGTAACTCAGAGATTCACATGGAGGACGAGATCAAGGGAGTTTGGTGATTCACTTGGAGATGCATTTGGAGCCGGAGATCAAGTAACTCAGAGATGCACTTGGAGGCCGTAGTTGAGTTGAGATCTGAGATGCACTTGGAAACCAGGATCAAGCAGATTTGGAGATACATTTGGAGATGCATTTGGAGCCCGGGATCAAGTAACTGGGAGATTCACTTGGAGGCCGAGATCGTACCGGTTTCGAGATGCATTTGGAGATGGATTTGGAGCCCGAGATCGAGTAACTCAGCGATGCAATTGGTGGCTGTGACCAAGTTGAACTCAGAGATGCACTCAGAGTGCGTGATGGGGCGGATTTTGAGATGCATTTGGAGGCCGAGAACAAGTTACTCAAAGATCCACTTGGACTTTGAGGCCCAAAACAAGTTGAGATCTTGTTACGGTGGTTGCGGTAAAGATAAATTTCAGACTATGATATCGACCGGTGTCAGAATTTCACCCACCGTACGCCATGCGCCATTTGCCACCCACCACCATTGGCCACCCGCCGCCCACCTCGTAGTCCCTGGCTCCTGCAACTCAACAAGTCTCTGGATCAAGCACCAGGCAGCATATATAGAAGCATATAGTGAAACAAGATCGGGAGTGTCTGGCCTCTTGAAAGTGTACTTGGGAGCGTAGAACCAAGCAAGCTAGGAGGGTTCCATCAAGTGAAATGAGGAGCGTCCTTGAGAGCATGTTTGGGAGTGTCCTTGAGAACATACTTGGAGGTGTACTTTGGAGTGCACTCAAAGTGTACTTGGGAGCGTCCTGAGAGCTTACTTGGGAGAATAAGTCACGCAGGCTGGGAGTGTACAATCGAGTGCAATTGGGAGTGTCCTTGGGAGTATGCCTGGAAGTGTACTTGAGAACAAACTCAGCCTGTACTTGGGAGCGTCATGAGAGATTACTTGTGAGCGTATAGTCAAGCAGGCTGGGAGTGTGTCATCGAGTGCAATTGGGAGTGTACTGGAAACTGTGCTCGGCAGTGTGCTTGAGAGCTTCCTGAGAGCTGGTTTGAGAGCGTACAGTCAAGAAGGCTGGGAATGTATCATCGAGTGCAGTTGGGAGCGTCCTTGAGCGCATGCCCCAGAGTGTACTTGAGAACCTACTCGGAGTTTACATGACAGTGTCTTGAGAGCTTCAATGGGAGAGTCCAGTCAAACAGGCTGGGAGTGTGTCAGTGAGTGCAATTAGGAGTGTACTGGAGAACGTGCATGAGAGCTTCCTGAGAGCTGGTGTGGGAGGGTGCAGTCAAGCAGGCTGGGTTTGGGACATCGAGTACAAGTGGGAGCGTCGTTTCGAGCATTCCCGGGTGTGCACTTGAGAATGTACTCGGAGTGTACTTGTAAGCGTCTTGTGAGCTTACTTGAGGGGGTAAGGTAAAGCAGGGTGGGAGTGTGTCATTGAGTGCAATTGGGAGTGTATGTGAGAGGGTGTTCAAGAGTACGCTTGAGATCATCTTGAGAGCTTCCTTGGGAGCGTACGGTCAAGCAGGCTGGGAGATTCCCATTGCGTGCAATTGTGAGTGTCGTTGTGTGCTTGCCCTGGAGTGTACATGAGAACGTACTCAGTTTGCTTATGCGTGTACTCACAGTGTCGTGAGAGCTCACTTGGGTGCATATGTCAAGCAGGCTGGGAGTGTAATGACGAGGGTACTTCAGAGGTTACGTGGGATCGTACAATGAAGGGCATTTGACAGTTATATTGAATGCAGCATGCTGTATGGTATCATGCGCCCATAATCGCATGCTTATCACAGTGATCTAGTCAACTCGGAGGTCAATAGGATGTCATAGTGCTACACCTCGAATATGCTATGCGTTGCTGGCTCAAAATCAACTTCCCTATGAGTTACACATCGCGTAAGGGCACTTGTCCCGGTGACATTATTGACGTCTGACACCTATCACAGTATGGACGAAGTTATGTCATAAATCGCGAAGGTCCACACAGAACAGTTGATGATGATAGAGACATATCATCATGTGTGAACAAGACAGTATAGGTGGCAGGCCTGTAACATTGGAATGTACGATTTGATGGGGTACGATAGAGAAGCAGATATTTGAGAGGTAATTGTATAAAAACTATACACAGATCATGGATGGTTTTGGCTAACCCTGAGTGGAACTTGAATTCAACCTTTAGCCAATTGTTGTATGAATCTGTGAAGGAACAAGACTAAGAACTTTAATGATTTGAACAAGATCTGACCGGAATCTGACAAAGACCCGAACAGAACCTGACCAGAACCCGAACAGGACCCGTCCAGAACCCGAACAGCACTCGTCCATAACCCGAACAGGACCCGTACAGGACCCGAACAGAACCAGAGAAGGACCCGAACAGCAACCGAGCATGACCCGAACATGACCCGAACATGACCCGAACATGACCCGAACATGACCCGAACATGACCCGAACATGACCCGAACATGACCCGAACATGACCCGAACATGACCTGAACATGACCCGAACATGACCTGAACATGACCCGAACATGACCTGAACATGACCTGAACATGACCTGAACATGAACCGAACAGAACCCGAACAAAACCTGAACGGAACCTCAATCAATAAGTAAACCCCAACTCCCGGCCGGAGGATTCCACAATATACACTTTTTCCAGGTTAAGTCCTGAATGGGACTAACTGACCGGAACACGAATTGGAACCCAGAACATGAATGGAGGTTACATGGATGCATAGTCTAACTTCCGGGTACAGAATCCGGATTACCTGAGGGCTAGCTTGTAAGGCTGAACCATCTGGTTGAACATTGAGGCTTGCCAAAGTTATTCGGTTGAGTAGCAATCTAACTGCCGGGGTTGAATATAGTTACCAGTATGCGTATGAGAAATCCTCAATTCACCAGACAGAGGATGGAAACAGTCTCATGCAGTCACCCATAACCAGACTTTGCAGTCTGTGAGTATATGGTGCTCCTCATGATAGACCAAAGTACCAAACTCCAACTTGAACCAATAGAATTCAGAACAACACCTGCCTTGGAGAAATTCTGATCTTTTGGGTTGGAGGATTTCGAAAGTCTCATATGGTCACCCATGACTAGACCATGCGACACATGATTTTGAGATGGTCTCCATTGGTAGACCAGGTACCAATTGCTAACTTCCGGCCGGAGAATTGAGATGTACCTTGCAGAAGCTCGACACCTTCTAGTCGGAAGACTGAATTCAAAACTATTAGCAACAATCATCTTCCGGCCGGATGATTAAATATGACCTGCTTGGGAGAATTTCTGAACTTCCCGTCAAAGCATGCAATTCTTCTTGGGAAACTTTCAACTTCCGGCCGGAGAATTGGGATCTATCTTGTAGACGCTCCGAACTTTATAGTCTGACGACGTAGTTAAACACTGGTAGAAACCTTCACGCTCCGGGCGGAGGATTAAACAAGATCTACCTGGGATATATTCTCAACATCCGGTCGGAGAATGCAATTTTTCCTGGGAAAGTTTCAGCTTCCGGCCGGAGAATTGAGATCTAACTTGCAAACTCTCAGAACTATCTATTCGGAGGACAGAGCTCAACGCTGGTAGAAATCATCATCCTCCGGCCAGAGGATTAAATACGACTTACCCGGGGACATACTCAACATCCGTTCGGAGAATGCAATTCTTCTTGGGAAAGTTTCAACTTCCGGCCCGAGAATTGAGATCTAACTTGTAGACGCTCAGAACTTTCTATTCGGACGACAGAGTTAAACACTGGTAGAAACCATCATCCTCCGGGCGGAGGAATAAACATGACCTACCTGGGGAAATTCTCAACATCCAGACGGAGAATGCAATTTTTCGTGGGAAAGTTTCAGCTTCCGGCCGGAGAATTGAGATCCAACTTGGAGATGCTCAGAGCTTTCTAGTCGAAGGACTGTGTTCAACGCTGGTAGATACCATCATCCTCCGGCCGGATGATTGAATAAGACCTACCTGGGGAAATTCTCAACATCCAGACGGAGAATGCAATTCTCCTTGGGAAAGTTTCAACTTCCGGCCGGAAAATTGAGACCTAACTTGTAGTCGCTCTGAACATTCTAGTCAGATGACTGAGTTACACGCTGGTAGAAATCATTATTCTCTGGCCAGAGAATTAAAGTAGACCTACCTGGGAGAAATGCTCAACATCCGGTCAGAGAAAGCAATTCTTTATGCGAAAGTTTCTATATCCGGCGTTGAACATTAATTTTGTGCCTAGATGCAGTCACAACATCTATTTGGAGGATGTTTTGTTTATTTGACAGTTCCAACTTCCGGCCGGAGAATTGAGATCTACCTAGCAGAAGCTTGAAAGTTTCTATTTGGAGGAATGAGTTGAATGCTGGTAGAAAGTATCATCTTCCGGCCGGAAGATTCAATACTATCTGGCTAGGCGTTATTCTCAACCTCAGGTCGGAGAACGCAATTCTTGTTGTGAAAGTTTTAAATTTTCGGGCGGAGAAGTGAGATCTACCTTGCAGAACCTGGGAGCTTTCTACTCGAAAGGCTTTGTTCAACACTGGTAGAAATTAACATTTTCCGGCCGGAAGATTCAATGCTACCTGCCTGGGAGAAACCCCCAACTTCCGGTCGGAGAATGCAGTTCCTCTTGGAAAAGATTCAACTTCCCGGCCGGAGAATTGAGATCTGCCTAGCAGACTCTGGGAGCTTTCTACTCGACTGTCACATTTTGATAATGGTAAACAGCATTATCTCCCGGCCAGAAAATTATCTGCCATCTGCCCAGAAGAAATTCTCATCTTCCGGTCAGAGAATGATACAATTTTATAGGAGAAATTTTCAACTTCCGGCCGGAGGATTCACAGACTGCCAACTTCTGTTCGGAGGATGCAGTTCTAGTGTCAAAAGTTCCACCTTTCCGGTTGGAAGTGTAGCCTTAACCTCAACCCAGCCACTGAAAATCTGGCTATAATGAATCCTCCGGCTGGAGGATTAAATAAAACTTACCTGGGAGAAATTCTCAACATCCGGTCGGAGAATGCAATTCTTTGTGGGAAAGTTTCAATATCCGGCCGGAACATTAATTTTGGGCCTAGATGGACTCACAATATCTGGTCGGAGGATGTTATGCTCATTTGACAGTTCCAACTTCCGGCCAGAGAATTGATATCTACCTAGCAGAAGCTCGAAAGTGTCTATTCGGAGGAATTAGTTCAACGCTGGTAGAAACTATCATCTTCCGGCCGGAAGATTCAATACTACCTGGTTGCGCGAAATTCTCAACCTCCGGTCGGAGAACATAATTCTTGTTGCAAAAGTTTCAACATTTCGGGCGGAGAAGTGCGATCTACCTTGCAGTACCTGCGAGCTATCTACTCGAAAGGATTAGTTCAACGCTGCTAGAAACTGACATCGTCTGGCCGGAAGATTCAATGCTACGTGCCTGGGAGAAATTCTCAACTTCCGGTCGGAGCATACACTTCCTCTTGGGAAAGATTCAACTTTCCGGCCGGAGAATTGAGATCTACCTAGCAGACTCTGGGAGCTTTCTACTCGAATGACATAGTTCGATACTGGTAGAAACTATTATCTCCCGGCCGGAAAATTAAATACTATCTGCCTAGAAGAAATTCTCATCTTCTGGTCAGAGAACTATGCAATTTTTTGTGAGAAACTTTCAACTTCCGGCCGGAGGATTCACAGACTCTCATCTTCTGGTCGGACGATGTAGTTCTAGTGTCAAAAGTTGCAACTTTCCGGTCGGAAGTGTAGCCTTAACCTCAACCCAGCCACTGAAAATCTGGCTATAATGTCAACAGAGCGTCAACAGAGCGTCAATAGAGCGTCAATAGAGCGTCAACAGAGCGTCAACAGAGCGTCAACAGAGCGTCAACAGAGCGTCAACAGAGCGTCAACAGAGCGTCAAGAGAGCATCAACAGAGTGTCAACAGAGCATCAACAGAGTGTCAACAGAACGTCAACAGAGTGTCAACGATATTTGGTCTTGCGTCTTCGGTAATATGAGTGGTGCTTGATCAAAAGCATCCATAAAGAAGGATATGGCAGCCTTTATAGGCAGATATGTAAGGGATATTCTTGCCACATCCTCTGGGACAGTAACAACTTATTTCATTTACAGAGCTACTACTAAGTATTCTTGAGCCTTTTAGCAGATGATGACAGTCAAGACTATCTATATAGACAATAACCGCCACATCGTGCTGTGATTAACCATGATGGAAGGCCGACAATTGTTGACACTCTGTTGACGCTCATTTGAAGATGGGGCAGGAAGCGTTTCACATTCACTTTTGCCTATAAAGGCAGCCAAGAATCAGTTTATGGCAATGTGCAACCTGTCGCCCTCCTGATTACCCATGATACCTGACCAAAAATCGTTGACGCTCCGTTGACGCTCATTTTCATGATTGGGCAGAGAGGGTATTGCAATCCGTTTTGCCAACAAAGGCGGCCATAAATTCCTTTGTGACTGACTGCAGCCTGTTGGAGGTGTAATTTCCCAGGACTCATGACCAAAAATCGTTAACGCTCCGTGGACGGTCATTTTCATGATAGGACAGGGAGGGTATTGCAATCTGTTTTGCGTATAAAGGCCGCCAAAAATTCCTTTATGACTGACTACAACCTATCGGAGGTGTGATTTCCCAGGACTCATGACTACAAATCGTTGACGCTCCGTTGACGCTTATTTTCATGATGGGGCAGGGAGGGTATTGCTATCTGTTTTGCCTATAAAGGGCACCAAAACTTCCTTTATGAATGGCTACAACCTATCGGAGATGTGATTTCCCAGGACGCATGACTACCAATTGTTGACACTCCGTTGACGCTCATTTTCATGATGGGGCAGGGAGCGTATTGCAATCTGTTTTGCCTATAAAGGCAGCCTAAAATTCCTTTATGACTAACGACAACTTATCTGAGGTGTGATTTCCCAGGACGCATGACCAAAAATGGTTGACGCTCTGTTGACACTCATTTTGCCATGGCTGTATCCACAATAAGCAAACATTGAATTTGGCACAGTTTATCATTCACGTTGTTTTGGCTGCCTTTCTTGCGTTTTCATTTACATTCATCTTGAAGGCTAAGTTGTTCTTTAATAAGACATAGATATATATACTAATAATCTCCAAAATCCCGTCGTTCTGTCAATGCTCGTCATCAGTTGCAGGATCGCTCAATCCGCTGCTCTTGTCTTCAAAATGAATGTTAGCTGCATTACCACACCACAGAGAGTGTACTAACCTTCATCAGTCACCATATCTGGATCAAAATCGGTATCGTGCTTGATATCCTCATCATCTTCAAAATATTCCGCACAGGGACAAGCTATATGCGAATACGTATGTCCGGCATGCAAATTGATGATTTCAGCAGGTTCAGCTTCGGAACTGTTACTGGTTGGGGCGGGTGGTGTGCCTGGCAGAGGTGGAGTCGGCTCTGGAATCCCCTCTCTGCATCTGGCAGCTGGAGGTGCACCTGTTCCTTTGCATGTCCAGCGTGTCTGCGGATTCTTTGTGGTGGCATTTTGGCAAGGAAGGCAGCCGGACTTTTTGTTTTGACGAAGCATTGCCGGGTGTCTTTGTGTCGCAGCCTTCACCTTTTTGTGCCCAGGAAACTCAACACCCCGCTTCTGTGCTTCTTGGACCTCGGTGTGTTGTGTCTTTATGAGATATTTCGTTTCCTCAATTGCGGCGCACGAAAAGCCTTCTTTGGCGATTTTTGCCATATTCAAGGCCAGGCGCATGTCAGACTGTTCCAACTGTACCCAACCTCCTTGCCTTGCCATATTTGCAGACATGTTGAAAACCTACAAGACATTAGTTGATGCTTCTAACAATGAAATTCGGCTAGTACCTCTACCATATACGCTTCCGTAGCCGCCTGTAAGGTGGTTAATGCCTGTTTGTTCCACTCATTGGGACGCGTATCAGGACATTCGTCCGCGAAAATCCCAGAGCTCACAACATCATGATGTTCGATTTCGCGGACTATGCGGACAAATGCCTTTGTCGACCATGGGGGTTTCCCGTTACGGGCAGCGATGAATTCGTTATGTAGGTCTCTACGGGCACCCTGTGTACGTTATACGGTTAATTGACCGCCAATTGCATCGATATGGATATACTCACATCCCACCGCATGCTGCTTCTTATTTCTCCTGCTGCCTGTCTTGCAGACGATTTTTAAATGTCCATCCTGAGTCATATGTTTGGTGGCTGCATCGGCAGCTTCGCAGTGAATGAACTTGTGTCTGCGCTCTTGTGGTGTGCCGAGAATTTCTGTATTTGATGTAGCGCCCCCCAATCGGCCGGTATTCCATCCACTCTCACCTGGTGGGGGTGTTTGTGTATCCATAATGTGCTGGTGTGGAATAGGATGGGAAGGTGATAACGAGAGGAAGTGGGAAGCCCTGAGGACTATATAGTTACCATCTTGTCAGAATGGAATAAGTAGCAGCTAACCTGACTGTTATGCTCACGATCAATCCTTCTGAGTATGGCTGTAACTTGCAGGGGTTTCCCACCGCCCCGCAATTTGCAAAAAAGTTGATCTTATGTTGTTTGTTTGGTAACAAGGATAAATTGCGGTGTACGACCGCCGAAATCGCCTAATCGTGTGAGAAAAATACGATGTAGTTCGAGGGAGAAAATGTCTGCTGACGTTTCTCTCAAATAATCCCCGGGATATTACATGAAAATGACGCTAACAATCAAGTCTGGTTGTACAGTTAGCGTCACTATTCCTGATTTTTTGACAGTCAGGAGGAAGATTCTGCTTTATTCAAGATGAGTAACCTTACCAACTTTGACATTAAAGATGCAGCTTTCCTCCATATTGTCCATAACCTGCAACATCCAACATCTCGCCTAACAACATAGTCTACGCAAACAACAATGGTCAATGCTCCGAACACGAACTTTTGTCCACTTTCGGCTGGCAGATACGGGAAATCAACAAAGCATTCAACCCAGTGACGTCATCAAGCGAATGATGGCAAGAGCGGCTTCGAGGCAGAGAGAGTCCAAGCCGTTGGGGCATAGCGCAACTTGAGATCCAACAAGAAGCTTGCGGCGGAGAAACGACAAGAAACGCACTTCTTAAGCAATGAAGAGCATGAGAAATGGATTCCGGATTTTGTTGACTGAGACCGCTGGGGCAAGAAAGCGAGATGAAGATGCAGAGGCAGCGGTTCAACAAGAGAAGGACGATATGACCCACGCTAAACTCCCGGGAATGACGTTCAGAACTCCAGAAAAGATGTTTCAGGAGATGCTGATTGCTATCGGAGATAGTCTGAGTGATCTTGCAAGTTCCAACGATGGGGAAGATGGGGAAGATGAGGATGATGAAGAGCCTGAGCAGGGCAAGCTGAGCGAAGATGACAAACCCGGCTGGGTGATGGGCACAATCTCTAAAACGGTACAGCAATGCATGGAGAGGTTTCGGCCGAAGCCGATGAAGTTCAACTAATTGTCTCAACCGGGATGGGAGGATGCAGCCGACTACATCCGGGGACGAGATAAGATGTTTGGCACATCCGAATTGAGGGTTCCGGCAGTTGTTCAGCTGCAAACGAATGACGATGCTCCGCTCCATCCACCGACACTATTTACAGAGCATATGAAAAGTCTTGACATTGTCCACGGAATATTGGAACGGACTTCTCGACCAGAATGTAGTCATATCAGGATACGTTCGGTGAAGCTGCAGTCAAAATCGAGTATACCTAGTGTTGAGCCAGCTGTGAAGCCTGATTCGTCACCGTTGCTGAAAGCGAAGCCAGTTGAACCAGTATGCTTTTACCCCCGCATATGGCCTCCCGCTAATTACCATATAGATATCAGATTCCGACGAAGAGATGGTCACGGCTCCTGTGTCTGCCGAAGAATAGATATGCAAACAGTAATTTTTGAAGTCTGATCGCGGGGAAAAGCAAGTTAATTACCAATTTAGCTACGTGTCAGCTTTTTCTTGATTTAAGTGACCAAATTGTGAGAAATGATAAGTCTTCTGTGCATGTGCAAAGGTCGAACGCACCTTGTGAACGTTATAGAATCCAAAATGCACTGTAAGACGGCCAAAACGTTCTGTGTCATTCTCCAAGTGACTGTTAAGTGAGAAAGCACAAGCAATGTTAGTGACAAAATGTGCTAACTCAATTTAAGTGAGTGATGTCATACGTGTCATGGAAAGAGCAGTCGGTGCGGATGACAAATCGATCTGAATGACAACCGTCATGCTACATTCATCCATTTCACCAACAGCATAACTCTCCGCACAGACCTGGTGCACATGATTGAGATATTTGAAATTGCTTGTGGTGTGTCATGGAAATCGAGGAGAAGGAGCTGGATAAGGAATGGTGAGGAAGTCGAGCTATATCTACCAAAAACTAGTGAAATGATCTACATGCCGTTGAGTGCCCGCCAAAAGCGCAAGAATGTGATAGTGTCACGTTATTTGACACTCAGATAGCATAGATAGCAGTTGATCAGAGAGTCAGAGGTAACAAAACTCCTGAATGCAAACGATAATACATACAAATGCAATACTGGATGTCAACAATGTGTATATGATTCATTGCATACAATGATTGAGTGTACAAAGGCTGTTTCGATGTGATTACTGTGTGCGTCAACACAGTGTCAACAATTTTAAATCTTACACATTCAGCAATCAATAGGCTGCATTGTCCCATCCTTCCAAAGTGAATGTATAGGTCGGCGTTATTGCGAAAAAAGCAAATGACTCGGTCATTACCGCATCCTAAAAATGAGCGTCAACAGAGAGCCAACTAGTTTTGGCATTGCATCATGGAATATCCAGTAGGCTGCGCGGTTACAGTATATCATAATCAGACTATCGGCCGCCTTTCTATGGAACAATGGTGGTGGCAACATTTCTACTGTGTCCTAATACTGAGCATCAACAGAGCATCAACAATTTTTGGCCTCGGGTGTTGGAAATTGCATGGGCTGTACGGCGATGTTACGCCATGATCGTGCTATCGACCACTTGTCTAGGCAAAACCTCTTGCAACAACATCGTTACTATGTCCTCGAAATGAGCGTCAACGGAACTTCAAAGGCGTTGGGCCTTGTATCATGGAAAATCCTACTTGTGTGCGGCGATATCAGGCCATAATCAGATTATCGGCTCCCTGGCTAGGCAAAAATAGTGGCGACGAGATAGCCACTATGTCCCAAAAATGAGCGTCAACAGAGCATCAACAACTTTGTGCCTTGTATCTTCGAAAATCCATGGGCTGCGCGGCGACATTAAGCTATAATCAAATTATCGGCCGCCTTTCTAGACAAAAACATTTGCGACGATATCGCTACTATGTCCTAAAAATGAGTGTCAACAGAGTGGCCACAGCTTTGGGCCTTGTAGCACAGAAAATCCTAGGGCTGTGCAGCGACATTCAGTCATAATCAGACTGTCGGCTGCCTTACTAGGCAAAAACGGTTGCAACGACATAGCTACTATGTCCAATTAATCAGCGTCAACGGAAAGTCAACGACTTTTCGCCATGCATCTTGGAAAATCCGCTGGCAGTGCGGCGACATTGACACATAATCGGACTATCGGCCGTCTTTCTAGGCAAAAATGCTTTTTACGACATCATTACTATGCCCTGAAAATGAGCGTCAATCGAGCGTCAACAATTTCAGGCCGTCTCTCTTGGAAAATCAATGGGCCATGCGATCACAATGATCTATAAGCGTACTATCGGCCGCCTTTCTAGGCAAATATGCTTCTAACAAGATCGTAACCATGTCCCAAAATGAGCATCAACGGAGCGTCAACGATTTGTGCGCTGGCATCTTGGATAATCTAACAAGAATGAAGCGGAGATAAACCACAATGAACCTATCGGAAGCCTTTGTAGGCAAAAATGCTATTCACGATATCGCTTCCGCCTGCTACCATTGAGCGCCCACGGTGCGTCATGGCTCCGCACGCTACACAGCAATAAACTGCATTATGCTGTTCCTAAATGGTGTTATACGCGGTCAGTCGTTGCAATCTGTCCTTGTATTCAACTTCTCAAATATGCATGCAATGACTTACTGATCTGATTATTGTCCATGTAGCAGTAGAGTCAATATTTAAGAAGACGCAGTCTAAATTACTGTATCATTATTTTCGGCCGTCTCTCGAGTCGGAATACCCAGCTTTCCAATTTCTACCACCATGACGGATACACAATCTTTGAACACCTCATGGCTCAAGGTGATGATCTCTTCCAAAAATGAACGTTTCTTCATTCGTGATTTCAGCGACCTTACATTGCAAATCATCTTCAATGCTTGGTGGGCTTCAATGAATGTAGGCTCGAAGCGGCCTATTGCATGGAAGAATTCTTGACATGCGCCATGGTGGCGATTCTAATTGCACAGTGGAATTGTGGAGACTGGCAGCCCTGGCATCATATTTATCGTGTGTGACAAAGTTCTTTGCCATCTATCAGCACATGGGACCAGTTCAATGGGGAGACACTCTCTGGCAAATGCTCACATCGCAAAGTTAAATGAATTAACAGAGTCAGAGGTCACCGAATTGACCAGTTTGACGGTTGATAAAACAGCTTTGGCCATCCTGAGGAGACAAGGAAGTTCGGAATCACAATAGTAAGTGTGCCGACAAAATCATATTTGATATCCAATTAAATCCATACTGACCAAAATGACAGACAAAACGTTCCAAACTGGCAAATAAGGACTTTGAAAGTTCTGAATTTCACCAAGACATGTGGAATCGCTACCTCATTTTACGATCCATTTCAGTACATATTCCATGCAACGCTATATCAAATCTCGAGCTACGACGGTCATATAAGGCATTACGCGACGACCTAGTCCTACCTTCCGCTACAACCCTTAGTAACATTTGCCAGAGGGAATATTCACTGACTGTGGATGTAATTAAGATGCAATCGCCGATAGGAAATAAAGTTAGTTTAGCTTTGGACGGATGGACATGAACAAACAAACTAGCCAGACTGTTGGTCATTGCATACTATATCGATCGAAATTGGACATTGTGTGAAGTTCAAGACACTTTCGATGAGGTTGATCGCCTGTTGGGTTCCCCTTTCGAAAGGTAATTACAGATGATAGCTCAAGGGCCAACATACTGGAGCAAGGTTATCCGTTCATTTAAAGGACATGCTTTATCGTTTTGGACTTACCGACGGCCGCTTGATTGGTATTACAACCGATAATGCTTCATCAAGCTACTCAATGGCACGCGAGCTGCAATCAACACTTGAGGCCTCTGGAATCGAATGGCCGGCATTGATGAACCACATACCATGCATGGCGCATGTCATACAGCTGGCTTTCGGTGCATTCATGAGCAGTCTCGGTGTAAAAGGCCGCACCAAGTCTTGCGAAGCCCATAAGCGCGATCAGCAATTTGGAGTAAATGAAAGCATAGACATTGGGAAGAGTCAAAGACTTCGAAAAGAGGGCAATGCTAGAATCAACAAGCTGTTGGCCATGAAACCAGGTTTAGCAAAGACAATTGAGAAAGTACGTATTTCATGATATTTTGAAAGTCCTGAAGCTGACCTTTATATAGTAGAGAATGCTTGCTCTATTCATTACACTGACACCTGGTTGCCGAGACAAGTTTGTTGACTGTCAAAAGGCCAAAGTCCACATTGCGGTACTTCCTATTATGGATGTGAAGACACGTTGGAACTCTACACTAGAGTTGCTCGAGCGCACCTACCACTTACGGGAATTCACCGGCGAGTGGCTTCAAAACCCAATGTACGCTGAGTATCGGCCATTATTTCCAACTCAAGATAAATGGACGATTGTCAAGTATGTCATGGAAGTGTTGAGGCCATTTCGATATTGGACCCTTTGGATGTCAAAGAGGCATACAGTGACATTGCATCATGTTATCACAGTGGACAATGACATGTTCGATCACTTGGATGGCGTGATGCGGGCTTTGGCCAAGAAGAAGACTCAATGGAAGGATGACTTGTTCTTCGCTGTGAAGTTAGCTTGGCAGAAGATTTCCAAATACTACGCTGAAGTGACACCAACGACGGGCATGCTCCTGATTTCTACTCAAATCCTTGATCCGTTCCGGAAGTTGCGATTGTTTAGAAAGTTGGACAAGGGAATGGATATTAATCCTGAGGATGAGACATCGTACACTACACAATACCAAGTGGCCTGTCTGAAGTATGTGGAGAATGAATACTGCGCCAAACATTGAAGTGGGCCGGTCATTAAACACGAAACAGTACTGAGCAGTAATCTCGTCCCCTCCGCAACGGCATCAGGGTGCTATCAATCATGCATTGATCCAAATGATGTGTCCTGTGGTGATGAGGAATACTTAACGCCTACCAATAAGCCTGAGACGACACCCGGACGAGGCGATCGCGCAGCCCCCTTATTGACCGCCGCCTGGCTCTCTTTGAATTTGCCCCCTGAAACATCAAAGAACTGGGGACAAATAAATCCAAATCTCAATGATTACCACTCCGACCCAATGGAGATCAGCAGTACATTTTGGATGCCGGACATAACTGATTGGTGGAGCCATCAGGAGGAAACACACTAAAAGTACGCCAATCTCTCCAATGTGGCTCGCAACATATTCTCTGTCATACCACATGCTGTCCGAGTGGAGGCCAGTTTTCCCCTTGGCCGAGATGTTATTGGGCGGAGGCAGTCAAAAACCAAAGGCGAGACCCTTCGCAAATAAGTTGTTCACAGTCAGTTTGCTCGAGCCAATAACGGGATTTTGGCTGGCCCTGACCGAGAATTGGATATCCCACACACAGAAAACCACTCGGCAATGAAGAAAGAGGCGGAGGAAAGGATATTGCACAGAATGGCCAAGGATCACGACTGTTTGGAGATGTCGCAGGGCAGCCAAAACCTATGTGCTACCCAGAAGGAATCTCGTGCTCAAAAGGAGCAGATGACCGCCGTAGGATACATTTCGGACACTGAAGAGAGTGTTAAAGCATCCTGGTCACTCTGTCAACATGATGGTGCGGCTGCATTCAAATTGTCAGAAAGATCACCTTTGCCACCAGCATTGTCTGCAAAGGACCTCCCTGGAGGGCGAACTCAGATCTTAAATGTCCGCCGAATTAGGAGAATCAACTGTCATCCAGTCGAAAGGGACGATGATTGGGCATCTGAAAGTTATTCAGACACCGATGATTGGCTGAACTGGAATGCCGACTTGGATAATCCAAATGATAGCGAAGATGATTGCGCAGCAGACGATGAGTCTGATATAGGCCCCAACAATGGCAATGAGGATCAGGAATGCCCAGAGCGACAGGATGTGAGCACGGCGCCAAATGTGCCCAGATTGGTTTGGCCGGCACGGAAGTCAAAGAGATAGGCAGAAAAGGTGTTGGTGACGGTCAATGCAGTTGAAACGCGGAGAAACAAAGGAGGGAAGAAAAAGTAGAACAGAATGCGTAAATGGTTCACCTGCTTTATGTAGCTTGACCGAGAGTTTCAGTCAGAGATATATAATGGGCCAATGGTAAGAAGTAGATCGTGAATATCGGTTCATAAATAGATATAAAGCAGGTGCAATGAATCTTTTGGCATGATACATCATTTCTAGTCATGTGACAATGAACAGTGCAAGATTATTACACCGCTCGGCTTTGCCACAGAGCTGAGTCTCAATCAGGCACAATAACAGCCGATCAAGTCAAATCAGGACAAAATCAATTGTCGACAGCAGCAGATGTTGAATGGACAATACATTAAAATGAGCGTCAACAGAGCGTCAACGACTTTTGGCCTTGCTTCTTGGAAATTGCATGGGCTGTGCGGCGACGTTACGCCATAATCATGCTATCGGCCGCCTGTCTTGGCAAAACCTCTTGCAACAACATCGCTACTATGTCCTAAAAATGGGCGTCAACCGAGTGCCAACGACTTTGGGCCTTGTATCATGGAAAATCCTAGTGTTGTGCAGCGACAATAGGCCATAATCAGATTATCGGCTGCCTTTCTAAGCAAAAACAGTAGTGACGACATCCCTACTATGTCATAAAAATAAGCATCAATGAAGCGTCAACAATTTTTAGTTTTGCATCTTCGGTCAGTTATGTTCCTATTAGTTGTGGACATCCATTTATGGGATGTTGGCAGCCTTTACAGGCAAAAACAGCAGCGAGATTCTCCCTGCGGCAACCTGAAAATGAGCGTCAACCGAGGGTAAACAGTTTTAGAACTTGCATATTTCGTAATCAAGGCATCGCGCGGATCTTCATTTGCATAACTGTATTGTTGACCGCCTTGCTAGGCAAAAATAGCATATATCAAAGGTGAAACACAGATACCAAATTAATCTATATTACACACTCCTCAACAAGCAAAAGCACATTGTTGGTTGCTGAAAACGTGATTTTGATAAGATACTATTAACACACTGCAAATACAACAGCCTTATATGAATCTATAGATGGACCCGCTGGGCGACCCGCTGACAACCGGCCCAATTCAGACGGGTTGGGAGTTCACCATGGAACCGTACCAGAGTGGGCAGTTCGGGTGGATTGACGACCCGGACCGCCAATTTGGCAACAGTTCGGTTTGGACCTGGACCCGGTCCCAAAGTGACGGTCCGGAACCGTTGCTAACACTACACACAGGTGCAGCTCCCACTCAGCTATCATCTGAGTGCGATCCATCTGTCCACCGCATCCAGACCTCCACTGCAACTCCTACTTCTTTCTCTGTTGCGAAGCGATGTATGCCTCTCTTGGTTGTGCTTTCGTCATCCAATATACTGGTCATATCAACAGGTTTTGCAACTTGTTCCGGCAATATCATACCTTGGACTGCGCAGCCTTAGTCATATTCCATCTTGACTACTTGGCAAATCAGAGTGCCACACAAATGGTCTTCATACACCTCCCATAAATTGCTGCTGCACTCATTTCCTAGGTTCACAGCATATCATTCTTGTCTGGAGTCAAAGATTACAGGTGCGGGTGTCAGCCTTAACTTGCTACTTAGTGCCTGCTGTGGTGTCATGAGGAGCCAGTGCATGGCCGATCTGGCTTGTGGATTGAAGATGAGTTGGAGGTTGTCTCGCATGGCTACATCATTAGGATCCCACCACAACTCTCTCCCAAAATTTGCAACTGCTTGGATGCAGGCTGCATATATAGCCTGTAGTCTCTCTGGCATTACCACATATATCTTGGTCAGGGTTCAGAGTCTCGCTACTGCTGGCCTGACATTCTTTGCGGATTGTTTGTGGTGCTTCTTGAACATCAGGTGTGCCTCCATCCAGTTGCCGAGCAAACGTGTCACCTCTCTGTTGAGCCATATCAGCCCATTTCCATCATTTTCTTTGTTGACAGGCTTGGCAGCAGCTGATTATTCTGGCCTTGTCAGCACATAAAGAGTGTCTGTTTTGTTTTCCCTGTATCAAACTGTTGCCCTCGTCTACTCACCCAGTCAATGAATCACACTGTGCATCACTAATGTATTGCGATGACCTGATTGATATAGATTCCAGTCACCACCCAGGCTATATCATCCGCCAAAGACTGCCCTTTGGCTGAGAGGTATCCTTCAACCTATTTCATCAGTCCTGAGGTGTAACTTACAAATATAGTCACAGATTAGCTCCGCGGAACCCCATCATCGACTGGACATCTCTCAATGGCCCTAGCTTAGATCATCATCTCCACCCTGCTTTCCGACAGAATGGTTTCTGTCAACTGAATAATGTCTCCATACGTTTGCTTGACCCTTATTGCACAGACTAGCTTTCCTTTTGCCATGCTTGGGAAGGCAGCCTGAATGTCCATGAGATGTACGCCTGCTATTTGGCGTTTGTCCAGGATACATGAGTTGGTTGACCATGATGACCCCGGAATTAATGGCTCATCGTCCCTTCCTGCTCTCGAATTGTCCGTTACTCAGGAGCCCTTGTCTCTCCACCTCTTCTGACATTAGTTCCGTGGTCACTTTTGGGACCCCTTGACTCTTGCACCTCAGCAGAGCTATGGAGCGATATGTATTCCACTTCAAATAGTCGTCTTTACCATGCTTGCGAATCACCACTGTGCTAGCTGGCTTCCATTCAGCTGGTGTCTTTCTCTGCAAATAGTCGCCTTTGCCACCCTTACAATCCTCTCGTTGTCCCACTTCCAGAGCAAATGTATGGCACGAAAAGACAGCTTGTCTGGCCCTGGTTCTTTTTTAATTCAGTCAGAATATAGGTCTCTCTCAACTGCTTGCTCAGTGAGTCCTGTATGTTTGCTTCATGCTGCAGGTAGCTCATAGTACTAGTTGTCCTCATTCGGGGGAAAGACTAGCATCTCACCATTTCTTCCTTCTCCTCAGCTCTGTTTGCTTGATCGCCTTCTCTGGCTGTCAGGGCTTCCACAGTCGCACCAGCCCGAGGGTTGGCATATCGTCCTGTGCTCCACACCTCGTCTCCATTGAGGTTTTGTAGGTAGTCGCTACACATTTGGCTCTTGGACTGCCAAATCAATTTCTAGAGCTCAGCCTTTGCCTGGGAGGCCTCATCTGAATTACATTTTCTTCTTCTCTCACTTCAGACCGTCTTTCTTCTTTCCTTGATATCAGTGTTCAACCACCTCTTTGATTTGGTGCAGATCATGATTCTGTTTGTGGTGGCGTCGTGAACGCTGCTCATTGCTTCCTGGCACCATGCGGCCTCCTGTTCCACCTCGTCTTCTGTACACTCTGCATCCAGGTGAGCTCTCTCCTTCACTAATTCCGTCCACAGCTTTTCTGCTCCCTCCGCATCCTTCTCCGTCATTGTAGCTACATTTGAGGTTCTTTTAAGATCATGTGATAAAAATAATAGTAGGTGTCGGGCTCATAACCGGTTCAAACAGTGATGCTAGAGAAGTTTGATTGTGAATTATCTGTGAGGGCCACAAGGCCATATATATGTGGCATACACGTGTAAATGCGTACGTACATATCTACGTATAGATCGGGCAGAATGCCACCAGCCCGACAGCAATCTCCGGTCATACATGACTCACCTCCGGCCATAAGATGGCAGAGACCTATCATGCAATAGAATCCTTAAACGATCAGGTACGCTACGCTGAGGCACCGAGCGAGGAAGTGGAATGGCAGGGGAAAACAATATCAACGTTCACGCTCGTGAACGTTCTATTTTTGCAGTTTGGATTCTTCTCTCAATTACGTCCTCTTGCATTGGTGATTTCTTACCGCACTGTAGTATAATTTTCTAATGCAATTATCTAGTTTTTTGCACCGAAAGCGCCGGGAGGTGTAATTTATATCGACACCTCAATGACTCGTTTTTGGGCGATAACCGGGCCAGGAACAGCTTTGTTTGTGCTTCCAACCGTTTGGTACCTCATTCTAAGCTAGTACGATTTGCGCAAGATCTTGCGCTTCCTCTGGTATTCCGGCATGGTTGTATCCATCCTGTTCTGAAGCAACCGGACTCCCACGCACAGACCAGTTACCTCAAGGCGCTTCCAAAGTACAAGATCAAAGTTGTACACGTCCCCGACCCCACCCCAGCTTCGACTCGGACTCCGGCTACGGCTACGGCTCCAGCTTGGAAAACAGGTTCGGCTTCGACTTCGGCCTCGGCCTCGACTTCAGCTACGACTCCGACTCCGACTCCGACTCCGGCTTCGGCTCCACAAACGGTCGCTGACAAATATCTGCAGGCTCCACCAGGTACCGAGATAGACCTTTTTGTCGAGCCGGGTACTGACGAGATACAGAAGTCGACGCAACTTGAGGCTGTAGGCTTACTCTCAGCAACGGCACCCCTGGAAATTTTCGTTTTGACAAGAGGAATGGACGTATCTTTCTCGACTTTATTGATAATTTCGATTACATGTATTACGCCCACATAAGGCTATTGTTCCCATTCTCTTCGGGTAGCTATTGAGAGATTGTGTGGAAAAGTGTTCAGCAACCATTTGAGAAAAGTGCAGTTTACTTTCGGGGAAGGTTCGAGAGAGATGAACATGATGAACAGTTTGCCCTAATGTTAAACAGAGGTAGAGTCATGTGGGATAAGAATGAACAAGGCGATTTGCCCAGTATCATCAACCACCGAGTTAGAGCCTCTGTCAAAACCCGCTGGGACCGCTACATAGCCCAAGCTAATGCTACCGGCTATACCGAACTGCAGATTGCTGGTATTCATAGCGGCGGTAGAACTCACGGTACGTTCATCTACGACAGCAGAGACCACAGCGGGAAATATGTAGCGGATATGAAGGAAATCGGATTTTCCGGCACGGATGACGGTATAGATCAGTGTTCGAAACGGGCCCGGCCGACTCGCGGGCTTTCGGGCCGGCTTTGGCAAGCCATGCCGGGCCGGTATATTTAGAAGCCCGCGCTAAGGGGGGCCGGCCGGGCTTATAGTTTGAAAGCCTCCGGGCCGGGCTGCATATCTGAAACATGAAAATCAGGGGCGAAACACCCTATGGGATACTGTTACTTCCCACTATTGTCACTAGTTCGAGGAGGACCAAAGAAAAAATAACCGCTATTATTAGTATTCAGTAAGTGAATTCGTACCGTCATGGATTCTCAACCGGCCCGAAAGCCCGCAGGCCTGTTGCATATATGCTCTATCTCCCTGGCGTATGGCTTCAGTTGGGCTGATGCATAATCTCTCTAAGATGATGGTCATTCCAGACTCAGCTGGAGATGCCAGCTGAGTGCGCACGCATGCGTACAAGACATACTCCGAATACCGTATATATAAGATCACGAATGTACCTGTACTTAGGAATACAAGCTTCTAGCAATCAGTACATTTCAACAAGGCCTGTTGATGTGTACCTGCATCGTGAGCCTCACAGCTCAGGTTCGTTTGATATGCAGTTGGTGTCTGAAGATATGCCTCAGGAGTGCGGCTCGTATCAGTGTAGAGCGGCTCATATCAGTGCAAACGGATATGCAAACGGAGATAGATATGGAGACGAATATGGTTATGAATATGGGTGACAAGTCTGTATATATACGGGCCTTCTGGCCTCGTGAAGATCAGTCAATCAACAAGTCTAAGAAGCATCCAAAGTAACAAGGCCGGCCCGGCCGGTTTCGAACATTGGTATAGATGGCAAGTACTTGGAGATACGAGGTTTACATGCAAGGCTGGAGCGGAGGGAGCATGATCGCTTATGTTTGAAGGAGGTAAATAAATAACAGGGTGGCAGAAGGCAACGTTGAACGCCTCACATTTTCAAAATTTTTGTTATTTCGTATGTTGCTGGTTTGCTTACTATAGTCGTTACTATTGTAATCATTATGTATTTCAGCGCCATGACATAATAATTGCAACTAACTATTTTCTCTCCTCCCCCCTACAGTACAAAAGAAAACAGTGGTGGTTTAAATGGCACACCCGGTCGTGCCATTACCGTGCAAGTATCGTGAGGCCTGTCGCGAGGTTGTCGTGAGATTGTCATGAAATATCAGTGTGATAGTTGATGGAGATTGTTGTGTGAATATCGTGTGATGAACGTGAAGTCTAACCATCAATGATTCCACCAGTCCAGCAATGGATCAGTCCAGACCGGAACCGTCCAGTCCAGTCCAGGTCCAGTCCAAGAAATTCTTTGGACTGGGATCGGACCGATCCCAGATGCTGACAGACTGGACTGGGCTTGGTCCGGACCGATCCCTCACGGTGTCCAGGGTTAGGGTATACTTTCCCGGTTATTAGTCTTTTGATGGAGAAAATATATCTCGATGGAGCCGAATATACAGACAGAAGTGGTATAATTTCGATCAGAGTGGGTATTCGGGGGTGAGTGGTGATAAAAAGTGAGGATGAGTCATGTTTTCAGTAGTACTTGGCTAAAAAGTAATGACACAATTATATGCGTAAATGGATCGGTCCAGACCAAGCCCGTCCAGTCCAAGACTGCCAGTCTGGGGCTCAGTCCAGTCTGACCTTCCGGTGGGACCGGACCGGACTGAGCCCTACCCCAGACCGGGTCCGTCCGGACTAGTGGAATCATTGCTAACCATTGATGGCAAGTTTGAAATTGAAGCAAATTTTGTCAAAAGGCGATACCATATCCATCAGGTTTACAGGAGCAAGGCTTACAGATTTTTCTTTGTGGGACAAAACAATGCTAACCAAAACACAGGTATCTAGACAACAAGAATTGTGTATCTCCTAAAATCATGATTTAAGCTTTTGTACATGTGACAGTCAAAGTTGACTGTTGCGGTTTGACTATATACGCCATGTCTCTAGACAGTCAGTTCCGACAAGGTCAATAGATGGATTGAGTGATAAGTAATGAGCTGGCCAATTGGAACGTTTCTTATTTAAAAGCCCTAACATCAGTAGCTCCAATGTGCTTGAGCATTTAATTTTGCTGCTCCAGTTACAGGTGGTGAACACATATCAAGGTGTGCCAACTTCACGGCGGAAGACCTACTGCCTCAGCAATCAACATGGCTCCCGATGCAGGTCTGGGTGTCAGTGCCCGAAGTGCCATGCGTATCAAGGAATAGGTCGTACAGGTGCATTTTCGTAGGCAGGGTGCTACATCCACTACGAAGCTAAGCTTATAGAATTCCTTTAAGTAGAAGACTGTATTCCTACTCAGCCGGCGATCACTGGCTCTGCGAGGCAGCATTTGAGAGTTGGTGCTTAATTAGCCCCTCTTCCACTCAGCGCGCCCTTGGCAGTAAAGTTTCCACAGAGGGGTGAAATATGTATGACTTGAGGGTCTGTAAAGGTGCTCTCCATGAAATCCTGCAGCCTTTCAACCGAGACTGATCATCATATATCATTCGTGATATTTCTAGCCGTGTCGTGTCTACTCACGAAACGACTCCTATCTCGGCATTTGGGATTGTATGCTACACTACGCATGATATTATGAAATTACGAAGATGGAAATTCTTCAGTAAAGCCATGTGGGATTCTGCGGGGGTACGCCCTCGGTTTTGGGTGGTAATGGAAGTCCTCAAACTAATATGCAGAGTATTAATTAGCTTTCAATCGGGCGTTTGGCATAACCTAATGCATATTGAGCCCCCGGAACATATCAGCATGGCTTTACCCAAATCAAAGTTCATTTATTTTACATTCCAAGTGTCAGTTAGCCTAAAATCTCCCCTTGGGGCCTTAGCCTATGTGTGTCCCTCGCGCTCACTGCGGGCGTTATTCTCCCGTTCATTGTTTATCAAGCTTTCCCGGACTGGGTTAAACCGAATTTATACAGCCACGAGAGAAGGGTGGTTTTTGTATTCATACACAGCTGCAGAATCGGACTCGTTCGCATTCGTTATAGTTACGGATAACCAAGGTCAGTAAAATCCGACGCATCAGATCCTACTTACGTTGCAGTAATTTCCCTGCGGTAAGGAAAAGCTCATCTCTGCGGACCACGCCACGGGAGTAGTACAACACGAGGGGGATGAGGATGAAGAGGTGGATTCCCAAGATCAGTCCGAAGATCATGATCTTCCTCAGTTAATTCGCATCCAATATTTAACGGAGCAAGGCAACATACGATATAGTCTACTTTGACTGTAACCTTAACCCCATGCTCCACCTGTCTCAACCCCTTCGCCTGGACCCTCGGATTTCGGGCATCAAGATTCGCAATACTGCCTGCTGCAAAGCCCCCAACCAAGCTTTCAACCTTCTCAGCGTTGTTGGCGTAGATAGCCTCCCTCCCCCACAGCGTACTACCCCGTTAGCCCTCCCTCTCCCTCCCAAAGTCCGGGTCACTCACTCATTATTGTATCTCGCAAACTGCGACCGTAGCTTCCGGCCTTTGTTACCCGTGTATATAATCCCGTCTAGCCCGATACTCCCCGCCACCAGCCGTGCAACCTTGTCGCTTATTGCCTGTATCCCTTTTCCGGTATGATCTGCAGCGGAAACTGTGACTTTGCACTCGTAAAACAACCCCCGCCCGTTTGTAAAACTATCGGTGATAACATACGCGCTGATTGCCGCGCACCGGGCTCCCCCGCAGAATCTCTGTGATCGCCCTAGAGTTCCGTTTGGAGAGGCAACCTCGGGATCGGAGTCGGGGTTTAAAAAGGAACTGTTTCGTTAGCGGGGTTGTGCGGGGGAGTAGCAGAACACACAGCACCAGGCCCAAACATCTATCACCTTCAGTCAGCCGTCTTCGTAGAGCAAGATAGACTTACGCTCCACTCCATATCCCCAGTATTCCAAATGTCATTCGTCCTATTGATGTCTAGTCCGAAAACTTGCCACAGCCTAACTGCATACATCTTACAACGCGTCTTGATGCGGACACTCCTCTCAGAAACGACCGACAAGACTTCATATCGTCTACCGTCCTCGCCATCGATCGCATTCTCAGCCGTCCAGTCTTGGAACTACGGAAATACATCAGCGACAACTCGGATACAAACCCACCCTATACACCCAGTCCGTTGTACCGTTAACTCTAAACGCTTTAACCTTCCCGTAGCTGGGCTGCGGTTGTGTCGGGAAAGGTTGAAGGCCTGTCGCGTTTTCGTAGATGTCTGCGGAGACTATGCGTAGCTTCCGTTAATATCTTCAGATCTCACCAAAAACTTAGACGTTAGGCGAGGGACTCACTATCGCCGAAAAGGTGGGCAAGGTATTGCTCGTTCGCCATATCACTCGACGTAAGTTCAGTGTCGTTGTGACCAGTGAAGTAGTAGTGGTCGAGCAAAGTCTAGTTTGCCTCGCCAGGGTTGCTCAGTAGAGCGCCGTTGCCGGCCATCTCAAATACAAAACCGAGCATTCCGAAAGCAACTTATGTTCCCTACATTGACAAAAGTCAGTAGCAGCGACAAAAAGCTGCTAATTGGTGCGCACCACGTTGAGGAGGATTCAGAAGAGACACAGAAGTGCCCTTTTTGAGTGCCGGTTGCGCTTTTTAGACCAATACTTGCAAAGCTCGAAGACGGTTGTGTAGCTTCCAAGACCGAGAATCAAGTCGACCTGCTATCGTTAATGGGACAGAACTCTAGCTGCTCGAAGTGACTAGACCTCTACACGGTTATACTGCGTGGCACCCAAAACCGTCCACCTCATCGTCGACGCTATATTCTCGTACGCGCGCTTAATTTTCTGCTATCAGTAACCTCACCTCCCGAGACCCGACCCGGAGCGGACATACTACAGTCTGTAACCCAAGCAGCAATGGAATGCCCGTCACTACGACATTGAATAGATATTTCTGCTGCGTACTCAAGATCTCCTGGTCCTGGGTAAATATCAGTAGACCCAGAAACATCCTCCATAGCACTGCGCTGCCGACGAAATCGCGAGTTAGCGACCACAGGAGGCTGTGCGTTAAAACCTTTACAACAGCATCGAATATTGTGAAGAGTTCAAATGTGATAAGAGTTTTTTCGCTTCTAGACATCGAGATATAGGCGGTGATAAAAAATTGCGCGGGGAGGTAGAGAGAGATATACGGGTGGCAAACTCTGGTCACCGATGATAGAGTTGGCATGTGAGCTCTCGTGACTGACTTGGTTTAGGCATTGCGAGTGGCGTACGTGCATTGTGCGTCGAAGATTTTCTCGTTCTGGAGTATTGGGACTGACCATTAAACGAGAAAAGCAATACTCCACGGGAGACTCCGATCAGGTAGGTATATTTGGTAGTTGTCCCTAAAAGTGCATGCACACTGTTCCTCTACCCAAACGCCTCTACTGATTACGACGTGCAGGAGCCCAGACGGGCGAAATAACCCCTCAAATGCAGTTACTTCATAAACATGATAGCTACACATATAGGACTTGGTAGAAAGAGAATTTACATGCTAAGCGTCTATCAACGAGTTGGGCCTATTCCTTTCATACAAAGTTGCGACCGACACGCATGGTGTTCGTTTTGACGACGCGCGCTAAGTCGCTGTGTCGCTGTGTCCACTGACTTCTTTCATTCGTCTGAGCCAAATCCAGGGAACAGTAGATTTCAATGTGACAGGTGCTAAAGTGAGTATTCGACTCGTTGGTCCAGAGCCGTGTGATTCTGCGAAATCAGTGTGGTACCACCAGCGTTAGCTTCCGGTTCCCGATATCGGTGTTCTCTCGCATCCCAGCCCTCTCAGGATGGCTGCTACCTAGTCTCTCGGTCATGCACACCTACAATGTAGGCGCTCACAGCTTCCCCCACTAACAAATCCCGCCTGCGAAATAGGGATTTTCCAAACATGCAGTTTGTATCCGAGCATTAGGGGATTTGAAGATGTGTCAGCCAGTACAGACTGCCCCACATTTACATTCGCCTAGCATCGTACACTCAGCGATCTCACCGGCCACTATTATCCGCTGGATGCTATCTTCTCGTGTATGCGCTCTTCGACTGCATGAAGTTAGATTGTCAGTCTAGGCCTGAGAAGCCAGCCATAAGGTGATGATAATCTGATCATCAGTAGCAATTCCGTCGCCTTCCAGCTGCCCCGCTGCGGGGTAAGTGCGGCTGAGACTCTATCCCTGCGTCGATCAACTCTTCTGCAAATCTGCATTTCGGCATCCGTATGGTACTGGAATACCCGGCGCATGTAATCCTCTTCACGGATGGCAGCATGCGGGAAAGATAGGTTGGCACACAATGTAGGGAATGGAACGAAGAGTGTAGTGTACGCGGTGCTACACATCGGCGGGGAAGTACTGAAACTTAGCGAGGGCAGAAACGTACTGCTAAATGTCTAAGTAATCCATCCGTATCACTAATTAAATAACCCTAATAAAATTCATCCTTATTAAGTTACTATTAAACTTTAATATCTTTTAGATGTGTCACTAAGGACGCTTACAATGGGGTAGAGTCACAGTTGTGAAGAAAGAAAACCATACAGCAGTTGTAGAAGGTCGAGGTGGTTACAGACCGGCGGTGAAAAGTCGTAATATTCACACAGATTCCTGAGTGTATATATATATTCGACGGGTTTGGATAGTGAGTACTGGTTTTACTTGAAACGTGCGACCAGCGAGTGATATCGTGAGACTCATTACGCTACCACAAATCCATAAGCTGATTTAGCAATGTAGGACTTCGCATTGTCAATTTATGCTAGCATGACAGCTCTGAGTCGAACAACCAGTGCAGCTAGGCTTTATATTGGATTGCACATTTTGCTTATTCCTTCTGGTGTCTGACTAGCCTGATGTTTTCTCTGCACATAAATTGCAGCTGAATTATCTCCATTGAGCCCCGCGATTTACTGACAGTAGTTGTGCTTTTCGTTTGATTGGAATTACCGAATAGACCTGTTCTCTTCGTGCAACACATCGTCGGTACCGACGAACCTTGCATATTCACTACCGCGGCTTATATGCATGATCCAATATCCGTGATTCGTTTAGCTCCACACAGAAAACTGAGAGCCCGGAAATCGGGCGATTATCCCTGCACGTACTTCTAAACTCGTAAGCACACTCCGATAGTTCTTTTAGGAACCGAATTACTATTCGACCACAGTTTTGCGCGCCAAAAACCAGGGAAACCCAGGCATATATAAGCTTTCTGAGATCCGCGTCAACTGAATAAGGTTCTCTCGCAGCATAACCTCCCGAAGTGGCACAAATCTGGCCAAACTCACGATTCGGAAATCATGAAGCCAGATCCAAACTCGCTCTTACTCCGCAGGACTTGCTTGAATTCTGTCCGAGCTAGATTTCCAACCCTCACCACCCGCATTACGATCACCTGTAAGAGAAGGACGAGCACCGTTCCAGAAAACAAGGTTCGAGAAAACCTGAAAAGTTATATCGAGTTGGGAGAGAATGAGAAGTTACTTTTCCTTACCAGTCTGTGTTTCAATTTCTCATATAGAGTGTACAATTTCGCTAACTTGAACAGATATACTTCGCGTAGGAAGGACACGGTTCGATGCACGTCAGAAGGAGCTGAAAAAGTCCGAGAAGTTGGAGAAATCCATCTCAGAATACTGCATTCCGCGCTCAGTCGAGGTCGAAATTGATGACGCCAAAACCGAAGACGCCAAAGCTAAGGCACCCCAAACTAAGGCCAGCGAAGCCAGCGACACCATCACGAACACTAAAACTAAAGCCAGGAGATCGATTAAGGTAGTGGAGGTCTTGCCCCGTGTTCGAGATGGCGGAGCCTTCGTAAAATACCACTCGGAAGAACAGGACATACGCCAGGTGCACTCCGGAATCAAAAAGTATTTGAAGGAGAATCCCGTAAGATTTTTGTGGATTCCTTTCTGTCTGCCAGTAAAACTTTTTTCATACAGACCAATCAAGTGGCTAGATCACTACATTGTCAAACCAGTTACGGTTCACCCAGTCCTAGGAAAGCCTCTATTGGAGGATATGGACCGATTTCCCAGCACAGCATTGAAGGTAGAATTCGTCAATTCAATGGAGGAGGGTCATCCCGGAAAATGGGATCAGGAAAAAATATTCTCAGTGTTCAGGGAATATGGGAAGATTGCGGATATTATTCCTCAAGCTGCACCGGGTGAGGACTCGGATATGCCCAAATCCGCCGTGGTCTGGTTCCGGAAAATCCGCAGCGCCACGGCAGCGAAGAACTGTCTTCAAGGGTACGAGATCGATTACAAGGGAAAAACAGAGTCTTTAAGAGTACTGTACAGGCGACGACTGAAAGTCCGCGTGATTCGCGTTTGGCTATTCAATCAACCAAAATTCACCATTCCGGTGCTAGCCCTTTTGGTTGCTTCTATCGTAGTTTGGCTATTCGATCCTGTCCGAGTGTGGTCTATAGAGGCTAAAATCACTGATTCTTATACCCTCCAGCTGACTGCAACCGCCAAACAATTCTGGAGGTTTATCTGTCGACAGGTGCGGGGGTATATGCCTCCCATATTCGGTATGGGTAATGCAAACCAAAGAAGGAAGGACGGAAACATGGGCAAGCAAAGCAGCGACGAACAAGGAACGGACGAGCAAAAGACTAGCAAGCATGTTTCCGAGCTATCAGACGGGAATGAAATTGAAGTAGAAAGCCTCCGGAGGTTGCTGAAGGGAGACAGAACCACTGTTGTCTATCATGGCCCACGCCCAGGGCAGCTGGGACTGATACTCCGGGACGTCGTATATGACCGCAAACACATACTTGTTATCGACTGTAAGCCCATTGCAGAGGCTTCCACTGGAAGCGCCGGGGCCGAAAGACTGGCCAAACAGGTTGGATATTGGCCGCTATTCTCGTTCTTTTCACAGCTTTATGGCCTGTTGCTTGGAGCCACGATCGGATCGGATGGAGGGGCTGAATCAGCAGCCGAAACGACTCTCGACGAAATTTTGCGGGCCACCAGGATTGCAGTGAAGAATGTTGCGCTTCGCGAGAAGGACCCAAAGAGTCTACTGAGTGACGATGAATATTTACACAAGTGTAGTCCGCTGAAGAGGCCGGTGGTAATTTTCGACAACTTTTCACACAACGAGGATGACAGGCTGATTTACGAGAAGTTGGTGGACTGGTATGTTTCCTAGCCGTACGATTTCATTGTCTAAACCTTAATTAAATTAACTTGGATTATCGCAGTGCCCATCAACTGATGTCAGAAAAACATGCCACTGTGATCATCCTGACTAACGACGACGACTTCTACAAATCCTTCCCAGACACGCTCTACGATAGGATGATGCTTGATGGTCCGATGACATCTGGCTTGACGTCTGGCTGCGAAAATGCAGTAAAACATCTCCAGCGGACGAAGATAATAACCGTGGAGAGCGAGGGCGGTATAATCAAGCAATCACGGCCTAGGGAGGAGGCCTTCTCCGTTTGGACAGGGGATAAAGATCTAGTGAAGAGGATAAATCTCCAGACCTACATCGCAAAATGCGAGCTTAAAAGCGAGCATATCAAGAGGTGGGAAATGGAGTTAGCTAGATTGGTGGGAGTTCCGACACCGCAGAAGCAAGAAGAAAGGAAGAAGCTAGAAGAACGGCAAACATTCCTGTGGACCAAAATTTTTGAAGCGCACAAGGCGATAGAAGGCAATGACAAAAAGATGAAGAAATTGAGGGATGATTTAGCTGGGGAGGCTTAGGGTTGAGTGAATGAGGAGATAAACAACAATATTATCGAACAGAATTTTGATTGGTACACTTAAAATGATCCGGACATGGGCATGGGCGGGATTCGAGGGTCATAGTCACCCTCGGACTCAATCTTATCAGCCTTCAGTGGTATTGTACATATACAGACCTGATACGAGCTGACCGTAAGCGGGGCTGAGGCACACTTCTCTTTCGTGTATAGCTCGAGTCTTTCTCCTTCTCTCTTCTCTGTATCTAAGTCTATTCACACGGTTCTCCCTATCGCAACAGGTGGAGTTTGCATACAGCTGAGTGATCTCGAACGATACACTCCCAAACTACAACCTCTAATATAGGACGGCAAGAAGACGTTAGGTTCTGGATTAGTTTGGAAGTAGCGTAAAACCCAATGTAGACTAAGCATTCATGGTATAGAAGACTGCTGATACACTTATTGCTGACAATGTCGTCCTGCGTGCCATAGTTCACACCTAACATCCTCAATTTTAGAGAATCGTTTATTATTACATGTATTATTCCGATAACAATTTTGGTCTTCTGCGTGTTGCATATATGGTCTACCTCCCTGAGATATGGCTTATGGGCTCAGCTGGGCTGATGCATAATCTCCTTAAGATGATGGTCGTTGCAGACTCAGCTGGAGATGCCAGCTGAGTGCGCATGCATGCGTACAAGGCATACTCTGAATGCCGTATATAAGATCACGAATGTACCTGTACTTTAGAATACAAGGCTTCTAGCAATCAGTATTTCAACACTGCGAATGGTAACCACGCCGAGTGAGTGCCTATGATACCCCGAAGCACCAAGCGATAAACTCCATCAATGTATCGTGTGTTCTTCCACACCCCCCCACCCCCCAGCTAGCCCCTTAGGCCATCATCGCTCAATTCCTCTACATCTCTTTGCCAACCGCCTTGGTGTGGGGACGGATTTGAGTGCGGTCATCACGTGGGTTGGTTTAGGGTTGTGCGTGGCGGAGCCGCATGCACTTTAGTTCTTGTGTACGTGTCAATTAGACTTAGAGGGAAGTCAAGTTCAGTTCGGTCAATAGGGAGATTCAGCACAACAGACCCGTCACAACACTCAGGTGCCGGCTACCTTTAATCACCTCCAACATCGCTAATGGACTCTGCTTCTTGGTTGGCAGGGTGCTCTTTACGCACACTCAGGTGGCTGCGGGTTGATGTCACATGAAAAGTGTGATATTTCATAAAGCGTATTGCAGCAGTTTACGAGTTCCTAACTGTTCCTCAGCGTCAAAAACTGTTCTCTAATTGTTCTCAACGTTTCCGACTACCCATCCACAAGATAAAAATGATACTCACAGTTCAAAAAAACGCTCCATTTTTTCATATAATACGTCACTGTCAAAAAGCACCTGCAGGAATTTTACTGTAAGGTAAGAAAAGTGAGGTCCATTGCAAACCTGTTGATGGCTGCAAACCGTCTAGATAGCGTCTGCCATAGAAGCGTTCTCGAAGTGCATCCGCCCTGGGCAATCGTTTTACAAATGTAATCACAACCATCTTTTCAATTGTTTACATTGATCGCCTTACCCGATGGAAATTCGCTGGCGGGAAGCGAGCGCAGTGAAGATGGCTAATATGATTAGCGTAGATAGCTTACCACGGCAGCTAAAAAACAAAAAACAACGCACCAGATAGCGCGCCAGCGACAAATAGTCGACGTCGGAAAAAAACAGAAAAGACATTTGAGAAGCGGCGAACATGCACACACCCTATTTCACTTTAGACCATCTCGCCATGAGTCCAATCATACATTTTGCTGGTATTGGCAGTACTATTAAGAATTGACAACCCCGACGCACTACTCCCGCGTCTCCACGTTCCCCCGATACTAGCTACGCTCTCACGTTTCCTATAGCTCCAATAACTCCTCGATAACTACTACGACTGACAACTTCCTCAGCAATTGCGTCTCCCATACCACTAATCCACATCCCTATCAATGTATAATGTTTATCTATATTTGAGGGTTGCAAAAATACGGACGACCGTGTACAGAGCAGATGCGAGCGGCCGTAGTCACTTGGACCGGGTGGAGGTAAATAAGTGGGTGGGATTGGTGCATGGCGATCTCACAAATAGTGTTTTAACTTTGAGCATCTGCCCGAGTGGCATGAGCTAGAATAAGTACGCTAGATAACCAATGCAGTAGTCGGAGACAAGCCACCTAGTACATTTATTTAGGCCAGTACCGAGTCGTAGGTCAAAATCCAGATCACCTTCCACGTCTTAATAGCCTCCCTGCTGACAAAATACCCTCACCCTTCCGCCGATGGTCTTCTAGAACAGTGGTATTGACATAACTTATTCGTCGGACCCCGATTCGAGTTCTTCATCGGAAGACATAAGAATCAGATACAGTATAAAGTGTTAACAGGTCCTCACGTGCTTCCTCAAATTCTTCAGCAGAATATTCCTCCACAATTGCCCTCAGGGGAATGCGACCCCGAAATAGCCACTCGTGCTGAGAAGATGCGCTTGCTCTCTAGGAGATATCTGCCCCATACTTATTGACTAGCTTCTTCATCGAATAGACTTTGACGTCGTCACTTCCAAAAACTGCACAGCATGGATTTCCACAATCGTGACATTTCCTTCCCGGCATTCTCCCGTCGTTGTGCTTATCTCAGAACCCAAGCGGCTGGGGTAGAAGTTGAAATAAACGGTGTCGGGACTCTATTTGTCCGGTCTTCATGGAGCTCGACTGCAGCTTTTATGGGCGTTTTGCAATAGAACCAAGCATCGGCATCGCTACCGCAGCCTGCGGCCGCGCGGAAACCGTATCTTCTGCCTCGTTGGGATACCGCGTCGTCGTCATAAACGCGGTAGAAAATCTCTAGGTAGTTCTGGATACGAAAGATAAACCGCATCGTTGATGGGTAGAGGTATTGTGGTGCGGGATTCATGCTGACTCTTCTGCCCCACCAATGCTACGTGAGTCACCGAAGCCAACCTATCAACGTCTGCTGATTCAGGCGGCAAAATTGATTAGTGGGATCAATGCCAGGCTAAGCAGCCACATTTGGAAGTTTCACCATCGCTTCCAAACGACGGGTAGCTACGTAGTGTCCGCATAGCGAGCTAGTTATATAGAAAATTCGTACTACGTATTACCCATGTCTCCATAGGGTGATTTTTTTCGAACTGTCCAAAGAGACGTAATCCTAAGTTTAGAATGCACGTTCGATCGCTAATTAACCATCCACTCGTTGTTTCTTCTGCCCATTCCTCACCCTTAAACTTTAATTCCTCTACGGTTCTACGTCACAATCCATACGGACGCTACCACATTTTCGAGGCCACCGCGCCGCACCGCACTCGTCCAGTCAGGACCCAACCACCTACAGTTCGTAATTTCCGTGCGGGGTAGTTTAAATCTCACGACCCGAAGTTCATATCTCACTACACATGGTTTAGATACCACACCGTCGTGTGAATATAATGAGGTTATCCTGTTGGGGCTTAGACTTCAATTTGTTGATTGATTTCAATAAAGTGAAAGGGCTTTTTTTTCTCTATCACTTGATATAATTTGTGTTGAAAAGATTGGTGGGTGGGTATGCTGGAAGCAGAAGCAATAAATGACCTATAGTGGGGTTGATTCCTCGAAAACCACCAAAAGCTCAACCCCACAATCACTTCCAGCTGTTGGTCGCTACCAATCAAATACTACTCGCGTCTACTCATCGGATCGCAAAGTTATGGGACATGTAATGGGTTAGCGCTTATCATGTGTCCCATAACTTTGCGATCCCCGACCTAGCCAATTAGCACATATACTCGAGTATAGACACAACAGCAAACAATTAAACCGTTTGAATGTGTGGAAGTATTTATACTTTTGGTGGGTGTAATTTTATGTATGCGACATATTTTTGGGCGTTACTGCCGACGACGTCAAAAGTACTGCAGGAAGTCAGGGAGAAGCAGGGGGAATGCAGATAAGGCGTCGTGAGGGGGATGGCAAGTTTTGGTGAGGGATATGATAGGAGGGAGGGGAAATATTACAGTTAGCATGGAACTGTAATATCGCAACTTCGATATGTTAGCACCCATCAAGAATTCCAATGTGAGAGTCCCAAGTGGTCACTCAGTATTATGGATTTCAGTCATGTTACTATAGTACTTAGGGGAGAACCGTGTGTTGATTCTATGATACAGTGGAGAGAAGGAGAGAAGGAGAAAGACTCGATTTATATACAGAGAATTATGAGAAAACTTTGATGCTTCGCCACTCTTGAGTCACTTGCCACTCTGAGTCACTTGCCACTGGATATGTAACAAGTAAAGTTATCCACCAGTGTCATGTGATTCTTGAGTGTCTCTTAATGCATAAGTGATCTTGCATACTTTGCTGCAATTGTACAGACCAATGTACGGAATTGAACGCCTCACAACCACGTCGGGTACTGTCTTTTACCTCATTTCGAACATTTCAATGAGTGTGCAGGGTATCGAACTTTACCATGTTGGAATGGTCGGCTTCCACAGATCTGGTGTTTCCAAGGTTGGAGAAAAGCGGATTGTCTGTAACGGCTATCTCTTCGTTTCAAGGTATCATTCGGCCTCTAAAGGCTGGATGTCAGCTGGAGTGGTCTACCAATCATGCTACTGATATTGACCGGGATCGAGGATCGTGGTTGCGAATAGACGTAAGATGCATCTAAAATTATATAATTATCTCCACCAGTAGACGTCACAGTATACGGTATAGCATTATAATCTAAAGAAAAGAAAACTACGCCTTACAGCAGGACAGCACAATAACGACAAACAAACCCGTTCGAAACCGCACAGACGCCCCCTTCCAGCACTTACGCGGAGCAAAGGAAGCTAACCAAACCAAAGAAACCGGAACCAAGAGCTCCCCCGACAGCTGCCGCGGGCACTGCACCGACCGCACTAGTAATCGCCCCTCCAAGTCCCGCAGCCGCACCGCACCAACCACTGCCGGGACTCTGGAGTTCAACCAGCACGGACATGAAACCTTTCAAGAACCCATCCTTGCTAAAGCGGTTGACGCTGATGAAGTTTGTCTGCGTGCACTGCCTCTCAGTGCCCCCATTGTTACTCGCCCAGTTACCGAACCCTCCTCCATTCGCCCAATCTACGTTCTCACACTTTTCGCCCTGTCCCGCCACTGCAACTAGCGCCTCCACGAACACATTGCGCTCGTCCCAACCGTTGTACTGACCATCCGGGTGCAGCAGGATCTTGTATTGGCCCACGCTCTCGTGCTGGCTGGCGACGATCCCTGTACTGACTTCGAACGCCGATCTGTCGCAAGATCCCTCGTGGCACGTATCGTACAGGTGGTGAATCGCGCCACCAACACCAGATGCTCCCGTATTGCCGTAGTTGATGGTGCCATCGCCAACGGTCACGCGTGTTTTGTCGGTATCATCACGCTTGGATAAATGGTCGCCCTCCGAGGAGGATAGAAAGCGTTTATGAAGTGCGGTGCCGGGCTCCATGCCGTTCTTGAAGCGGATCATGGTACCATACTCCGTCTCATACGTCTCGCAGTTGGGCGCAATCTTGCACTGCTTGAGAGTTTCGGTGCTGAGTAGGCTGCGCCGGGAAAACGTATTGCCTTGCGCCACTTCACGCTCAGCTCTGTGCGTGCGGTTAGGATATGTCTATGATTCAGGGCGGGAGGTATACTTAATAAACCCGATTGGGGAGGCGGTACCAACGGCTGCGAGCGCAGCAATGATGAGGTGGGAATGCATGCTAGATGTATGTTTGAATGAAAAAATAAAAATGATGAAAATAAGGTACGATTGTTATTCGAGAGAACAAGAAGAATGAAATTGAGAGATCTATTGAAGCCGGTGGTTTCTTTGAAATCTAAGCGAGTGATGAGCACTTCATGCCATACTTCTTGGTCATTTTATATTCGCATCGCCTTCTACTGTACTCAGGGCTCGGACTGCTCCCGCTGCTGACAACCTTCCTCTAGCGAACAATACAGGGCTGACAGATTTTGTTTAGTTGGATGAATTCTACCCTGGATATGCTATTCTGGCGCTGACATTACTCAAAAACTCCCGGACGGACACCGTGGTGACTGCTCGCGCTAGGACCACAGTAATCACTAAAGTATTTCTCCTAGGTTGAGCGTCAATCATCTGCCGAAGTAGACGTTCACACCAGTCTCTGTCTTCCATTCTTGCTGACATGCATGATTATTTGATTATGTCTATGGTACTGAATTATTAGCTTTAGGCCCTCCATAAAGGGGAATCCTAAAAGTTTGCAAGCGTTAAACCTACAAAAGCAAGTGAGTAATGTTGCAACGCATTCCTATTGGTGCCGTACTGTTTTCTTAGTCTGTCATACAGATTTTTCTTGCTAGCGCATAGCCAACGCCGTATTTGCAGCGCACTGACATCTGTGTTAAGGTCATCACATTGTACTCGCTGCAAAAGCCAATCCCCCGATATGGGGTTCCACTTCTTTTCCCTACCCTAAAGATTGGCCTCGTACCCCGGCCCTTGATCTCACGTGATTTTATACTAACCGAAATTATGAGTCTGATCCAAATTGAGATCATGAAAAAGTCAGGTGAGAGGGCCTGGAGACATCGCTCCACCAAAAATTCAAATTACCTCCAGAGAGCTGATCATTTGGGGGTATTAGTTTACAGCTACCTGAGTCAATGCCAAGTGTTTTTTAAAAAAATCAGCCATATTTGCACCCACTGCAGCCTTAACCCGAACCTGATCCAAGTCGTATCCAGCTTAACCCGGTCACTCTCAATCACTTTACACCACAAATTTTGTCCAATTTGCTTAGTGCCCCATATAAAGTTGATTTCTTTTCCCTTGAACTCTTCTTTTCGTGCAAAACCAGCTCAAACCCATGGTGTTGAAATTTTAACCGGGTTGACCTGGGATCTTTGTGTGGTTTCCAGGCTCTCACAACTTCATTCCCTCGCCACATTATTCCCTTTTTGTCACTTCCATTTTCATCTTAGTGCACACGTCCACAACTGAGAGCCTGATTCGAGGCCACCTAAAGATGTAGCTACTGCTTATGCAGCCCGGTAATTAAGGGTTGTGACTAGCTCTATTGCAAGTTACACGGACGGTTAGAAACCTATAAGCTTTTAATTACCGCTGAAACACATCCATGTACATATATATATAGTCGCGGAACAAATTTGAGTGGACACGCGAAAATAATGACTTTGACAGTAACCATACAACAAGTATCCACATGCCATTTCAGTCCTCAAAAAGGCTTACCACCTCTAGAATGTTATTACTTCCTTCTCAAGTTCTTGTGGATTTTGGAGGCTGTTGCTGGCTGAGTTGATTCACTGATTCTAGGGTCATGTTTTGTGTCCACTCCAATTTGTTCCGCAACTGTACTCTACCGAGCTGATCTCGTAAACCAGCCCCTTCTTAAGGGGCGGAGCGAGCGTCAAAGCCTGGGCACGAATTCACTACCGAGCATTTTGATCAGTAATCAAGGAGCAGGTGTAGGCAACCTCATATGTTAATCTACTGGATGGATCATTCCGGATTGCCTGTCTTTCCCATCCTAGAGTAGAGAACGAAGAGTACAGATTCTCTCTGCGCATCACTTCCCTTTCTAAACTGCAGTATATGAAAGGGGCGCTTCTGTATCCTTTTTAGGAATCTACCGAGTTATTGTCGGTAGCACTGGCTTGATGGGGTATCCTATGTACAGAATTCCGCGTAACGGATCTATGTCTATGATGCTGTTGGATAATACAAAGTTTGCGTTTTGAATCTAGACGCAAATCAGGATTACCAGAATGCCACAATCCTGTCCTCCTAAGCCACCTCAAATCATGACTCGAGGTATTTGCGAGCAGCTGCGCGATGTTGAAGTCTACAGCACTGTATTGCTTGTTGACGTTGTCCCAGGTGTCCGCATTTTCCGGCTATTGGCAGCTTCGAAGTCCATATATTTTGTACGGTACCTTTGTCTGTAAGCTCATGTGATTTGCTAAAAACGTTCTCCTCTATGGCCTTAGAAGAATTTAATTCTACTAGGTTCACAGCCGAAAACTATGGCTTATGATTGGCAATGGTTAAACCGGCCATATGCGGCACTGGAGGATTTGTCAGGGTTCAGAAGTGTGCCAATGTTGTTACTAGCCACCATAGGGTTCGAAGTCTTATTATCTGGAAGTTATCAGCTTCTAGGTAAATGAAAAACAGCCAATAAACATACATTCGCTCCACAATACTGTACTGGTTACTGTGGTCCGGACGCAGCCAGTTGCTGACAGGTAATCCAGTACCGGACACCGATGGCTGACACTTTTTTTTTTGCCGGACAATAAGGTGGTGACATCCGGTGTCATATTATATGATTCTGAGGCAGTGCTAAATATGAGGAAAGTGATACTGAGGACGAAGGTATGGAGGATGATGTGGAACAGGAAGAAGATACACTAGTTGATCAATGGCGAAGCTTGCGGAGTACTGCTAGAACTGGCGGGGTCAGAGGTGGTCCTGCTGGGAGACGAACCGACTTGTAATTAGGGATCTCAGGATAATAGAATACGATCACTTATACTGGCTGACAGCTTTTTGTGACCAGACAACGGCCTGCTGACGCTGACAAGTACTCAAAAAACACCGGACGGACACCCTCTGCTGACTGCTGACGTCCGGACCACAGTAACCAGTACAGTACTGGAAGCAGTTTCTGTTGAATTATTCTTTCTTGTCAAAGAATGTCCAGGTCCTTCCAAGCATCATTACCCTTGGGTTCCGGATTCCCCGAGTCCTTTACCTTTAGCTGTAATGCATATTTACTCTGGATTACGATTTCCACGTCGAGGAATGAATTGGCGATTTCTTGCTGCGTAGGTATTGAATATATGTTGCGTAGGACCGGGGGATATAGTGTTGTGACTTTTTATACCATCCCCAAGTTATACATATTTAAGCGAAAACTTAGTTTTGGCCCGGAGTGAGAACGACCCTACATGCACCACCCACGGTTTGCTTGATTTGCTCTACGAGTCCTTCATCTCATCCATCGCAGAACCAGATCTCAACATTTGTTTGAATCAGAACAGTCTGTTACCGATTGTTGCATATATGGTTTATCTCCCTTGCGTATGGCTTCAGTTGGGCTGATGCATAATCTCTCTAAGATGATGGTCATTCCATAACTCAGCTGGAGATGCCAGACTCAGCTGGAGATGCCAGCTGAGTGCGCATGCATGCGTACAAGACATACAAGACATACTCCGAATACCGCGTATATAAGTTCATGAATGTACTGTACTTTAGAATATAAGCTTCTAGCAATCAGTATTTCAACACCGATATTCACAGGAATGATGAATGATGGATTGTGATTTGAAATAATTATAACTCACTGTCGCAATTAAAACGGTAAGCAGGCCGAGTGAGCGCTCACGAAACATTCCCACTAACTTGCAATACTTCGTTCCAATGAATGGGGATGACCAATAACGACCCTGGGCTTGAAATTTAGCTCTGAGGTCTTAGGGCACATTAGCGGTGTGAAGACTTAGGCCAAGCTCTAGGGTAGTAATCAGTGAAGCAGATCGTAAGAACAGGCATTCATTCATGGGTCCATCTAGGGTTGATGGTACGGTAGAATCCATTTTCACCCATCCTACCCTCATGAGTCAATCAAGTGCTGCTCGGTGCTTCTTCTACCGTTCCTACTACAGTCGATACTTTCCGGTATACCGGTATTAACCTGACTACCTAATCTCAAAAAGGTAGCGAGCAAACTACGTACCATACCCAACCCAACTATCAGGTGGATACAAAATGTGAGAACTAGTGATGGAGACTATTCCCGCAGGTTCACACCTGATGTACGAGCAGAAGGGGGGGGAAAAGATGATGAGCTCCATAATTCTCCTCGGAGCACCGACCACTAACTGGTCATCTCGGCACATGACGCCCCAAGATCTTCCGCTACTAATCTGGTTCCATCTCGCCTTACCCACCTCGTCATTATCATCATCGATCATCTCAATCCAAGTGATCTCGACTGACGGGACGTCATAAGAAAACACTATATGATATCATTATCTTCTACACGCTCGATTTCCCTTCAGTCTATATTTATTTACCACAACAAAGATCTAACTATCTTAGAGATAGTATAACTGCGAGTGATATTAAAAGCATGAGGTGCTAGCTTCTATCAGCGTCTTTTCTATGTATTTACACAGCGGCCTGCCTCTAAGCATACTTACAAAAGTACAAACCACACAATCTACATGCTTGTCTAGCCAGTGCTACTCTTGTATACTTTCTCCTCTCTTTTCTCAGATTGAAGCGGAATGATACACACTCCTTTCTCTTACCATCAGCTCTTTCTGTCTCATAGCGACAGTCTTGAGGAACTTCAGTAAGGTCATACTTTTTGCGCAGCACAGATAATTAATAAGTACGATATCAGGTAGCTAGTAAAATAAAAGTGGCCATGTTCTGCGAACTGTGAAGTACGGGATGGTAATGCGACGAGTTTCATGATCCATTATCCCATCCATCCTATCCCGCGACGGTATTTGCCAAAATCGTGAATCCCACCCGATATTGGACAGGATTTCGGGTCGTTTCGTGTCAAATCGACAAAAATAGCCGCTGCATAAGAATGGCTGCTCGGATTTAAGATCGGCCATGACGGGCGAATAGAGTTTATTGATTAGATTATTTGACGTTAGCAATTGTCTTTATCGGACAAATATTCGTGGAACTGGCATAGGTGGATGGATGGTAGGGCGATCGGGTTTCCTGTGATATGCCGGAGTAGAGACATTTGAGCGGGAATTTATTGTACTGCCCTCTACAAGGTTCTACACCTACCTATGCAGTTATTACTAGCGACATCAATCTGCATTCCTTAGCCTGTTTGTGACAACCCTGCCATGTCTCTGGTATTCTCTCCATTGTGTGGTTGTTGAGCAATTTGCAATTTTGAAAAAAAATTCCGGCATTTGCAAGGTGCCCCGCTAGCAGCTTGTTAGGCGTGGGCGCTGGACGTGCTCACGCTCCTAATGAGGCGCCTGGGCTGTATGCATGAGGTGGTGTAATTAATTTAGGGACTATTATCCAAATCATTGATAATTTGTAGGATTACCGAGAATTTTCTAGATAACCTTGGGTTTTTGGACTGCCACGGATTATCTCTCGATATGTATAATAATGATGATTGTAAGGTGTTAAGAGTTAGCGTGTTTGAAGATTGCACAGTTAAATATCGTCGGTAAAGAAGGTAAATGCCACACCAGCTTCCAGTGGTACTTCAACGATTCTAAAAACCACCACACCTAATTCCAGTAAGATAATCGTGGCAGGCAACTGGGATCTTCGCTATATCTTTATCGAAGTTGCATCGGACGAATTCCGGGATCAAATACCAAGCAATCTATTATGATGATTCCGCTGAACTGGTTCCGGGAGTTAGTACGTAGGCTCGGAAGTGTTAAGATTCTGTCCGACGGATCCCGCGACGCTCTTTATCATTCAGGTCTATTGTGCAACTTCCATAGCTATCTTATCGTCGTTGTATACTTGAGCATGTAATATATGCATCCAGCACCGAGTCCACCTCTTCGACTCTCGCTTTACATTCATCACCACGGAATGTCACAACAAGTCACTCGGTCACACCCCCCGATGTAGTTGTTGAAATATGGGGAGAACCGTGTGCGTGCATAGACTTAGATACAGAGGGTAGAAAGAAGGAGAAAGATGCGAGTTATATATGAGAGAGGAGTATGACACCAGCCCTGCTGGCGGTCGGCTCGTGTCAGCTCTATATATATATGCAACTGTAGTTGTTACTTTGAAATGATGATTGTATTGAGTAAAGAGCGAGCCTTGGCTCTCGTGTGAAAAGATATGAAGAGCTGGAGAAAGCATGCAACAGTCGATGTTGCATGTGTACTTGGATCGTGGGTCTCAGCATCGTCTGAAGTCTTGTATGAGAATGAAGACTTGTATGGAGATGGTGACTGTAGGAGGATATGCATCAGGACCAGGGTGATGCGTCTCCTGTCAGATAGTGCATACGCGTACGCATATGGTAGATTGTACATAAACGGTCTTTGGCCCTCGAGATAGAGCAATCAGTATATTTTCAACAGGTTATGAGCCTGGCTATCGCTACTATCTAACTTAGCAAAATGTAAAACGGTCCGGAAGCCACATGCAAACCTTCTAGACACTCCGGTAAGCCTCACTGGTGCTCCTAAGTAATTCCACACGCTCCCAGGCCCCCCTGAAGCTAAGTACAGTGCTCTCAGATGCTGCAAGAGCATTCTCAGGTGCGCTTGAAAGCACCTGCAGTTATGGAGGTGCATTCAAGATGCTACGAAATTTGACTTATAGGATAGTCAAATTTTGGAGCAGCTGAGACCTCTGCGCAGGTCTGCGGGAGACCTTAAATTTGGTGCTGTATTCTCACTGCAGCGGTTCTTAGGGTCTCAGGTCCCCATAACCACAAGCCATTTCGTCTATCATATTCGTCTTTGTTAGAGATTTGTGTTTCACAATCACAAGAAAATTCGCTACATCATAATAAGGCATGTATTATCTATCTAAGTCCATCTATATATGTACATACGGTCGATCTGGCTGCAGACGGTACTCGAGCGCAATCGGAGGAGCACCTGATGACGGCGATCCAGTGAACTTAGAGATGCACTTGGAGGCCGTGATCGTGTGAACTTAGAGATTCGAGGCCGTGATCGAGCGAGTTTGGAGATTCACTTTGCAGGTAGTGATCGAGCGAAATTGGAGGTGTAATTGGAGGTGTACTTGGAGGTGGTCGATCTGGAGGCGGTAGATCGGGAGGGAGGCGCGACGGGAGCTGAGACTCTATTCATTGGTTAACTCGTAATCGTGGGAATGTAGAGAGTAGAGAACAACGAGGTGCGCCGAGAGATGAGAGATGAGAGACTGGCTGCGAGCGGGAGACAGTCGATCTTGGGTGGATGCTGTTATTCGGTGTTAACTCATGATCATGGCATGGAGAGGTAGAGATGGATGACTTAACTTCATGTTCTCTTGTGATGGCAGAGTTGTGGACGAGAAAGAGAGAGATGAGGGAAATCATCATGAGAAACTGGGACTTAAGAGAATTTCGTGTGCGAGTCAATTTACCATCCCCGATACGGCAGGTACGACTCCCGATCCGGCGGGTATGAACACCGATACGAGGAATTCTATACCCAATCAGGCAGGTCGTACCCCTGATTTCCCACATCCCTCATATCCACCCATATCGTTCCTGTCTTCATCCCCATCTCTCTCTTTCTCGTCCACAACTCTACCATCACAAGAGAACACGAAGTTAAGTCATCCCTCTCTATCTCTCCATGTCATGATCATGAGTTAACATCGAGTAACAGCATCCACCCAAGATCGACTGTCTCCCGCTCGCAGCCAGTCTCCCTTCCTTCTCACCATGACCGAGTTAACCCTGAGTGTAGCCAAAGTCAACTCTCGTCACATTCCCAAGATTGCGAGTTAACTAATGAATAGAGTCTCAGCTCCCGTCGCGTCTCCCTCCCGATCTCTGCCTCCAGATCGACCACCTCCAAGCACACCTCCAATTTCGCTCGATCTCTGCCTCCAAGTGCATGTCTTAAGTTAACACGATAACGGCCTTCAAGTGCATCTCCGAACTCGCTCGATCACGGCCTCCAAATGCATCTCCAAACTCGCTCGATCACCGCCTCCAAGTGCATGCCTGAGTTCACACGATAACGGCCTCGAAGTGCATCTCCGAACTCGCTCGATCACGGCCTTCAAAGTGCATCTCTAAACTCGCTCGATCACGGCCTCCAAGTGCACCTCAAAGTTCACACGATAACGGCTTCCAAGTGCATCTCCGAACTCGCTCGATCACGGCTCTAAGTTCACACGATAACGGCCTCCAAGTGTATCTCCGAACTCGGTCGATCACGGCCTCCCAGAGCATCTCTAAGTTCACTCTCCAAGTGCATCTCTATGTTCACTCGCTTGCCATCTCCAGGCGCACGTCCGATTGCGCTCAAGCACCGCCTGTAGCCAGTCTAGATATAGACCGTGTGTAGATGAATAGCTATATAGATACATAGATACATAGATACATAGATGAGAATACAAACTGCATACATCAGTTTTAAATCGTTTAACGATGAGTAGTAACTACGATTTCCAGGTGCACCAGTAGCGTTCCTAAAGAATATGTCGTTTCTCCCAGACTGCTCTACAGCGATTCGAGGTGCTCCCAGGGTTGTCGCCTACGTTCCCTGATGCTCCCCTGTTTGTCACTAGACCTCCTATGTCCTCGCAGATTTGTCGCTAGCGCTCCTAGGTGCACCTGAAGGCTACTGCATCGGTCCAGTCAACTCCGAGATTTGACCACCCTGGGATTCTGGTCCGACAACTCTCGCACACTCCCAGTGACAAAAATACATTTTGCTTCTGAGAAGCATGGCCGGAAGGCCTCAACGCACCGAAGATTATGGTTAGACTCAGAAAAGCTCTCTATGGTCTTAAACAACCTCCACGGTTATGGCACGATGATATCAATGCCTTCCTACTCGTTGTTGTTGTTTATTCATACTGTATTCACTCTTGCTAGAGTATGACAGGACCTAATAACCCCTCCGCCTCCGGGCGAGCCGGCTAGATGGCGGAGCTCCCCCCCCGCTACCCTTCGTCCCCGCTTGCCTTCCTACTCTCTCTTGGGTTCACACAGTCCTTAGCCGATCCCAACCTCTATCTCCGCAGCAACGGCATTCTGATACTTCTGTATGTCGACGATATCTCCATGTCATACCCGGAGGCCGCTACCAAAGCCGCAATTGAAGTTAAAGCGAAACTCGGAGAAATATAAAATCACGAACCTCGGTCCGGCACGCCAATTGCTCGGCATCGATATCCACCGCAACGGTCCCGGGGTCAGTCTCAGTCAGAAAGCCTAAATCACCACGATCCTCAGACGATTCGACATGGAGCATATTCACGGTGTATCAATGCCCATGGACCCCAATGTAAAGTTGGACTTGGCCGAGGATTGGGGGGAGAAGGAACTGGAAGATATCAGAGACTATCAAGCAGTCGTGTGATCACTAATGTACGCAGCATTTGCAACTCAGCCAGATATCTTGTATGCAGTCGCTGCTCTTTCCCGTTACAATTCGCGGCCTTCACAAGCCATATGACCACTGCAAAGAGAGTGCATCAGCACCTCAAATCTACAGCCGATTTTCGACTACATTTTAACGGCAACGGCAATGGCAAAGGCATCGGCAATAATCTCGCAGGGTACTCGGATTCCGATTGGGCCAATGACAGTGCGGACCACAAGTCTCAGGGAGGCCATGTATTTCTCGCCAGCAATGGTGGAGCAGTCTCATGGCAGTCTCGGAAGCAAGGCCTCTTCGCCCTGTCAACTCTCGAGGCCGAATTCATCGCCTGTTCGGAGGCCTCCAGAGAAGCGGAATGGTTACTCCGATTACAGAAAGACATTCACGGCAAAGACTTACCACCGCTGCCAATCAACTGCGACATGCAGGGAGATCTCGCTCTCATCACCATGGGAATCATAAAGGCTCCCACTAAGCACATTGAGGTTTGTTATCACATAGTCGATATATGCACAAACGCCGAATAGTCAACTACTTCTAGGTACACACGGACGAAAATGTGGCAGACATATTCACCAAGACACTTACTAAGGATAAGTATATAAAGTTTACGAAAGCAATGGGTTTATGGTAATGGTGGTCAATAGGAGGTCAATTTAAGGTTTGATTTAAGGTTGTTTCACTTTTCTTTCGGGAATATGGATTTCTTTGCTTATATGGATGACCATCCTCAGGCTTCGGTAGTACTCTTTCCCTGCTCACTTCTCAAGCAGGGTTTTAAGGAGGCTACTATGGGAATCACAAGTTGCGCATCATGTTTGTTTGATTGTTTCTTGCTCCACGGAGCGTAGCAAGTGGGGGGAGTGTTGCATGTGTACTTGGAATGTGAGTCTCAGCATCGTCTGAAGTCTTGTATGGAGATGGCGACTGTATGAGGATATGCATCAGGACCAGGGTGATGCGTCTCCTGTCAGATAGTGCATACGCGTACGCATATGGTAGATTGTACATAAACGGTCTTTGGCCCTCGAGATAGAGCAATCAGTATATTTTCAACAGTCGATGTTACAGATGTATATGAGCCGGAGCCCTAGGGTCTGTGACTGCTCTTTTAGACTTCGCACTTTACTCTATTCTTCCCTACTATCTTGGACCATTAGACCTGTACACAGTTATCGCACCATAGAATACACGCACACGGTTCTCCCCAACTTCCATATCGTAACAGTCGAGTAATATCGATAGCCGAGTGATATGATATGATTTTGCCTCAGAAATGACCCAGAGTCGCTGCGACTGCGGCACACGCTCTACTTATAGCGTCTGAAGTAGTACAAAGTCCTGGTTGCGGTATAACTCTACCGCTAACCTCGATGTGACGGCATGCCCCGACAGGACACCTTAGCGGACTGCGGTTGTGAAATCGACATTCCGGGTGCTGCGAATGGTATGGTTTACTGGGCGCTGCAGCGAACTGTAGAAGTTGTCGGTGGCAGACCATTTCCATCACCGTATCCTACATTCATAAACCCTCCTCTCCTGGCTAATCATTCCCAATTTGGCCGTCAACCACCCATCATAATTCCGTAGCAACATGATCTTTCGCTAACCCCTGTCAGAAATCCAATCAACATATAGTAGAACAGGTACCATGCAACATATCTATTCAGATTTCTGAAGTTTTTCGGTAAACCCTAAGATGCCATCGCGACGTAAGGGGTTGTGTCAGTGTGGGGGCTGTTGGCTTCGCCGCGTAGAGTGTTTTGTGAGAGATAGGGTGAACTTAGGCAGGGGAAGCGGGGACGTACGAGTTGTCGACAGTGCGAGGTGTTATAGGCGATGATGAGGTGGAGGATGGCTTGGACTTTTGGAACTCGTGGCGTAGCTTTGGAGAGGAGACTACGGAACAGGCGTGGGAGCATATGATGTGTCAGTAAGAGAGGAGTTGTGGACTAGATCTCCAGTAATATCATTTGTATATAAGGAAGGTGCGATCCCTGCAGTTGTAGGCCGTATTAGTGGAACACTTGATCTAGCTATAGCCATTGTCACCATTTCCAGAAGTCGCGGAGAAAGATGTCAGGTACTTCTCTTAAGGATAGGGATAGGGATCTCACAGGAACAATATCACCCAGAAGGTTCGGGCCCTAAAGGGCTGAATACTGCGGCCAGATATTCCTTTAGTAAGAGTCCGTGCTGCAGAGTCGGCCCACGGTGCGGTGTAGTAACTGTTGTTCCGGATGCCCATCATTCTCCACCCCCTATTGCATATACAGGCCTCAGCCGGAGATGAGCCTTGTATGGCTGGAGATGATCATGTCTTGTATGGCCGGAGACGGTGATGTCTCGTGTAGCTGGAGATGACTGTTGACTCTGATACGGGCTGATGGCATTCAGCCGTACTTGCACTTACATATATATTGGCCTTGTGGCCCTCTTAGATAGGATACAATAAAGCTTCTTGTTGGCATGAGATTTGGCCTGGTGGCTTCGGTGGCGTTCGGGGGCTTACAGCCCCCATCGGCCTAAGGCTGCGGGCATCAGGCCGGTGGCTTGTGGCCCCCATGGGCCTCGCCTGCCCCCACCAGCCTCGCTTGCCCCCACCAGCCTCGCCTGCCCCCATCGGCCTCGCCTGCCCCCATGGCGAAGAGGAGGGCTCGGCAATGGCACTCGGCATTGGGCTTTTCCTTCTCTCTCTTTCGTATATAAGTCTATAGTTTTCCCTCTCTTTGGATCGACAGACAATTGAGCTTCTTCATCCTTTCTCTTTTGCTTTCAACACTTCTCTAGCATCACTATTTCAACACCCCCGATGCTCAGTTCACCAATCTGTCCCTGCAAGCAACCCTCAGCCCACGCACACTATTCACTTACTACATAACGCCCCCAACCCGGCCAACCCTTCCATTTCGCCGCCTTATCCCCTAAACCCCTGTACCATCTCCCATCCATACCTATCACATCTTTAGCTACCGGCGCTCGGCTCACATTGCAGCTAGCTATAGTCAGTGTCCGGCAGTGCTGTCTTGTCTAGAGATTTTCGGAGACAGGGCTTAGTGAAACCGTGACAGTAGTAAGGGATGGTGTATTAGCGGAGGGCGTTCATCGGATCCGAGCGAGACAGTTTCGTGCTCAAGCCAATAGCGAGGCAGTGTCGACGAGGAGTATGTGGTGCAGATGGGGAGGTAATAAGAATACTCCAAAAATGCTAAGATCGAAGTGGGCGGCAGGAGGCGGGGGAGAGAAAGCTCACGAAGAGTGTTGCAGGCATGCGAATCCATAGCTGCTTGCAATAGATCGTGCCACTTGTCAGCCATAAGCTGCCATTCCTGATTTTGCAGATGTAGAGTAGTGACAAGCTAAGAGGCGTGTTTTCCAACTCGGAATCCTCATATAGAACCATAGAAACTCATTTGTACGTTAGTCGATTTAGTTTAACATACTAGCGCTCATACAATGATTAACTGGCATGCGCGGGTTGGTTCTCGGCAACCCACTATTACACACTGCAACAGTATAATAGACAACTCCAAAGCCTACATGTGAATCCAAAAATCAAGTCAAGCAGTCCAATTTTGAGTAAGATGAAACTGTGAATGAGAGTCCATGAAACCGGTGGATTTTTGCCCACCTTCTAACTCCCCTATTTCATCACTAATTGTATATTTCATCACTGGTAATACTATCAAAGCATATGCTGTCAATTGATATCATTCTTAGCAGATTTGGGGTGATAGTTGTTGAGATAGGTACTATTTCTTAGTTGCTGAAGTGGGAAATCTTTTATCCCTTTGCCGGTAGCGGGCCAACGAAAGGGCCCACTTTCGCGTGCACTGTGCCTTGTCACTTATAACAACACAGCCACCCACTTAACCCCCCCCTAGAATTTTATGAATTGAAAGACAACTAGTAGAAGCTTTTATTTATGAATTCTTGTGGCAGTGTGAAAAGTTCTGTGGTGCTGAGTTGCATATAAATAGCAGTACTTTGGAGATTGTGAGAGTACCATCCTCCAGCCTAGTGGCAACCACCTTCCCACTTCCCATCTACCACACCACAACAACCATGAGCAGAGAAGCCCTCAGACCTCAGAATTTTAATCTCAACTACCTACCCCCACCACTTGTACTCTTATATCCACCTTCCTCACCAAAAGATGTTAAAAAACAACGGGCCAAATATTGCATCATGGTCGATCACTCTGGTCCAATCGCACCTACTACCACACTAGGACAAATGACCTTACACGACGTGTAACTGATAGGGAAGCTGTTTGTGGGACGGTAATTTATAGCATATTTGATGTGTGGCACTATGAGGTCCTATGAACCTACATGATAACTACATTACTATGATAGTTATGTCAAATGTTGTGCTTGATACAGTACATCACACTGCATACTATACATCATGCTGTATAAAGCCAACTTGAAAGCAAGCTGCTAGATGCACTTCATTGCATGGTTCCAAGTGTTGACATGAGAAGATGACGGAGAAGAAGAGAAGATGATGAATTGCTTGTCTATCCAAAGAGAAGGAAAAACTATGGACCTATTTGTGAAAACGAGAGAAGGAAAACGCAATGCTCAAAGCCAAATCTGGAGCCCAATGCCGAGTACCAGTGCCGAGCCCTACTCCTCACCATGGGGGCAGGTGAGGTCGATCGGAGCAGGCGAGACTGGTGGGGGCAAGTGAGACTGGTGGGAGATGGTGAGGCCAATGGGAGCTGTAAGCCACCAGCCTTATAGCCAAGCTTGCCAGGACCAAATACTAGGGAAGCCACCAGGCCAAATATCTAGTCAACACTCATCGTTAGGCCCAAGGCTTTCCAGATGAAATCAAACAAAATGAAAGAAACAAACGAAAGTCTGAGATTCTCCTGCAAGTTCCCAATCTCATTAAATTCAAATCCAAAGAAAATCCAAGCATACAGTGTAGATCCAACTGGAATCCAAATAAACAATGCAAATCCAAATACACAATCTAAAACAAAGGAAATCCAAATGATTCAAATCCTTCCTGTGATCCTATCTGAGTTGAATGTCCTCCTCAAATTTGCCGAGTTTAACTCACCCAAAGGCTTTAGTGAGAGCATCTGCCAGCAGCTCCATGCCTGCCACATGCTTGATCTCAATCTCGCCTGTGGCAATAGCTTCATGAATTGAGTGGTACTGGAGTCATAAGTGCCGGCTATCAGATTGGAAGCTGCCCAAGTAGAGAGTTGTAATGCAGCTCGGCCGTCCTTGAGCATATGCCTGGTAATGCTACTGCCAATTCTAATCTCTGAGATGAGACCTCGCAGCCAGTCACTCTCCACTTTGGTGTACGCTGGGGCAATCATCTCTACTAGCATCATTGATCGGGCTACTAAACACTGCTTCTTCAACGTCCAAAAGACATGGGCTCTGAGGGCGTAGATGACGATTCCTGAGGTAGACTTGCTTGTGGCTGCTTCTCCCCCCAAGTCTGAATCGGTGTAGTACCAGAGTAGTGTTAGCAACGGGTCCGGGTAACCTGCCAGCGGTCCGGGTTTGGACCGCAAAAACGGGTCAGTTCGGTTCCAGACCGATCCAAAAACCCGACCCGGTGACTCTTGGCGGGCCAAACCCGGACCCGTACCCGTCAACCCGCGGGTTTCGACGGGTTTGGCTAGACCCGTCGGTTCCAATCTCCGGTTCCGCGTTTCGGGTTTCACATTTATGGTTGCATTCAGATATGCTACTGTTGATTGTAAAATAGCGCCACTGGTACGTCACAGTCCATTTAGAATGTATTGGCCGCTTTAATAACCAAAACGTGTAGACATACGCGCCCTACCACATCCTGAAAATGAGCGTCAACGGAGCGTCAACGATTGTTGGTTGTGTATCTTGGGTAATCTGGGGGTCCGATGGGTCAAATATAGTCATAAACAAAGTATTGGCCGCCTTTATAGGCAAAAGAGACAGTGAAACGCTCCCTGCCCCATCATGAAAATGAGCGTCAACAGAGCATCAACGATTTTGGGTCTTGCATCATCGGTAATATGAGTGGCGCTTGATCAAAAGTATCCATAAACAAGGACATGGCAGCCTTTATGGGCAGATCTATGCGGAATATTCCTGCCACATCTTCCGGGACAGTAACAACCCATATTATTTACACCGCTACTACTAAGTATTTGTGAGCCTTTTAGCGTCTGAAAACAGTCAATACCTCGTATATAGACAATAATCGCCACAGCCTGTGGT
>Ga0307514_10000772_pt1 | contig 53243 bp, 43 predicted proteins | sample 16_EM_MG_FD_203088 | JGI IMG/M metagenome (GOLD analysis project Ga0307514, IMG submission 203088) | Populus trichocarpa ectomycorrhiza microbial communities from riparian zone in the Pacific Northwest, United States - 16_EM | ecosystem: Host-associated > Plants > Roots > Unclassified | place... | reverse complement strand
GAAATCAGGGTATATATACAGTGGAGATGCCTTCTGGTGGCCGCCCTTTTGCAAATTTAGCCCAACCAAACCAGCTTGCAACGTTATTGTTATTGGGTTTGGTAGGCGTTATGTTTTTGTGGGAGGCTGGTAAGCTCCATGTTTCTGTCGCAATGGCTACAGCGCTAATGCTTGCTTTTGGGCTGGTAATGACGGGTTCGCGGTCAGTTCTGCTAGCGCTGGCATGGCTGTTACCCACTTATTTTTTCATGCGAAAGCGCTGTAATTTACGCACTTCTCCAGCAGCCTTGATGGTCGTGGTAGTTTTTTATTTCATCGGTTCTATGGGTTGGCCATCTGTTAATGATTGGCTATTGCTTACTTCGAATAATGCCAGTGTGATAGATCGAATGGCAGTGCCTGGCATCCGCAGCATTTACTGGTTGTCGATGTTGGACGCGATTGGTCGAGAGCCATGGGTAGGTTACGGGTGGGGGCAGATTGGTGTGGCGCAGACAGTAACCGCCTTGGACTATCCTGCTACAAAATCATTTTTTGATAGCGCGCATAACCTGTTTTTAGACCTTGCTCTGTGGAATGGTGTACCGATCGCGATGTCGGTGGGGGCGGCTTTGATTTTTTGGTTGTTTTGGCAAATACGGCAATGCCAAAATTCCTTAGCCTGGGTTCTACTAGTTGCCGTGAGTATTGTGCTTAGCCACGCGATGGTGGAATACCCTCTCTACTATGCATATTTTTTGTTGCCTGTGGGGCTGTGGATGGGGGCATTGTCAGCATGCCACCCTATGGCAATAGATCGGTTTAGATGGGCTTCCTCGTTGCGGGTTGTACGAGGCTGCATCATTGCGGCGACAGTGGCGACTCTTGGCTTGGGTATGGCCGTGGTGGTCGAGTACTTTCCGTTCGAGGCGGACTGGAGTCTGATGCGTTTTCAAGAGCAGCGCATCGGAAACTTGGCGCGAACGGAACCCCCGCCTGCGCACATCCTGACGCATCTTCATGAATTTATGGTGTTCTCTCGAACAGAAATAAGGCCAGGGATGTCCGTCCAAGAGCTTGAACGGATGCGCCGTGTTTCCGAACGCTACGCCTACGCTTCGTCGATGTACCGCTACGCCTTGGCACAGGCGCTTAACAGCCAACCAGACGGGGCCCAGCTCACCCTGCGAAGACTTTGCCAAATGCAATCGGACAAGGCGTGCGTTGCCGCGAAGCAGGATTGGGAGGGCTTGTCGCGTGCCCGTTTCCCACAACTGGAGAGTGTTCCCTTTCCGCCTAGCGCTGCAGAGATTGGCTGAGGTGGTCATTGGCGATTTTTGACTCGCGAAATCGGCGCAGACTCTTCTGCTTGTCGCGCCTCGGCGTAGATGTTCTTGCTGGCTGCGCGATGCTGATCGTGCCTTGGCTAAATCCGTTCACCATTGGTCCGTCTTCCGCATTGCTACCCTGGTTGGTGGCATTAGGGGGGCTGGCTGGGTTGTTTGCTTTGCAGGTGATGCGGATGCCATCTCTTGATGGAGACCAAGCGGTAAACTTTTGGAGTCTGTGTTCTTCCCAAGCCTGGCTCCTCGCCGGCCTCCTCAGCAGCCTCATCGCCCTCATCCAATACGCCGGTGCCTCCGCTGCCTTCTCCCCCTGGATCAACTACACCGAAGCCGGTGAAGCCTTCGCCAACCTGCGCCAACGCAATCAGTTCGCCACGTTGACCAACATCGCCCTGGCGGCGTTGCTGTGGTGGGCGGTGCAAAAGCGTGCGCTCGCGCAGCAAGCCAATGCGCATGGTGCTGCGTTGTTGATGGCGGTCGTGCTGGCCCTAGGTAATGCCGCGTCATCTTCCCGCACCGGGCTGCTGCAGTTGGTGATGCTGATCGCGCTGGTCGTGTTGTGGGGGGGCTGGCGCCAACCCGTATTGCGTCGGTTGTTGCTGGTGTTCTGCGTAACTTACGCCGCAGCACTGTGGGTGTTGCCCTGGGCGATCGGGCTGGACCCGTGGTCGCATGGCGCCTGGGCGCGCCTGCAGGCGGGAGACGCCGTTTGCTCCAGCCGCATCACCTTGTGGCGCAATGTGCTGCATCTCATCAGCCTGCGGCCCTGGTTCGGCTGGGGCTGGGGCGAACTGGACTACGCACATTTCGTGACGCCTTACGACGGCCCCCGTTTTTGCGACATCCTCGACAACGCGCACAACCTGCCGTTGCATCTGGCCGTGGAACTGGGCATTCCAGTGGCGGTGGCCGTGTGCGGCGTGTTGACGTGGCTGGTGCTGCGCGCGCGGCCGTGGCGGGAGGGCAACCCTACGCGCCAGCTGGCCTGGACGGTGCTGGCCTTGATCGGGCTGCACAGCCTGCTCGAATATCCGCTTTGGTATGGGCCGTTCCAGATGGCGGTCGGTCTGTGCGTGGTGTTGCTGTGGCGGCGTGGCGATGGCGCTGTTTCTGTGGTGAGCCGGCGTATCCTGCGCACCACGGGCATCCTGCAATGGGGATGTGCGGTGCTTGCCGTGGCGTTGATGGCGGCCTGCGCTTATGCCGCCTGGGACTACCGTCGTATCAGCCAGATCTACCTGCCTCCGGAGTCGCGCGCTGAAGCCTACCGTGGCGACACGCTGGCGAAGATCCGCGGCTCATGGCTGTTCAGTGACCAGGTCAAATTTGCGGAGCTCACCATCACACCGCTCACGCCGCAGAATGCCGAACACATGCATGCGCTGGCCGAGGAAATGCTGCATTTCTCACCCGAACCGCGTGTGGTCGAAAAGCTGATCGAAAGCGCCGTGCTGCTGCACCATGATGACGAGGTCAAGATCAATCTGGCGCGTTTCCGCGCGGCGTTTCCCGAGGCCCATGACCGTTGGGCCGAGACGCAGCGGCTGCCGCTTTAGACGTCAAACACCGGCCACAAAACTCCCCGACTTCCCCCCGTGCTTTTCCGTCACCCGCACGCCGGTGATGGTCATCCCCCTGTCCACCGCCTTGCACATGTCGTAGATGGTCAGCAGCGCCACCTGCACCGCGGTCAGGGCTTCCATCTCGACACCCGTCGGGCCGACGGTTTCCACCGTGGCGGTGCATGTTACGCATGGGATGGTGGCCGTGTTTTCTGTCGAAAAGGCCAGCGCCACCCGCGTCAGGGCCAGGGGGTGGCATAGCGGGATCAGGTCGCTGGTCTTCTTGGCGGCCTGGATGCCGGCGATGCGCGCAATGCCGAGCACGTCGCCCTTTTTGGCGGTGCCGCTTTCGATCAGCACCAGGGTTTCGGCGCGCATTTCGATGCGGCCGCTGGCCGTGGCCACGCGGTGGGTGTGGGCCTTGGCGGCCACGTCGACCATGTGGGCCTGGCCTTGGGCGTCAAAATGCGTCAGGGATGTCATTGGAATCAGAATCGGGTTTACAGAACGTTCACGGATACGAAGGATCATACGGCGATGGTCAATTTGAAAGATCGCCTGCGCGCGGCAGGCATACACCTCGGGATCAGCGTGGCGATTGCCGGGCTGGCGGGTTTGCTGGTGTTCGGTATCTGGTACCCCTACCCGTACCGCGAGATTTCCGGCGGGCGCGAATTATTCATGCTGGTCGTCTCGGTCGATGTGGTGCTCGGCCCGCTGCTGACGCTGGCCATCTTCAACCGCGCCAAGCCCTGGCCCACCTTGCGCCGGGATCTGGCGGTCATCGGCCTGCTGCAACTGACGGGGCTGGCCTACGGGCTGTGGACGGTGTTCGTGGCCCGGCCGGTGCACCTGGTGTTCGAGATCGACAGGTTTCGCGCGGTGCATGCGATCGAGGTGCCGGCCGAGATGCTGGTGCGCGCCCCGGCCGATCTGCGGCAGTTGCCGCTCTGGGGGCCGACCACGCTCGGCATGCGGCCTTTTGTTGACAGCAACGAAAGCATGGAGGCAACCTTGGCCGCGCTGGCAGGCGCAGAATTGGGCGCGCGCCCCGATTTTTGGCAACATTACAGCCAGTCCGCCCCCGATGTGGTGAAGGCGGCCAAGCCGGTGGTGCAATTGAAGAGCCGGTTTCCGGAGCAGGCCGCGGACATCGACAGGATCGTTTTGTCCACTGGACGCCCCGCCGACACCCTGGCCACCTTGCCGCTCGTGGGCCGAAAATCCTTCTGGACGGTTTTTGTCGACGCCCGCACGGCCGAAGTGCTGGCCTTCATGCCACTGGATTCATTTTGAAGAAACGCAAACACCAAACGCCTTGGGGCCGACGCCTTCAGTCATGGGGCGTGCTGCTGCTCGCGGCGGGCACCGCGTTGCCGGCGGCGCCTGTCAGCGCCCAGACATCAGCGCCGGCACCGGCGTCCGTCTCGCAATTGCCCACGCTCGGTGACGGCAGCGACATGACCAGCGCAGCCGAGCGCCGGCTTGGCGAACGCATCGCGCGCGAAATCTACCGCGACCCCGACTACATCGACGATCCGGTGCTGGCCGAATACGTGCTGCGCGTCTGGCAGCCGCTGCTCGATGCCGCGCGGGTGCGTGGCGAGCTGTCGGCCGAGCTCGACCAGCGTTTTGCCTGGGAGATCATGATGGGGCGCGACCGCACCATCAACGCCTTTGCGCTGCCGGGTGGTTATCTGGGTTTGAACCTCGGCTTGATCGGCGTGGTGGCCAGCCCGGACGAACTGGCCTCGGTGCTGGCCCACGAGCTCAGCCACGTGACGCAACGGCACATCTCGCGGCTGATGTCGCAGCAGGGCAAACTGATGCCCTGGCTGATCGGCGCGATGATCCTGGGTGTGCTGGCCGGGAGTAAGAACCCGGATGCGGGTAACGCCATGATCGTCGGCGGCCAGGCCGCGGCGGTGCAGAGCGGGCTCAATTTCTCGCGCGACATGGAGCGCGAGGCCGACCGTATCGGCTTCGGGGTGATGACCCAGGCCGGCTTCGCGCCGCAGGGTTTCGTGAGCATGTTCGAGAAGCTGCAGCAGGCCTCGCGGCTCAATGACAACGGCGCCTTTCCCTACCTGCGCAGCCACCCGCTGACCACTGAGCGCATCGCCGACATGCAGTCGCGCCAGGTGCTCGATACCAAGCCGGCGGCGACACCGTCCTCCATTCCCGATGGGTTGGTGCACGCGATGATGTCTGCGCGTGCCCGGGTGCTGACCCGGCCTGGCATCGACGTGCTGCGCTCCTGGCTTGCCGACGGGCAAACCATGGCCCGCAGTACTGCGCCGATCGATGCGCACATGGCTGGCGTGCTATATGCCGGTGCCACTGCTGGTTTGCAGCAGCGCGATTTCGTGGCGGCGCGGGCGCTGGCTGCGCGGCTGATGGTGTTCACTGCTGGCGACGCGTCCGCGCTGCGGCTGGCCAGGATGCTGGCCGCCGAAGTGGAATGGAACGCTGGCGACCTGGCCGCCACGGCGGCGCTGATCGATGTCAACGCGCCGGGCCGGCCCGAGTTGGTGCTGGGCTCGCAGTTGCGCATCCGCACCGGCCAGGCCCGGCAGGCCGCAACCCGGCTGCAGACCTGGGTGTCGCTGAACCCGCGTGACGCGACCGCCTGGCAGTTGCTGGCCAGCGCCTATGCGTCGGAAGGTTTGATGCTGCGCTCGATCCGTGCCGAGGCAGAGATGCAAGTGGCGCGGCTCGACTACCAGGCCGCGCTCGACCGCTTCAGGGCCGCACAGGACATGGTGCGCAAGCCGCCGCCTGGCAGCGGGCCGATCGACCATGTCGAGGCTTCGATCATCGACGCCCGCGCCCGCGAGGTCGAGGCCATCGTGAAAGAATACGCGAAGGAAAAGCCGCTTTAGAGCCCCGGGCGCCGCGTCTTCGGCTTACCTGCGCCCGAGTGCCGACTCGATCACCAGGCCCAGCCCCGAATACATCAGCGAGCCCAGCAGCGCCGCGCCGAAGCCGCGCACATGAAAACCGCCGAGCAGGCCCGAGGCGGACCAGAACATCAGTGCGTTGATCACGAACAGGAACAGGCCCAGCGTGATGATGGTGGCCGGCAGGGTCAGCACCACCAGCACCGGCCGCACGATGGCGTTGAGCAGGCCGATCACCAGCGACGCGACCAGTGCCGCCTTGAAGCTGCTGACCACCACGCCACTGTAGAGATGCGCCACCAGCAGCAAGGCCACGGCGCTCAGGAGCCATTTGAGGATGAGTTTCATGCGGCCAGCATAGCACCGGAGAGGGTGCTAACAGGCCCTCATAAAACAGGCCCAGCAGGCCCTAATCCAGGCCGAGGCTCAGCACCAGGCCGAGCCCGGCCAGCACGCCGGCAAATGACCAGTGTTGCCGGCCCAGCATCAAGGGCGGCGCGGACTGTCCGGGGCTCAGCTTGGGCCGCCGCACGTCCAGCAGATGGTTGGTGCCGTGTTCGGCCATCAGCCCTTCGGTGAGCTCGGGCAGCGGGCCGGTGGCCACCACCGGGGTCCACGCGTCACCATGCTTTTGCAGCCAGGGCGCGAGTTCGGCGAAGAGCTTGTCGGACCATTTCGTGCGCCAGTGTTCCCGCGCACGGTGGCTGACCCATTTGCTCACACGCTGCGTGATGCGCGGCGCGCAGGCCACCACGACCCAATGCGTACGCTGCGTCGACAGCATGGCCGCCGACAGGCCGCAGGCCCGGCCCAGCATCGGGCGCAGATGGTCCTGCGCGTAGGCTGCGTCGTCGATCAACACAATCACTTTGTCCATGCGGGCTCCTGCTGGCGTTGAGCCGAGCGGCAAGGCCGCCCGGCTCTGGGGTTTAAGAATTGGCGGTGGACGCTGCGTCAGCACCTTGCTGCTGACGGCGCGCAGCCCAGCGGCCGGCCAGCAGCACCCCCAGTACGGCGACGACATACACGGCCCAGCGCGCGGCGGTGTGGATCATCTCCGGCGGATCGAACACGGCGTCCAGCATGGGTTCGCTGACGATCATCTTGGCGGCGGTGAAGGCCAGCACGGCGGCCCCGGCCTGGATGATGACCGGGAAACGCTCCACCAGCTTCAGCACCATGGTGCTGCCGAAGACCACGATCGGCACGCTGATCAGCAGGCCCAGGATCACCAGGTCGAACGAGCCGTGCGCTGCACCGGCCACGCCGAGCACGTTGTCGATGCCCATCAGCGCATCGGCGATCACGATGGTCTTCATCGCACCCCAGAAGGTATTGACCACCGGGCCGTCATGCTCGCCGTCCGACTGGTCGGCCAGCAGCTTGTAGGCGATCCACACCAGGCCCAGGCCACCGACCAGCATCAGGCCCGGCACCTTCAGCAGCCAGACCACGCCGACCGTCATGGCCGAGCGCACGACGATGGCGCCGACGGTACCCCAGAGGATGGCTTTGCGTTGCAGGTGAGCGGGCAGGCTGCGTGCCGCAAGAGCGATGACGATGGCATTGTCGCCAGCGAGCACCAGGTCGATCAGGATGATGGCCAGCAGGGCCGACCACCAGGGCGCCGATAGAAATTCCATGAAGAAAACTCCGTGTGTTGTGGGTTAGTTTGTCGAAAACCACCTGAAACCGGAGCCGAGGAACACCTGCGCCATCTGCGCCGGCAAACTTCGACCCACCTGTGACAAGTGTGGATCGAAGGTCTTGCCCGACACGGTGCGATGCACACATGCCCGGTCAGCCGGAAGCCGCACCCCGTGCGTTCAAAAACTTCGTATTGACGGCAGACCGATGCTTGCTGCTGCAATGAACCGCAGCAAGCGGGGAGCTACTCCCCCTCGAAGCCGCGATTAAAACATTGCGCGGGCCGGTTGTGCAATGCCCATTTCGCGCCCATGTCTGGCGGGCCGGCGCAGACCGCGTCCGGCGCCGGATTTGGGCTTCAAGCATTTCATTGCCACCGCGCAGAATGCTCCTGCGGCAATCACTCACTTTTTCATAGCTAAATTCGGGGCGAGAAAATTTTCTCTAATCCCCCGCAATGCCTGGGGTTTAAGCAGGCCCGGCAACCCGTACGATGGGGCGCTATCATCGCCCTCCCTTCGTTACAGCAACGTTTGCACGTTTCCCGCATGGCCGGCATCCACATCACCGATATCGAGGCGGCCATCAACCATTGGCGCGAAAAGAAGCCCTCGCCGGACGGCGTGACGCTGTGCGCCGAATTGCGTGCGCTGGCCGAGGTGTATGCGCTGATGGTCTATTACCACCAGGACGAGGCCGACGAGGCCACCATGCCCGCGAAGGCGCACGCCGCCTGGCTCGCCTGGTACGAGAGCACCCCCGACACGCCGTGCATCGCCATCTGCTCCACCAGCCAGGGCGACGACATGTGCAAGGGTTGCGGCCGTACCTTCGACGAAGTGCAGCATTGGCCGGCCATGACACCCGGCGAGAAACGTGTGACCTGGCGGCGCATCACGCTCGAAGGTGACTCCTGGCGCTTCAACCGTTATGCCGAACGCGCCGCCGAAGGACCGCAGCCGACCAGCGCTGCGGCGGACGGCCCACCCGAAAGCCCCGCAGATCCTGCGAGGCCGCCGGTATCGCCCCCCGCAAGGGGGTGAGCCAAGTCACTTCCAGCGCACGCACTCGATGTCGACGTTGCGTGTGCCGTCGCCGAGCATCAGCACACCTTCCTGCACCGTCGCCTGCAGCTGCATGCTGCGCTGCGCCAGCGCGGCCAGCGCTTGTGCGGCTTCGGTCGGCACGCGCCAGACCTGCAGCTTGTCGAGCCGGGTGAGCTTGGTCTCGATGCCGCGCCACCAGACTTCGGCGGCGTGGTTGAAGGCGTAGAGCAGCACCTGGTCGGCCTTGTTGCAGGCCTTGGCGATGGGCTTGTCTTCGGGCTGGCCAACCTCGATCCACAGCCGCGTCTGGCCGGTGAAGTCGCGCAGGCTCACATCCGGGTCGTCCGGATTGGACAGGCCCGCGCCGAAGGCCAGCACGCCATCACCACCCAGCACGGTCTGCAGCTGGTGCGCGTTCAGCGCCAGCGCCACCAGCCGCACCATCATGCGTTCGTCGGTCTCGCTCGGGTGGCGGGCCAGCGTGAGCGCGTGGTCGGCGTAGTAGTTGTGGTCGATGTCGGCGATTTGCAGGTTCGCCTTGAAGATTGTCGATTTGATGGCCATGCCGGGCGTTCAGGCCCGGCGGGCGAGTTCGGCGGCCTTGCCGACATAACTCGCCGGCGTCATTGCCAGCAGGCGCTGCTTCTCGGCATCGGGAATCTCCAGCGAACGGATCAGGCCGTGCAGGTCTTCGGCCTTGACCGTCTTGCCGCGGGTCACTTCCTTCAGCTTTTCGTAGGCGCCTTGCACACCGAAGCGGCGCATCACCGTCTGGATCGGTTCGGCCAGTACTTCCCACGACGTGTCGAGGTCGGCGGCAATGGCTTCTTCGTTGATCTCCAGCTTGTTCAGGCCGGTCAGCAGCGACTGGTAGGCCAGCGTGGCGTAGCCCACGGCCACGCCCATGTTGCGCAGCACGGTGGAATCGGTCAGGTCGCGCTGCCAGCGGCTGATCGGCAGCTTCTCGCTCAGGTGGCGCAGCAGGGCGTTGGCCAGGCCGAGGTTGCCTTCGGCGTTCTCGAAGTCGATCGGGTTGACCTTGTGCGGCATGGTGCTGGAGCCAATCTCGCCGGCTTTCAGCCGCTGCTTGAAATAGCCCAGGCTCACATAACCCCAGACGTCGCGCGACCAGTCGATGAGGATGGTGTTGGTGCGCGCCAGCGCGTCGAACAGCTCGGCCATGTAGTCGTGCGGCTCGATCTGGATGCTGTAGGGCTGGAAAGTCAGGCCCAGGCCCAGCGGCTCGGGGGTTTCGATGACCTTCTTGCTGAAGGCTTCCCAATCGAAGTCGGGCCAGGCCGACAGGTGGGCGTTGAAGTTGCCCACGGCGCCGTTCATCTTGGCCATCAGCGGCACGGCCGCGATCTTTTCACGCGCGGCCACCAGGCGTACCAGCACGTTGGCCACTTCCTTGCCCACCGTGGTGGGGCTGGCCGTCTGGCCGTGGGTGCGGCTGAGCATGGACACTTCGGCATAGGCCTGCGCCATCTCGCGCAGCTTGGTGATCAGTGCGTCCAGCCCTGGCAGCACCACCTGCGTGCGCGCGCCCTTGAGCTGCAGCGCGTGGCTGGTGTTGTTGATGTCTTCGCTGGTGCAGGCGAAGTGCACGAACTCGGCCGCGGCCAGCAATTCGGGACGGGCTTCGAACTTGGACTTGATCCAGTATTCGACGGCCTTCACGTCGTGGTTGGTGGTTTTCTCGATGTCCTTGATGGCCAGGCCGTCGGCTTCGCTGAAATTCTTCACCAGGCCGAGCAGGTAGGTGCGGGCGCCGGGGCTCAGGGGCTTGAATTCCGCGAATCCGGCGTCGCTCAGGGCGATGAACCAGGCCACTTCGACCTGCACGCGGCGTTGCATATAGCCCTGCTCGCTCATCAGCGGACGCAGGGGGGCGAGTTTGGCGGCGTAGCGGCCGTCCAGCGGCGACAGGGCCGAAATCGGTGAGAAAGTCATGCCCGGGATTGTAGGATGCGCGCCACGCTTGCGGCGCGCCCGCCGATCGCGTCGGCCGATGGCCAGGGCCGAGTCGATAGAATGGCTCGACCTCAGGGGCTTTCCCGAAGGCAGCCCGTCTCCCGCTCACCCATGAAACTCATCGGATCTCTTACCAGTCCTTACGTGCGCAAAGTGCGCGTGGTCATGGCCGAAAAAAAGCTTGATTACCAGTTCGTCCTCGAAGATCCCTGGTCGGCTGGCACCGCCATCGGCGAATCGAATCCGCTGGGCAAGGTGCCTTGCCTGGTCATGGAGGGCGGCGAAGCGGTTTTCGATTCGCGGGTGATCGTGGAATACCTCGACACCTTGTCCCCGGTCGGCAAGCTGATCCCCGCGCTGAGCCGCGAACGCGTTGAAGTCAAGACCTGGGAGGCCCTGGCCGACGGCCTGACCGACGCCGGTGTGCTGGCCCGCATGGAAAAGAACTGGAGCGGCCGCACCGACGCCGAGCGCAGCCAGAACTGGATCGACCGGCACATGGCCAAGATGGACGCCAGCCTCAAGGCCATGAGCCGCGGCCTGGCCGACAAGCCCTATTGCAGCGGCATCCACCTGAGCCTGTCCGACATCGCCGTGGGTTGTGCGCTGGGCTGGCTGGAGTTCCGGTTTCCGGAGATCGACTGGCGGGCGTCGCATCCGAACCTGGCGAAGTTGCAGGACAAGCTCATGCACCGCCAAAGCTTCATCGATACACGGCCTGCATAAAGTCGCCGCTGCGCCGACTTGAACCAAGCCCTTCGACAAGCCTGTCCTGAGTTCGCCGAAGGGCTCAGGGCGAACGGGAAAAATAGTCCGTTCGTGCTGAGCCTGTCGAAGCACTGTCAACCGCTCCAACTCCTTCAGTCCGGCGCAGCCGCCACAAGATCGCGCAACCGCCGCAGCGCATGCTGCACGGTCGCCTGGCGGATCGCGGCGCGGTCGCCGTCGAACAGTTTCTTCTCGCTGGTGAGGATGCCGCGGATCGACCAGCCGAACCACACCGTGCCAACCGGCTTTTCGACGCTGCCACCAGTGGGGCCGGCGACGCCCGTGACCGCCACCGCAGCCTGGGTGTGCGAGTGTCGCAGCGCACCGGCGGCCATGGCGCGGGCCACGGGTTCGCTCACGGCGCCATGGGTGGCGATCAGCACGGGGTCGACACCCAGCATTTCGGTCTTGGCTTCGTTCGAGTAGGTGACGAAGCCGCGTTCAAACCAATTGCTCGAGCCGGCCAGGTCGGTGCAGGCGCCAGCGATCAGGCCGCCGGTGCAGCTCTCGGCGGTGGCCATGAACCAGCCTTTTTGCAGCATCAGATCGGCCAGCAGGGCCACTTCATCGGAACTCAATAGAACCTCCAGATGGCAATGACCAGCAGCGTGCAGAACGCCGCCACCAGGTCGTCGAACATGATGCCGAAACCACCGCGTGTATTGAAGCCCTTGAAGGCCTGGTCGGCCCAGGCCACCGGGCCGGGCTTCACCGCGTCGAAGAACCGAAACAGCGCGAAGGCCAGGGCCTGGCCAAGCAGGCCGGCGGGCATCACCAGCCAGAGGATGATCCAGAAGGCCACCACCTCGTCCCACACGATGGCGCCAGGGTCGGCCACCCGCATGTGGTTCGCGCACACGGTGCAGGCCCACCAGCCGACCACCAGCGAGGCGGCGATGAGCCAGCCCATCTGCGCGGTGTCGAGGTAGGACGTCAGCACCAGGTAGGCGAGCCAGGCCCATAGCGTGCCGGCTGTGCCGGGCGCCACCGGGCTCAGGCCCGAGCCGAAGCCGAGCGCGATGAAATGTGCCGGGTGCGACAGCATGAAGCGGGCCGTGGGCCGGCGCGAGGGCGCCAAGGTCTCGGTCCCGGGGGGAGTTTCGGCGGAAGGCAGCATGCGCGAATTATGGCGGCGCGAGGCCTTGCCCCAAGCCGGTCAGCCGAACACGGCCTTCCACAAGGCCAGCACGGCATCTCGTTCGGCCTGCAGGGCTGGCAGCACGACCTGCGTCGGGGCCTCGTTCAGCCGCGCCTTGTGCTGCACGCGGCGCAGTTCGCGGTAGGCACTGGCCGCGGCGTTGCCCACGCCGCGCGGCAGCAGGCCATCGGCCTCGGCGCGCTGCAGCAGCGCGATGTTGCCCACGTTGTCCTGCAGTTCCGGGTAGCGGTGTGAATGCGCGAGCACCAGGTACTGCACGGCGAACTCGGCGTCCACCATGCCGCCGGGGCTGTGCTTCACGTCGAAGACATCGGCCTTGACCGGCCGTGCCTCACGCACCTTGTTGCGCATGGCGACGATCTCGCCGCGCAGGGCCGCCTCGTCGCGTGGCGCGGTGATGACGGCCTGGCGCACGGTGTCGAAGCGGGGGCGCAAGGCATCCAGTCCGAGAACGAAACGCGCCCGTGTCATGGCCTGGTGCTCCCAGGTCCAGGCGGTGTTGCTGCCGCGCTGCTGCTGGTAGTTGGCATAGGCCTCGAAGGTGGTCACCAGCAGGCCGGAATTGCCGTTCGGCCGCAGCGCCGTGTCGATCTCGAACAGGTCGCCTTCGCCGGTCTTGACGGTGAGCCAGTTGATCATGCGGCGCACGAAGGCGGCGTAGACCTCGGGTGCGCGTTCGTCGGCGTCCTCGTAGACGAAGACGATGTCGAGATCGCTGCCGTAGCCCAGCTCCTTGCCGCCGAGTTTGCCGTAGCCGATGATGGCGAACTGCGGCGTCTCCAGGTGGCGGTTACGCACGCGTTCCCAGCTCCAGCGGGCGGTGACGCGCAACACCACTTCGGCCAGCGCGCTCAGGTCGTCGGCCACCTGCTCCACGGTGATGCGGCCTTCCACGTCGCGTGCCAGTGTGCGAAACAGTTCGGCATGGTGGGCGCGGCGCAGCAGGTTCAGCAGGGCCTCTTCATCGTCTTCGCCGGTGGTCTTCAGCGAGGCGCGGCGCTGCACCAGTTCCTCTTCGAACTCGCCGGGCACGAAGCGTTCGCTCAGCATGGCGTCGCTGGCCAGCTCGTCGATCACGCCGGGGTGCTGCAGCAGGTAACGCGCCGGCCATTTGGCGGCGCCGAGCAGGCGCAGCAGGCGTTCGTGCACCGTGGGGCGTTCGAGCAGCAGCGCCAGGTAACTTTCGCGGCGCAGCAGCGGCTCGATCCAGTCGGCCAGGCGGATGGCCGCTTCTTCGCTGACCTTGCCGTCCCTGAGCCAGGCGGCCGTGCGCTGCACCAGCCGCACCAGGCGGGCGCGGGACTCGTCGCGCAGCGCCAGCACCCGCGGGTGTGCGCTCCACTGCGCGATGCGTTCGCCAAAAGCGCCCTGGAGCTGTTCCCTCAACGCCTCGATGCCGATCGGCGCGGTGCGGTCGCCCTTGGGGCCGCCGCAGCCACCGGTCTTGCAGGTCTTGCCTTCGCCCGGGCCACCGAGCAGCTTGTCGAATTCTTGCGCCACCAGCTCGCGGTGGGTGTCGAGTTCGCTCAGGAACGGGCAGCAACTGGCGTAGCCCATGCTGTGCGCGATCCAGGCCAGATCCTCGTCGTGCGTGGGCAGCACATGGGTCTGCTGGTCGTCCAGGTATTGGATGCGGTGTTCGACCTTGCGCAAGAATTCGTAGGCGCTGGCCAGCGCATCGGCCGAGGCCTGCGGCATCAGGCCGGCGCGGGCCAGGCGCTGCAGCGCGTCGAGTGTGGAGCGGGTACGCAGCTCGGGGAACTGGCCGCCGCGCACCACCTGCAGCAGCTGCACGGTGAATTCGATCTCGCGGATGCCGCCGCGCGACAGCTTCACATCGTTGGCGCGCTCGGGGTGGCCGGCGCTGCGTTTGGCCGCGTGTTCGCGGATCTGCCGGTGCAGGCTGCGCAGCGCATCGAACACGTTGTAGTCGAGATAACGACGGAACACGAAGGGCAACACCACGCTGCGCATCTCGTGGGCCGTACCGTCGACGATGCAGCTGCGCGGCGCCACCACCCGGCTCTTGAGCCAGGCGAAGCGCTCCCATTCGCGGCCCTGCACCTGCAGGTATTCCTCCAGCGCGCCGAGCGACACCGCCGGCGGGCCGGAGTTGCCGTTGGGCCGCAGCATCAGGTCGACGCGGAACACGAAGCCGTGTTCGGTGGTGTCGCCCACCAGCGCGTAGATCAACTTCACGGCCTTGGCGAAGTATTCCTGGTTGGCGATGCGGCCGCGGCCTTCGGCGGTGCCGGCGGTTTCGCCGTCATGGTCGTAGATGTAGATCAGGTCGATGTCGCTCGACACATTGAGTTCGCGGCCGCCGAGCTTGCCCATGCCGACCACCCACATCTCGGCGCGCTGGCCGGCCGGGCCGATCGGGGCGCCGTGGCGTTCGTCGAGTTCGCGCCGGGCCTGCGCACCGGCGGTTTCCAGGGCGAGCTCGGCCAATTCCGTCACGGCACGGGTCACCACCACCAATGGGGCCTGCTCGTCGCAGTCCAGCGTGACCAGGCGCTCCATCACCAACTGGCGCAGGGTGCGCAGCGCGGCACCGACCTCGAGCCCCGAATCCAGCAGCACGCCCAGGGTGGCCGTCATGGTGGCCCGCACCGGCGGACCGGGCGGCAGCAGGTGCAACTGGCTGGCGTAACGCCGCCGCAGCCGCTGCACAAAACGCGAATAGGAGGAGAGCGCCGTCGACGGAGGCTTGGGCATGGTTAACACATCGTCACCCCGTCATGTTGAACCCCCGGTCGCAGCCGGTGGTCGTATGTTGAACCCCTAGACAGCCTCCTTGACGGGCCAAAGGTCATAATTCCTGTTGCATCCATGTGTCCAATGACTGAATCAAAGCCTTCTCCCTCGCGCCTGCTGAAACTGGCTGCCCGCGCAGCCCCCTGGTGTCTGGGCCTGACGGCGGCGGCATGGCTGGTCTTCGCAATGGCCTGGGGGGCGCTGCACGGCTGGATTGTGCCGCGAATCGGCGAGTTTCGCCCGCAGCTCGAAGCCAAGGTCAGCCAGGCTTTGGGGGTACCGGTGCGGATCGGCGCGATCTCCGCGCAGTCCACCGGCCTGATCCCGTCGTTTGAACTGCGCGATGTGACCCTGCTCGACGCCGACGGCCGCACCGCGTTGCACCTGCCGCGGGTGCTGGCCGCGCTGTCGCCGGCCTCGTTGTGGAAGCGCGGTTTCGAGCAGTTGATCATCGACCAGCCCGAGCTCGACATCCGCCGCCGCGCCGACGGCAAGATCCTGATCGCGGGGCTGGACGTGAGCCACACCAATCCCGGCGACACCAGCGCCGCTGCCGACTGGCTGTTCGCGCAGACCGAGGTGGTGGTGCGCCAGGGCACACTGCGCTGGACCGACGAGCAGCGCGCCGCGCCGCCGCTGGCACTGGTCGGCGTGGACCTGGTGCTGCGCAACCGCGGCCTGCGCCACGCCATGCGCATCGACGCCACGCCACCCGCTGGCTGGGGCGAACGCTTCACGCTGATGGGCCTGTTGCGCCAGCCCTTGCTCACCACGCACCGCGGCCGCTGGCAGGACTGGAGCGGCCCCGCCTATGCCAACTTTCCCCGGGTCGACATGGCGCAGCTGCGGCAGTACCTCGACCTGGGGGCCGAAGTCGCGCAGGGCGTTGGTGCCCTTCGGGTGTGGGCCGACGTGGGCGACAGCCAACTGCTCGGGGTCACGGCCGATGTGGCGCTGGCCGACGTCAACGTGACGCTCGGACCCAACCTGCAGCCGCTGGCGCTGGACTCGCTGCAGGGCCGCGTGGGCGGGCGGCGCATGGCCAACGGCTTCGAGTTTGCAACTGTTGGCCTGGCCTTCACCACCGCCGACGGCCTGCGCTGGCCCGGCGGCAATGTGTTCTTGAGCGTGCTCGAAGGCGAAGGCCGGGTGCCGGGCCAGGGCCAGTTCCGCGCCGACCGGCTCGACCTGGCCACGCTGGCGCAGATCGGCAACCGCCTGCCGCTGGCCGAGGCCACCCACGCCGCCTTGGCCACCTACGTGCCCAAGGGCCTGGTCGAGCGTGTCGACGCCAGCTGGCAGGGCCGCATGGAGGCGCCTTCCAGCTTCAAGGCCAAGGGCCGCGTGACCCAGCTGGAAATCGCCTCCAGCGCGCCGCCGCTGCGCACCTCGCCCACGCCACCCACAGGCCGGCCCGGCCTGCGCGGCGCCACGGTGGATTTCGACCTGACCCAGGCTGGAGGCAAAGCGACGCTTGCCATTGAAAAGGGTTCGATGAGTTTCCCCGGCATCTTCGAAGAGCCCGAGGTGCCGCTGGACAGCCTGTCGGCCGACCTGAGCTGGCAAAGCGACGGCGACAAGCTTTCCGTCAAGGTCGGTGGGCTGAAGTTCGCCAACGCCGATGCCGAAGGCACGGCGCAAGCCACCTGGCGCACCAGCGACCCGGCCAAGTCAGGTAGCCATTCGCGTTTTCCGGGTGTGCTGGACCTGAGCGGCAGCCTGAGCCGCGGCGAAGGCCCGCGGGTGCACCGCTACCTGCCGCTGGAGCTCGGTGACGAGGTGCGGCACTATGTGCGCGACGGCGTGATGGCCGGCAGCGCCAGCGTGAAGTTCAAGGTCAAGGGTGACCTGCACGACTTCCCTTTTGCCGACGCCAGGCAGGGCGAATTCAACATCGCGGCCAACGTGCGCAACGCCACCTATGCCTTCATCCCGCGCAGCATCCAGCCGGCCGACGCACTGCCCTGGCCGCCGCTGACGCAGCTCGATGGCGAACTGGTCTTCGACCGCTCCTCGATGCGCATCAAGGGGGCGGTCGGCAAGCTCGGCGGCGTGGGCGGCATGCCGGCGCTGCCCGTGAGCCGGGCCGAGGCCGAGATTCCCAACCTTGCGCGCACCGTGGTCAACGTCAACGCCGACGCGCGCGGGCCGCTGGCCGACATGCTGGCCATCGTGCGCGGCTCGCCCATCAACGCCCTCACCGGCCAGGCCTTGGCGCAGGCCAGCGCCACCGGTCCGGCCGACCTGAAGCTGCGGCTGAACCTGCCGATCGCCAACATCGACAAAAGCAAGGTGCAGGGCAGCGTGACGCTGGCCGGCAACGACGTGCAGCTCGCGCCCGACACGCCGCTGCTCGGCCGGGCACGCGGCGTGGTCGGCTTCAGCGACACCGGCTTCAGCATCGCCGGCGGCCAGGCACGCGTGCTCGGCGGCGACCTGAAGTTCGAAGGCGGAGCACAGCCACCCGCGGTTCTGGGCGCCGAGCCGACACTGCTGTTCCGTGGCCAGGGCGTGGTGACAGCCGAAGGCCTGCGCCAGGCGCGTGAACTCGACGGCCTGGCGCGCATCGCCGAAAACACCAGTGGCAGCACCGCCTACAACGCGGTGCTGGCGTTCCGCCGCGGCGTGCCCGAGCTGACGCTCACCAGCAGCCTGCAAGGCCTGGCGCTGAACCTGCCGCTGCCGCTGAACAAGGCGGCCGATACCAGCCTGCCGCTGCGCTTCGAACGCAGCCTGACCGCCGCTTCGTTGGCCAACCCCAAGGCGCCGCAGCAGGACCAGCTGGGGCTGGAGATCGGCCGCGTGGTGTCGGTGGCCTACACCCGCGACATCAGCGGCGCGGCGGCGCAGGCGCCACGGGTGCTGCGCGGGGTGATCAACGTCGGCCCACCAAGCCCCGACGCCGCGGCTGCGGCGGCTGCGGCGGCTGTGGCGGGTGATGGCGTGTCGGCCAACGTGAACCTCGACGTGGTCAACTTGGACGCGTGGCAAAACCTGCTGGGCGGCGCCGGCACGGCGGCCCCCGTGCCGGCGACGATCGTCAAGCCCCAGCCCGCGAACCCGGCTAATCCAAATCCCAACGCCAGCGCCCTGCAGGCCTATATGCCCAGCCGCCTCGCGCTGCGTGCCAAGGAGTTTTCCACCAGCGGCCGCACCCTGCACAACCTGGTGGTCAGCGCCACGCGCGAAGACCAGGCCTGGAAGAGTGATGTCGATGCCACCGAACTCAGCGGTTATGCCGAATACCACCCGGCCGCCTCGGGCGCGGGCCGGGTGTACGCGCGGCTGAAACGGTTGGTCATCGCGCCCAGCGCGGCCACCGCGGTCGACTCGCTGCTCGACGCGCCGCCCGAAAGCGTGCCGGCACTCGACATCGTGGTCGACGACTTCGACCTCAAGGGCCACAACCTGGGCCGGGTCGAGATGGAGGCGGTCAACCGCGGCGGCAGCCTGGTGCAACGCGATGGCGGCGCGGTGCGCGAATGGCGGCTCAACCGCCTCAGCGTGAGCAATCCGCAGGCCAGCTTCACGGCGTCCGGCAACTGGGCCGCGCTGAACGCCCAGACTGGCGGTCCGCGCCGCACGGTGATGAATTTCAAGCTCGACATCGCGGACGCTGGCGGCCTGCTCGGGCGCTTCGGCATGAAGGACGTGTTCCGCCGCGGCAAGGGCCGCATGGAGGGGCAGATCGCCTGGGTCGGCTCGCCACTGTCGCTCGACTACCCGACGCTGGCCGGCCAGTTGAACGTGAACGTCGAAAGCGGCCAATTCCTGAAGGCCGACCCGGGCCTGACCAAGCTGCTCGGCGTGTTGAGCCTGCAGGCCCTGCCGCGCCGGCTCTCGCTGGATTTCCGCGACGTGTTCAGCGAAGGTTTTGCCTTCGACTTCATCCGCGGTGACGTGCACATCGAGCAAGGCATCGCCAGCACCAACAACCTGCAGATGAAGGGTGTGAACGCCGCCGTGCTGATGGAAGGCCGGGCCGACGTCGCCCGCGAAACGCAAGACCTGAAGGTGGTGGTGATTCCCGAGATCAACGCCGGCACGGCTTCGCTGGTGGCCACCGTCATCAACCCGGCCATCGGCCTGGGCACCTTCCTGGCCCAGATGTTCCTGCGCCGGCCGCTGATGGAAGCCGCCACCCAGGAGTTCCATGTGGACGGCTCCTGGGCAGACCCGAAAATCACCAAGACGCCGCGCAAGTCGATCCTGTCGTCCGACGACAAGACCGAAGCCCTCGGCCCCGCCAAGAATGGAGCCCCCCGGTGAAAGTTGCCGCCATCCAGATGGTCGACTCGACCCCATTGCCGGCCCTGGGCCACCGCGTCCTGTGAGCGGGCTGGACGCCGTGGCACCGTACTGGTGGCGCCGGCTGGGCAGTCTGAAGCGGCTGTGGCACCGCTGGTCGCTGTGGGTCTGGTTGATGCTGCTGGTGGTGTCGGTGCTGGTCACGCTGGTATGGCTGGCCGGGCGTTATGAGGCCAGCCAGGTGCAGAGCCGGCTCGAGGGCGACGCGGCCGAGGCGGTGAACGACATTCGCGCGGGCCTGGCGCGCAACGTGCAAAGCCTGCAGGCGCTGAACGCCAACGAGCCCGGCGTCGAGGACTGGACCCAGGGCGCCGTCAAGCTGCTGCGCGAGCGGCGCGAGCTGATGCGCATCGAACTGCGCAGCCCGGGGCTGACCGTCATCGCCCATGCCGACACGCCCTACCGCGGCCCGGTGTTCGAACTGCTCGGCCGCGACAACGCCCAGACCGACGTGGCCCAGGCCTGCGCCACCGCGCGGCGTTTCAGCGGGCCGATCTACTCCACCAGCTTCTTCCTGCCGCAGACCGATGGCCTGGGCATCGAGATGATCGAGCTGTGCCTGCCGATGGTGGCGGCCGGCCGCATCACCGGCTACATGGTGGCCACCTATTCGCTGCCGGGCATCCTGGCCGACCTGGTGGGCCGCCAGCTCACACGCAGCCAGGAGGTTTCTTTCGTCGAAGCCGATGGCACGCGCCTGGCGCTGCATGGCACGGCACGGCGCGGCACCCGGGTGTTCAGCGCGCAGCAGCTGCTCGACCTGCCGGGCAACACGCTGGTACTGCGCATGGACAGCTGGCACGGCGCCCCCGACGTGTTCCCCAACGTGATGACCGCGCTGGTCACGCTGATGTCGATCGCGCTGGTGTCGGTGACGATCCTGCTGGTGAAGGACACGCGCCGGCGCCTGCGGGTGGAGCGCGACCTGGCCGATGCGCTGGCCTTTCGCAAGGCCATGGAAGACTCGCTCTTGACCGGCCTGCGCGCGCGTGATCTGGAAGGCCGCATCACCTACGTCAACCCGGCCTTCTGCCAGATGGTGGGCTTCACCCCTGAAGAGCTCTGGGGCCGCAGCGTGCCCGCTCCCTACTGGCCGCCCGAGCTGGCCGAGGAATACCGACAGCGCCAGACCATCCGCCTGGCCGGCAACATGCCGCCGCGCGAGGGGTTCGAGTCGGTGTTCATGCACAAGGACGGCTCGCGTTTTCCGGTGCTGGTGATCGAGGCGCCGCTGATCAACGCCCATGGCGAGCAGACTGGCTGGATGAGCGCGGTGCTCGACATCAGCGAGCAGCGCCGCGTGGAAGAACTCTCGCGCACCAGCCAGGACCGGCTGCAGGCCACGGCCCGGCTGGCCACGGTGGGTGAAATGGCCTCGCTGCTGAGCCATGAGCTGAACCAGCCACTGGCCGCCATTTCCAGCTACGCCACCGGATCGCTGAACCTGCTGGGCGTCGGCCCGCACGGCACGCCGCAGGCCGATGCCGAAGACCTCAAGGACCTGAGCATGGCCATGCAGCGCATCGCCGAGCAGGCCGAACGCGCGGGCCGGGTCATCAAGAGTGTGCACGGCTTCGTGCGGCGCCGCGCCGAGGCGCGCCAGGCGGTGGCGCCGACCGCGTTGTTCGACGCCATCATGCCGCTGGTGCACCTGCAGGCGCGCAAGCTCTCGGTGCGGGTGCAGGTCGAACTGGCACCCGATCTGCCACCGGTGTTGTGCGACCGCACCATGGTCGAACAGGTGCTGCTGAACCTGGCGCGCAACGCCATGCAGGCCATGGACGGGCCGGTGCCGCCCACCGTGCGCGAGCGCCTGCTGCTGATGCGGGTGCGCCAGGCCGGCGCCAACCTCGGCGCCACCCGGCCGCGCGGCTGGCTGGAGTTTTCGGTGGCCGACGTCGGCCCGGGCATTCAGCCCGACGTGGCCGAGCGGCTGTTCACGCCGTTCTTCACCACCAAGGTCGAAGGCATGGGCCTGGGCCTGAACCTGTGCCGTACGGTGGTCGAGCAGCACGGTGGTTTTCTCGGCTTCGAAGCCAACCAGCCGCACGGCACCGTGTTCCGCTTCACCCTGCCGACCAGCACCGCCAGCGATGCGGCGGTGGAAGACACGCCCGTTTCGCTTCCCTCCGCCCTTTAGACTCCACCACCATGCAACCCATCCTGGATGCCACCGTATTCATCGTCGACGACGACGCCGGCGTGCGCGACGCCTTGTCCTGGCTGCTGCGCTCGCGCCGCCTGTACAGCGAAAGCTTCGACAGCGCCGAAGCCTTCGAGCGCCTGCTGCTCGGCGGCTTCGTGCCGCGCCAGGCCTGCTGCATGCTGCTGGACGTGCGCATGCCCGGCATGAGCGGCCTGGCGCTGTTCGACAAGATCATCGCGCTCGGCCTGCAGGTGGCGATGCCGGTGATCTTCCTCACCGGCCATGCCGACGTGCCCACGGCGGTCGACGCGGTCAAGCGCGGCGCCTTCGACTTCTGCGAGAAGCCGTTCTCAGACAACGCCCTGGTCGACCGTGTCGAGCAGGCGCTGGCCAAGTCGCAGGAGACGGTGCTGGCGATGAGCGCCAAGGTCGGCCTGCAGATCCGCCTGGCCGAACTCACCGAGCGCGAACGCGACGTGATGCGCCTGGTGGTCGAAGGTCTGCCCAACAAACTCATTGCCGATCAACTCGACATCAGCGTGCGCACGGTGGAAGTGCACCGCGCCAGGGTGTTCGAGAAGATGGATGTGAAATCGGCCGTCGAGCTGGCCAATCTGCTGCGGACCTTGTAGCAAGGCGATCCGGACCACGGCACCGTGTCGTGGGTCTGGAGCGTTCGTGGGTTATTTGTCCTTTTCCTCAGGCCCATGCGCTCCAGGCAGTTCGCCACCCTTGCGCCCCGAAAACATCGTCCACCAGACAATCAGCACCAGCACCAAGCCGGCACCCAGCGCTTCGAGTAAAAGCAACACCATGAACCGACTCCTGTACCTTGTATTGATCGCGATTGTAGGAACGCTGGCGGGCTGCGCTTCGCGGCCTGTTTTCGAGCCCGCAACCGAGACCGCGGCCCCGCCAGCGGCCAGCAGCACGCCATGGGCTGGCGGCGCCATCCAGCATCCGCGCAGCCGCTGGACGCCGGTGGCCTGGAGCGAGCTGCCCGGCTTCAATGAAGACCCGTTGTTCGAAGCCTGGAACGCCTGGATCAAGAGCTGCGAACGCCCCGGCCCGACCTTCGCGCCGCTGTGCAGCGAAGTGCGCCGGCTCAGCATCGGCAGCGGCGACGAGCAGCGCGCCTGGATGCAGCAGCGCCTGCAGCCCTACCGTGTGGATGCATTGCAAGGCGGTACCGAAGGCCTGCTCACGAGTTACTACGAGCCGGTGTTCGAGGGCTCGCGCCTGTCCAGCGCCGGCTTCAGCGCGCCGCTGTACCGCCCACCGGCCACGCTGGGCCAGCGCAAGCCCTGGTTCACGCGGCAGGAGATGGACAGCCTGCCCGAAGCCCGCGCCGCGCTGGCCGGGCGCGAGATCGTCTGGCTGGCCGACCCGGTGGACGCGCTGGTGCTGCAGATCCAGGGCTCGGGCCGCATCCGCGTGACCGAACCCGACGGCCGCCAGCGCGTGGTGCGGCTGGCCTTTGCCGGCACCAATGACCAGCCCTACAAAAGCGTGGGTCGCTGGCTGCTCGACCAGGGCCTGGTGCGCGATGCGTCCTGGCCCGGCATCAAGGCCTGGATCGCGCAGAACCCGCAGCGCCTGAACGAACTGCTGTGGGCCAACCCACGCATGGTGTTTTTCCGTGAAGAAGCCCTGCCCGAGCTGGACGCCATGTTCGGCCCGCGCGGCGCGCAGGGCGTGGCGCTGACGCCGGGGCGCTCCATCGCGGTGGACCCGGGCAGCATTCCCTATGGCACGCCGGTGTGGTTATCTTCCCCCGGGCCGCTGGTGCCGCTGCAGAAGCTGGTGCTGGCGCAAGACACCGGCAGCGCCATCACCGGCGCGGTGCGGGCGGACTACTTCGCCGGTTGGGGGCCGGAGGCCGGGGAACTCGCCGGGCGGCTGAAGCAGCCGCTGCGGATGTGGGTACTGTGGCCCAAGTGATATGACCTCGCTCATACGGACTCGCAATCAAAGCGATAACCGCGTTGCTTCGCCTTGCCCCTCCCAAAGCGTCAAAGACACTTTGGGACAAGCTACAGCACTGTCTGCGGCTTCGCGCCTTGTTCTCACTTTGATTGCAAATCCGTATCAGGCGTGTAGTGACTTCAAGGCCAAGTCAGGCGCTGTTGACACGATCTTGAGCAAAGCCGCCGCCGGCCCCGTGGGATTGCGCCGGTGCTGCTCCCAGTTCTGCAGGGTCTTGACACTGACACGCATCAGCTGAGCGAATTCGCTTTGCGACAGCCCGGTCTGTTCGCGCACGGCTTTGGCGTCGGGGGCTGGTACTTCGAACCGGCGGGATGCCGCGGCCCTGCCCTTGGCAATCGCCTTGGCCTCTTGCAGGCTGCCCAACAGTTCTTCGAACAGTGCTTTTTCCATGCTCATAACTCCTTGACCAGTTCACGCAGGATGGCGGTCTCCTGATCGCTCAGATTGTCCTTTTTGGATTTGGGATACACCACCAGCATGTAGATCTGGTGCTTGTCCTTGACCCAGTAGTAGATGGCCCTGACGCCACCACTTTTGCCGCGCCCCTGTACGGCATGGCGCAATTTGCGGATACCGCCGCCGCCCTTGATGAGGTCACCCCGTTCCGGGTCTTCCACCAGCACGTTCTGCAAAGCCCGGTATTCGTCGTCGGCCAGCAGGGCGGTGACGAGGCGCGTAAACGTCGGCGTCTCGATGAATTCCATGGTCGTTATTTTATACGCCAATGGCGGATGATGGCGACGGTGCGAACGTATTCGCAAGATGCCCGGACGCTTGGCCGATATGTCTATTCAACAAGCGGCGGCACCATCGCATCCCCGCCCAGCGCCTGCACCAGCGTCACGTGGTTGACGAGCTGGTTCAGCCGGTTTTCGGCCACCGAGATTTCGGCGCTGCGGCGGCTTTCCTGGGCTTCGAGCCAGGGGCGCAGGGCGATTGAGCCGGCGCGGTAGCGGATTTCGTAGATCCGCTCGGCCTGGGTGGCGGCGGTGAGGGCCTGGGCCAGCAGCACGGCTTGCTGGCGGTATTGCTCGCGGGCCGACAAGGCGTTTTCCACATCGCCCAGGGCGGTGTACAGGGTCTGGCGGAAGTTGACCACGGCCTGGTCGCGCGCGGCTTCGGCGATCCGGATGTTCAGGTCCATCTCCTTTTGCTGCAGGAACGGCAGGCTGATGCCCAGGCCCAGGCTGGCGACCGGGTTTTGCAGCAGGTTCAGCAGCGCGGTGCTGGAGGTGCCGAGCGCGCCGGTCAGGCTCAGTGCCGGGTAGTAGCTGGTGCGTGTGGCGTCGATGCTGGCATGGCTTTCGCGCAGGCGCAGTTCGGCGGCGCGCAGGTCGGGGCGGCGGCCGAGCAGCTCGGCGGGCAGGCCGGCGGCCACTTCGGGCAGGCTGCTGTCGGGCAGGGTTTGCGGCTGGGCTGGCGGTGTGCCGGGGGCGCTGTCGAACAGCAGGGCCAGCGATGTGCCCGCGGCCACGGCCTGCTGCCGCAGGGTGGTTTGGCTGGCCTGCAGGCTGAGCAGGCTTTGCCGGGCCTCGGCCAGTTCCAGCCCGCCCACGGCGCCGGCCTTGGCCTGGGCCTGCACCAGCGACAGGGTTTTCTGCGCGGTGGCGATGCTCTGCAGGTTGGCCGCCAGGCGCTGGTTCAGGTAGCCGAGCTGCCAGTACAGCTGCGCCGTGGTGCCGACCAGGGCCAGGGCCGTGGCTTCGCGGTCCTGGGCGGTGGCGCGGGCTTCCCACAGCGCCACGTCGCGCTGGCTGCCGAGCTTGTTCCACAGGTCGACTTCATAACTCGCGCCCAGGCTGACGCCGCTGCTGCGGACCGTCAGGCCCGGGCTGTTGAGTGTGCGGCTCGCGCCGCTGCTGATGCTGCCGCTGAAGCTGGGCCGGTTCTCGGCCAGACCGGCCTGCAGCTGGGCCTGGCGCAGCTTGATGGTGGCGGCGGCCAGGTTGTTGTTGCGCAGCAGGGCCTGGTCGATCAACTGGTCGAGCACCGGGTCGTTGAAGCTCTTCCACCAGGGGGTGCTGGCCACGCTGCTGCCGGTCACACCGGCTTGCTGCAACTGGTGCCACTGCGCCGGCACCTGGGTGACGGGCGCGGTGTAGGGCGCTTGTGTGGTGGCGCAGCCGGCGAGCAGCAACGCGCAGCAGAGCAATGTGGGTTTGAAAAGGTTCATGGATCTATTCCCGGGCCAGGGCTTCAACCGGGTTGAGCTGGGCCGCGTTGCGTGCGGGCAGGAAGCCGAACACCACGCCGATCAGGGTGGAGCAGGCGAATGCGGCCACCATCGACGTGGTCGAATAAACCATCTGGAAGCTGGTGCCGAGCAGGCCGAAGCCCCAGCCGATGGCCAGCGACAGGGTGATGCCGAGCAGGCCGCCGAGCAGGCAGACCAGCACGGCCTCGATCAAAAACTGCTGGCGGATGTCGCTCTGGCGCGCGCCCACGGCCATGCGCACGCCGATTTCGCCGGTGCGCTCGGTGACCGACACCAGCATGATGTTCATCACCCCAATGCCGCCCACCACCAGCGAGATCAGCGCAATCGCCGAGATCAGCAGGGTCAGCACCTGGGTCGTGCTCTCGATGGTCTGGCGGATGGTGTCGGTGTTGAGCACATAGAAGTCGACCACGCCATGGCGCTGTTTCAGCAGCCGGTTGATGCCGGCCTCGGCGGCCTTGGTCGAGGCGTCGTCGCTGACCCGGACCGTGATGGAGCGCAGATAACTCTGGCCCAGCACCCGGCGCATGGCGGCGGTGTAGGGGATGTAGACGTTCAAGGCCTCAGTATTGCCAAAGCCGGATTCGCTCTTTTGCGCCACGCCCACCACGCGAAACGGCACGCTGCCGAGCAGCACCACCTCGCCCACGGGGTTGGGCGTGTGGGGAAACAGCTGCTTGCGGCTGTTGTCGTCGATCACCACTTCCTGCGCCAGGTTGGCGATGCTGGCGGCGTTGAAGAACCGGCCTTCGGCCAGCTTCACCCCCTTGACACGGAAGTACTGCTCGCCCACGCCGTTGATGTTGCCGGTGACGGCCACGTTGCCGTAGCGCAAGGTGGCCGAGCTCGACGCGGTGGGCGTCACGCTGTCCACATACACCTGCCGAGCCAGCGCGTCGGCGTCGCCCGGCACCAGGGTCTGCACCCGCGCCGCGCGCTGGTCGCCAAAGCCCGAGCCGGAAAAGATCTCGATGGTGTTGGTGCCCATGGCGCTGATGTTCTTCAGCACCTGCTGGCGCGAACCCTCGCCCAACGCCACCACCGACACCACCGAGGCGATGCCGATGATGATGCCGAGCATGGTCAAGAAGCTGCGCAGCGGGTGGGCGCGCAGGGCCAGCACCGCCATGTGGAAGGCTTCGGTGAAGCGGCCCCAGGCCGCGGCCCAGCTGGCGCTGCCGGCCGATGGTTTGGAGAGCGCGGGCACCACGGTGGCGGGCCGGACCTGGCGGTCGGCGACGATCTCGCCGTCGCTGATCTCGATGATGCGCTGGGCGTGTTCGGCCACGTGCATGTCGTGCGTCACCAGGATGATGGTGTGGCCTTCGGCATGCAGCTCCTGCAGGATCTTCATCACCTCGGCGCCGCTGTGGCTGTCGAGCGCGCCGGTGGGTTCGTCGGCGAGGATCACGCTGCCGCCGTTCATCAGCGCGCGGGCGATGCTCACGCGCTGCTGCTGGCCGCCGGACAACTGGCCGGGCTTGTGGCGCATGCGCTCGGCCATGCCCAGGCGTGTGAGCAGGGCCGCGGCACGGTCGTGGCGGGCCATGCTGTCCTTGCCGGCATACACCGCCGGCACTTCCACATTGCCGAGCGCGTTGAGGTCGGTCAGCAAGTGGTAGCGCTGGAAGATGAAGCCGAAGTGCTCGCGCCGCAGCTCGGCCAGCGCGTCGGGGTCGAGCTGGCCGGTCTCTACCCCGGCCACGCGGTAGGAGCCTGTGGTGGGCCGGTCCAGGCAGCCCAGGATGTTCATCAGGGTGGACTTGCCGGAGCCCGAGGCGCCCACGATGGCGATCATCTCGCCCGCATGGATCTGCAGGTTCAGGTCCTTCAGGACGGCAATGGTTTCTTCACCCGCGGGGAATTCACGCCGAAGGGCGGTCAATTCCAGCAAGGCGGTCGTTTCCAGCGGGGGGCTGGAGGCAGCGTGCGCCATGCCTACATCCCCGGCGGCGGACGCATGCGCGGGCTGGGGCTGGCCGCGGCACCGGCGGCCGGCGCTTCGCTGACCACCACCCGGTCGCCGGCGGCCAGGCCTTCCAGGATCTGGGCGCTGACGTTGTTGTTCAGGCCCACCTTGACGGCGCGCGGCATGGGGCGGCCCTCGGCATCGAGCACCTGCACCATGGTCTGGCCCTGGCGGTCGCGGTCGCCCAGCGCGGCAGAGGGAATCGTCAACACCTGCCTGGCTTCGTTCAGCACGATGTTGACCTGCGCCGTCATCGAGATGCGCAGTTGCCCGTCGGGGTTGGGCACGTCGAGCAGGCCGTTGTAGTAGATGGCGGTGGCGCTGGTGGTCGTGCTGGTGGTGCTCGTGGTGGTGTCGGTGAGGATCGAATCCGGCGCGGGCTCCACCGTGCGCAGCGTGGTGTAGTAGCGTTTCTCGGGTGCGCCGAGGATGGTGAAGTAGACCTTCTGCCCGGGCTTCACGCGCACCACGTCGGCCTCGGAGATCTGCGCCTTCACGGTGATGATGTCCAGCCGCGCCAGCTTGATGATGGTGGGCGTGCTCTGGTTGGCGTTGACGGTCTGGCCTTCCTGCGCCACCAGCGCCACCACCTCGCCGTCCATGGGCGCGAGGATCTTGGTGTAGCCGAGGTTGATCTGCGCCGTGTCGACCGCGATCTTGGCCTGGGCGATCTGGGCCTGGAGCGCGTTGATGTCGGCGCGCGCAGTGTTCAGCGCGGCCTCGGCGGCTTCGAAGTCGGCGCGTGAGCTGGCGTCGGCGGCCAGCAGTTCTTGCTCGCGCTTGAAGCTCAGCTCGTTTTGCTTGAGCGCCGCCTGTTTGGCCAGCAGTTGCGCCTGCACATTGGCCAGCGCGGCCTGGGCGGTGAGCATGGTGTTTTGCTGGGTCAGGGAATCGATCTCGGCCACCAGCTGGCCCTTTTTCACCTTGTCGCCCAGTGCCACCTTCAGCGACTTGACCTGGCCCGACACCTGCGAGCCGACGCTCACCTGCTTGGTGGCCTGCAGGGTGCCGGTGGCCAGCACGGCCTGCTCCAGGTCGGCCGGCGCGGCGGTGGCGGTCACGAAGGCGGGCCTGTCGGGCTTGGAGAAGAAAACCAGCTTGACCGCAATGCCTGCAATCAGCAGGGCGGCAAGGACCAGCGCATAACGCAGCAAGGGAGATTTTTTAGGGGGCATGGGTACGGGAGAGGGCTGACCTGGCGGCGGTCCGTCAAGCAACTTTACAAGCCGTCCGTGATGGCCCTGCCGGGCCTATGGCAAAGCTTCGTAAAGTTTTTACCTCGGGGGAACTTGTGCTTTCAGGTTGGCGGCAGCAGATGGCCCAGCGGCAGCGCGCTGCTGTCCTTGACCTGGCCGAGCGAAAAGCTGGTGTGCAGGTCTTTCACATTGGGCAGGTTGATCAGCACCTTGCGCGCGAATTGCGAAAACGCGTCGAGGTCGCGCGCCACCACCTGCAGCTCGAAGGTGCCGGCGCCGCTGATGTAGTGGCAGGCCACGACTTCGGGAATCTTCTTGATGGCTTCTTCCAGCTCGCGCGTGACGTCGCCGGTGTTGCGGTCGGCGTCGATCCGCACGAAGGCCAGCACGCCCAGGCCGATTTTTTGCCGGTCGATCTCGGCGTGGTAGCCGAGGATGTAGCCCGATTCCTCCAGCGCCCGCACACGCCGCCAGCACGGCGCCGCGCTCAGGCCCACGCGCTGCGCAAGCTCTGCATTGGTGAGGCGGCCGTCAGTCTGCAGTTCGTTCAGGATGGCGATGTCAAACTTATCTAGCATTTCTTGATTCTAGGCTTTTGCGCAAGATCCTTTCTTATATATCGCCAAACAGGGCATCAAAAGCAAAGACATATCGGCGCGCCAGGCATACACTTTGCCCAGACAGGCAATACCTGCACCGCGCGGCAAAGTCCGCAGTCCACCCACAAGGTGGTCCACAACGATCTGGAGACCCACACAGCATGAATGCACCCCTGCCCGAGCACATCCGCAAGGCCCTGGAAACGGTCACCTTGGATGACAAGTACTCGCTTGATTACGGTCGAGCCTTCATGAGCGGGGTGCAGGCCCTGGTCAAGCTGCCGATGCTGCAGCGCCTGCGCGACCAGCAGGCCGGCAAGAACACGGCGGGCTTCATCAGCGGCTACCGCGGCTCGCCGCTCGGGGGTTATGACCAGGCCTTGTGGAAGGCCAGCAAGTACCTCAAGGCGCAAAACATCGTGTTCCAGCCCGGCGTGAACGAAGAGCTGGCCGCCACCGCGCTGTGGGGCACGCAGCAGCTGGGCTTTTCGCCACCGGGCACCAACAAGTTCGACGGTGTCTTCGGCATCTGGTACGGCAAGGGGCCGGGCGTGGACCGTTGCTCCGACGTGTTCAAACACGCCAACATGGCCGGCACCACGGCCTTCGGTGGTGTGATCGCGGTGGCCGGCGACGACCACATCTCCAAGAGCTCCACCGCCGCGCACCAGAGCGACCACATCTTCAAGGCCTGCGGCACGCCGGTGTTTTTTCCGACCACGGTGCAGGAGATCCTCGACCTGGGCATCCACGCGTTTGCGATGAGCCGCTTCTCGGGCATCTGGTCGGGCATGAAGACGATCCAGGAGATCGTGGAGTCGAGCGCCACGGCGATGATCGACCCGGACCGCGTCGAGGTGCTCATCCCCACCGACTTCCAGATGCCGCCCGGCGGCCTGCACATCCGCTGGCCCGACCATCCGCTGGAGCAGGAAGCGCGGCTGATGCACTACAAGTGGTACGCCGCGCTGGCCTATGTCCGCGCCAACCGGCTCAACTACAACGTCATCGAAGGCCCGAACGACCGGCTGGGCATCATGGCCAGCGGCAAGGCCTACAACGACACGCGCCAGGCCCTGCTCGACCTCGGCCTGGACGACGCGGCCTGCCGCCAGCTCGGCATCCGCCTGCACAAGGTGGCCGTGGTCTGGCCGCTGGAGGCGCAGCTCACCCGCGAATTCGCCACCGGCCTGCAGGAGATCCTGGTGGTGGAAGAGAAACGCCAGGTCATCGAATACCAGTTGAAGGAAGAGCTGTACAACTGGCGTGCCGACGTGCGGCCGAACGTGCTGGGCAAGTTCACCGAGCCCGACGGCGACTTCTCCGGCGGCGAATGGGCCATGCCCAACCCGACGGCCAACACCCTGCTGCGCGCCAATGCCGACCTGAACCCGAGCCTGATCGCCAAGGCCATCGTGCAGCGGCTGAAGAAGCTCGGCATCCTGGAGGCCGCTGGCGCCGACATGGTGGCACGCATCGACGCGCAGATGGCGATCCTGGAAGCCAAGGAACGCGCGATGGACGTGATGCAGGCCGGCGGCGTGGCCGATGCGCGCCAGCCCTGGTTCTGCTCGGGCTGCCCGCACAACACCAGCACGGTGGTGCCCGAAGGCTCGCGTGCGATGGGCGGCATCGGCTGCCACTACATGGCGACCTGGATGGACCGCTCGACCATCGGCTTCACCCAGATGGGCGGCGAGGGCGTGCCATGGATGGGGCAGCAACCCTTCACCACCGATCAGCACATCTTCGCCAACCTGGGCGATGGCACCTATTTCCACAGCGGCCTGCTGGCGATCCGCCAGAGCATCGCCGCCGGCGTCAATATCACCTACAAGATCCTCTACAACGATGCCGTGGCCATGACCGGCGGCCAGCAGGTCGGCGAGCGGCCCGAAGGCCATTCGGTCCTGCAGATCGCCGAGAGCCTGCATGCCGAGGGCGTGCAGCGCGTGGTGATCGTGACCGACGAGCCCGAGAAATACGAAGGCGTGAAGGTGCCGGGCACCTATGGCGGTGAAAGCGTGGCCATCAAGCACCGCGACGAACTCGACACCATCCAGCGCGAATTCAGAGAGATCAAGGGCACGACCGCCATCATCTACGACCAGACCTGCGCCACTGAAAAGCGCCGCCGCCGCAAACGCGGCACGGCGGTGGACCCGGCCAAGCGCGTGGTCATCAACGAGCTGGTTTGCGAAGGCTGCGGCGACTGCAGCGTGCAGAGCAACTGCCTGAGCGTGGAGCCGCTGGAGACCGAGTTCGGCCGCAAGCGCACCATCAACCAGAGCAGTTGCAACAAGGACATGAGCTGCCTGAAGGGCTTCTGCCCGAGCTTCGTCACGGTCGAGGGCGGGCAGCTCAAGAAGAAATCCAAGGCCAAGGCCTTGATGCCGGCCGAACTGGGTGTGCTGAGCGAGCCCGTCATCCCGCAGCTTGCCGGTGGCAATGTCTGGGGCATCGTGGTGGCCGGCGTGGGCGGCACCGGGGTCATCACCATCGGCCAATTGCTGGGCATGGCCGCGCACATCGAGGGCAAGGGCATTGTCACCCAGGACGCGGCCGGCCTAGCGCAAAAAGGCGGCGCCACCTGGAGCCATGTGCTCATCGGCGAAACGCAAAACGACATCCGCACCACCCGCGTGGGCACCGCCGCCGCCGACCTGGTGCTGGCCTGCGATCCGCTGGTGACGGTCAATGGCGAGACCATGGCGCGCATGCGCGAAGGCCGCACCCATGTGGCGCTGAACAGCCACAGCGCGCCCACGGCCGCTTTCGTGCGCAACGCCAACTGGCAAAACCCGCAAGAGGCTTGCGCCGCGCAGATCGCGGCTGCGGTGGGCCTGTCGGCGCTGGGTGTTTTTGACGCCGACGCGGCCGCCACGGCGCTGATGGGCGACAGCATCTATGTGAACCCGATGATCCTGGGCTATGCCTGGCAAAAGGGCTGGATCCCGCTCGCGCACGAATCGATGATGCGGGCCATCGAGCTCAACGCGGTGGCGGTCGACAACAACAAGACCGCCTTCGCCTGGGGCCGCCAGGCCGCCCAGCGCCCGGACGAGTTCGCCCAACGCGTGCAGCCCGGCCAGGTGGTCGAGTTCAAGAAGCGCGAGACGGTGGAGGGCCTGGTGGCGCGCCGCGTCGAGTTCCTCACTGCTTATCAAAACGCGGCCTATGCCGAGCAATACCGCGCCTTCGTGGCCCAGGTGCAGCAGGCCGAAGCCAGGCTGGGCAAGACGGCCTTGAGCGAATCCGTGGCGCGTTACCTGTTCAAGCTGATGGCCTACAAGGACGAGTACGAGGTGGCGCGGCTGCACACCGACACGGCCTTCCTGGCCAAGGTGGGCGGCATGTTCGAAGGCGACTTCAAGCTCAACTACCACCTGGCGCCGCCGCTGATCGCCAAGAAGAATGCCAAGGGCGAGCTGCAGAAGCAGAAGTTCGGCCCGGCCATGCTGACCGGCTTCAAATTGCTGGCGCGGCTCAAGGGTCTGCGTGGCACGGCCTTCGACGTGTTCGGCAAGACCGAGGAGCGCCGTACGGAACGCGCCCTGATCGGCGAATACAAGGCCAGCATCGCACAGTTGCTGCCGGCCTTGGCCACGGCCAACCATGCCACGGCGATCGAGATCGCACGCATCCCCGAGCAGATCCGGGGTTATGGCCATGTGAAGGAACGCAACCTGGTGCAGGCCCGTGCCAAGTGGGCGGCGCTCACGGCAGAGTTCCAGCGGCCGGCCGGCTTGCAGCAAGCGGCCTGAAGCCATACGGTTGAGTTAATCCAGTCGAGAGCTTCTCGACTGGATTGAAGCTTGTCCCGGATGGCGCCCTGGGCTTATAGTTCGGAGCCTTCCTGGGCGATGCCTTTGCCCAGCCAGTCATTGCGTTGCCATGCCGACGCCAAAAAGACAGGGGGCTCCCGTGCAAGACCCGCAGCTTTCCGGCCACGTTTATCCGTCCTACGGCGAAAGCCTTGGGCCTGCACCCCGAAGCCATGCGATGCGCCGTCGCGGCATCGTGTTTTTCAGCGTGTTCCTGGTGTGCGCGCTGGCGAGCCTGGCCTACACCTTCGCCCGGCCCGCCATCTACCAGGCCGCTGCCCGGGTACAGGTTACGCCGCAGTCGCGCTCGCCAGCCAACGCCGCCGCCGCGCAGCAAGACAACAACCAGGCCTTCCTCGTCGAGATGCAGGTGTTCAGCAGCCGGCCGCTGCTGGAAAAAGTGGTGCAGCGCTTGACGGCGCGCGGGCAGGTTTTCGCGTCGGCCAACGATGCAGACACGGTGCTCGCGCTGCAGCAGATGCTCAGCATCAACCCGGTGGGTGGCACCAACGTGGCGCAGATCGAGGCCCAGGGTGCGCAGCGCCTGCTGGTGGCCAATCTGGTGAATACCGTGATCGACGTGTACCGCGAGGAACAGCTGCGTGCCGGCGAGGTGGCTTCGCGCACGCTGCTGGCCGACGCCCGTGACGAGGCGCGCGTGATGGACACCCAGGTGGCCGAGCGGAGAAAGGCCGTCGAGGCGTTTCGCCTGCGTGCGAACATCGTCTCGGCCGAGCGTGATGAAAACCAGGTGCTGGCCCGCGTGAAAGGCCTGGGCACTTCGTTGGCCACGGCCAATGAACGCGAGGCCACGGCCGAAGGCAAGCTGCATGCCATCGAACAGGCCGTGGCCGAAGGCCGGCTCGCCCAGCTCTCCAGAGACAACCCGACCGTGGCCGGCATGGAGCAGCGGCTGTCGCAGTGGCGCGAGCAATGGCGCGCACTGGAGCGCCAGTTCACGCCCAACTACCTGGCCATGGACCCGGATGCCCGGGCGCTCAAGATGCGCATCGACAGCCTGGAGCAGCAACTCGAGGTGGAGCGCGGCAAGAGCCAGCAGAACGCACTGGCCGTCGCCCGCGAGGAACTGGCCAGCGCCAGGGCCGCGAGCAAACGCCTGCAGCAGCAGTCTTCCGAAGACAAGCAGTCGGTGCAGACCTTCAGCCGCAGCTTCGTCGACTTCAAGACCATGCAGGACGAACTCGACGGCCTGGAGAAGCAGCGTCAGGCAGCCCAGCAGCGGCTCATGGCGCTGGAGGCCAGCGAAAGCACGCGCAAGCCGCGGGTGCAGGTGGTCGAACTGGCCACCACGCCCGAATCCGCCTGGCGGCCGCTATACGCACGCGACGCGGCCATCAGCGTGGTCGCCTCGCTGGTGCTGGCTTTTCTCGCGGTGTGGTTCGTGGAGTTTTTCAACCGCGTGGAAACTGTGCCTGCCGGGCCTTCTGCCGTGATCATTCCGCAGCCCTGGGGGGCCGGTTATCCCGGTCATCCGGCCGCGCCAACGGCACGGCTGGCTGGCGGCGCGCTGGCGCAGGATGCGCTGCTGTTGCACAGCGGGCCGGATCGTCCCTTGCTGGCTACGCCGCTGCCGCGGGAACTCGTCAGGGCCGAAGTCGACAGCCTGCTGGCTTCTGCCGCACCCGAAGCGCAGCCGCTGCTGGCCTGCCTGCTGTGCGGGCTGCGTCCGGTGGAGCTGGCGGCTTTGCGCGTCCGCGACCTGGACCTTGGCGCACGGACGCTGGCCGTGCCGGGTGAGTCGCCGCGCGCCGTGGTGATGCCGGAGGGCTTGCTCGGGCTCCTGCGTGGCGAGGCCGACCCCGAAGCCCTGCTGTTTCCAGGGGCCGATGGCAAGGCCATGCGCCAGGAAGACATCGAAGCGCTGGTGACCTCGAGCGCGCTTGACGCCCACCTGGCCCAGCCGCACGAAGTCACGCCCGAGACACTGCGCCATACCTATATGGCCTACCTGGTGCGGCAGGGGCTGCGTTTCAGCGAACTGAGCCGTGTGGTCGGACGGCTTTCGGCCGATGCGCTCAATGCGTTGGCCGCGCTCGCACCGCCGACGCAGCGGGTGCCGCTCGGCGCGGTGGACACCGTGCTGCCGGGTGTCAAGAGCTGGGCTGGCAACCCCGCCAGTTCGGAAGCCTGAGCAAAAGCGCCCCGCCGAAGGCATCGATGGGGCCTGATTAGGACGATCCACCGGTCAAATGACCTGGGAATAACCCGGGTACACGCCTTGGGCCTTGCAGGGGCTTGTGTACGGGTTCGACACCGACCCGCATACAATCGGCCCCACTTTGTTCAGCCTGCCCGTGTTTTTAGCACGCTGGCTGCTTGTCTATTTTCGATTTTCCCCGTGGAGCCTGCCTTGTTCATTTCTTCCGCTTTCGCCCAGACCGCCCCCGCCGCCGCCCCTGCTGGCGACATGATGTCGTCGCTGACGAGCATGCTGCCGCTGGTGCTGATGTTCGTGGTGCTGTATTTCGTGATGATCCGTCCGCAGATGAAGAAGCAGAAGGAACACCGCGCCATGATCGAGGCGCTGGCCAAGGGCGACGAGATCGCCACCGCCGGCGGTCTGCTGGGCAAGGTCAGCAAGCTCGGTGACGGCTACCTGAGCCTGGAAATCGCCAGCGGCGTCGAAGTACAAGTGCAGCGCAGCGCCGTGGTCCAGGTGCTGCCAAAGGGCACGATCAAGTAAGTCGTCAATCTAAGAGACAAGCCGTTCTGCAACTGGAAACTCAAGCGCGATCATGAACCGTTATCCGGCGTGGAAGTACGCGATCATCCTGGTCGCGTTGCTGGTGGGGGCCATCTACACCCTGCCGAATTTTTTTGGGGAATCGCCGGCCGTGCAGGTATCTGCCGCGCGCGCCAGCGTCAAGATCGACGCCACGACCCAGGCGCGGATCGAGGAAGCGCTGAAAACCGCCGGCCTGACGCCCGAGCTCGTCGCTCTGGACACCAATTCCGTCAAGGCCCGCTTCGACTCGACCGACACCCAGCTCAAGGCCAAGGATGCGATCGAGAAGGCCCTGATTCCCGACACGAGCAGCCCCGGCTACGTGGTGGCGCTGAACCTGTTGTCGCGCTCGCCCAGCTGGCTTACCGCGCTGCGTGCCGGACCGATGTACCTCGGGCTCGACTTGCGCGGTGGCGTGCACTTCATGCTGCAGGTCGACATGCAGGCCGCGCTGACCAAGAAGGCCGAGTCCCTGGCCGGCGACCTGCGCAGCAGCCTGCGCGAGAAGAACGTGCGCCACGGCGGCATCAACCGCAATGGCCAGGCCATCGAAGTGCGCCTGCGCGACGCCGACACCGTGGCCGCGGCCAAGGCCGTGCTGCAAGACCAGTTCCCCGACCTGCAAAGCGTGGACACGCCGGACGGCACCGAATATAAGCTCACCGCCACCATCAAGCCCGAGGCCGCGCGCCGCGTGCAGGACCAGGCGCTCAAGCAGAACATCACCACCCTGCACAACCGGATCAACGAACTCGGCGTGGCCGAGCCGGTGATCCAGCAGCAGGGCCTGGACCGCATCGTGGTGCAGTTGCCCGGCGTGCAGGACACGGCCAAGGCCAAGGACATCCTGGGCCGCACCGCCACGCTGGAAGTGCGCATGGTCGACGAAAGCACCGAAGCCCGCTCGGCCGAGACCGGCACCGGTGCCGTGCCTTTCGGCGACGAGAAATACCTGGACCGCAACGGCCAGCCGGTGGTAGTCAAGAAGCAAGTGATACTCACCGGTGAAAACCTCACCGACGCGCAGCCCGGCTTCGAGAGCCAGACGCAGGAGCCCACGGTCAACCTGACGCTGGACGCCAAGGGCGCCCGCATCTTCAAGGACGTGACCCGCGAGAACGTCAACAAGCGCATGGCCATCATCCTGTTCGAGAAGGGCAAGGGCGAGGTCGTCACCGCGCCGGTGATCCGCAGTGAAATCTCGGGCGGCCGCGTGCAGATTTCAGGCCGCATGACCACCAGCGAGGCCAACGACACCTCGCTGCTGCTGCGCGCCGGCTCGCTGGCGGCGCCGATGGAAATCATCGAAGAGCGCACCATCGGCCCGAGCCTGGGTGCCGAAAACATCGCCAAGGGTTTCCACAGCGTGACCTGGGGCTTTGTGGCGGTGGCGATCTTCATGTGCTGCTACTACATGCTGTTCGGCGTGTTCTCCAGCATCGCGCTGGCGGTCAACCTGCTGATGCTGGTGGCGGTGCTGTCGATGCTGCAGGCCACCCTGACCTTGCCGGGCATGGCGGCCATGGCCCTGGTGCTGGGCATGGCCATCGACGCCAATGTGCTGATCAACGAGCGGGTGCGCGAGGAATTGCGCGCCGGGGCTTCGCCGCAGGGCGCGATCCATGCCGGCTACGACCGCGCCTGGGCCACCATCCTGGACTCCAACGTGACCAGTCTGATCGCCGGCGTGGCCTTGCTGGCCTTTGGTTCCGGCCCGGTGCGCGGCTTCGCGGTGGTGCATTGCCTGGGCATCGCCACCAGCATGTTCTCGGCGGTGTTCTTCTCGCGCGGCCTGGTGAACCTTTGGTACGGGCGGCAGAAGAAGCTCAAGTCCGTTTCCATCGGCACCGTGTGGCGCCCCGACGGTCAAGCCAAGGCCTGACGACCACCCCCTCCACCCCTATGTGATACGGGCACCCAGGTTCGAGCAGGAAAGCGCCACAGGCCCTTGCCGTCCCGACCGCCCTCAAAGGACCATTCATGGAGTTTTTCAAGATCCGCCGCGACATCCCGTTCATGCGGCATGCGTTGATTTTCAACGTGATCTCTTTCGCCACGTTCTTCGCGGCCGTGTTTTTCCTGTTCTCGCGCGGGCTGCACTTGTCGGTGGAATTCACCGGCGGCACGCTGATGGAAGTCAGCTATTCGCAGCCGGCGGACCTGGACAAGGTGCGCAAGCTCGTGGCCGGGCTCGGCTACAACGACGTGCAGGTGCAGAACTTCGGCACCTCGCGCGACGTGCTGATCCGCATGCCGGCGAGCAAGGGTGTGAGTTCGGCGCAGCAGAGCGACAAGGTCATCGGCGCGCTCAAGACCGAGGACGCCTCGGTGGCACTCAGGCGCACCGAATTCGTCGGCCCGCAGGTGGGCGACGAGCTCACCACCGACGGGTTGAAGGCGCTGGCCTTCGTGGTCGGCGGCATCATCATCTACCTGGCGATCCGCTTTGAGTGGAAGTACGCGGTGGCGGCGATCATCGCCAATCTGCACGACGTGGTCATCATCCTGGGCTTCTTCGCGTTCTTCCAGTGGGAGTTCTCGCTGCCGGTGCTGGCGGCGGTGCTGGCGGTTCTGGGCTATTCGGTGAACGAATCGGTGGTCATCTTCGACCGGATCCGGGAGAACTTCCGGCGGTACCGCAAGATGAATACGGTACAGGTGATCGATAACGCCATCACCTCGACCATCAGCCGCACTATCATTACGCATGGATCAACCCAGATCATGGTTTTATCGATGTTCCTGTTCGGCGGCCCGACCTTGCACTACTTTGCCCTGGCGCTCACCATCGGCATCTGTTTCGGTATTTATTCGTCGGTGTTCGTGGCCGCCGCCATCGCCATGTGGCTGGGCATCAAACGTGAAGACCTTGTGAAGTCATCCTCGGCTAAAAAAGAAGAAGACCCCAACGATCCCAATGCAGGAGCCACCGTCTGACCTGCGCTTGAGAACATGGCAACCAGCACGCCCAACGCCCACAACCGTTCGTTAGCCCAGAAGGCCCGAGAGAGCTTTGTCGCTCAGATGGGGGCTTCCCTGGCCGGAGTGCGGCTGGCCGTGCGTGAACGCCTGGCCGTGCTGGTCGACGAGGTGCGTCCGGCACGCGAAATGCAGGAACGCCGCGACTTCTGGACGGCCTACCAGCAGCGCGCCGCCGGCTGGGAGTCTGGAACGCTGGCTGCCTGGCAGAAGCTGCTGCAAACACCCCGCAGCGGCGCTCCCCTGCGGCAGACGGCTTCCACCTTCGAGCTCATGGGCGACGATGTGGTGGAAAACAAGATCGTGGCCTCGCGCCTGGCCCAGGTGATCGTGGACCGTGCGGGCGAAGAGTTTGCCGACTTCAGCGCCCGGCTGCAATTGCTCGAAGGCACCGAAGAGCCCGGTAGTACCGACGTGGCCCGGCCCGAAGTGCTGATGCAGGCGATGGTGGAGCAGTGGGTGGCCGCCGGCCTGTCTCGCGGCGCCTTCTCGCTCGTCAACGATGTGATGCAGCGGGAGTTGGCGGCGCGTTGCCTGGACGCCTACAAGGCGGCCAACACTTTCCTGACCTCGCAAGGGGTCACGCCGTCGGCCGATCTGCGTTCGCGCGTGCGACGCACCGACAGCGCCGCTGTCGGCGGCGGGGGCATACCTTCGCGCCCATATGGTGATGGCGGAGCCGCCAGCGAGCCTTCGGGCTGGGCGCCGAGCGGCCGCCCGAGCCCGGGTGGTCCCGGAGGAGGAGGTGGTGGTGGTGGGAGTGGTGGCGGATCGAGAGGCTCGCCGACACAAAACGGCGCGATGCGCAGCGCCATCTCCGCCGCCGAAGAAACCCGCATGATGACGGTGGCCTCGCCATTGGCCCGTGCCCGTCGGCGCGCGCAAGGCGTCATGGTGCATTTGAAGCGGGTGTTGACCGACCACATCAGCGATTTCGATAAAACCGTCCAGCAGCCGATTTCGCCCTCGCTCGCGCGTGCCATTGCCCGCAAGCAGGACGGCGGCGATACCGATCCGCTGTACGGCAGCGTGCCCGGTACCGGCGCGCTGGATTACGGCCGCATGGACGTCTCGCAGGTTGCGGGTCAGCTGCGCGAGCGTTCCAATGAGCTCAAGAAGGCCGCCTCCACCACGGGTGAGAAGGCGATCATCGAAATCGTGGCCCTGATGTTCCAGAGCATCCTGGCCGAGGAGCGGATTCCACCCGCGGTGCGGGTGTGGTTTGCGCGGCTGCAATTGCCGGTGCTGCGGGTGGCGCTGGCCGAGCCTGAATTTTTCGGCACGCTGGACCATCCGGCACGCCAGCTCATCGACCGCATGGGTTCATGCGTGATGGGTTTCGACGCCAGCGCCATCAACGGCAGCGCGCTCGAGACCGAAATCAAGCGCGTGGTGCAGGTGATCGAGCAGTACCCTGAAACCGGTCGCCGCGTGTTCCAGCTGGTCTATGACGAATTCCAGCAGTTCCTGTCGAAGTACCTGACCGAAAAAGGCAGCACCCTGCGTGTGGCCACGCTGGCGCAGCAGGTCGAGCAGAAGGAGACACTGGCCATCCAGTACACCATCGAGCTGCGCAACATGCTCAAGGAACTGCCGGTGCGCGAGGACATCCGCGAGTTCCTGTTCAAGGTTTGGGCCGAGGTGCTGGCCATGGCCGCGGTGCGCAACGGGCCGCAGCACGAGGAAACCATCGCGCTGAAGAAAGCCGCGTCGGAACTGGTGTGGGCCGCCAGCGCCAAGCCCAACCGCGCCGAGCGCGCCCGCGTCATCCAGAACCTGCCGTTGCTGCTGCAGCGCCTGCGCCAGGGCATGACCCTGCTGGGCCTGGAGTCAACGGTACAGGAAGCCCACATCAAACGCATCAGCGACACGCTGGCCGATGCCTTCATGTCCAAGACCGAGGCAATTCCGCAGGCGCGCATCGAGTCCATGGCGGCCCGGTTGGCGAACCTGGAAGACTTCATCAGCGACGACAGCATGGGCGACCTGCCGCTGGACAATGAAAACATCGAGATGATGCTGGGCATCGACGCCTCGTCGATCGAGGTGATCGCCGACGGTGGCTCCAAACCCACCGACGCCATGCTGGCCTGGGCCCAGGAGCTGGAGCTCGGCCACTGGTTCATGCTGGACCACAGCAACCGCATCAACCAGGTGCAGTTCGCCTGGCGCAGCGACCGCAAGCAGCTGCATTTGTTCGCGGCGATGGATGGGCGCAGTTATCTGATCCAGGCCCGGCGTCTTGCAGCCTACCTGCAGGCCGGTCTGCTGGTGCCGCAGGAAGAAGAAGCCCTGACCCTGCGCGCCACCCGCGACGCCTTGGCCAAGCTGGATGCAAACCCTGAAAGATTGCTGAGCTAGGCTTTAGCCAGCGTGACCTCTGCGCTTCAGTGCGCGAGGCGGCCTTCGCAATCGTCGCAGAGCTCGTCGAGGATCAGTGCGTCGGGCTCCTCGCCAAAACTCCAGTAGACCATCAGCACGATGATCTTCAACTCGTCGAGCGTGACCGGGTCGCCGCCGGTGGCCATCGCGCGGTCGAGTGCGATTTCGCGCATGTGTGGGGGCAGCACACCAGCGGCTTCGAGAAAACTCACGAAGCCCAGGCAGGCCGCGCCGAGGTGGTCTTGTTCCGCCACCGAATACACACGCAGGCTGTCGGGCGCGGGGGCCAGCGCCGCCACGGGGCTGGGCAACGGGGCGAGGTTTTGGGGGAAAGACGGCACGTGGATCATGCCGGTGCTGAGCGCAGCCGAATTGAGCCCATCGAGCCAGGCCAGGGCTTCGGCGATCTCATCGCTTTCGAAGCCGGCCGCACTCAATTTGCGGCCAAGCTGCTGCGGCTCGGGGCAGGCATCGCCTCGCCAGTAGTTTTCATAGACGAAAACAAGCACTTCAAACATGGCTTCAATATAACGCAGAACCAAGACCGCGCAACAGGCACGGCAGGCGGTGTGGGCCGGCGTTGTCAGGCCGCGACGGTGCGCTGGAACAGCCCGCCGGGCAGGCGGGCGACCTGGTGGTCCAGCTCCAGTTCGAGCAGCCGCACCTGCAGCTCGGCCGCGGGAATGCCGGTGCGTGCCACCAGGGCGTCCAGGCCGACCGGGTCGTAGCCCATGCCGGCGAGGAAGGGATCTTCGATATCTTTGGTATCGTCCGCGCCTGCGGAATGGGCGGCCGCTTTCGGGGCCGCCAGCATGGGTGCTATTTCGTCCAGCACATCCTGCAGGTTCTCCACCAGCTTGGCGCCCTGCTTGATCAGCGCATGGCAGCCGCGCGACTGCGGCGAAAGGATCGAGCCGGGCACCGCGAAGACGTCCTTGCCCTGCTCCGAGGCCAGCCGCGCCGTGATCAGCGAACCCGACTGCAGCGCGGCCTCCACCACCAGCGTACCCAGGCTCAGGCCGGCGATGACGCGGTTGCGCCGCGGGAAGTTTTCTGGAAGCGGTGGCGTGCCCAGCGGATATTCGCTCAGCAACAGGCCTTGCCCGGCGATGCGGTGCGCCAGCGCCAGATTGCGTTTGGGATAAACACGGTCGAGCCCGGTGCCGACGACGGCGATCGTGGCCAGTTGGCCGGGGTGGTCCGACGCACCATCCAACGCCCCATGATGGGCCGCACTGTCCACGCCGAGCGCCAGGCCCGAGACGACTGTCAGGCCGGCTTGGGCGCAGCCCCGGGCCAGGTCGCGCGCGGTGAGCTCGCCCTGGCGCGTCGGATTGCGGCTGCCGACCATGGCCAGGCTGCGCTCGGCGCTGCTGCGCGTCCACAGGTCGACGCGGCCGAGCGCATAGAGCATCAAGGGAGGGTCTTCCATCGCCAGCAGCGATTCGGGATAGGCTGCGTCGCCCAGCACCACGATCGCGCGCTGGCCAGCACCGCCCCCGCCGCCTTGCAGCCATGACCAGGTGGCTTCGAGCTGGGCCTGGAATCTTGGTGGGGGTTTTTGCAACGCCGCAGCCTGTGCGGGCGAGACCAGTTGGCCCAGGCTGGCGGTGGATTGCGCAAATACTTCCTGGGGCAGTCCGAAGGCGGCCATCAGCTTGCGTGCCGTGCTGTTGCCGACGCCCTCGCTCAGGGCCAGCCGCAGCCAGGATTCCAGCTCATCGCGTTCCATCCACACCTCCCCGGCCTCTCGGGGCGAAGCCTGCTTCTCGGCCGCTAGGGCCTTCCGTTTCAGCGTGGGCTGCTCAGTCGATCACCGACTTTGACGCCGTTCTTGATCTCCAGAATCAGCGCGTACGACACTCTCTCGAAAGGACGGAACACCATGACCAGCCCATTGCGCTCGTCGGGCAGCGTGATCATCGGTTTCTTCGGGTCCGTGCGGTCGACCAGCATGCCGCCGTCGGACAACAGGCTCAGCACATGGCCGCGCTCGATGCCGTCGCGTGTGCCGCGGTTGATCACCACGATCTGGCTTTGCGCGGCGTTCGACACGGCATCGCCATAGACGGAGACGACGCGGCCTTCGATGTCTTGCGCCGGTGCACGTGGCACATAGTTCAGCAATTCACGCGGGGGCTCGGGTAGCAGGTGGTCGCCCACCTGGGCCTCTCCCTTGGAGGCGACGACGTCGATCGTGGCCGGCACGATTTCCATGGCCCGCTTGCCGTCCTTGCCGTCCTTGTCGGCTTCCTTGGCGACGCGCAGGCTTTCGCCCTGGATCAGGGTGGCCTTGCCGGCGTATTGCGCTTCGTAGCCGAGGATTTCACCGGTGCCGGGGTCCTTCAGCGGCACCGCGGTATGGAAGATGCGGAAACTGCGCGGCTGGCCTTTTTCGCCGCTGAGCGGGGCTTCCAGGGAGCCGCGCGCATAGGCGCGGTCGCCGCGGCTGAGCATCACCCGGTCTTCCTGGGTGGCGACGATGCGTGCCGCCTGCTTCAGGCTGCCTTCGTCGGTGACGATGGGTTCGGCCAGGAACGGCTCGATCAAGCGGGTCTGCAGCGTGGTCAGGGCGTTGTCGGACAGCGACTCGTAGCGTGTGCGCGGCGACACCCGCACCGTCTGCGGCTCGCCCTGCCCGTCAGCCATCGCGGTGCGCAGTGTGGCGCGGCCGTTCTTCTTGTCCAGGAACAGCTGCTGGCCCGGATAGATCAGGTGCGGGTTGCGCACGTCCTGCATGTTCATGCCCCAGAGCTCGGGCCAACGCCAGGGGCTGGTGAGAAACAAGCCGGAGATGCCCCACAGCGTGTCGCCGCGCTTCACGGTGTAGCTATCGGGGGCGTTTGGCGCCAGGTCGGCGACCGGCACGCCGGCCTGCGCCACCTGGGCTGCGGTGGCCTGTTGGGCCGCTGAGATCGGATAGTTCTGGGCCTGGGCGGCCGGCGCCAGGCCGAAACTGGCCAGAAAAGCCAGGACCACCGGGGCCATCGCTGCGACGGTGCTGGTGCCCGCCATCGTTTGTTTCATAGGTTTTTGCACCACAAATGCCCCCTCGGGCGCGAACCGGATCCGGCCCTTGACAGGCGAGAATCCGACGGAGACTCTTCAGTAATCACGCGCGATTTTGCGCCCAAGCCCTTGGATGGGCAACGATTTTGAACTTTGCCAATCCTTCAAAACTCAAAAGTGGCGAAAATAGAGACACATTTGCTGAGATTTCATGGCCTTACTTTCCATTCTTCAATATCCCGATCCCCGACTGCACACCTTGGCACGCCCAGTGAAGGAGGTGGATGCACGCATCAAGGCCTTGATCGCCGACATGCGCGAGACCATGTACGAGGCCAATGGCATCGGCCTGGCCGCCACCCAGATCAACGTGCACGAGCGCCTGATCGTGATCGACATCTCCGAGCAGCGCGACGCCCCGCTGGTGCTCATCAATCCCGAGATCACCTGGGCCAGTGCCGAAAAAGTCATGAATGAAGAGGGCTGCCTGTCGGTGCCCGGCATCTACGACGGTGTGGAGCGCGCCACCCAGATCAAGGTGACCGCACTCGACGGTGAGGGCCAGTCGCGCAGCATCGAGGCCGAAGGCCTGCTCGCGGTTTGCATCCAGCACGAGATGGACCACCTGCTGGGCAAGGTGTTTGTCGAATATCTTTCGCCGCTCAAGCGCAACCGCATCAAGACCAAGATGCTGAAGTCGCGCCGCGAAACCGAAAAGGCATAAGCAGGTGCTCCCCATGCGACGTCTTGCCTTGCCCCTCATCGCCTTGTTGTTGACGGCGCTCGCCGGCTGCGCGATCAAGCCCGGCATGACGCGTGACGAAGTGCTGGGTTCCTGGGGCCGGCCGACGGCCGAACTCGACCGCGGCGGCGTACATCGGCTGCAGTATTCCCGCCAGCCGTCGGGGCAGTCGGTGGTGATGGTCGACCTGGACGCCTCCGGCCGCGTGCTGCAGTCGCGCGAGGTGATGAACCTCAATGCCTTCTCGGAGATCGACATTTCCGGCAAGACCACGCGCGAGGACATCCTCTGGGCCTTCGGCCCGCCGGCCAAGATCGACAGCGTGGCTTCCTGGAAGGGCGACATCTGGTCGTACCGCTGGAAAGACCTCGACAACATGTGGTTCTGGATCTATTTCGATCCGAGCGGCGTGGTGCGCCGCACCCAGCAAGGCCCCGACCTGCCCATCTTCCCTGAAATCCGCTGACCGGCGGCGTTCAAACCACTTCAGTTCAATGCGCATCATCTTTGCGGGCACGCCCGAGTTTGCTCGCGTGGCCATGGCCCGGCTGTCCGCGGCCGGTTTCGAAATTCCCCTGGTGTTGACCCAGCCTGACCGGCCCGCCGGCCGCGGCATGAAGCTGCAGGCCTCGCCCGTCAAGCAACTGGCGCTGGAGATCGGTGCCGCCGTGGCGCAGCCGCGCAGCCTGCGGCTTGACGGCAAATTCCCGGATGACGCCGCCGCCGCGCGCCAGGCCATCATGGACGCCAAGGCCGACGTGATGGTGGTGGCCGCCTATGGTCTGATCCTGCCGCAGTGGGTGCTCGACGCGCCACGCCTGGGCTGCTTGAACATCCACGCGTCCCTGCTGCCGCGCTGGCGCGGTGCGGCACCGATCCACCGCGCGATCGAGGCCGGCGATGCACAGACCGGTGTCACCATCATGCAGATGGACGCCGGCCTGGACACCGGCGACATGCTGCTGGTCGAGGCGCTGCCCATCGGCCCCGGCGACACCACCGGCAGCCTGCACGACCGGCTGGCCGTGCTCGGCGGCCGCATGATCGTGGAAGCGCTCGAACTCGCGGCCTGCGGTGGCCTGCGCCCTGTGCCCCAGCCGGCCGAGGGCGTGAGCTACGCGCACAAGATCGAAAAAGCCGAAGCCGCGATCGACTGGACGCTGGGCGCCGACGCCATCGTGCGCCGTGTCCATGCGTTCGATCCGTTTCCCGGCGCGGCATCGGTGCTGGCGGGCGAGAGCCTCAAGGTCTGGGCGGCCAACGTTGCCGAGCTTGCGCTGCCGCCAGGTGCGCCTGCCGGGCAGATCGTGGCGGTCACGCCCGAGGGCATCGCGGTGGCCGCAGGAGGGGCGGTGGTCAATGTCACCGAAGTGCAGCGCCCCGGCGGCAAACGCATGGCCGCGCGCGACTTCGTGCGCGGTGCCGGCGTCGCCGCTGGCCAGTCTTTCGAGACGCGGGCCGCCTGATGTTCCTGCGCCGCACTTTAAGGGAACACGCCGAATTCCGCCTGGGCCTGCACGACACCTTGCCGCAGGTGCCGGGTATCGCCGCCTGGGGCCTGATGACCGGCGTGGCCATGGTCAAGTCGGGCATGAGCGTGATCGAGGCGCTGGCCATGGCGATGCTGGTTTTTGCCGGCAGTTCGCAGCTGGCGGCCATTCCGCTGCTGGTGGCCGGCGCGCCGATGTGGATCATCCTGGCCACCGGCTTCTGCGTGAACCTGCGCTTCGTGGTCTTCAGCCTGCATTTGCGGCCTTACCTCATGTACCTGCCGCTGTGGGAGCGCCTGGTGCATGGCTACCTCACCACGGACATGAGTTATGTGTTGTTCACCCGCCGTTTTCCGCACCCGAGCGCAGACCCGGCGCAGCGTATCGCGCAGGAGGCGTATCTCGCCGGCAACTGCAGCCTGAACTGGTTCAGCTGGGTGGTTGCCAGCATCCTCGGCGTGGCCATGGCCAACATGATCCCGACGAGCTGGGGGCTGGGTTTTGCCGGCATCCTGTGCCTGGTCGGCATCCTGTGTTCACTGGCCAGCACGCGGCTGCGCCTGGTCGCGGCCGGCGTGGCGGCGGTGGCAGCGGTGTTGACCTATGCCTTGCCGCTCAAGCTCAACATCATCGCGGCCATTACCGTGGCGGTGTTGTTGTGCTTGAGCCTCGAAAAATTCAGGCCCGCTCGGAAAGGCGCTGTGACATGAACCATGAACCCGGCGTCACCGATCTCTGGACGATGGTCACCATCGTCGCGCTGGCCGGCATCACCGTGCTGGCGCGCTGTTTCTTCTTCATTTCCAACAAGTCGTGGAATCTGCCGCGCTGGGCGCAGCGCGGACTGCAGTACGCGCCGATCGCCGCGCTGGCCGCCGTGGTGCTGCCCGAAGTGGTCATGACCAACGGCCATTTGGTGGCCACCTGGGCCGATGCGCGGCTGTTCGGTGCCGCCGCCGGTGCACTGGCGTTTTATTGGAAGCGCGACGTGCTGGTCACCATCGTGATCGGCATGGCGGTTTACTTGCCGTTGCACATCGGGCTGAACTGGTAATCCCCCAGGTTGCGCGCACTGCGTGTCGCTGCGTCCACCCCTCCTTCGACGGGCTCAGGACAGGCTTGCAAGGGGGCAACATCTGCGGCCCGGCGAAGCCGGTTCCGCGATGTTCTGAAAGGGAAGGCGCTCGTTCCGTGGCGATCGCTCGGTGAAACTTAGAATACGCGCATCCCTTCACTTCTCCCGCCTACCGCCATGAACGTTCTGCGCTTTTCCGATTTGTGTGCCCAAGGCCGTGCGGCAGGCCTTCGTGTGTTCATTCGGGCCGACCTCAACGTGCCGCAGGACGACGACGGCCGCATCACCGAAGACACCCGCATCCGCGCTTCGGTGCCGTGTATCGAAATGGCCCTGAAGGCCGGCGCTGCCGTCATGGTGACCTCGCACCTGGGCCGCCCCACAGAAGGCGCGTTCAAGCCCGAGGATTCGCTCGCGCCGGTAGCCAAGCGCCTGGGTGAGTTGCTGGGCCGGGAAGTGCCGCTGGTGGCCGACTGGGTCGATGGCGTGAGCGTGGCGCCAGGCCAGATCGTGCTGCTGGAAAACTGCCGCGTGAATGTCGGCGAGAAGAAGAACAAGCCCGAACTCGCGCAGAAGCTGGCCAAGCTCTGCGACATCTTCGTCAACGACGCCTTCGGCACCGCCCACCGCGCCGAAGGCACGACCTACGGTATCGCCGAATACGCCAAGATCGCCTGCGCAGGCCCGCTGCTGGCGGCCGAGATCGACGCCATCACCAAGGCCCTGGCCCAGCCGCAGCGGCCACTGGTGGCCATTGTGGCCGGCTCCAAGGTGTCGACCAAGCTGACCATCCTGAAAGCCTTGTCGGAAAAGGTCGACCAGTTGATCGTCGGCGGCGGCATCGCCAACACCTTCATGCTGGCCGCCGGCCTGAAGATCGGCAAGAGCCTGGCCGAGCCCGACCTGCTGGACCAGGCCCGCGCGGTGATCGACGGCATGAAGGCGCGCGGCGCCGAGGTGCCGATCCCGACCGACGTGGTTACCGCCAAGACCTTCGCCGCCGATGCGCTGGCCACCGTCAAGGCGGCCACCGACGTGGCCGACGACGACCTGATCCTCGACATCGGCCCAGACACCACGGCCCGCCTGGCCGCGCAGCTCAAGGCTGCCGGCACCATCGTCTGGAACGGCCCGGTCGGCGTGTTCGAATTCGACGCCTTCGCCAAGGGTACCGAGGGCATTGCCCGCGCCATTGCCGAAAGCCGGGCCTTCAGCATCGCCGGCGGTGGCGACACATTGGCGGCCATCGCCAAGTACGGCATCGAGAAGGACGTGGGCTATATCTCCACCGGCGGTGGCGCCTTCCTTGAAATGCTGGAAGGCAAGACGCTGCCGGCGCTCGAGATTCTGGAGAAGCGCGCCAGCGCCTGATCTGGCGCATGCCAACCAGGTCAGGCCCATGGCATGACCTGGATCAAAACCCCTGCGGGCGCAGCCCCCTAAGCTCCAGAAGCCCTATCTCTGGAGAACCCGCATGGCCCTGCTCGAATGGTCCGACGCCTTGTCGCTCGACCTGCCCCTCATGGACGACACGCACCGCGAATTCGTGGACTTGCTCGCGGCGGTGCAGTCTTCGGCAGACGCCTTGCTGCCCGCTGCCTGGCAGCGGCTCATCGCCCACACCGAAGACCATTTCGGCCAGGAAGACCGTTGGATGCTGGCCACGCGTTTCGCCTCCGTCAACTGCCACAGCCTGCAGCACAAGGTGGTGTTGCAGGTGATGCGCGAAGGCGCGGTGCGCGCCGCCCGTGGTGACCTGGCCAGCCTGCGTGAAATGGCCAGTGAACTGGCCTTGTGGTTTCCCCAGCACGCGCAGAGCATGGACGCGGCGCTGGCCCTGCACCTGCGCCGCGCCGGGTTTGATCCCGCCACCGGCTTGGTGAACAGCCCGGACGCATTGCCCAAGGCATTGGTGCACGGCTGCGGCGGCACATGCTCAAGTCACCAGGCCATGACGTCGGCATGACACCAACATGACGCAGCCCCCCGGCCGCGCTGGCGACCGGGGGGCTGATGAGCTTTGGCGTGCTTAGAACCGCCAGCCGAGTCCGATGCCGAACATCAACGGGTCAACCTTGAAGGTGCCGATGCCCGCGCCATTGACCGCCACGTCGGTGCGGATGTAGGCCTTCTTGACGTCGAAGCTCAGCACCAGGTTGCCACTCAGCGGGATGTCCACGCCGGCCTGCAGCACCGGGCCGAAGCTGTTGCGCTCCACACTCACGCCGGCAGGCAGGTTGATGGAACTCAGCCGTGTGTAGTTCAGCCCCGCGCCCAGGTAGGGCTTGAAGCCCGCCATGGGAAAGTGGTACTGCAGGGTCAGGCTCGGCGGCAGGTGCTTGAAGCTGCCGATGGGTGTGCCGCCGGCGCTCAGCGTCTGTTTCTGCGGCACGGTCAACACCAGTTCGGTGGCGATGTTGGGCGTGAAGAAATAGCTGACGTCGAGCTCGGGCAGCCACTTGTTGTTGATCGACAGGGACAGGGGCGTGCTGTCGCCATTGGCGCTGTCCAGGTGGACGGCGCGCATACGCACCAGCCAGGGGCCCGGAGCGGCGGTCTGCGCCAAGGCGGCGGTGCACAGCAGGGTGCCCAGCAGCGCGGCCGCGGCTGCGGCGATCGCTTGTTTCTTCATGGTCTTCTTCTTTCCATCGGTTGACTGCGGGGACATCCCACAGACCGATTACAGAAGACCTGACTGCCGCCGGTATTGCGCCTGGTCAAACGCCGCACAGGGCCTGGGTGTGGCGTCTCGTGCGTTTGCGGCAGATCAAATGCGCGGCCAGGATCAGGCCGGCATCACCCTGGGTGTGCTGGTGGCGCGGCCCTTGAAATCGGTCCAGCAGTTGCGCGTGAAGTCGTACAGCTTGCAGGCGCGGGCGGTGTCGAAATACCAGCTCCAGGAGAACGGCTGGACCACGATGCGCCCGGGCAGCAGCTCTTCGAGCTTGGCTTGCGCGGCCTTGAGCTTGTAGAGCGGAATGCTCATGTCCACGTGGTGCGCGGTGTGCTCCATGATGTGGTGCAGCATCGAGCCGATATTCACCGGAAAGGTCAGGTGCACAGTGGTCGAGACGAAGGGCTGGGCGCGCTGCCAGGCGGCGCGTTCGTCGTGCCAGGACACCCGCACATGGGTGTGGTGGCCGTAGATCACGAAGCCCATCATGTTGAACCAGAAGAACATCGGCACCACGAAGCCGAGCAGCAGCAGCAGGGTGATGGACTGGCTGGTGTAGAGCGCGGCGGCCACCAGTGCGGCAACCCATAGGGCGGCGAAACCGGTGACCAGCAGGCAGTCCCAGGTGAAGATGGCGCGGTTGGTGCTGCCCATGCTCGACTTGCTGGGGAACATCATTTTCTTCCACCAGATCTCGATCATGTAGTACATGCCCGGGCCCCAGCCGCTGCGGTAGATGCGCTGCAGCAGCCGGCCCATGGGCGACAGGGCGTCGAATTCCTCGCGCGTGAGCGGCGCCCAGACGAAGTCCACGCCCTTGAGGTTGGTGAAGCCGTGGTGCACCACGTTGTGGCCCACGTCCCACAGGCTGTAGGCGGTGAGTGAAGGCAGGAAGGCGATGCGGCCCAGCCATTTGTTGAGTTTGCGGTGCGGCGTGAGGCTCTGGTGGCAGCCGTCGTGGCCCACCACGAACAGCCGGCCGATGACGAAGCCGGCGGCCAGGCCGCACAGCAACATCAGCCATACCGAGTCGAACAGCACCACACCGGCCAGCAGGGCGGTGAGCAGCGCATAGTCGAACGCCAGCAGCATGAAGGCGCGCAAGGTGGAGCGCTCGGCCAGTGGCAGCAGCCACGAACGGATGACCTTGCGGTGCGGCAGCGGCGCATTGGGCGCGAGCGGATCGGGCCAGACCGCCTCGGCGACGGGCGTGGTGGAGGGCGTTTTGGCTGCCGCCTGGGCGGGAGCCTTGACTTCAGGTGCGTCCATGGCAGGCACGCGGGGTTCAGACACAGATGTCATGTGCGGAAACAAAGTAGTTGGAAGGGTGCCTAGCAGGCCTGGTGGCGCCCGCATGGGTTCGCATTGCGGCCCGGTTATCCTAACGGCGCCAGAAGACCTCATGATGACGGGGATCAAGGCATGGCGACATGCAGAGCCATCGAAGTTTGTACCACGTTTGCGCTTGTATGCAAAAAACCACGGTGTGTGTGTCCGCAAGTGGTAACCGGTTGCTAATTTTTTTCATGTGAAAATGGGAATTAAATTACATCGGAGACTCCATGCAAAGTGATACCCGTATCTCACGCCATGCCACCAAGATCGTCGCCACGCTCGGCCCCGCGTCCAGCGATCCGGCGCTGGTGGAGCAAATGATTGTGAACAAGGTCAGCGTGGTGCGGCTGAACTTCAGCCACGGCAAGGCGCAAGACCATATCGACCGGGCCCTGATGGTGCGCGAGGCCGCGCGCCGCGCCGGCCGCGAGGTGGCGATCATGGCCGATCTGCAGGGGCCGAAGATCCGTGTCGGCAAGTTCGCCGAAGGCAAAGTTTGGCTCGAGCCGGGCGCCAAGTTCGTTCTCGACGCCGTGCGCACCGAGCTGGGCGACATCAACGGCGTGGGACTGGACTACAAGGACCTGCCGCGCGACGTGAAGGCCGGCGACCGACTGTTGCTCAACGACGGCCTGATCGTGCTGATCGTGGACGCCGTGCGCGGCGAGCAGGTGCACACCACCGTCAAGCTCGGCGGCGAGCTGTCGAACAACAAGGGCATCAACAAGCAGGGCGGCGGCCTCACCGCGCCGGCGCTGACGGCCAAGGACATGGAAGACATCAAGACCGCGATGAGCTTCCAGGCCGACTACGTGGCGGTGAGCTTCCCGAAGAACGCCACCGACATGGAAATGGCGCGCCAGCTGTGCAACGTGGCGGCGGCCGAGTTCGGCCACAAGCCCGGCATGATCGCCAAGATTGAACGTGCCGAGGCCATTCCCCGTCTTGAGGAAATCCTGCGCGCCAGCGACGGCATCATGGTCGCGCGTGGCGACCTGGCGGTGGAAGTCGGCAACGCGGCGGTGCCGGCGCTGCAAAAGAAGATGATCCGCATGGCCCGCGAGATGGACAAGGTGGTGATCACCGCCACGCAGATGATGGAGTCGATGATCACCAACCCGGTGCCGACGCGTGCCGAGGTCAGCGACGTGGCCAATGCCGTGCTCGACGGCACCGACGCGGTGATGCTCTCGGCCGAGACCGCCTCGGGCAAGTACCCGCTCGAGACCGTGCAGGAGATGAGCCGCATCTGCGAGGCCGCCGAGGCCGCCGAGGACAAGCAGCTCGACGCCGACTTTAGCGGCAAGAGCTACACCCGCATGGACCAGTCGATCGCCATGGGCGCGCTGTTCACCGCGCACCACCTGGGCGCGAAGGCGATCGTGGCGCTCACCGAATCGGGCTCGACCCCGCTGTGGATGAGC
>Ga0307514_10000771_pt1 | contig 53247 bp, 39 predicted proteins | sample 16_EM_MG_FD_203088 | JGI IMG/M metagenome (GOLD analysis project Ga0307514, IMG submission 203088) | Populus trichocarpa ectomycorrhiza microbial communities from riparian zone in the Pacific Northwest, United States - 16_EM | ecosystem: Host-associated > Plants > Roots > Unclassified | place... | reverse complement strand
CTTCCTGGCGGCCACTGAGGTCGGGAAGTTTCCGCCCAGTTGAAGTAGCGGGATGGAGCGGGCTCAGGGCTTGGGGCTCAGGGGCGGCATTGGGAGGCAGCGGGGCTATACCATTCCTTCTTTCTTTTTTTCTTTTTCTCTTTTCGTCTTGCTTTCTGTCTTTCTCTTATCTTTCATTTGTCAGTGGGGACGAAGGGTAGCGGGGGGGGAGCTCCGCCATCTAGCCGGCTCGCCCGGAGGTGGAGGGGATATCAGGGTCCTGTCATACTCTAATTAGAGTCAATACAGTATGATTAAACAACAACAACAACGAAAACTCAATCAACTTCCTCCATCAGATCTGCATTAGGCTTTTTATTCGTCCACCGCGTTCTGTGAAACAAGCATGCCTTTCCCTTGGTCTTCGGTGGTCTTCAGTTCCGTCTCGATATCTGGCTCGGCCGAAGTCTTCTTAGAAGGTGTTTCCTTGTGTCGTCCTAGTTATTATTAGACAGGTACCTAAGGAAGAATTTACCATGGGCAGCAAAACACTCACGAACAATACACACAATTAGTTGCCATAAGGAACCGCCTATTGTACAAAGAGCCAAGATTTGTCCGAAACTCCTTAGTTCTTGATCGGCGGAGCTTCGCTTAAGGTGTCCAGCAGTCACGTAAGTTGTGACAGTGAAGTATACCATGACAACCCAACAACAGGCTATACTGGAAGCCAGAGTGATCGGCGCAACCTGGTTCCATTTACCCTTCGGAACTTTTGGCGCTCGAACTCCTGGAGTCGCAGTCTTGGGTGCTTTCGCCGGCCAGCTCTTAGCACACATATATACCAACATTATTACCCACCAGCATGCCCCAAGCATGGCCAGTATGTCTGGTCGCAATGCCAGTGAACTCAACCCGCTTGGCCAATACGATACCAGACATCCTTTTTCCAGGGGATCTTTATCAGGTCTCATAGCCATGATGCCAAAAGCGAACGACAGAGCCGACTGTATAAGACAGAGTGTAGTGTGTGCTCTGCGGAGTAACGTGTACGTCTTGAAAAAAAACCCGCTTGTTGTAATCTGCACCGTGGCTATGACTTGAGTGGCTGCAATCAGGAACCTTTGATCGAAAGAAAGGCTGTCGAATATTACTAGGCTGGCGATGAGTTGAGCGAAAAACGTGCCGTATAGTACTCCGCAAACCTTATACAGACCCTTGAAGAAACAGTCAGCCACGACTCTGAGGGTATAAAACTGTAGTACCAACCTTGGCCAAAGCGTTGCGTAACGGCATTAGATCGATATCTTGACGGCAAATCAGGTGAAGTAATGAAATGCACAATGTGATTCCTACAACAAGGATAGAATGTACAAGCGTTGTAACTACTACCTATACCAGAGCACGGGAATGCATTAGCTCCTTCGTGATGCGTCATAAAAGCCACTGCACATACTCCAAGCCCTAGGACATCGGGATTGACATCGACGAGATTTTTGCAGGAATTATCCCTCGCAATCGTAGAATTAAAGTAGGCCGACATTACGGAGATGCTAGGGAAAGAAAAGTATGGTTCTCAGTCAACTGGTGATTCGGGGGGAGTGTCGAAGTCAAAGTGCGCCGGAGCGTTACTAGCGAACATGCAAATTGACCGTCTTGGGACCCCATTTATCAGTTCTCATATTACTTGGTGAGGCTTAAAACACGTATTTCTCAGGATATTGTGCCCGTGCAGTATTTTTCAATTGGAATCGAGCTCTCGGGACGCGTAATAGGAATTCGCTCCCCTTCGTTTTATGCGCTCCCCTTCTTTTCATGCAAGATTATTGGATATCGCAGAGGATACCCCACCATCTTTGACAAAGACTCAGCTTAAAATCTAACATATTCAGCGGAACGTGCTTAACATAGTTGGCACCAGGCATATTCGCTTAGGTTGTGGCCTTCACTCACATGCACATATCTGCGCAAGATCGAATTGGGCTCAAGTGTGGTGCGTATGTCACATTTGGTTGCTTTTTTGATTCAGCATACGACTCCGGATAGAGTCTGACAGGCTCGAACAATGTTGCACTTGCCTAACGCAGCATGATGGTGGTGTCCGAGAGTAAAAATGAAACCGAATCTGGTTATATTAACAGAAAAAGGAAAAAGTTATGACAGCTGATGCCGAAACTATCATGTGAAGAAGAAATTTTCTTAAAGCTCTATTTGTTTACTGTAACCACACTAGTATATTGGTTGCTAAAATGCGGTGTATAGGGTGGAGATGCTTGCCTATAGTAAATGCGTTATAATAACATCCAAAATCAGATGAACGAAATGTTCGGTCGAGCGTAGAAGCGGATTTGTCGCATGTCTGAGTATGGCGAGCGCTGATGCGTTGTTCCACATGTTGGAAGGATTTGGAGCGGCATCCCAATAGTCCGTCCCGTCCGTCCAAGGCCATGCCGCAGACCGGACGACAATTTTTAGGGCCCAAAATCTTTAGACTGGACGGACCAGGGCACTCCATGATAAGACTACAGGACTGGGGGGGCCCACAGGCGATTAAATGGCCCCCACAGATACCGCGGCTGAAGATTGTTCCGGGATTTGGTTACTATACTAATGCTGGGTAGAGTTTCTATGTCCCACAACTCTCATTCCACAGCCGGATATACATATGCGATCTTGGTAAGCCCTGGTAAAAACTATTAGCTCAACCGTGGAAAAGACTACAGCCATCTGTAGTCCTGGAGTTTTCTCCCCGGAACGGACTAGTCCTCCAAAACTCATACCCCAGACGGGACGACGATGTCGGGCACTGAAAGACTGTAGTCTCTCCGGACCGTTGGGAACCTTGATTTGGATTGTGGTTATTTCGAGTTTTTGGGTTAGGGTTGAGCGGAGGAGCCGCTACCACTTTAGCTGTGTGCGAGACATTTAGACTTAGGGAGATAGCTCAGTTTGGTCAAGAGAGAGGTTTGGCATAACAGACTCGGTACAACGTCACGGGGGTGGATATATCTCATTAGAAACTATAATTATGTAAGCCAGTTCTTTATCAGAGGTGCAATTTTGAAAAGGTCCTACCAGTTGGGGGCTGTTCGCAGGCCACACCGCACGGTACTCAAAACCGAAGCCTTCATGGCACTTGCAGCTGGTTTTCATGACCACAGGCCGGATGCCGGTAAAATTTCGAAATATGAGGACACTAAATCCCTACAGCTATTCCGACTAGGATACAATCAGGTTAGGAACCATGATGTCCCAAGCTATAAATTATGAGTAATTATGGTATTGGATGTGGAGGACAGATATTTTTGTCTGGGTCTTCGGGCTTGCCGGGAGAAGGTCAACAATCTCACAACGACGAAATTTGTTCCACAGATATTTATAATTCCGAAATTTATCTCACAGCTACTTTCGGCCACCTCGGCCCAATTAAGAGTAGGATTAGTTATTGGACAAAGATATCTGGGTTAGAGAGAAATCGTAGATGTAGAAATAATGATAAAAAACCTTGGTTGTATTTACCTAATGCTTATATACACGGTATTTAGTATATGCCATATACGCATGCATGCGCACTCAGCTGCTATATCCAGCTGAGTCCCAGATTACCGTCAGCCCTGATGATAGATGATTGCCATCAGCCCAGCTGAAATCCTTAAGCCTTACAAAGGGAGGCGATCTGTTTTGAAATAATAGGCTGTTGAAATATGGAAGGAGAGAACCGTGTGAATAGACTTGAGGTACAGAGACTGAAGAGCAGGAGAAAGACTCGATATATATACAAGGTAGTTGAGTGCCTTATGCCCTACCGGCTGTGTGCCTTGACATCAGCTCAGCTGAAGCTCAGCTTGGTCAGGTTCATGCAACATGAGCGTCACGACATAGCCGAGTGATGAATAGTGAGACGAGTGTTATATCAACTTTAATGATGCATTTGCAACAAAAATATTACATAGAAAGATTAGTGTAAGGGTATCCCAACCGAACCAACAATCTAGTACCTCCAGGCCACATATACATTCAAAAATTCACCATTGGCTCTTTCGTGTGCGCTGTTGCGCTACCGTCTTCGTAATGTGGCTCACAATTTTGCCATGAAGCCGACCCTAGCTGAACATCCGGTCTTGGACACTCGCAATGTATGCAACACGCTCGCGTATCAGGATTTATCGTACTACACCATGGTTGGGGACAGTACCACATTTTGGTAAACGGTGAGGAGGGCGTTACGCGATTTTATTGAAGTCAGACGTTGTGAGATTAGATTTGCTATTAGAAGCCGTGTGTTTGGATAGGTGAATAGTGTTGATGATAGAAGTCTGAGTGATCAGCGGATGAGGAGGTGTTGACATAGTGTATTGAAGAGATGGTAGTTTTCGACTTGAACAGTTCCGGGGGATGTTGATAGCCAATCAAGATGAATAATTGGTTACGAAAGCTGTTTGCACGTAATCGAGATGTTCTTTGTGCTAGCATTTGGTATACTTGCGTTCTGTCATATTGTTTAAACAGCGGTATTTGAATTACTCGGCAAAATGTCCTCCAAATGTCGTCTCGTTGACTCTCAAAATGTGCCCTGTAATCCGTTATCATTTAGCCAACAGCTTCAAAAATACATCCAACCCCTACACATTTAACGCAATATAATCAATTCCGCGACTCGTGCGTGCATAAAGTACGGTGTAGCCATCCCAATCTGTGCATCCAGAGCAACGACATCCATTGCCGTCCAATTTGGCATAACCTCATGTCGGTGGTAATTGTCAGCTCCACTTCGCAAAAGCAACGACGCCAAATGAACACCGTATTTCTAATCTATTTCTTTAGGTCTCAGCGAACGCATACATAAATGGTAAAAGTCATATGTTCTAGTTGCTAAATGTAGCGGTTCATCACCGTTAACACATCTCACCCAACTTCACAATTATTGCGATATGTAGGTGACAACCATATCCATAAACCAGATACAGAGAGAATAGACGAGACATACCCGGAATGTGTACAGAAAGTCTTGGGGTATATCGCCGGGTATGCCGGTGCCATCATGTGCCACAATTGCTCCTCGCCACTCTCGTCACCGGATAGTACATGGGATTAATTTTAAAATTGAAAGCTCTTTAAAACGTATTTAATGTACATTTTAAGCGATTGGGATAATAATCTATCTAGACCTAAGAAATAAATCAGAGAATATCTAATTTTGTGTTAGTATCTAGGGACTGTAATTATTAAAGTCCATGATACCCGCCCAGCAAGTTACAGATGATTACCGGTACGAAAGCTTAGAGAGAGAACGATAAAACCCTAATTCTGTGCAAAGAAAATTGGCAAAGTGGGTATTCTCGGAGAGCGGGTATTCCGGAGGGCGGTAGTTAGGAGGTATACTCGGGTGTATTTGGGTGCAGGGGTGCGTGTGGACACTGTAGTTGGGTACATGTGGCGGTGTGCTCGGGTGCACTCGGGTGCACTAGGTGCACATGGAGACTGCCTTAGAGATGCAGCTATAGTTGCACATGGCAACAGTACGCAAACGAGTTAGAGAGTGTGTGGGTTGACGTGACATATCGTAGTACATTAGCGAACAGACATTAGCGAACAGACACAAGTTGCGAGTAGTTGCTTCCATAAGTCGCCATACACTTCCCCCACGCCCCAGAATTTGGTCCAACAATGGCTTCGTTTTTCTACGCACCGTGTTACTATATGTAGTCCGTGTGACCTACGGAAACAGGCTCTACCATACTCTGGATAAGTGAATGCAGTACGATTAATACAAAAAAACCTTATTTCCACTATTTATATTTCACAATGTACAAGATCCTCTGTAACCCTAACCCATAACTCTTATCGAATTCAAAGTCGTCATATACCAACTGTACCACCTCCACATGATTCACTAGGGGTACTGAAATACTCAAGGCTTATTACGGAGTTATCTCGAAGCGTACCCTACCGGTTACTGTATCTGGAGAGAGAAGACCCCCGTGCAACAGGTTTACCTTCAGGCCCGGCGGTCCCCTAGTCCAAAAACCCTCTGCCAGACAACTTGTAGTCCGGGGTTGGGTAGATATCATCCTGCCCTGGACCCAATTTTGGGAAGCCTAAAGGTGGTACCGGTAGCAGTAGTAGCTAAATAGCAATATAAGTAATGCTAGTAAGTGGTAGTGCTGGGACAGCGAGCTTGCTCGGTGACTTCGCTCAGATTAACAACAAAAGAAGCTTGAATTCGCCTTGAGAACTTGATTGCATCACCAAGTAGCTCGACACTGTTGACTATGAGTTGGCACGGTGGCTTCCTTAGCGCCCCGACCTGGAGGACTGAAGCCGAAGGTTGTCGTTCAAGAGGCCGGAGGTTTGGGGCTCCATCGCTCGACCGGTGGCTTACGTCCCCCCATCGGCTGCCCCCAGCCCCCTTGACGAGGAGGAGACCTGCCTAGCCTCGGTGGTGCTACTGGGCATCCGGCTCCGGTTGTGATTGTGATACACGACATCCATGACTATGGAGTTCGCTTTCTTTCTTTCTGTATAAGCCTGCCTTTTTCTCTTTCTTCGAACTGCAGAAAATTCAAATGTTCTTTTCTTTTCTTTATTGCTCTCAATAGACACCCTTGGCAATGTTTCCATCATTAGCTATTTTCCTTGCGTTCGTCACTAATCCGCCGTCTTTGAGAAATACAACGACTCTCAGTTCTCGTGTAATTTGGGACTGTTGTGAATACTAACAAGAAAGATATTAGTGATAGTCACTGTGCGGGCCTGGGTGGCAGTGGCATATTCTATCTTAGTTCCTAGTTACAGTTGCTGAAACAAGGCGAAGGAAATTGTTCGTCGCGTCCGTTCGAGAGCTCCTCCTCTCCCGAGCTGCCATGGATGGGGGCGAGAAACTAGGCTAATTGGCCCTAAGTATTATAAAGCTCAGAAAACAAACTTGGCCGGCGGATAAACCGGTTCCGTACCTGGTTGAGCTCAGCATCCGTGGTGGTGGAGGGTGATTGGAACAGAGGGGTATTACGTGGCGGTGTTGAAATGTCGACCAATAAAATAAGAACGTGAAGTCTCCGGAATTGACGTTACCACAAATCAATAATCTGTTAATAATGATAAATATCATCTTCGTGCGTTTGCGCATAAAATCAACGCATTATCCTGTAGCAGCGAGACCGAGGACCAAACCTTGTGGGGTTCCGTCGAATTTATTATTTAACAATGTTGGTATTATTATCTAGCAACATACTTTCAACTAACGACAAAACCTCGGATACACCTGTGTATAGAAAGACTTCTTTCGTTGTTTAGCAAGGTGAATGCGCTAGCCTAGGATCATATGATTGTCCAAGACTGACTATAATATGTGGGTTAGGGTTGAGTTCTGTGCTGCTAGTATATGACTACCTGTCATTTTAGACTGAGACTTAGAATTGAGAGAAATAAAATACGCACCAATTTTCCATTCGGTTGTACATGTTCATGAACAATATATCACTAGGCCACTTTCCTGCTAAGCTCGTGTACCAGCCAGCTGGACGATTAACGTCATTGCATAGGTGATCAGTTTTATAATGCAACTCCGAGGGTTGAACACCTGAGCTCAACGAAAATCAAAAAGACAGTTTTCGGTTACAGTCTATGTAGATAATAACTGCTTTGGTAGTCTGCCTGCACTTGACCAAAATTGTTTGTGTGTGGTAGAAGTACCCTCAGTGCAGCCAATGCATCACTCAGCTCGGATCTATACAGATGAAATCTAGGGACGCCGGAGTATTTGCACCCCACATAATCGCTTTCGGTAAAATTCAGGCAGATTAACTTACCAGAGTAGTTATTTTCTACATAGACTGTGACTGAAACTTCTTTTTGATTTTCGATATTGAGTTTGGGGCGTGAATCTCGGAGTTACACTACTAGCTTAACCGTTTAGCGGCTCGGCTCCTTGCAGATTTCTCTCTAGCCTCCAGTTTTACAGTGTCGACGGGGCTGAATCAATCACCAATTGCAGCATGTAAGTCAGATGTTCACACCGGACACCCGTAAAAACAACATTTACAAATTACAAACACTAATAAATACCCACTCCATTCATACAGCGTCCTCAATCTCATTCTCTCGCCTGCTGCGTAACAACCGCCATAGCCCTTCTGCACGCCAAATGCTTCGCATCCGACTTCGACGTCACTGACGGGCCCATAATGGGCCTCCCACCCAACTTCAGTATACAAACCCATTCTGATGCATGGTCAGGCCCGCTTTTCACGAATTTAAACTCCGGCTGCGCCAATCTATACCTCGCCACATATTCATGCAGCTTCATTGTAAATTTAGATGCGTCTCCAGTCAATATATCCTCCTCTTCCAAATGCGTTTGCAGCTTCGTACTTCCCCCCAAGGTTTGTAGCTGTTGCTGAGATGTCCCTTTATATACTAAAATGAGTTTGGCACGGCTCGAAGACGGGATGGGAGAATTCTCACCCTCCATCTCCGAATAATAATCCAAGGCATACGGCTCCATCAACGGGCAGAACCAGGAATACAACTCCGTATACCGCTCCATCCCTAGCTCCTTATAGATTCCACCTACATACGCTTTGAACAGCCCGCTCAGAGCACCCTCGCTATCTAAGGGGCTGCTAAAGGTTGACTCCGCGTTTATGAGGTGTTTGTGAAGACCTAGGATGTGACTGAGTTGCGCATAGAAACTGTTGTTCCCAAGGGTGGTCATGAGGAGCTACACTTCGTTCAGCTACACGCCTAGCAAGTGGGGATGTGGGTATGATGTACCGTCATTGTTTCCTCATCCATATCCGGAAACAGGTTGTCGATGAGATGTGCAGTAAGACCTTTCAAAACAGAGTCACCCAGGAACTGAAGGTGCTCGTTATGCTGCCTCTCTTCAACCAACACACTGGAGGCAAAGAACGCACTCAAGCTGTTTTGCTGAATGCCAGCGGATTTATGGGTGAAAACTCGCTTTTCGAGAGCTTTGTCTGAGAAGGTGTGGAGCCGCGGACGTTTCGATGAGATACTGCGCTTCTGCAGTGACTGAAGTATCATTGGTGCCGATTGCCCATGATAGGAATAAGGGGCGCTAAGAGCGCGATGGCCTCGACGCTTACGAGCCATGGATTGAACGGCGGTAATCTAAAAATGTTGGAGCGGTTGGAAGGAAAGATAGAGCACTTTAAAGAAATAGCATTCACGCGATAATGGCAATGAAATCCTCCCAAGGCAGCTGTGCCTGGATACTTAGTACCAACATATAGTTGTCGTCTGATCCGGTTGGATGGTTGTCTGGCAAAGTATCCCTGCTTGTAGTTGTCTATATATAACGTTATCGGTGACATCTGAATCATTGTGTTCCCCAACTCCTACTTCGCCATCCAATTTGGGCAAGGAATTAGTTGCACCGGAATGTTCGCTTACCGGGTTTTCGAACCAACGCTCGAGCGAGTTGCCAATAGCATCGATCCAAAACCCCCACGGGGAAACCGCCTTGGAATGTGCCACGCGGCCGGCCGCCTGAGATGGAAAGAGACAGAGAAGAGGTATGACTCCCAAAGAGCCAAGTTTATTCATAGTCTGTCATGCGGCGTAGTTACGGCGCTGTGTACTAGCGGTAGTATTATTGGGCTGACAACTCGCAAGTGAGCGCATGTCGTGTCAAGTTGCCGACAATTAGCCGCACTTTTGACTGTACTAAAAAGATGAAATAACCGTTAAAATTTCCAAAGTCGTATCTAACCAAACTTACGCTAGCTATTATAGTCCATTTTAAGCTACATAGTTAAATCCCTATTCTAGTTCAAATCTAGCCCCCAGTAGCAACATCGGGCACCTCCGATTCAAACTTTGTTCAATTAGATAGTACTATAAATTCACAACATTCCTTTCTGCACCTTTCAAACAAATCCCTCAATAAGGTGAATTTGTTTTTACCCGACGGGTTGGCGTATATGTCAGAGTGCGTTTGCTGTTTCTGGCAGTAAGTCATTGGGATTTGTTAGTCTAGCAATCAGATATAAAGGGTCTACTGAGGGAAAGCTTCGCCTACAAGCAACACTCAAATCCTATTTCTATGCTATAGTGCCTCATGGTTTCAATAATTGTTCCGATGTAGACTATTATTGGATGAATTTCGGACTGTGGCGTTTTGAAGCAGTTAGACGCGCGCCTAACTTTACATACTTCGCTGTAACTGAATAGCCCATGCATGATGCAATCCCCATTTAATATCTTTGCCATATGTCCTTCCAAATTCCATCCAACTTAACTTATCGATCAGAGTTGTGAATAATAAAAGTTCGCATTAACTCCGCCACAATGTAAATTCCCTTCTTTGTTTCATCTAGCATAAAACCCTATACCGATAAGTTACACACTGTGTCACACAGCGTGGCTGAGTAGCAGCCCAGGATTAGCCTTCTCGAGAACTAGGCAACTGATCTAGTATCACCACCCATCGATCACTTCTTACTGGTCTCGTATCCCGACCCTTGAAATTACGTGCAGTTACTGCATTTCAGGACTTCTTGCTTCTCATGGGTAAGCCTCCGACAGTCCGTCTTCTCGGATCCAGATACACATTCCCTGTTCAGTACACATCTGTATCGGTACTGTTTAGAAAGCTGAACTTTTAGTGGGAATTACGTGACATCACCTGAGTAAATCCGAGTGCTTTTTAGAAATCTACCCCGTGTTAAGCTCACTGCAGCCAATCTGGGCTTGATCAGGGCCATAGTAAATTTGATCGGATCACAGCCAGTTTGCTTCGGGTCGCAGCCAGCCAAGGGTGGCAAAAGTCCGTATCCGGGCAATACCTCACCTGCCACTGACTATAAGCTCATATGTCAGACTCCGCCCGATCCAGGGGGGGCTGGACGATTTACGTCCTTGAAAAGGTGATCTGTATTACGGTGCAACTCAGAGGGTTGAACACCCGAACTCAACACCGAAAATCTAAAAAGAAGTTTTTGGTCACAGCCTATATAGATAATAACTGCTCTAGTAGTCTGCCTGCACTTGACCGAAATTGTTTGTGTGTGGTGGAGGTACTCCAGCATAATCCCCGATGTCATGCAGAATAGACCCGAGCTCGGCCTACCTCTGAGTAGAGCATCGGCCAGTACTGAGGGCACTTCCACCACACACAAACAATTTCGGTCAAGTGCAGGCAGACTACCAGAGCAGTTATTATCTACATAGGCTGTGATCGAAAACTTTTTTTCGATTTTCGGTATTGAGTTCGGGAGCTCGTGCCTCTCCGAACCTCGGAGAAACACCGACGACTAAGTCGTCCAGCCCATACCTGCAAATATTCATTCCCGCACCAGGAAGGGGCTGGCATACGAGCTTACACTGACTACGATACGCCGTCTTGAGAGGTTTTATAGTGGGACTATATGCGCTAGCGGTCTTTTTAGTTTTTGTTTTAATCATTCTGCATTCGGCGCCTCACCGGACTATCACCCCCACTATCACCCTCACTATCATCCCGAAGAATTCCAGCATGGTCAAACACAACAATTAAATTTATGTTCATTATATAAAGCTTCTGGATTATTTCTTGTGGTATAATGTGCACTAGAATACATCCTGCCTGCTGACTTCATTTTCACTTGAATACTGAGCTTGTAACATAAAACTCCGGAAATGAGATCAAGTGTAAGTATGCAGCAGATTGCGTACAGTCTTCAGTAAGCGAACATAACATGCATTTTCTTATATTAAGAACAATCGAGTACCAAAAAAGATGTTCGATTGTCTGTCGTACAGAAATGACTATCTACCGTATAAAGAGAGAGTAAAGTAGGCATATTTATAAGACGTCATATCCGGAGCCGGAAAGGCATTATATCTGGAACCGAGCATCAGGGCTAAATCTCGATTCAACATCTTAGAGGCTATTCGTTTTGCAATAAATCCAGTCGGTCAGCCCACTACCGAGGTCTGTACACTTCCCACAGACTTGCAAGATCTAAAATCCCTAATAACAAAAATAAACCAAAGGTTGGGTGATCTTGGTAACGTATAGAGGAAAGTCATGACCTCGCTGACTCCGAAGTGGTAGAGAATTTGTATTTCGACTGGCAGATTAGTCTGATCCGTGTCTGGGTACTGCTACAGGGCACAACTCTTCCATCAAAGGTAGCCGGTTATCGATGAATCATTCAAGACTAACAATGGAATAGAGGATAGGTCTATAATGCTAAGTACAACCTTCATGTAATAATAATCCTCTGCGTATGGTGGAACATAGCCGGGGTAAAAATCGTGTGTGATAGCGAGCGTGATGGCAGCGGTGATAGCGGTGATAGCGGGGTTGATAGTCCGGAGAGACGCCGTTCTGTATTCACGGCCGGCAGTCTTCCGAGCGATGGATCCATAAAGCGAGTGATGCGGATGTGACCGAGTGATGTTATTCAATATGCCCCCTAACCGCGTCTATGAGACATAATTCGCACTATAACCAACCCAGCTGATCAACCACACATTGGAGAGCCCACATCACTGTGTTTCAATCGAAACAACTGCGAAACTAGAGGTGAACAGTAACCCCAGCGAAAAGCGTCATCTTCCATCGACCTGATCAGGTCCTGGTCTTGCAATATGTTGCCCGCGACTAGACGACGATGTCGGGAACCGAAAGACTGGGGCGAACGGATTATTATTACCCCTACAACTAGATTGATGCGATTGCTCACTTTAACTTTGCACAAGGAATTCCATCCGTCTTGCTTAGAGCCCCATATATAACCTTTTCTCCCCCCAATCTCAACTCTTTCCGAGAAAACCTAGTACAAACTCGAAATATTAAAATTTACACTAGGCTAACGTTTGTTGATCCGTCAACTTTATACAAAACAAACTCTCTAGGCTCTTTAACGTGCAACACTGTTCCCTTTTTATAACTTCCACTTTTACCATATATATGCCAAATAAATATGCACAATTCAAAGCCTGATGCAGGAAAATTTCTTACTACGAATCACGCTGCAGATCATCCCCGACGCTGGCTAGAGGAGAAACACTAGGAGAGAGCAGGCATCTCAACAGTCAGTCTCGTCCGGGCAAGCATCTGCCCTGGACGGGAGTGTAAATTTCGGTGTACAGAATTCAAAGCCGGTTGAGACCAGGGCAAATTTCTTTGGACTACACCACTACAGGCCCCGTAGCCTTCGTGATATACAGATTCAACCATGAGCAGCGGTGGAAATTATGTTATTTTATGCTATTTTTCGTATTCAGGTTTATCCCCAGCATCATAGTACCGACAGTCATTTGTATAAGTCCTACCACTGCTAGTTTCGGGGCTTGATACGCGAAATTTTAGGCTCACCACCAGCATCACGACATCCAATAGTTCCAATTTTAAATCCCACCACCGGCGACACCACAGGAAGCACACCTCCGATAACCGCCGGCCCCCTATAGGTCCCGTACAGGGACCTAGGGCTCAAGAATTCAGCCCCGGATAGACTAGGCTGCAAAATGACACCCGGGACAGGACCGCGATGTCAGGTTCGGAAAGATTGTAGTTGCCTCGAACCGTTGAGATGCCTGGAAGACAGTAGCAAGCACGGCACACATACTTCAACGCAATCATCCTCCGCCTCCGACTGTTCGTTCACATTTCAACCATCCGCACCACCAACAATTGTCATAGTCTTGGTGTCAGAACTGTTTCTATTCCAAGCCTGCAGAAATGTACCCAGACTTCAGTCGATGGAACCCGGCCGCCAGTTACTTCTCCCTAGTCATTAGTATAAGTCTAGTGCTCCCGGCCTTACAATCCTATCTATTGCCGCAATGCTTACTAGACTTGTCGGCGTTATATTGTATCTGTGCTGCTGATCTCGTGTTGGAAGTCCATCTGGTCCTATTCGCCGCCGAGGTGTATATTCGCACTTGTTCCCCACCCACTCTTCAGCCTTCTAGGACTAGGTTCCCTTGGCAACCTGCTTCTTCATTCTCGGGGATGTCATTGTATCCTGGTACCCAGTAGATATCCATTCAATACTGACTTTGTAAAGGGCTCTTGCATAGCGGTTAACCAGCCTGGCTAGTGATTGCACACAGCTCCCCATGGTGGACTTCCATTCATCTGAAGCGAAGGTGGCGACGGCAGGACTTCTAGCCATCCCTGTGCTTGCACACTGATGCAGCTCCCACTCTCCCATCTTTGGTTCGCGATCTGTCCGTCCACCACAGCCCGACCCCTGTTGCTAAATTGGCATCCTTCTCTCTCACCCAACGTATCGGCTCTCTCTTAGCCACAATGATGTTGCTCGGTATGATAATCCTTACAGCTGTACATCTTCAGGGCTGAGCCACTGCATAGTCTCTGCTTCCTAACCTCGATCGTGTTCTTTCTTGATTATTCTGCATATTGTGGCACCAGGTATAGGGTAATGATACATCTCCTTCAGCTTAGTCCCTTCACATGCATTTGCTAGCCTGGCAAGGTATTGTTGTTGCCTGGAGTCCATTACTACTGGCACCGGTGTGAGCCCTGAATCTCTCATAACTGCACTCAGTGGAGTCATGGGCAGGGCACCCAGGGTGGACCTGGCCTGCCAACTGAAAAGGAGTTGAAGATCTTCTCGTCTACTAGTTGCTTTTGGATCCCACCATATCTCACTTCCATATTGTGCGACAGCTTGGATGCAGGCTATTTGGATGGCTCTTACCCACTCTGGGACAATCCCGTGCATCTTTGTGAGCGTGCGGAGTCTCGCTTCTGCAGCCCTGGCTTTCTTTAGGCATCGGTTGTGATGCTCTTTGAACGTCAGGTGGGCGTCCATCCAGACTCCCAACCATAGAGAAGCACATTCCCCACGCCAGCTTTTTTCCAAGACATCATACATTCAACACCATAAATAAAATCCTTCAAGTGATTGCGGCGGTCGGATATGAGTGGATTTGAATTACTGAACACCGTTTCATCCTCAGCGGTATGGCAGGGATAAATCGCATATAGGCTTCATAAGAGATGTAGCCAGTGAACAGAGAATTACCGAAAAATATCAAACGGAAGAATACTTCGCTTATATAGCAGCATCCATGCGATATATGGATTCCCATGACCACTGAGGTACCAGCACACTACCCACTCTTCGCTTGGGTAGATATGCCTCTCCACCGCATAAAATAGCTCCCAAACCTCACTTACCGCTCAGAGTAGCTTCGTCCGACACCTTTTTATGCCTTATGCACGGAAGCCCACACGACTCGAAAAGCCCTCGAGCTTATACTCGTCGGATTTTCAAGTATTCGGTCACTCTTAACCCTAACCACAGCTTAAATGGGTTAGCCCAGCGCTTAAAAGGACTCTTAACATAGCTCTAGTGTGGGTTAGGGTTCAATGGTGGCCGATAACTTAAAAATCCAACGAGTATTTTCAAAGCGAGGCCCCTGCAGGCTGAGATTGCTGGCCTGGCTTGGCTTCCTCGAAAGCTCGCGGAAAGGCCTCGGACCGGCCAGGCCAGTTTGAAACACGGTTAACCATCCCGATCTCTCCAGGCTGCGCAGAAGACTGGGCGGCCGGCATTCTTTCAAGGCCCAAGCAGGTATGTGTAGTACTATGTGGCCAGGGTTTTCTAGATTCAAAACCACTTATTTCGTAATAGACTACATAACATTCAACTCTCGAGTCCCAATCCTTGTAACAGGTGTACATGAGCATAATTCTGAGTGAAGGTTAGGTCACAACAGCATCACCCGCTTCACTCAACTATCACTCGGATGACAGGCGGGCCTAGTTGTTGCATGCGTACCTGTATCATGAGTCTCAGGTCCGTTCGATTTGCGGTTGGTGTATGAAGTTATGCCTCAGGAGAGCGGGTCATCAGTGCAGAGCTTCTCATATCAGTGCAAGCGGATATGTAAACGGATATAGATATGGAGACGACTATGGATATGGGAGTCAAATAGATATATATACGAGCCTTCAGCCGTCGAGGGATCAGTCGAGTCAATTAACGAGTCTTTCTAGCATCCATGCTAACACCAGTAGCTCCTAGTCCAAAAACTCTCCACGTGACAGATTATAGTCCGGATCGTCCGCGCATAATACTGATCTAACAAGTTCATTCACAGGAGGTGAGACTCTGTCAACAGACCGGTCATTCCATAGAGCTACATCCTCCGTAAACTAACTTGACCATAAACCCAAGTCACATTGTAGTCTCGATTAGCTGCGCCCCCAATAATTTGCTTCCCCGCAGCGGGGAAAATGCGTTAGACTGAGACTAAACACATCGACATACACTTAAAAACAAAGTTGAAGAATCATTTAAAGAAATATATGCAGAAGAACTTAACACCACTCAACTACCGATAGAACATCGCCAAGTTGATTTTTTAGTATGCGGTCAAACTCTCCGTTCATTGTTCCCATCGCGAGCCGGCAAGCGTTTGGCAATTAACCCCAACAACTTGTCGAGTAACAAAGCTGCGGTAGTAAATGTTAGCATCTGTAGATACTACCCTATCGGGAGGCGTCCGACAAGCCATAGTGCTACTGAAAAAACTGCAATCTCGAAGGGAAAAACTTGCCAATTAGCAAAATAATGGAAACCATTGGGATGGGCCACGGGCTAGTATAAAATCTCGTGTACAGGGGACCATTTTTTTGGAGAAATACCAGCCCGATGAACACTATTCCAACTACAAACCTGATTGCCACCGAAACATAATCCCATACATCCTTTTTCCGGTGGACTACCAATCGAAGGAGGCCGTACATTATAAATACCGCTCCCAAGGATGCGAAGAAGTATCTAAATACTAAATCGAACAAGTCGTGAACATACTGAAACGGATCATACCCCTGATCCAAGAATGTCTCCATCGACTCTCTGGTGTTTTGCGCCGTCACTGTTGGGGGAGATTTGATGCCATAGAACTCTGTACAACCCTGCACCAATTCTGCGGTGACATTATGCAGGTTCTCCATGTTGGTCGTGGTCCAGTTGGCGATCGAGGTGTTTGAAAGGTCTACCAATTCCTGTTTTAATTCGCCGTAGTGCTTCAAAATTTCCTTTGACGAGCCATCCTTGTAGAGGTAATCGACAACCTTTGTGTATACATCCAGGTAGCCCCGGACTGCGGCTTGTTTGTTTGTTCCACCTTCGTTAAACGCATTTTTAGCTTTCCGTGAGACCATTTTGATTGCTTGTTGGAAGCTCCACCATGTTGTAACCTGGCGAAGACCTTCGACCGAGAGCACGAGGCCAAGGTGGAACGGGAAGTGAAGAACGGCCCAGAAGATTTGTCCAATGCGACCGTATTTGATATTATCTGGAGCGTAGTCGAAATAAAACATATAGAAGAGGTACTGGAGCCGTACTATCAGCACGCAAACCCTTTCTGAGAAATACGATACACAACTTACAATAATCAGGATAGCACATGCAACAACACAAAAAATACTGCGGCTCCAACCTCTCCCGAAAAATCCGCTTTTCTCAACAGCGTTTACGGCTTTAAGCATCACGATAATTCCCTCGCCCATGATGATAAGGGTGAGAAGTCTCATCCGCTCGATCATTCCCTCGACCTCACGCTTCTCTGCCCCACTGTCTTGGCCCCACTTAAACGAGGCGGCCAGCACACCTACAACCTCGAGAAAAATCACAGCATACCTGGACCCCCATGTCAGTTATTGACATCGCACGTCCACTTTGCTCAGTGACACATACCAGCTGAGATAGGCTTTTGGATGCTTCGTGATATTTCCTTCGAGTCCTAGAGTGATGTAAAGCTATGTATACCATGTTAACGATTATTGCTGAGAAGGCGAAATTTGGAAATTTACTGACACCCATATAGATAAGGCCTGCCCCAAACATAACGAAACTATGTATTGCAAACGGTACGGCCGCCGTCTTATGTTTAAAGGCATCAACAATCTTAACAGCATACTGAATCCCCAACGCAAACCTCGACACCATCAGAGTCAAGCTCATAGATTGAAGATTCGAAGCAGAGCGGCCGTCGCCTTGGTTCAATGGATCCCAGGACGTAGACACGCTTGCAAATCCGACCATGACGGCGAAATGAATGCCCCTAAAGACGCGCTCGTAGAAAGATTCTTGCGTGAACTTAATGTCGTAGAGCGTAGTCTGCAGCCATGTGAACCATAATATGATGAAAAAGAGGATGTACGACATTATGCCTAGATAAACCCAACACGCCAAGTTAGTGTTTACGCTTTGGGCGGACTGATCATGATGGCATGATGAGCTGACTTTCATAATCTGTCATGTAATGTACCGATCTTCTCACAAGATACTGTTAGTTGTGAGTCCTAAAAAACCAACCGAGAGATGATGCGCACGTAATGGTAGTCAAGTTCGCGACAAAGAATAGATCGTAGAAAAGCTCGATTGTTTCTATCTTGTCCTCATTTTCCTCGGAGTGTGTGTTCGCGTGCGAAGTATCATGTTTGGCGTGGTGGGATAGAAGTTGGCTCTCGCGCTGTTCTCTATACATTAAACTACATTCAGTCTTTATTCTTGAGTTGGAAGAGCTGCATAGGTTTTGGGTATAACATACTTGTTAGTTCGTTCCATTTTTTTGGCCCCGCACAGATGGTATATTCGGGGTGTTCTAGTTTGGGAATGTAGGTTTCTAGCTTCGTTGCGACGTTACCGTAGCTAGGTTGGCCATTTATGTATTCCGGCGAAGACCAGCGTACCAATCATAACCAAAGTTCAGATACTTCATGCAAGATAAACATCCAGTAACATTTGTGTGAGGCTAAGCCGTATTATTCGTTGTCTCAAATGTGCATATTAATTACTCATGGTATAGGGGAGGGGAAGCGGACACTGTCATACTCCAGATGGAGTAAACAAAAAGAAAAAAGTTATCCTATAGGTAAGACACCTGTTTTCGCCTCGCCGGACAGAAAGACAAACACTACTATTTGGCTAATTTCCTTTTATTATCTCCCTACTTTAGTAAGTAGCACAATTCTTGTTGACTTCCCAAATCAGATCATCACTACTGCGATGCGAAAACAACAATCACAGCTGACGCTGTCGCCCACTCAACGGACGGTAATTAACGAAATGACATCTATGACGACGAAAATTTTTAGTCATTAAGAGAGGGGTTTTAGCATGCTCGTCACCATCATTGACAACAACCATTTCTATGACAGGAGAAAAGATAAGGTAGAGGCGAAACCAATCGATATCGCCCCAATAACAGGTGCTGGAGAACTGTGAAACCCAATCGGAAGAGGGCCTAGCCACACTAACGACAGCTCGCCAATCACCAGGCGTGAATCTCTATTTTACTCCGAGCAACCGCAGCATTGCATAATAGTGCTTTTTTTGTACATGAAATTTGTTCCAATGAATCTAACTGTCTGCAAAGCAACTTATTATTCGTTGGCACCATTGCAATTTTGCTTCTTAACCCGCAGCTTCTGAGGTAGTTTCTTCCAAGGACAGTGGCAATTCTGCAGACAGCATATCAGGCGATAGGTTGTCAGCTGCAGTGCATCCCGTGCTTGAGCATCTTTGTGCAAGGTGATGTGTCTGAGCTGCAGTATAACGTGTTGCTGAGGTGGACAAAACGCCCCCCGCCAAGCGTTGACTGTTCTGTGCTTTTGTGGTTTAATAGAACTTCGCCAAGTCAGTATCGCGCACACACGCGAAAGTTAAATCAACAAAAAATGTTTCAGTATGGCATCATGCTCTGAGCTATTCCTACTCGAGTAAATGGCGTACGGTCTCGTTATTGGTTTGTATAAACATCCGATAATCCCTGTCGGGAGCTGAAAGTTGAGTGGCAACGGGTGTTTGTAAACCTAAATATGCGAGGAATGTTGATGAACCACATGTCAGCCCAACTGGTTGACCGCTTCGAGCTCACTTCTCAAATATCCTTTCATCGGCTAGAGAACGGCGCATGCTTTTACTGTTTGTTAGCTGAGTTTCCACAACTGTAGAATAAATATTGCGCATACTACAGATCGGTAACCCGATGCGAACGTAAACTACAGCAGGATTGCAATAGCAGCCGAAGACAGCCGATGCCAAGGTTGACAAAAAAATGTAGCAGCTGAAACCGCCCGTCCGGATATTTGACCACTAATATGACTTACACGGATTGACAGTCAAACTGCTAAGGGCCTATCTCAGTCTAGATTCTAAAACAACCTACAACGGTCTAATATCGTCATATTAACCGGGCTTCGGAAAAAGCGACTCTACCACATAAAAGATAAACAATGGTGTGCCAGCCAAGGTTTGAGCGCATCCGCGCTAAATATCTAAGAAACATAATAGGCCATAAAATAGAAAGTAGAACACGTGTCATAGCAGCAGATAAAAAGAAACAAGCCCTTAGCCAAAACCATATACCAACTGAGCAAAACGAAATGGAAACGCAAGACGACCAAGCGCCGCCCCACTTCATCTATCTTCGCACAAATAAGGTAGTGTGAACCACGAGATGCAAACGGAACGGGATTACCGTGCAAAAGCCGTCAGGTCTACAGAGTGCAGGGGTATCGTTGCAACCGTCCTAACAAATCCCGCGATTTTTCCGAAATTTGAAAATAATTGCAAATAACTCAACAGCCACACAATAGAGTGAAGATAGGAGACCGCGGTGTGATAGACAACTCCACGGGCTACCTGTCAATAAAGAAATCAAGTCAATTGGGCCAAATTTGAGGAAGTTCGGAATGTGAGTGATAGTCTATGAAGCTGGCGGACTTTTGTACCCCTTCAACCCTCCCCGGTTCCATCTCCAATTGTAAATGGAATTCGATGCCAATAAACCAGAGCATATATGTCATGTTGGCGGTGAATTGGTACTGGTCTTGGCAGACTCGGGCTTGTAGTTGTTGAGATTGGTCCTGTTTCTGGGTTGCTTATGTGGGAGACCCTCTGCAGTATCATCAGTCAGGTAATTTTCACCCAAGTGACATTCCACAATATCTAGAAACAGCCAAGCTGCCCCCTAATTGTCTTCCACCATGCCAACGAGACTTTGGCACTGAGGGCACTGAATTCTAACTAGAATTGGTGGAGACATCAAGTGGGGCAGGTGACTCTCCGCTTCTTCCTATTCCCTCCCCACCAGCCACCCCCATAAGTCTACCAATTCGTGGTCAAATTCCACACCGTTTTGCACAGAGTAAGTCTACTATACGTAGATGAATTCCGCGTTATCGTTCGTTGGGTACTGGGACTTGCGGAGGGCTCCTAGGGGGACCGCTAGAGAGGGAGTGGTTGACATCCCCTCCCATCGATACATACCATGTCCTAGTACCTCGCTAATGATAGCGGTAAATCCATCTACAGATATTCGATCTACTCTGTAACAAAAGGCGTCCAATTTGACACAGAATTGGTGGAGATATTGGGAGCTGTTTAAGAGGGGACTTGGGCAAGGAGGAGGATGATTCACCACTCCCCATAGCTCCACCAACTATCTGTTAAATTTGACGCCCCTTGGCACAGGTAGGTCTACTATATGTAGGTGGATTCCGAGTTATCGTTGGCCAGGTACTGAGACTGACTGAGGGTCCGCTAGGGGGTTGAGCAATAGAGCATGCTTCCGAAAACCAATTATGCTACTCCCTCTATAAATCAGTTGAATCTTGGCCGATGAAGATTAATAAGGGCTTAAATGAAAGCTCAGAAGCAGCTCTACTACAACGTGAACTCTAATCTCCAATCAGACCAGCCGTTCTGGAGCGATGATAAGAATGGCGGCTTGACTAAAAACCAGTCCAATACCGCCCGGGATTTCGCGTTTTTGTTATCCTAAATTCTGTTACCATACCGTGGTTCTCACTAAAGTAAGGCTAGTTAACACCTAACCATATCCCTCCAACTCCCCTTACGTAATTCACAATAACTCTGTAAATATGTCTTCTATTTCCCGACATCTAGTGGACTGCGCGACGTGAATGTAAATGGTGATAGAGCTACCTCTAGTGCCAGAATTTAAGATCTATTGCTGAAAGCAGTGGCTATTTGAAATTAGTTGTGTACCTATAACACGATATGGTTATCGGAAGTTACTGCAATTACTAGTAACTGCTATTACTAGTAACTTGCAGCCAACTTTTTATGTTGCAGTTTTCTGACTCAAGAAAAGCCCAACGAGTACAGGAGAGGTAAATTGCGAAGGGAAAACAAAGCCCCGGAGGTTAGCTCTGATCATTAGCTTTCTGCGAACGTTCAAGATGTTGGAATTTCATGACAATGTCGATAAAAGGATGATCACTTCCCCAACAGCCAGCCAGAGCATGAAAACAACTCCATGCCACATAGTCTGAGGCGGTTTGAATCTTGTAAGCCAGTACAATATCAGGAATGGTAGAGCAAGCACAAAGATCATCAGGACATCCATTAACTATGGCATTCAAGATTTAATCGGTGGGCGGCGCTGAAAGTTCTGACCTTAAGCATAAAATAGTACATATTCTCTTCGTTCTTTCTATCTGTGAACCGCTTCCGAAAGTATTCATATGACTCTTTGAACAAGTTTTTGGGATCTTGCCTGATTATCTGAACGAGTGGAATACTTTGTTTCAGGTGATTCATGTATCCAGTAGGTTGAAAGGAATTGTTTAGACAGAGATCGGTTCGGTCCGGACGGGTCCACCACCGGACTAGTGCAATCATACACACACACCTTCGACAATACCTCCCTCCGCCTGGTTTTGCCAAGCTTTTCCCCTCGCGGGGTTTTTACTTTGGCTTCATCACGACTTTCCCGTGTGTGTCCGCTCTGCTAGTACGTCTGTTTGGGTCGAAAACAGAGCGTATCTCGGCACCAAATAACCGCCAAATGCTACTCAGCATCGACATCGATCGGTAGTCCCTCTTCTAGGGCAACTCGCCTTCTTTCGACCGTTTTACGCCGGTGTACGGTGGCTATTTTTAACGACAACCGGACTCAGTGAAGAGAATTCTGAGAGACCACAAATGCCTTACGATAACATCCCCATCCACCCACCCAACCACGTCAAGCCTGAAGATGGTCAGCGCGCCATGAATGGCCTAGGGAGTTTTCATTTCCGGACCTCCGAAAGTCCTGCTCGCAAGAGCGGTTGGGGTATTGCACTGCGATAACTTCAAAGAGACCTGGACGGAGCGTGAGCGATGATTTTTTAAATGGCGTACGTCAGAAGTTGGGGTTGCAGGTTATACTGTAGGAATGGGGGTGTGAAATCTTTGGGAAGCTATGCCCACTGATTGGAAGGGGAATACGGCTGCGTCTGGTAGTAATTCGGAGCGGCACCACTTTCCGGCCGGTATCTGGGGATTCGTCCTTGGAAAAACCGAGACAACAAGAAGTTATGGGGGAGATTGCAGGATTTTTTGCTAGGCTTTGGTTGCGACTTTGCCGTGTGGGTATTAATTTCGGGGCTTCGGGTTTTGTTAGATTCCTTGGGTCTTTAGAGTTTTAATTTGCGCGGAAGTGGCTATAGGGTTTGGTGGGGGTCTTGTTCTTAATATGCCATGGCCGCTAAGCGGCCGAATGCAAAATGATTACAAACAAACAAACTAGTGCAATCATTGATTCGTTCGGCAATCTACATCTAATCGGGAACTTTGAGTTGCACACTAGCGCAATGATGACTTCGTCAAGATCGCCGATAAATCCAGACCGAACGCGGCCCCCATTTTTAATGTCAAGTCGGATTTTGCTCGGTTGGTGAAATCCGTAGTACTTGAGTAGTAACTTTAGTTGTCGCCAGAACTCCATTATAACTAATACCAATTAGTCCGCTATTATGATCATCTCACCATCATCTCCATCCTCACTATCGCTAGTCACATAACACCCTACCAACACTAGCAGCCCAACCGCTACTGCCTATCGTACTCTACCAACCTAAGCTCCATACCAGACGCAAAATAATAATAAAAAATAAAAAATAAAAAACAATTGGCAGGAAACTTCTGGTAATGGTGGCATAATGCAGCTGAAAATTTATTGATAGTGTACATCGACAACTCGTGGGTTAATTGTATGAGTGGTATGGTATTGTAGGTGGTTACAACGGAAACTACCACACCATGTACTACAACCCTGTTGGCGGGTCCGTAAACGGCTTTCTAGCGGTAGATCACGCTAAAATCCGCCAATCCATACACACGTGGCAACCCATCCGCGGACGGGGTCATTCCCCAACGAGTTTGAACAGAGGCAATCTCACGCTCAATATCGTTATTCCTTATCCTTGGCCACACTGTTGTTGAACTAGGCAAGTTGCAATTTTCCGTTGTCTTACACTCGTACCAGTTAGCGGCCAGTCCCCGAGACGAGTGGAAACCCCAGATCACACCCAGATCACAGTCGCCTACGCTGCGAAGACCAATTGTGAATAAATGCGATCACGCCGGCAATTGTTCAACACCACCACCGCCAGGTGCAATGTCCACGGATTTAGTCTCCAAGCTCTCGCGGGGCCTGTTAGGACTGTGATATGTTGAGTCTGGCCTAGCACTACTGTCTAGACTGGGTGAACCTTGCGTACGTCTTGGGGCGTTTCGGGCCGAGGCTAGGATCCTTAGGGCACGTTCAGATGTCCCGAACGGAGGTTGTTGTTTATTCATACTGTATTTACTCTGGCTAGAGTATGACAGGATCTTTTTCCCCCCCGCCTCCGGGCGAGCCGGTCGGTTGGCGGAGCTCCCCTCCCGAATGGAGGTTTCCGTTACCAAGATGTATTAATCTTGGCTGGCAACTAGATCGAACAAACTTACCATGTAGACTACCACACTCAAAATAGCAGGCAGGTAAAATCGGAGATTTAGCGAGTATTCGAAAGCTTCTCATCCGGTCAGCCAAGTTCCGACATCTGTTAACCCAGGATTTACGCCGTAGCCCTGCAGTAGCATTATTACCAGTCATATGGGAAGGCATGGAAGTGACAATTAAAGTGACTGCCAAGAGCCAGACTTCCCAACGGTGGAAACCAGTTGGGTTTCCGTGGGGAAACCAGTGATTCCAGTAGTCCGGGTGTGGACTAGTCCGGACTGGTCCAGTCCAGTCTAGTCCGGGTCCAGTCCGAGTAATTTTTGGACTGGGATCGGACCGGTCCAAAATTATGGCAGACTGGTATGGGTTTGGTCCGGACCAGTCCACTTGGGGCAAATCAGCGAAAGTCTCTGTGATTCAGTAATACACTGAGCCACCGAATAGAGTCCTAAACCGAGACTCATACGTGCAGACTGATACACGCTGTGGTGAAACGGTGGAGCTACAAGGCAGAGAGCCCATCATCAACACTCCGCAGCACCTCTCACGGCATCCAAAGGGCATTCGTGTCAAAGAGTGGTTCCGGCTCAAAGAGCGTAGGAAGAGGGTAAGATGATATGATCAGGTACCTGGCCGTGAGGAACCACACAAATTGCGTGGATCTATGAAAACTCCGCAAGAGTGCGTGGGAACCAAGAGCTGGGAAAGATAGAGTGTGTATTTCGTGGCATGATAAGATGAGATGATGTCTATCGACCCCGGGGTCTTCCAAATATATACTCACCGTCGCTCAGTCCATTTCCATTATCCATTATCTCTGTACGCCCGCCCCTGTCGTTGGAGACTGTTTTCCCAGTGCACAATTATGCTCACAGACAGGCGAAATAGACTACAAATTGATTCCCTGCAGGCTGTGGAATGCATCAAGTCATGGGATGCTCTGCAAATTGGGCTTCCACAGGTTGTGGTCACAGGACCTCAGTTAGAAGATGCTGGCAAAGCTGAGCTAGATATAGATCAGGCTTAGGATGAGAATATGGACATTAGGTAAATGCTGCGAATGAGAATATTGATGTGGAAATCTTGTAAAGTCCGAGAACGAGGGTACGATTTTGGGAATTATGTAACTAGCTTGAATTAATCAGAAGTAGCTTCCTTGGACTGGTCCAGACCAAGCCCGTCCAGTCCAAGACAGCCAGTCTGTAGTCCAGTCCAGTCCGACTCTCCTGTTGGACTGGACCGGACCGAGCCCTACCCCAGACCGGGATCGTTTGGACTGGCGGAATCATTGGTACGCAGAGGGTCTTGTTTGTTTGTACGTTATCATGTTTGTATTACAGCATCGCTGTGCACAGTGCACAGAGCTAAACTGCAGGGCCCCGCAGTCTTGTCGTCCATGGCCCTGCTGCCTTAGTCCTAAATAGTCCTTCATTTGCTGCCCCGAAAATTGTCGTCTGGCCCGGGGCTTACTATTGCCCAGACAGGATGGACAATTGGGATACTTCGTCTTAAATGTTTTTGTGACTCAGGAATTCGCCTGAAGGCTACTGAGTTTCAAAATGGTCTGGAAAGTGGTCGCCGATACTGGGTGGACTGATAGACACGGTTGAGTCACTCATATAGACCCATTCATGAGTTCTTACCCGCCATCTGTCACTCGCCACTTGCCACAGCGAGCATCACTCTATCATCTGCGCGGGATCCCTAAACTCTTTATATATATAAACGCATAGATATTACCCTTACAAAGTTCAAGAGTCTTCGTCTTCACTATAGAAAGCAACGGTTGTTACTTTAAATACCTCGGTGAACTGACTAGGACACTGTATATGGAGATTCTCCCGTATGCGTATGCACGTATCTTCTCCGTATCCTAATATGGTCATAGTAAATCATACCTGGAGGCTGTGACAGACGATCTAAGCATTTATCCAATTACGGTAAGTAGCAATGCTCACGTGCCCAGACCCACTGTTCTAGTCCATTCACGGAGGCGGTTTCTCCTCGGAGTACTTAGTCAGTTCACGGAGGCCCGCTATCCGTGAACTAACCGGTTCGTTCATAGACTCCATACCCCACCTCCGTGAACTAACCGGTTCGATCACGGAATCAATCAAAAATTATAATACTCTGTACATCGTCGTAATCCCTACGATCGGCTTAGTCTTGGACATCCTGGCGCAACTACAATTACACTGTGCTCCATGTCATCGTTTTAAACCGTCTCATCTTCCTCATTTCCCTCCTCCTCATTTCCCTCCTCCTCATTTCCCTCCTTCTCGTTACCCTCTTCCTCTACCTCTTCCTCCCCAGTGACATCTTCCTCCTCGAGAACCTCCCCATCCTCAGTATCTAGTCCTGTCAACTCGCTGCTCTCATCGGCAGTGTTCTCCGCCGATGTGGGATCAGTACGCTCGCTAGCATCTTCTTGTGTACTTGCTCGATGGCGTTTTTCATTGTAACTTGGCTCGGGTGGAGCTTTTCTAGTACTTCGTTCGAGATTGAAAGTACCAGAGGGCGCCGCAGAAGCTCCAGTATTTGTGCCCTGTGCACCACCATATCGGCCATGGCATTGAAGCATGCACTCAAGTTTCGCATTGAAACAGTTGCGCAGCGCTGAACGTACGAAGTAGCTTTGATTGAATTCAGCTGGATAGAGCTAGCTGAGTGTACGTACATGTAACATGCTAGTGTTTGCGCATATTTGTGTGCAAAGCAGAGTATTTGTAACTTTTGCTTGACTCCGCGAACGAATTGGTCAGTTCATGGAGGTTGGGTACAGATTCCGCAAACGAACTCGTCAGTTCACGGATGGTGGGCCTCAGTGAACTGACTGGGTACTCCGCGGAGGAACCGCCTCCTTGAATGGAGTAGAACACCCACCGTCGCGTGAGACAAAACTTGAAGTTATATAAGTGAATATCTTGAGTTTATCGCTCCATGATGTTAGCCGAAGGATATGATATGCGGCGTTATTTTTGATACTCAGTCATCCCCTAATTATAATATAAACCACCCCCTTGTCCAATTCTAACGGGTACAACTATGAATCTATTTGAAGAGGGAAGAGGGATAAAAATATGTGTGTTGAGTTCGTATCTTTTAACCAGTTCGCAAACCGTCAGAAATGACTTCAATTAAACAGAAGTTTGCAAACCATGCAGAAAGGTTCGCGCACTTTAGTGTTTGGTAGCTGCAGCGGATTTAAACGCTTCTGTCTATGGGACCACTTTGTCCTGCCGTAACCTAGCCAACCGAAAAGCAAATATTAGGTGCTTGTTGTTCATCCGAGACTCTCAATCTATTGGCTAAAGATTCAATAACAAGTATCTAGGACTAACTAGATGTATATTGTCAGCCGCAGTTGAGTTGAAACCTAGACCTGTTGCAAGGAAAGGGGAGGACTACACTTGCATTTTATCCGTCCTGGGCGACATTGATATCAGTGTCAGCCTAGTTGCAATTACTATGGAACACATCAGCAACTCTCCAGATTTACGACAACTGGACGGTCTTTGTCCAGCGGAAACTGAGCCCGGCCTCGAAGCTGTTCCTGTCAATGACCTGGAACCAATTACCTTTGATTCAACCACAAAAGAAGCAATCCCGCCATCTCCCGCAGCAGCATCGTATTCTGAGGTCTTCAGCGAAAAACATGTTGGATCGTGCTCGCTATCATACTTGTAATCGTTGCAGCAGCTATTGGCGGTGGTGTAGGCAGATCACTGCGCAAAAGTCAGTGCCGACTGATACTTAGGCTGCTCCAGCGGTAGCTTCTACATTACCGTTAACTCTAGCGCTACCCCGCGGTATTCAGAAGGACACATCTCTACAGTTGGGGTTAAGGATTAGGCTTGAAGATTCGGATTTATTACCAAAATCACGACAGATATATCCAAGAGTAGGGATATGTCGATGGGAAAGGGAGGATACTCCCATATTGCTTGCGAAAGCAGAGTGCGGGACTTCGTAGGCCGGTTTTGAGATCAATCGAGTATGAATAGAGATATTGAATTGACTATCGAGCAAAAGTGATTGTGTAATGAACAATCACAGAGAAAGACAGGCATAGATATGGGAATGAAGCGACTATATACGGCGAAGCTCAGTAAAATATTCGGAGATCGAAGCCGAGGATTATTCCCGAGGCTAGACTTCCTCCTCGGTAAGCGGACTGGTGGCAGCCTATTGGAGCTATAAGCCACTAGGCCAAATCCCATGCCAACAGCCGGATCATTCAGGCCATTAGAATAGGAGGATATCATTACGCCGTATCAAGTTCCGCCCTCAGGCAGTGTTTGTAAAAATATGTGCTCATTTCCGTGTCAGGTTGCGGTATTCTATCTGGCCCAAAACAACACATTTGTAGAACATCGTTTCGCTAACGGGGAATCGGGAATCGGCCTCTATAAGTAGCGTGATCCACGGGATGGTAACGGAACAGGATTTGGTTTCTCTCATCACATCCAGTAACGGGATTTAGAATGCCAAAATCGCAAATCCTGGGTGGGATTGCACGGGTTTTCGCAAGCCGCGTTTCTTATCCGAGCTCCATATTCACTGGCTCAATTGAGATCAGAGTATACGGTCTAAGAGAGTTTCTTCACTTCGATTCATTCCTTTATTGACCTTAATTACCCAAGAACTGACCGATATAGTTGGGGGCATCATAATGGGTTTTTAGTAATGACCCCCCCTAGCGGACTTAATGATGGGGGTGGATTAGTCCGGGCCGGACCGATCACAGACTTAGCCTTACCACTGACCGGACCAGTACTGCAAAAAACCGTGTTATGGTCTAGTTCAGACTAGTTCAGACCGCACTGATCCCGATCTAGACCAGACCGAACCTTACCTCAGACCGGGATCATCCGGACCAGTGGAATCATTCAGTGGACCTCACTACTGGTTCCCAGTCAGTCCCAGTACCTGGCCAACGATAACGCGTAATTCATCCACGCACAGTTAACCTACTATGTGCAAAGGGCATGGAATTGACCAACGATTGGCGGACTTATAGGGGTAGCTGGTAGGGGGGGAGGACGAGGAGGAGGGCTACCTACTTAACTCGATTTCTCCACCAAATCTCGTTGGAATTCAGTGCCCCCGCTGCCAGAGTCTGTTTGGCATGCTTGAAGACTATTTGGGGCCAGCTTGTCAGTTTCTAGATACTGTGGAATCTCACTTGGGCGAAAATTACTGGAGCTATGTAACACTTGAGTCTCCCACGTTTGCAACTTAGAAGTAATACCTATCTCAACAACCACGTGCCCGAATCTGCCAAGACCGGTACGAATTTACCGCTAGCTTCATGTACTCTCACTCACATTCCCAATTTCCACATATCTTGTTCATCTGAATTGATTTTTTGATTGACATGTAGCCATTGGAGTTATCTATCACCCCACAGTCTCTGATTATCTCTCTATTGTGTGGTTGTTGAATAATTTGCAAATATTTGCAATTTTGGAAAAAATCACCGGGATTGTTAGGACGGTAGGATTTTTGCCGGTATTCCCGTCCCGTTTGGATGCCGTGGTTCACACTGACACGCTGTTCTTCCTTTCCTATTCGTAACAGCCAATTGGTGGGAGGCAGAGACTGAGAGTAATACTGGCGACGGTTCACACCAACACGGGATAAGACAGGGTAGGCGGCAGAGAGTGATTCTTGAAGCGGTCTTTGCGCTTTACGATAACTTAATTAGTTAGAGTTAAAGGCACCCCAAATTGCGGTTTGGGAAAAAGTGGCTTATACCATAGATGCATTCTTGGTAGTGTAAGACGAGTCTGCGAAGCAAATTATATCGCAGACAAATTCGGAGGTACATAGCAGTCTCATTTAGATAGCCAGTCCCGATCTTCAAATATTTTACCCCCAAAACGAAGCGCTTGCTCCAAGTTTGGTATCCGACGCAACCGATCGCCACCTCATCGCCACCGTGTTGGGTCACGTGCATTACACCGCTGCCCCGCACCAATAGTTTGGTTACTTCCTTCCTTCCTTCCCCAAACTGCACCGGCCACAAGGCAGGTGAACTGTCGCCTCGCTCCAAGGTGGATCCATGAGTAGTGACGTACTCGAGTAGAATAGGCGGTGTATAGTGGTTTAGATTGTTAAAAAAGAAGGCCATGCCGCGCGTCGTGAATATACGTGTTGAGAATGCCAGCAAGAAGGTGGTGAAGCCGGGATACGTGGTTTGGTACTTATTACCTGGCTTGATTGCGTTGACACATACGCTAACTTGGATAAACTGGTGAAATGCCGATCTTTCGCACGGTTGTGTTACTCTCTCAGTATTGTGTGCCTAGTTCGAACATCTCCTAGCAGTAATTACTGTATGTACGATCACTTATTCGGGGCGCACGTAGGATAACAACAACCAAACAATATGTACCGCAGGGGTGAGTGCCGCGAGAATAGTTGTCATTGTGAGCCTGAATTTATCTAGCACCCAACGCATGTGTCGGATGTACTGCGCTGTTTGTGTCTGTGCTTTGAAGAATATGACGCCTCAAAGCAGTACTTCTTTCTTTTAATCATATTGTATTTACGCTATCTAGAGTTTGACAATGGCAACTCCCCTCCCTTCCGGGTAGCCTGACTAGATGGGGGAGATACCCACTCTCTACCTTTACTCCCGTTTCCACCATACCCACCTCTTTCCGCCCATTGTATGTCAGGCCACATACTCCATTGGAAGGTATGCAGTCATTCTTTGTTGTTATTGTTGTATGGCTCACCAGAGGTGTAGAAGCCATATCCCATGATGACTGACATCGAACCGTTGTGATTGGTCTAGCTGGTTTTCGTGTGTCGTATATCAATATGCGCCGGACATATCGTTGGTGCGATGGCACAGGGAATCAACCCCATCGCATGCAGCGAGTAGTACCTCGCCGTCCCAGTAGCGATATCACTATACCACGGGGTGATCCCAAACGAGTACCTGTTCTTAGCTTGCAGGAGTTTCGACGTAGCGGGCTGTGGTTTGTGGGGGTAAACAGTAGAGCAGCTAGCAAGTCAATTAGGGTGTGAACGGATCGTGTTTTGCCACAATCATACGCAGGTATGTTCGTGTGCTATCTATTCGCGGGAAGACAACAGAATCTATGAAGATAGTTGCTTAACACGTGTTGCGTTGTTGGGGAAGCGCGTCGGGGCAAACAATATATAATATATCGTAATGTTAAAGTTCGGACAACTCATCATTTAATCTAAGATGTAATTCTCCATGAGTGGTATTGGTTTATGAATTGCGCACATTATCAGTATAAGTATTCGTCGTGGGAAATTATAGTGAAGATACTAACTGGTTTTTGTGAGGCAACCAAACCCCTGCCTCACAAAACACGAAGCACTCGCACATTCCAATTCACAACCGTTACGTTTTTCAAGCCCGTCCCATCCGTCGTATCAACCAACCTCCACCATGCATCTCGTCAGTTACGCGCAGGAACTAGAAGTTGAAAACATCTTCAGTCTAACAACCCCTACCCACCTCTCTGTAGATCGTTAACTCAGATATACCCGCAGCAATCGGCTCGAGTGACCACAAGAATATTGCCCCGTCACCGGCATCATCCACTCCACCTCCAAGTCCGCCAGCCGGTCAACCCACTCTAATTGACCAACTTATTGCCGAAAATATGGATGTATGGGAGAGGTTTTTGCATAACCGATTCTGTGAGGAAGGGTATAAGGCAGCTACGCGCGAGTTTGATGATAAGTTTAGGGCTTTCTCCAAGGTCCCCCCCCCAAAGCATCCTGCCAGTGCCCCATCACCTCGTACTCAAGTCTAACTTCCCGTCGTACTCCACCGTGTAGCAAGATTACCTCTATCTCATCTCTTACACTCAGTTTTATGCCCTCCGCGAGCTACGCGATCCAGCCACGAACACACCCGCGGGCTTACGAAGAATTGCCGATCATATGCAACGCAAATGCGAATATGCGGAAAGTTTTTTTAAAGGGTGTATTCACAACATGGGGATTAGCGAAAATGAGTTGCAGGAGGAGAGGCAGTCGCAACCGATTGCCGGGTACACAGCTTGGTTGAAATTTCATGCTATCACGGATGATGTCTTCTCCAATTATGTCCGGATGATTCCGTGTTTATATGTAAGTATCCCGAAAACTATAGCTAGGTGGGAGGGAAGCACGCTGATGTGAATAGGGGTGGAATCAGATTGCGAAGAGGTTGCAGAGGTGCGGAAATGGTACTCCTAGCTATCAATCACCCGCTGAACTTGTCTTGTTAACGCCATCACAGGAATCGAGAACACTCTCTTCCACATACACTGGTTTGCGACTAGTATTAAAGATTCATCAGCAGTAAAACTTTCCAGTTTGTCCCCTCTTGATTCGTCAGGGCCCCACAGTCCAGGTGCGAATATTAATAACATCAGCATACCTAGAAACCAACCGCTCTACATACGAGAGCCCAGCGAACAGGGTGAAATGGAGTGCAGCATTCAGGCAGGCGTGTTTGTTCGAGATTGGGTTTTTTGAGGCGGCAGTTAGAGGGGAGCTTGTGGCTTGAATTGAAGTATGAGAGCATGATCAGGAGTGTGAAAGAAGGGAGGATACAGAGTTGTTTCTGCTATACCATTTATCGGAATTTTAGAGCATGCACAAATTGGGATGTATTAGTGGGATGTTATGTATCCCTTCAACTGTTGTCAGGGCCGATTGGTCCCGTTTTCAGCCACCTCAGAGATTCTTTGTTTAGAACACTACAGCCACTCAATATACATCTAATTTACATGCATGTCTTCAGTGTATTCTTCGTCTCTTGGGTTTTTTTCAGCAATGTATGAGACTTGGAGAATGTATGAGACTTGGAGAGGTACTTGAGAACGAACCTTCTGGTCATGCCAAGCTAAAAAATTTGTATGGGTTTTTGTTTTGTTTTAATCATACTGTATTCACTCTACTTAGAGTATGACAGTCCCTTAATCCCCCCAGCCTCCGGGCTGGTCGGCTAGATGGTGGAGCTCCACTCCTGCTACCCGTCGTCCCCTTCTAACACAAGAAAGCTAGCATCTGAAAAATGGTCAAAATAGAATACAACAGAAAAGGGAAGAAACCAAAGAGAGTCCGCCAGCTCATATTCCTCCCCCCGTTGCCCGCCGGCTCTTACTCCTCCTTCCGTTTGGCCGGGGACATCCTGGCAACAGTCGCCACCAGAAAGTCCATCACCGCTTCATCGCATTTCTCCATGGAGAGCAGCTCTGAGATTTGCACGTGTCGGAATTGGCCTCCTCTCAACCAAGGTGCTTTTCCCACCTCTTTCCAGAGCATTTTCTGTTGCTCCTTCCATCGGCTGCATTGGCGGAAGAGATATTCCCGTGTCTGGGGCACCGCCCTGCATCGGCCGCCGCGCCACCGGCATTTGTAGTTGTCTCGACGTCCGAACCGTATTAGGTACATGTTCAATGGTGCGTGTCCAGACTTCAGTCGGTAGAACCTGGCTGCCAGAGGCTTCACACTGTTCATTGGAATGGGGCTCTTGCTTCCAGCATTTCCTTTCAGCCTGTAGCCATGATGCGTACAACATTTGTCGGGCTCCCACTCAGCCTTCGCCGCCGACTGTGATTCTGAGATCCATCTGGTCCTGTTTGCCGCCGAGGTGTATACTGGCTCTCATACTGTGCCTGCTCTGTGGCCCTCTCTCCCTAGATTCGCGTGGCAATCTGCTTCCTCATTTCCGGTGATGCCAGTGTGTTCTAGGACCCATTGGATTTCTGTCTCTATGCCGGCTTCGTGAAGAGTCCTTGCGCACTGGTTAATCCTCCTGGCTAGATGCTGCCCAGGACACACACCTTCGACAACCACACTCAACGCCTGGTTTTGCCAAGCTTTCCCCCTTTTTTGGGGGGAGCGGGGTTTTACTTTGGCTTCACTCCATACCTTTTGTCTGTGTCCGCTTGCTTTTGCAAGTGTATCTCGTCATTTAAAGCTCTCTTTACCACTCAGCATCGACATCGACCGGTAGTCTACCCAGCAACTCGCCAGCCATTCGACGTTTGACGCCAGTTATCGAAGCCTATGACATGGCTGTGGATATACCAGTACGTGAGGTCTGGAAAGGCCTATCAGCGCAGTATCAGTGAAGTTCCGTCAAGCGGCTGCCTAAAAAACCCCGCGAAACGTGAGTGCTGAGATACACGCTCCGTACAAGCTCTTCGAACCGACTACGATGGAATCAAGACCTGCTTCTCGGGCACCACTAGGACGAAGTACAAGAAGCGGCCTTACGATAATATCACCCTTCGGCCCCCCCGTTCCAGCCAAGCCCGAAGATGGTCAGCGCGCCATGTATGACCTAGGGAGTTTCACTTCCGGACCTCCAAATGTCCTGCCTTACTCTGTTTTGGCGGTTGGGGTATTCCACTGCGATAACATCAAAGAGACCCTGGACTGAGTGTGAGCGAGGATTTTTTAAGTGGTTGTCGTCAGATGGCGGGATGTGCAGGTTATACTCTAGGAAGGGGGGCCAATTAAGTTAAAAATGGGGGGAAGGAGAAAGGGATGGTACATTTGACCGAGAGGAGGGCTTTGGCGGACACGTCAGGTTTACACTGCGGAGTATCGGGGAAGAAATGGATTTTTTGTCATACTCTAATTAGAGTAAATACAATATGATTTAGCAATAACAACAACGATGCTGCCCAGGCCCAGGTTCCAGGTGCTCCGTTCTTGAAATGGCCGCTTGCGAATCGTTTAAGACAGCTACCTTCGTTACTCCGAGTATCTGCAGTGTGTGCCATTTCTTTACTGACCCCCGGAGTGCATGTCTGATGGCCCACAGTTCTGCATCGTAGACGTCCATTCATCCGGTGCCAAAGTGGCTGCAGACAGCTCTGCAGCAGTCTCTGTGCTTGCATACTGCCCCAGCTCCCACCCTGCCGTCATCGGGACGCGATCCATCCGTCCACCACATCCAGACCCCTGCCCCCCCCTTTGGCTTCCATCTCTCTCACACAGCATATCACCTCTCTTTTTGCCGCAGTGTCATCACTTAGTATGATCGTCTTAACCGCCCCTGTTTCGTCCAGGCGAGGGCAGAGCATGGTCTCTGCCTCTCGGCCTCGTTCGTGTTCTTTTTTGATGACTATGCATTTTAGTGCTCCAGACATGGGGTGGTTGTACGTTTCGTTTAGCTTTGAGCCCTGCCATGCCCTTGTGAGGCTCGCCGCGAATCGTTGCTGCCTGGAGTCGAAGGCTAATCTGTATGGGTTGCAGGGCACCAATCAACGTTGAGTGAACGATACAGTGACACCAGGTTTAAAAGCTGCGAGAATAAGTGAGATGATATTTTTGGGTGTGCTACCAATAATGCGTAACTCCACATTAGTATATTTAGGGTTGTCTTGCCAAGAAGTTCAAACCACAAATCAGTCACATTTTTTGTATGGGTCCTACATATTCTCTGCAGCAGAGTAGCTAATGGAACTATGTAAGGCCACATCTCTGGTACCGGCATATTAACGCATTTCTCCTATGCTTCGATTTCGACCAATCAGAAGCCGATCCGAATCTCTATATATGAAACAAGTGTTGAGATCAATCGAGTACGAATAGAGATATTGAATTGACTATCGTACAAAAGTGATTGTCTAAAGAGCAAAGAGAGAGAAAGACAGGCGAATATATATGGGAAAGGAGAGAGCATACTCGGCGAAGCCGAGTATCACATCCGGAGACCAATGCCGGGCATCACTGCTGGGGCTAGCCCTACTCCTCAGCATGGGGGCAGGCGAGGCCGATGGGGGCAAGCGAGGCTGGTGGGGGCAGGCGAGGCCAATGGGGGCCGTAAGCCACCGGCCTCATGCCCGAGCCGTAGGCCAAACGCCACAAAAGCCACCGGGCCAAATCCCGTGCCAACAACAAGTGCGGTATTTTCTACTCCTTTACATTGACAATATACTTTTGACCTACACACCACAAGCAGCAAAGGAGGCAGAAGAGATCAAGACAGCTCTCGCTACAACTTACAATATCACCAACCTCGGCACAGCTCGACAATTCCGCGGAATTAATATCTAACGAGACGAGGATGGCTCGATCAGTCTTGGCCAAAGACGGTTCATCGATTCAGTACTGAAACGCTTCCATATGGAGCATGCTTATTGTTTGTGTTAATCATACTATATTCACTTTACTTAGAGTATGACAGCCCCTTAATTCACTGCTCAGCTGATAGAATGGGTGAATGAGAGCATCCAAAGATCCTAAGGCTGGTCCTACAAGGACAAATCACAGATGGGTGGCATCATAAACAGACATGAAACAGTTGAAGATGAAACTTGAAGGCTGCCCAGCGGAGAGCATTGAATTAGGCAGTAGACGAGATCTCTAGTTGGAAACTGTCGAGATGGAGGAAGCACTCTTCATACATAGGCTAGGCCATAACAACAACCGCTTGTGAAATCAAACAGGATTAAGTAAGGTTGGATATATAGTTGTTGGGTTTAAATATGATATGACAAGTTAGCTGGGCGTGTGCATGTGTACCCATCTGACATTCAAAGAACATTATAACCAATGCCTAAACAAGGTCAGGACGATGGTAGCAGGGCTCAGCACACTTACAAGGGTACATGGATTCATCCCAAAGGGGGTAATGACTGTCAAGATAGCCTGTGCCGAAGGCATTGTGCAATATGAAAGTGAGTTCTGGCGGGATTCAAAAGAATTCTGCAGCCGAGAAGAGCTTCAGATTCTAATCAAACAGCTCGCCACATTCACCGTGGGTGCTCTGCCCATTATGCCACGCAGTTCACTTAGGAGAGATTCAGGGCTTACACCGGTGCCAATAGCACTTGTCTCCAGGCAAACCATTTTCAGCCAGGCTAGCAAATGCATGGAAAGGCACCAATCAGAGGAAGGTGTTTGACCAATGTATGCCACGTACACCATGATGCAGAGTGCTCAACAATGAACACCAACAAGGTCAGGAAGCATTGACCGTGTATTGGCCCAACCCTGTCAAAGTCCCAGCTGTAAGAACTCTCATATGGAGCGACGGCTTCATGGCTAAGGGGGAGATACTACACTGGGCAAGAGAGTCTGAGGCTGAGGTAGGTGCGGGGTTCAAAATGTGGAGGTTGGACGGATTGCGAACATATAACGGGAAAGTGAGGGCGGCGGTTGTGTCTAAGCATAGAGTTGGCAGGAACTTCTCCCACAACCACCTTGGTACCGGACTAATGGAAGTTCACCATGCAGAGCTGTGGGCGATAGGACTTGAACTCAGGGAAGCAGTCACGAAGACATACATTCTGCAGACACATGGAGTGTCGAAGGTGACTATCTTCACCAACTTGCAGGCGGCCATTCGTCAGATGCTGCATCTGGAGCCAGGGCCGGTGCAGCAACTTGCCAGGTGTGTTAGTCACAACCCGAGAGCTCTGCACAATCCGAGGATCAGATCAGCAATGCATTGTATTTCAGGACACATCTGCATCTCGACGAATGAGGATGCAGATCAGCAAGAGAATCTAGTCCCAGCGTGGTACAGAGCAGGCAAGATACGGGAACAAGTATTCACCTTGGTGGTGAATTGAACCAGATGCAACTTAGAAGGAAGGTTAGTTGCTAGGGTATGTTGGGAGGCTGACAGGTGCAGCATGCCCTGTGACTACAGACTAAACTGCCAGGCCGGGAGCAAGAGACTTATCCCGATGACCAGTGTGAAGCCACTAGCAGCCAGGTTCTTTCGACCGAAGTCCCGGCACAAACCAGTAGGAATGCACTTGAACTGGTTCAGTCACCAAGATGACAACACATGCTGGTGGTACGGTGATGGGGTTACAACGGTTCACAGATGGAAACATCTTTTCCACCAGTGCAGCCGAAGGAAAGACCAACAGAAGAAGCGTTGGAAAGCGGTGAGGATGGCAATTGACTGGAGGGCGGGCAGATACCGACACATGCAGAACTCTGAGCTGTTCTCCATGGGGAAGTGCGATAAAGCAGTGTTGGACTTCCTGGTGATTACTGCAGATGGGAAGTTCCCGCCCAGAGTTGAGGAGTAAGACTCGGCCGTCTCTCTTTTCGGTTTCTGTGTCTTCATCAAACTTTTGTTTTTCATTGGTTGTTTGCTTTCTTTTATCAGCGGGGATGATGGGAAGGAGAGCTCCGCCATCTAGCCGGCTTGCCCGGAGGCGGAGGGGAATAGGGGTCTGTCATACTCTAAACAGAGCGAATACAGTACGATTAAAACAAAAAAACCGTACGGTGTTACTACTTGCGAAGATGTCATTCGCAATGATTCCACCAGTCCGGACGGACCCGGTCTGGGGTAGGGCTCAGTACGGTCCGGTCCAACCGTTAGGTCGGACTGGACCAAGCCTAAGACTGGTAGTCTGGGACTGGACAGGCTTGGTCTGGACCAGTCCGCACACGCTTGCAATTTCGACATTGTTTCTTAGTCAAGTACCACTGAAAACATGACTCATCCTCACACTTATCTCCGCACATCTCTGGATACCCACTCTGGATGAAATTATGACAGTTCTGTCCGTATATTTGGTGCCATCGAGATATATTTCCCCCATTAAAAGACAGATACAGCGAAAAAAATACCCTAAACCTGGACACTGTGCTGGACTGGTCCAAATCAGTCCAGGCCAGATCAGTCCAGGTCCAGAAAAAGTGGGGATTGGTCCGATCCCGGTCCAAGAATTACTCGGACTGGATTGGACTGGACTTGGACGGACCCGGTCTGGACTGGTCCAACGCTGGACTAGTGGAATCATTGGTCATTCGGCAACAACAGACTACAACATTCACCATCTGCGAACCATGAAACCATCGTCATACATAACGTCAACAGCAGTTTTTCCCATTTAAAATTTGTTGTCTAACAACCTGAATAGTAACCAAGAAATTGAAGGTATGTGCACATTTTGCAGTGCAAACAGCACGAGATTCAAACGACAATCCAGAAACTTCGGTATGTATCTAACATCGCTGGCAAGTTCAAACCACAAGTTTCGCATATATCTAATGCTCATTCCGCTATTGGTCCCGGATAATCCTGTTCGTTTATCACCCTCAAAATATGTTGATAGAGCCTAAGGTTCGTGACTGCTCTTTTAGACTTCACACTACTCTTCCATTCCCTACGCATCTTGGACCTTTAGACCTGAACCTAGTTATCACACCATAGCCAATGCATACGGTTCTCCCCTCATTGTCGCAACAAATACTCTGGATATGATTGTCAACCTTCGCTATGTTGACTAGGAGTTTGGCCCGGTGGCTTCCTTAGTCTTCGATGCTGGTGGACTCGGGCATAAGGCCGGTGGCTTGCCGCCCCCATGGACCTCCCCTACCCCCACCAGTCTCGCCTGCCCCCACCGGCCTCGCCTGCCCCCATGGCGAGGAGGAGGGCTCGGCACTGGTACTCGGCATTGGGCTCCGGCTTTGGTAGTCGGCATGGAGTTTTCCTTCTCTCTCTTTCGTATATAAGTCGATACGTTTCTCTCTCTTTGGATCGACAGATAATTGAGCTTCTTCGTTCTTTCTCTTTTACTCTCAACAATATCACCGCAAGTTTCAGCCAGGCAGAATTTTGCTATAAATTCGGCAGCGAGGAGGAAAATAATAGGGACATGCAGCACAAGAGGTCGGCAGTGAGGTAGAGGTGGCAGATAACACTCAAGAAGCTGAGAACCATGGGTAGGAGAATGGCACAGGTGATGATGGTGTAGATGTTTGTCGGACGAGCACAAGAAAAAGGTGGGACGCGGAAACTGCTCGACTGCTGGACATTAGCCGATTGGGATGAAACAGACTTTTCTTTTTTCGTGAAATATGACAATTTCTTCGAAATTTCTTTAAGAAGGTTCGGCGATAAGTCAGGTTACCTTCCTCTAAAGATGCCAGGCTCCGGTATTAGAAAACAAAGTATCATTACTATGTATGGGAGAGTACAAACTCAGTGATGCCGAACGATGTTACACGAGGCAGGCATATCACGCGACCGGTTCTGTGTTGTACAAATTGTTCCCTCCGAATGTTCTTCTGAGTTGAACAGCGAGAGGACTTTGAAGCATTGATGTTGATAAAAGGGAACCCAAACACCAATTTATCGCATACAATATCACTCTGAATACAAAACCCTAACCCACACACACTCCCAAAAATAAGAATAGGTTATTGAAGAGTGGTTCGGTAATCCACAAAGCCTAACGGCGTTCTTTCACGCGGTTCTAGCTTCCTCGTGACGAAGCAGTCAAAATGACGCGATTAACGCCGAACATCCAATAAATTAGAGTTATCGTAATCACAACCAATATACGTGCTACTACCACCACCTCACAGAGAAATTCTGCGTTCAAACATCAGCATGATATTGCCGCACACGATTGTAATTAGCGTGTAAAACCACACGCTACTTAACGAAACCTTATTCTGCCATGCCAACAAGTTGTGCACATCTCGACATAGCGGTCTTTATCCGCTTAGTGAGTGGGGAAGGTACATGGTAGACAGCTCCGAAAAGGGTTTCCTGCGTCGCTACGAAACACCGGATACGCCCAAATTTATGTATGTGGACAGAATCGCACTACGACTAGCAACTGACAGCACATCGCCACAAAAGTTGCAGAGGTGATAGCCAATGATAGATGAACTTCGATTAAATGGAGGATTCTTGCTGAGACAATGTGTTTAGATGCCCGGATAGTGGGTGCGTCTAGAAAAGACTCACTTCTCTACATTTGTCCATATGTACATCAGTAGCATGGTCCTTATCCTGCTTCTCCACCAATTTCGGCTGTCGCATGCGTTCCAGAATTTCAGTCACACTAGTAGAACGCTCAGTAAGAATTACCATCAACTTAGCAAAGCCTAGTGTGCATAATTTTGCATAACTTTGAACTACTGCGAAGATTGTGGATATGGCCGCCATACCTCGGATTTCCAGCGGCCACCTGAAGCGACCATTTTCAGGGCGGTGCAGCCTAAGAGAAGGTCCCCCTGCAGTATCATATTCAACTCCGATGCCGATTTTTGTAGCCTCAAGTGTTGTAAAGTCGAAGGACTACAAGCATGTGTGAATAAAGCAAGAGATTTGATATTCTGCAGTACTACAAATCAACCGGAGACAGTGAGATGCTGCGGTGATTTAAACAGCTTAGACGTGTGCTTCTTTGCTGTTATACTGCCACAGGCCTAGACTAGACATGTCATAGTGCTCGCCATTACTTGATCTGTTGCACGTCTCTCACGTGAGCCGCGAATGCCAACGTATGCTTGCGAATTATTACGGGTGGGTTGTAGTTATCTTCAGATTTCGCCTCACCTTGCATCTTGGCATGCGTGCAAGCTGTGACACTAGTCTTTTAGATGTGAATTATTGCAGGTGGGCTCTACATACTTCAGGTCTCGCCTGGCGATGCATCTTGGCTATGCGTGCGAGTATCTCTGCGATGCAGCGAGGGTAGTCTTTGCAGTAAATCTAATATCGATCAAATCGGTCAGATATACTCATTACCGGGCCAGTCTTTGGCAAAGGGGGCTTTTTGAATGCAGATCTGACCGGTCTACAGATTTATTGACGTCTATCTGGCCGGTCTAAAGAAAGCACTGAACTATGTAAGCCAGTGTAGAAATGGAAATCTTAGTGTGCAAACCCTGGGTTTCTTTGGGCTCCCATCTCATGGTAGTTAGTTATGAATATCCACTGCTTTCCCCCTAAGCGCTATGTATCTATAGCTTTTCGTGCCCAGATAGTTACGTGTAAATTTCTACAGATATCCAGACTTTTGTTGACCATTGATCTGGCCGGTCTATGCCAAGGGCGGGCTTCGCAGGAGTGACCGCACATGACCGGTCTACAAATCAATCATTGACCAGGCAGTCGATCTAACTGCTTAGAAGCACTAGTCTTTTGGATCAGCGATGTATATGAGGATTCAATGTTGGCCCGACCCAATTGCAGCCTCCTACATTTGTCGTCGCTATAACTACCTGCAGCCAAAAAATTGCCTCCAACAGTCACCATAGCCATGCCAATACGGAGGGATAAACATTGGGTATTCGCCCCGTTTATTGTACCTACTTCCCTAACTAGTAGTGTTAGGAAATTCTGGGTTATAGTGACTAATGTCTTGGTGCTACAGAAATTCCGTTTGATCCAGTTTATATTGGGAACAGTTGGTGCAGGTATGAGTTTCACCGGGTAAATGGGTCACGATGAGGTGCTGCGGGTGATTACAACTGACGACGAACAGGGGCATAGAATCAATCTTATATATTTTCTTCCTAATTATATCAACGTCCATTCTTCCCTTCCACTTCTTGGACCATCTATTACCCATTGGCGTTCTGATATGAGATGTATTGTGCTACATGATTATTATGGCATCATTTGATCCCCAAATTTTCCTAAATCATCTATTATATATACACATGCTGTGTCGGCTCGAATCATTCTCATTGGTTGACTTGTGGTACGTACCTCTAAGAAGGATTTTTATTGGCTGATAACTCACAGCTTCAATCATTTCGATGGCTTGGCATACCCCATCAAACATCCTCAAATATCCACTCCCAATTAAGTATTTGAGTTCAACTCTGATCAGAATGTAATGTTTACATGAAATGTTCACAATTCAATGCTCTTGCATGCTGAAGTCTCAAATTGAGCATGTCTTCGAAATTGATTGCATGATTATTGAAAATGCTCGATTTGTGGTATCTGTTGGCAATTTTCGAGTTTTTTTGTACAGCCACTCTAAGAATTTGGATCATATGGTAATTCTGAGATGTGGAGGTGAAACAGGATCAAAGTAGGTACAATGCATGTATACATTACATCATGATCAGAGGTAAACTGACAGTTGCAAATCGACCAACTAAGCTTGCAAGTATTATATGGGGAAAAATGATCTTACCCGACATGTAACTTATAGAGAAGCTGTTTCTAGGATGGTAATCCATAGCAGATTTGACCTGTGGCACTATGACATCATATGGACCTCCACGTTGACTAGATTACTATGATACACTGTAAAGGCACGTACGCCTGCGCTCGACAACGTAGGCTTACGTACGGTAATTGAGTGGATCATGGTTGCACACATGGACTCGAGTGATTGTAGGTGTAGATGTATAGGTAAGATTATCGCTAGAGATCTAAGGCTCATGGCGAGCCGACTATATAAAACGGGCGTTACCCGGCCCTGGACACGTCATGTGCCATGCCGTTACATTATCCCCCTCTTGAGGTGCAGACCTCCTGGGCTGCATAATCCCGTACAAGAGTAGGAAAGGAAAGAAATGGAAAGGAAGCAATCAAACAACCGTTCCACGTACGCAATCGTACGAATCCATAAGTCCCACAACCGATCAGGACCACTCTGGGCGGCCTTTCGGCGGATCTGGCGCACGGGGAAAATCCACCTCCACTTGATTCACTCCGAAGGTGGTAAAAACCCATGCCGACGCCATTTGTACTGAGCCGAGATCCAAAGAAGAGAAGAAGAGAAGAGAGAAACAAGAACATCCACAAGTGATCCCGTCTGCATATCTCGACTGCCAAACCCATACTCCACCGACCATCCATACTCGTAGCCTGTACATCTCAGCGTGGGTCATTGTCGGAGTCATCAGGGTGGTAGAGCTTCCGCTCATGATTCGGCATCGATGGGAGCTTCCGCAGCCGGCATCGGTCGTAGCCATCAATCGTATACGTCAATTGCATCGTGTGTAGTCGCGTGTCATTCGTCGACATCTAACACGTAAGCTTCTCTAAAATGGTTGTACTTACGAAGTTCAAGCGCGCTGGCGCTGTCTGAGCTGTGTAGTGTTTCCGCATGCTCTGCAGAGTATATCTCGCAGCCGGTAGTCATCGGTACTTGGCATTGACTCGTATGTTCATCTTGATTCGGTAATCATCTTTGGAAGTCCGCTTCGGCGGCTCTCCCTCCGGTCGACTTCATGGTTGCGCTCTCGATAGGCGGCTTCAGCAGAATCTTGGCCGACAAGGTAGACTTCTCCATCGGCTTCTCGGTGCCTGTCTCGGTAGATTGCCTCCCGGTGGGCGTGTCTACTTGTCGGTAGGACTTGATTGTGCAGAGGTGGTTATCTCCCCTTTTTGAAACCTCGTTGCTCTGTCGACGTCTTCTTTGTCATATCGATTGTTGATTGGCATCGTGGCTCGGTAGCAGTGTAATCTTCTATCTCCGAATTGGAATTGGGATTGAATGGTGATTCGGGATTGTAATCGAATTGAAATTGGGAATCATTGATTCTTCGACACGTAATTCGATTCGGCATACGCTTCGTAAAGTTGATTCTAGGCATAGACTATCATGGGAATTGGCCAGGGTAAAGTCGGTGAAATAGTCGGTCATCACGTGGATCCCGTCTTGACTTCGGACAATGCTGTAAGCTTCCGCTCCAGGCATTGTGACTGTGATTCGCATATAGCACTCGCGGTGACCACTCGGGGGTGGCACAATTGATCCATATCTAACACGTTAACATCTCGGTAGGTCATACTCACCATGTAACAAGAGTGCTTTTGCTCTGGGAAAGCTGCTTTGTACATTGCATTTGCAGATCTCGCCATTTCTTGATTTGGCATTCAGTAGGGTCTCGGTGGACCGCATCTTGGTGAAAGTCATTCGGATGAGAGCTTCGGTGCGTTCTTCATCGACTTCTCTGTGCCATCTCGGTAGACAGCATCGGTAGAGTATCCGTTTGCTTCTCGGTAGCCATTTGTAGGCCTCCGGTAAGGAGGATTGGCATTCAGTTCGGTATGCCGTTCGGCGATAGTTTCTTGATCCTTCGGTACGCCCTTCGGTAAGCATCTTAGTCAGTGGCTTGGTACGGTAGGGCTCCCGGTAATCCTCTCGATCTCCATGTGAAGTCCTTCGGCAGTGATATCCGTCGCTGTGAGATCTCGGTGATTATCTCTTGGACGTTATCTCGACTGTCTCTCGTGATGCCATTCGGTAGGCTATTCAGTACGTTCGGCGGCCATATTCAATCTCGTTCGGGACCAATTCGGTAGCCATATCGCAGTCGTTCGGTATCTCATTCGGAACTTCTTCGGTAGCCGTGTTGGAGTCATTCGGTATCTCGTTCAGAAGCTGTATGTGTAGGTACACTTGACAACCATCGTATGCTGCGTGCACTTATCGTCTCCAATTACGGGGCGCTCGCCGGCTTTCTTCCGGTGTGCTTGCCACATCTTCGTCAGGTACGCTTGTCGACTCTGCGTCAGGTGGCTTCTCGATTCATCTCAAAGTGTGCTTGTCGCTGCTAGCCGTCTCTATTAGTCAATGCGTTTCGCGGTGCTTCGTACCAGCACTTCCGGTATGTTGATAGTTCGCGGTAGGGGTTCTTGATTCCGGTACGGTCATTCCGCTCTTTTTTGAATGTCGTTGCTCTGCTGACGACTAATCTCGTTCGGCTTTATCGGGTGCCATATCGATTGGCAAGACTTGATTCGGTGTTGATTTGGAAGTCGATTGCAATTTCCGATCGTGTATCTCGAGGTCGCCGAGACTTAGTCGGGATCTCGTGTAGTATCATATTCGGCATTGTGACTCTGGCATGCGTCTGCTTCATTCGGTATCCCTAAATAGTGCTCTGGATTATACTCGGTGGAGATATGCCGCCGGTACATCATGTATCTGCATCTCTGCGCTCAATTGCAACTTTCGTACCATAAACTCAGTAGTCAGTGATCTCAAAAAGTGTATAACTTCAGATAACCACAATATCGTCATATAACATGACTGAATTATCTCTCTCTCCCGTGATTCATCTCCGGTCATTCATCTCCGGCACTCCTAAGTCCACTTCACCGCTCTCAATTGGATGTGAGAATCAGCTCCAAACTTCGGACTCGCTCGTACGACTCCGTATCTGTTCCATCCGCGTTAGCCAAAGGAATCGAAAAGGATGGAGGCGGTGAAGGGTAAAATCCAGGAGGCCTTGTCATTAGCGGTTCGCTCCAGTGGAACCAAGCCCCGCCGTCCAGTCTCTCCCTTCGGGTCTCGGCGAGCCAGTAGCAGTCATTCAAGGTTCCCATGTGGACGCTCTTCTGCCGCAACTACTGCCGCTGCTCCTGCTCGCTCATCCAGCATACGAGGGTATTCACTTTTCGTGAGTCCGCTCTACCATAGCTCCCAGCAATCCAATGCACTCCTCTACTCGTAGAGCGAAAGCCACGGCAACCTCTTCGCTAGCAAGCAGATCACCAATTTTGCGGCCGAAAGCATCCCACTGCTAACACCTGTCCCTTCGGGTTGACCGAGTTGGGTATTCATTATATCGTGCATCGCTTCCGCGATATGTATATCTCCGGGTTCTCCCCTCATAATGGTGGTAGCTCTGTACCAGATAGTATTCATATCATATCCCTCGCCCGTACACGGGTTTCTGAACGCTGACCTCGGTCTTCCTGACGCTGGCGTGCGCACCATTGTTACAGTTCCACAGGCCCTAGAGATCTCGATGATGGCTTTCGAACCACGTGCACGCAGTTCATCTCATATCTTTCATCTCATATCTTCTCTTGGTGGTTTTCGCAGTCCCAGTCGATCTTGGAAAATGTGAAGGTCTCGACCGTAAATGCACTTCGCAGTGTGCAATGGTTCTGATTTGTAGGTTCTTGATCTTGGTAGGTGCGTTTGGCTTGTGGATGGCGCTGCATTCGAGTAATGTATCTGTAGACGTACTTTGACAGTAGTGCACTTCGCGTTGTGCAATGATTCTCCGCCTTAGGTGTGATTCGATTGTAGAGTTCTTCGTCTTCGTAGGTAGCGTCAATTGTAAAGTACTTCATGTCCGAGGGACGTATAGTTCGTTCGTGGAAATCATCTTCTCCGTTGGTGTACTTCGATGGTGCAATTGTTATGCTCCTTAAGTGGGCCTCTTTCTACTCGTTGAGTGAGTTTTGTCCGTCTCTTACGTTGGTGCTCGTTGCCCGTAGGCTGCTCCTCATTCGTATGTGGGCTTAATTCGGCTTCCCATAACTGCGCTTCGTAGATCGTCTCGTGAGAGCGCTTCGTTGGTGTGTTTCATCGTGTAGGGTCGCCGTGTTGACTCGAATATCGTCTCCAACTTCGTGTATAGCTCTTTGCTGGTGAATCGACGCGTTCAGGGGTAACGTGATCCTAATTGCATCTCCTCCGCCAATTGGTAATTGATTGAAGTTGTCGGTAGGGAATCGTCTCCGTTGATCGTATGCGATATATCTCGTTGGGGGGGGAGGTTTAGACTCGTTTCTCGGTACTCGTAGGAATTGTCGACATTGGCTGTGACGCGTCTCGGTGGCCATTAGATCATCGGAATCATCTCTGCTGCTGTCAATGACTTGATTGAAGGATGAACTTCTTAAGACTCATCGCTCGTGTAATCGGCAGGCCTCTAGACTGGTGTCAAAGTGGATTTCTGATTGTTGACTTTGTATTCTTCCTTGTCGAAATAGGGGTAAACTCGCAAATCCCGTGAGCGAAACATATCCGTTTACTGAAAAGCGATAATAGTGTAAAGGCACGCACGCCTGCGCTCGACAACGTAGGCTTACGTACGGTAATTGAGTGGATCATGGTTTCACACGTGGACTCGAGTGATTGTAGGTGTAGATGTATAGGTAAGATTATCGCTAGAGATCTAAGGCTCGTGGCGAGCCGACTATATAAAACGGGCGTTACCCGGCCCTGGACACGTCACGTGCCATGCCGTTACATACACATTCAATTATATGTACTTGATAATATACATCATACTACATTCAACAAAACTGCCAAATGCACTTCATTACACCCTCCCAAGTAAGCTCTCAAGCCACTCTCAAGCACACTCCCGAGCACGCTCTCAAGTACACTCCCAATTGCACTTTATGACACTCCCAGCCTGCTTGACTCTACGCTTCCAAGTAAGCTCTCAAAACGCTCTCAGGTACACTCCCGTGTACACTCTCAAATACACTCCCAAATGCACTCAATGCCACACACCCATCCTGCTTGGCTACACGCTCCCAACTAAGCTCTCAACATGCTCTCAAGTACACTCCCGAGCATGCAGTCCATTACACTCTCCAGAGGCAAGAGACTCCCAATCTCACTTGACTATATGCTCTCATGTATGCTCCTGGGTGCTGGATCCAGAGACTGGCTGGGTTGCAGGCGCCAGGTACGAGGAGGCGGATGGCAGGTGACAAGAGGTCTGAGGAGGCAGGGAGGTGGCGGACGGTGGCAGCAGAAACTATGATGTCGGTCAATAACATAGACTGAACCTGATTTTTACCTTGGCCACTGCAACCAGATCAGATGATGCCTCATGGTCATGGTGTGGACAATTGCAGCCTTCCATTCTGCAGTAACGGTAGACAATTGCAGCATGGGGAGAGCAGATCTCCGAATCAGATTGTCCAGCAGAACCTGCTGCCCACTTCCCACCGATTGTGAGTGTATGAATGAGTATTCGGTCTGAAGCTGATGGTAGTGATGGCGAAGGTAATGATGGCGATGGTGATCATGGCGATGGTGATGATGGCGATGGTGATGATGGCAATGGTGATGATGGCAACGGTGATGATGGCAGTGGTGATGATGGCAATGGTGATGGTGATGGTGATCACAGTACCAGTAGCACATAGGCAAGTAGGTTGGCTACATCAACGTTCGCATCAAAGCTTCCACTGACTTAGAGAGTTCTATTAGACAATGCTTTCACAGACTTAGAGCGTTCTATTAGCCAAAGCTTTCACAAACTCAGAGTTTGCCATTGGCCAAAAGCTTCATGTTGAAAACTCTACTGCACTCGAAGCGCAACTCGCTCAAGCAGGCTACCAATCAGGCTATCATACTGGCGTTCAAGCATGCTCTAGAGCAGGCTTCGATCGCCATCGGGCTCTCATGGGGACTCGCAGCAATTGTGTGTATAGTACCATCATTATCACCACGAAGACTGCAGGCACTGACAACAGATACACGTCCACCTCTAGCCAGCTGCTGTATACAGTTCCAGAGGCCCACACGCACATCTCTATAAATCGACAATAGATGACAATAAACTGCATGTCGCGCAGGGTCCACAGGAAGCATGTTATGTGTTGTGCATGTGCCCATGTGCGCATAGCACAGCCTATAGTCGATTTGCACTTTTGCTAATGATTTCCAACCAGGCAGCAGCTAACCCATTTGGATCATGTCATGCCAGACAATGCAGGTTGTGCCATCCAACCTGAAGCCTGCTATTCTGTACAGATTGCATCTGGCCAGACCATCCAGCACATGACGGTTCTCAACTATCTGTCCTATCTATTTAGAGCCATGTCTGATTGTTCACTTCAGTTTTCCAAACTGAGAATCCATGACCACTTTGACCATAGGACCTTGAGTTTTGAGACCTACAACCTTCCAGGGTCTTCCAGTCCTTATTGGACAAATGTTTGTGAAGTTGTTATGGGTATGTGGTAGAAGTTTCAGGGGAAGATTCCATCAACCACACCATCCGGCTTTGCCACTCTGGGGGCGGCAGAGCCGCCACCAGTGCTAGTAGTTACTATCGCTATTACTTTTCTCCGTCAACAGACGTGTGGAAAGTTTGCAACATGTAAGGTCCATATGCTTTAGCTGTACAGGTCTGATAATCACCAGGTCATTTTCGGTCGTCTTGCTTATGCTAGACTCCATCGCGGTTTACAGAACCCGTCATGACAAGTGGGGAATGAAATATAAACAAGGTCAACCGTATCTTTCCGCACCATATCCGGGACCAGCGGGGACAGAAGAATTGGGCGTAGCCCCGACGTAATTAAACTGTGCTCCTGGTGCTGATTAGCCGCACGCACATGCACCGATCGGTGGACATAGCCTAGATAGCCGGGGAATAGCCGACGACACACCGACTCCTTACCCTATCGCAGATATCCACGAATTCCCCCGGCGCACATTACTTGCTATCGGAATGACCTGGGCACCAATGGAGAAGATTGGACAGCTTCTCGCAGTCACTCTATACTCAATGGCTTTTAGCCGTCAGTTCCAACGCATTGGCAGTAATTGAAACCTCTAGAGCGCGCATAGTTTAACACGTGTGGATATTCGGAGATAAGATGTGGGATTGCACAAGATTGGTAAGGTATTTCATATTGAGTTAGGAGAGGCAGAACGGGTAGTCTCCACATTTTCCTTTCTTTTCTGTCTGATTTAGGCACGTGAGCTATTCATGCTCTGCAATACATGAATATAACTTACTAGTTAGTTCATACCACCTAGTAGCGGATCGCACTGAAAATACAATGCATACTCATTACTGTGCTAGATAAATTTGATCAGAACGTGAATAAGTTATCATAGTATTCATTATCAAGCAACCACCTCGGGTCATCTCTATACTAAGACATCTTCGAACTAGTGGGTAATAAAGAACAAAGAGTACACAGTCTGAACGTCCATTACAACAAAACAGTATCCTGAGTATCAAACTGGCCATACCAGAGGAGTGGTGATTCCTCCACCATCTCTTCCTCTGCCTCCTCTGCCTCCTATTCCTCCTCCTCCTCCTCCTCCTCCTCTTCATTCTTCTCTTCCTTCTTCTCTTCCTCCTCTTGTCCTATTTTCTCCTTTAGCACTTTTGCCGCACGCCCTGTATACACTCTCACCCACTCATTCTCTTGAGTAACCACTTTACAGAGATTAATGGCCGTTTCCTAGGTAGCACCTGCCATTTCTTTTGCTTGTCCTGTCACCTCCCGAAACCATTGGAGCGCAAATAGTTCGAGGTCCTGTGTCTGAACCACTCCCATCAGCATAGTAACTACCCCCAATTCTTCAATTCTTCTACCAGTGTTCTTCCGCATGGCTATCTGTGGTTGGTGCATTATTGCTGGTGCACTTGAACTGAATAACTCAGTAGCAGATGATAGTGTTTGTTTACGTTTCTGAGCTTCAATTTGCTGAATCAAGGCTTCAGTAGAAGCAGATGCTAGTAAACAATTATAAGAAGTCATTTGGGGGTGGAGATGTGCTGGGCTGATGATATTGAGATAGAAGGAGTCACGATTATTACCTGTACACTACAGTGGGTTTAATCATATATTCCTACCACAGAGATATGAACACATATACCAAGTCAAATAGGGAGAACACCGTGTTCAGATGTACGAGACATTACGGCTCGGCCTTATATTCATCCGTGGCAGAAAGTCTTGGTAGGATAGTGAAAAGGATAGTCCGGAGGGGAGCCGCTGGATTTAGCCTGAAGGATATTGAGTTGCTAGAAGTTCTGTAAAGTGGTCATGGATACACTGAGTTACCGGGTGGAGTCATTCACATTGTAGAGTCATTCACACGGACTTATTCATGGGTTGTTACTCCCTACCTGATACCCGCTAGTTGCCACTATGAGCGCCACGCTATTATTTGCGTGGGATCTCTAAACTCTTCATGTATATAAAGGCATGGAGTTTACGCTTACAAAGTTCAAGAGCCTTCGACTTCACTATAGAAAGCAAAAACAATTATTACATTACACGATTAATTATGTATATATATCCAGCCTGCAAGAACTGTTTATGTCTCCTATTCACGTATGCACGTATGCACCCCGTATTTTGATACCTTCATACCAAACCGTAACGGGAGGCTGAGACAGAATATCTACGTATTTATCCAATAACCGTAGGTCGCAATTCTCACGTGCAAGACAAATCGTCATGTGAGACAATATCGTGAAGTAAATTCACAAACGAATATCTTAGTTTATCGCTCCATAATATAACCTGAAGGATTTGAAATGCTGCGTTATTTTTGATACTCAGTCATTGCCTAATAGTAATGTACACCATCCCTCTCATCCAATTGTAATGGATATAGCTTTTTGAAGACGGAAGGTAACTTGAGGAATAAACATACGTGTGGGTGTTGAATTCATATCCTTTGGCTAGTTCGCAAACCCTCAGAAATGGCCTCAATTAAACAGAAGTTTGTAAACCGGGTAGAAAGCTTCGCTGCACTTTAGTGTTCGGTAGCTGCAGCCGATCTAAACGGTAGTGTCCATGTGACTACCGTAGCTAACTGAAAAGCAAATATTCGGTGCGTGTTGTTGTCTGAGACTCAATCGATTAGCTGAAGAAGGAACAACAAGTATCTTAGACTAACAAGTGAATACGGGTGTGGAAACCACACTGTACCTCCCGAACAATAAGTTTCTAGTTCTCTCGCGCGAACTCGCCTCTGGCTCCATAGAGTGGGTTGTTGCTCCCAAGTTCGCCGTATTCGAGCCGGGTAAGTTTCGTGAATTTGATTTCGCGCTCTTGTATGTTACAAGTTACGGTGGCGGCTTCGCCGCCCTTTGGAGGCACCCAGATAGATCGTCTCCAGCTCGACTTCCAGGTATACCTCACCCCTGGCTTCCAAGTACACTCAACTCCAACCCCTACAGTATACTTGCTGTGCAGGTCTCAAGCCCACAAGTGTATCTCTCCAAGTCTCTGTGAGTTTGTACCATTTCTATGACCAGAGCAAATATTGTCAGGTGAAAAGATGCTTTCTG
>Ga0307514_10000770_pt1 | contig 53267 bp, 55 predicted proteins | sample 16_EM_MG_FD_203088 | JGI IMG/M metagenome (GOLD analysis project Ga0307514, IMG submission 203088) | Populus trichocarpa ectomycorrhiza microbial communities from riparian zone in the Pacific Northwest, United States - 16_EM | ecosystem: Host-associated > Plants > Roots > Unclassified | place... | reverse complement strand
GACCTCCCCCCCACAGAATTGCCAGAGTAGTCTGGGACTATGCCAGAGTGCACCCATTCATTGATCAGGGAAGTGCTGTTAGTGTAGTTAGGTAGCCCGTCGGCCCCAAGGCAACCTAGGCTACCCTAGCCTGGTACACCCTAGCTGCTATGGATGCTTCGGGATGATACCAAGGATGACCGAGTGGGGTCGCAAAAGCCCAAGGTACTAGCAAACATATGGCTAGGGCATATTGTTTCCTTTCGCGACCCTCCCCCCATGTTCGATGGTGTGGTCAGGGCCTTGTGTATGTACTCGCAAGAAGTAGGTAAGGAGGCCTGATTGGCTGACGTCTACGTGCAGCTAGGATATTACGTCTAAGCTGATATGGATCGAAACCAGCCCCGGATCCGTAGTCTGGCGGGACCGATTTGAAAGAACATCGTTTCCCGTAAAGGTCAGCGAGTTCCTGGGCGGTTGGATCTTTGCATGAACTGGCTGGATCTCTAATCCGACTGTACTCGTATAGAATGTTTGACTTGCAAATTGCGGGGGAAAAGAAGTGCCGCGTTATCGATAGCCGTCGCAGCGGTCATGATTGCGATGGTGCTCACTCAAAACTAAGACAAGAGCCGACGCGCAGGGTGTAACGCAGGGCATGCAGCGTGCAGGCCCATATGTACTCGAGTAGTAGAGTAAAGGCCTACCCCCAACACTCCCAATGATACCTCGACAAAGGGCAAGCACGCAAAGATGTTAATGGAGGGGTAATGGAGGGGTAATAGAGGGGTAGGTATATAGCCTTGACGCACGCGCAAGGTATAGTAGTGCATATGGAATCCCGGACTGGGAAACCCCTCGCGAAACCTCCAGCCAAGGACGCCAAAATAACAAAATGAAATTCGTAGGAAAGTAATACATCTGGTTTACCCCCCTCGAAGCAGAGTTTCGATTCAACATTAACCGAGGGTTTATATTATGTTACCTTACATTACATGAAATAGAGTATTGCTCTCCAAAAACTGATACGTAATCTCAAATGCCTTCCCACCCAAGTGCTTACCCTCAGTGCGTTCGGATATCACTGAACAAAAATGAGGACTCTTGCAGAAATGCAACATCCGAATGTGGAAAAATCAACACCAGTTCGTTTGTTTAGGTCCCTATATAAATAATATCAGTGTGTGGTTACCAAGAAAAACAAAATCCAGCCCAGTATTTCCCTGTGAAATACACGAGAGTGAGATACCTGAAATCGATTTTTTAATTTTTAATTTTCTAGGCCATGGGGGTATTGTTGCGCTTGCGCTTGCAACGCCCCCCACACGCATTGGCAAAATACCTACCTCGTCAAATAATACCAAGTAACACTACCTTGGTTCACAGAAACCCTGGTCGAGACCTAACCCTGTCCTACCCTGCAGCTGCTCATGCAGTCTGCAATGTGAGCTGCTTGCTGCACGTCCTACAGAGCTTCTGGTTACTCATTTGCTCTTCGCGTGGAAGGGATGAAAGCGTGTTGAGGAGGGGCTGAAGATTATGACAGAGAGTAAAATTCGATACCATTTTGACAGCCGAGGACACTTTTCCCTCCAGATCCGGATCCCCGTAGACACCCCCTTGAGGCTGGGAGTGGCTCAAACTAGTACGATGCCTACTAGTATGTGATAACAGTAAAGTAATGTCGTACTTGGCCCCGGTGAATCTAGTCTGATGCCAAGCTCCCGATACTTTCTAATTCGAGATCTTTATGCATCAGCATATGACGATATTGGTATCGGAACTATCACAATTGTGATGGTGGTGGCCATACAAAGTGTGGCGGTAGGTGGAGGAGGTTGGCGATGAAGGAGGAGGAGGAGCCAGGGAGGAGCTCGAGGAAAGATATCGATATCGATGAACACCACATTTTGGGGGATTACAATTGGAGTACCGAAACAGGAAATATTCAACATCACAGACGCAAGGGCTCGAGACGATACTTCCTGGGAATACCCACCCTGAGCACAATCCTTACGTATAAACAAGTGGAGGTCTCCCCTATGCTGTTGTAGATTGCTCCGTATACCTATATAGGACTCTACTTATATCACAAAAGGGATCACCATAAAATTGTCTCTACTGGGACATATTTTGCCCACTGCATATATGTATTGGTTGACTTGACCAATCGCTTTGCTTCCTAGACCCTACATCCCTGTCGATATTTCATCCTGATATAGTTTTCCCATCCTGTCAATTATCTGTGTGTCAAGCACTTCGCCTTCTCAAACCGGTGGTACCAGCAGTAAGACATGATCAAGTAGCATGAAATGAGTGATGATGATGATTCGAACGTTCGAGAGGCATGGCCCACACTGCCATGTACAAATACAGTCCATTCATACGTACATACATCATCACATAATCTCATGATCCAGAGCTTAGTGCAACTGTAACCATTCGATCCTATACCTACCACACACTCAAGCGTACATATGCAGGTGCAAGGATGAGTGCTCGAGGGCGTATGGTATTGAGATATTGCCTGTTGAAGACAAGGGCTACTGCAATATCTGGATTCCCCCCTGCCAATTTGTGTGTTTTATATCGCGATCCCTTGTCCTGTATATTTTACGGATCCCCGTATCCAACCAGTCAACATCAAAGCTCCATCTGCAGAATCTGCACACCTCCTATGCCATGTTGGGTAAAAGCCATAGTGGGCCATCTAGCCCCCATTTTCGTAGTTTTTCCGATAATACCCCACTGCCAATGTACCCCACATGCCTAACATCGAGCAATCTACAACAGTAGCCCGGATTATGAGCTCGCTGAAGGGAATGGCTCTGGTAATGACGTAAAACTAGTAATTTTCCTTAGTGATTACACTCAACTCGAAATTTAACCAAGGAGGGGGAGGCAGGGTATGATTTCTCCATATTCTGAGCTCTCTCAGTCTAACGTCAACTCCACTAGGAAAAACATGTACTATGCAACCCCATCCGGTTTTACCCGTCTCTTTCACCTGTTAATATGGGCTATAGGTGTAAGGGTGATTGGCGTAAGTGGATTGACGCATTCTCGGTGGGAATATCAAGGCTACCAGTGTTTTACCTACATAGTCAAAGGTCAGCCACAAGGAACACAGAACATCACTCCAAACCCTATCCGTGACTAGGTAACAAAATTAGAAAGGAAGGAAAGAGAAAGCAATTTGTAGAATGTGAGTAAGTTTCACAGCGATCGAATCAAACGGAAAGAGCATGCAGGAATTTGGGTCTCAAGGAATTCTCAGCCCAGCTTGGATTCAGCCTCTGGATCATGAGTTGCAGTACCCTGGTATCATAGGCTGTTTGTGATACCTCAGAATTTCTGCTCCAAAAATCGGTTCGCGCGCCCAATAATGCATTATTCGGGGGAGAAGTGGCGCCCTACACCTGTCTCGTCCAAAAATACAATGTACCCAATCCATCCAACCATACCAGCCGGTTCACCCTCTTCCGGTTCCATACCCGTGGAAGACGGAGCCGAAAAAGCAAAAAACGGAGCCGGCCGATACCAACATACATACAGGGAACACCCATACAATGTGCAGAAAAGCGAAAGCAATTGGACGAGACAACAACGCCAGTGTGTCAACCACAAGCAGTGGACGGGCCAGCAATCGGAGCCGTGCGGAATGCGGTAGGCAGCAAGGCTGGCTGGCACTGGTTACTTGATATGAAAGTAGCACCCAGCATGCAAGGTACCCGACCCCCCCCGGCAGGAGTGAGGTGGGGTTAAGTGGTGGGGGTATTATTCATGCGAAAAAACAGACGAAATAAGAGGGCAAAATGAAGGGTAGGTAGTGCACTTACTATACAAATGTATTTCTCCATCGCGGTCAGTATGCGTTTACATTCCTTTCGAGAGATGCCTTCCTTGACAGGTATTTTCTCAAGGGCGTGCTGACCGTTGAGGTATGGTGTAATCCTAGAGTTGCACGCTGGGTTAGGTGATGTTGTGTTTCGGTTTCTCAATTGAACAGCGACTCTGAACTGGGCGTACGCCCCCCCCCAAAAAGAAAATCAAAAACGAAGCCCGAAGAGCAATCAATCCGGCCTAAAGCAGCCCCAGCCGCTGGGTAGGTACCTTCCCCAGTATAAAACAAAAAGAATCCAAACCAAAATTTCTTCTTTTCTTGAATAATGTTGTTATTTTGCTCTCCTTTTTTTCATTTTGATTGATCTACCTCACTTTTACCCTTAACATGTTGTCATGTGGAGTAACAAGTTTTCATGATGTTCCACTATTTTTCGATCTTTGATTTCTGAGATATTCCTAAGCGCTTCCATAGGCCCCACTTCCATAAGGGTAACAGTACGAATAAAATGATTTAAAAAGCAGGGTCAAGTAATGACAGGGGAACTACACCCACACCCACCCAAGGTGAGAGCAAATGGGGAACACATGCACATTTCCACATACCTATCAAATACGGCCGTGACATCGGTTGGCTGGTCCCTTGTGATCATTTCCATCCATGCGGACTCTTCGCTCGATGCCTGCTGCGGCTCGAGTATGAATGAGTCTTCATATTCTTCCAATGTTGAGTCAATGTCAAAAGCCGAAGAAGTACCAGGCGCCACTGCTACGGATGTTTGAGTCGTATCTGGGGGTGGCTGCGTTCCAGCAGGCTGGGGCGCTGGTATGGGTGAAACTATGGAAGCTATTGATGCTGATCGCTGCCCTTGTGTGCCGGGGGTAGACACTGGGGGGTTTGTCACAGTGTTATTATTATTAGAATGGCCGTTCTGCACCGCCTTAAGCTGCGAATTAGTAGCCTGTGTTGGCGTGGCCGCCGCTGTTGATTCGTTGCTTGGATTTGATACCTCTACTACCTGTTGCTGTTGTTTCTGTTGCTCCAACACAGCCCGCTCTTTTGCTACCTTCAGCTTTATATCCTTTGGAATCTTCAATAGTCCAAATGTCCTTAGCTGCGTAACCCATCCATGACGAAGTAGCCACGCTAAGATGTCGAGATACGCCCTTCGGTGGTCCCTCGACGGGATAAGACTCGAAAACGGCCTTGGCCGTGATGACAAACTTGACAGCATCTTAGGAAGAGAAGGCAAGGTCGGGAATTTCCGGGAGTAAACTGGGATCTGAGCTGAGAGTCTTGTGCACGTGAGAAGCGATGAAAATGGTTGTGGCTACTTCTATGTGGGGGGGCGGAGGGATGGAAGAAGAGACAAGACCTACTTCCTCATATCTGCATTGGGACTGACAATGTAATAATCCCTGAGATTGATTGGCGGTATTGCGCGGGCTCGCCTCCAATAGATCAAGTGCCGTGCGAGGACCTGGACTTCAGCTATTGGAAGCCCCGCTTGGCTTGCAATCTGGACGAATCTGCATCATACATATCAGCTGAGGGATCTTAGAACATCGAAGTGCGTGAGGAGGGGTTTGAGGGGTGCACACGACAACGTTGGTTTACAATGCTGCACAAAGTAGAGTAAATTTGAGTTTGCGTTGGTTGGCTCGGCCATTATCTCCTTGTCAATCTCCTTTTCGATTTCCCTTTCGATGTTCTCTTTCTCATCTAAGAAGAGTAGTGTGAAGTGTCTGGCCATACTATCCCCTTCTGTGTCGTCTTGACCAAAGGTATTTGCTGTAGTCAGGAAGCTAATGAACACAGTCAGGAGAGTCTTAAGCACACGTGAGGTTTTGGAGACCATACAGCCCTGGTATCTGTGGTTCATATAGCGATGGTAGAATGGAAGTCTCTGAAATCATCGGCAATTGCAGTGACAAATCAATTGAATCGTTGATATAAACATGGGCAATTTTTGAAGCCGAGATTGCAGTATACACAGAAGCAATTGCTGATGCAAGGTTGCTTGATGCTAGTATTTGTTGCCACAGGTCATGGAGGCTTATGTCTAAAGAAGTCAACCCATTAGTACATCCTGCATTTTGACTCTGGGCTTATTGTACTCACCATCATGAATAGCCTTGTCCTTCATCTTCAATATCAATTCCATTTCTTTCCTTACGTAGTCTGTCCTCGCTTGTTCCAACTTAAGTGCCCTTGCAAATTTCTTCACCACCCATGTATACATCTCATGGACTCTTGTGTGATACTCCAACTGCGGTGGATTCATCACAAATACAACGTGGAACATACTCATTCCCATCCCGTCATCCCACTCGTCTTTATCCTCCTCTGCCCCACCACTCTTCTGATCTTCCCCAGGCTCATCCTCATCATCTGCTTCATGCCCTGCCGCCTCATCGTCATCATTGCGTTCGCGCCCTTCGTCCCCTTCTTGCTCATCATTGAGCTCCTTCGGCTCCCCACATTCCTGCCCACTGCCGCGAAATTGCCCATGTATGCTCACCGTCAGCTCGCTCGCATTGGATTTCATAGCCCTGTTCCTCTTTCGCTTCCTCTGCTTTTTCCAGGTCCCATTTGACCGTATATTTACTGGATATCCCAAGAATACCAAATCATCAATTGTCATTTCAAACTTCGTACGGCACATACTAGCCTTAGGTGCCAGTAGGCTTGCCAGAGAGCTCGTATTGAACCCGAACACATTCTCCCATGGTGGTCCTGTGGCCTCTGGCTTCGCACCATCCTCCTCATCATCGTCTTCATGGTCATCTTCATGCTCTTCTCGCATCCGCCTTGATGAATGTCTTCCCTCAGCATAGCTTCGTGACCGCCTATCGCTTTCGGAGTGTACAGTTTCGAATTCTAGATGGTCAAGCATCTTACGCACGCCAGTCTCAGCATCACTAGCCCCGTAGTTATCTAGTTCATCATCTATGGAATTCGTGCTAGCGGAGCTGTTTGAAGAGCGTTCATCTTCTGAGTTATCGACACCCCACATTGACGACTCAGAGGGATTGTCGATCTTTGGGTTCGGTGGGTAATGAAACACAAAGTTGGGCCCCGCGGAGGACTGGGTGACGAGCAGCACTGCCACAAGGCTAGCATTGGGGATTAATGATCGCTCCATCTTAACTTTGGAGAAAATGGTGACAGTTGAGACTGTGCAGGGTGACGTGATGTGTTGTTGAGTTATCGATATCGGTTCCAGCCGGACCAACCCCTGCAACTGCAACCAATAGAAATTGGGATTGACGCTGCCCTGTACTGTGCTGATGTGCCATGCACGATCGAGGCAATCTCGCCTCCCTTAGCAGAACCTGCCGAGAATACTTTCAGGGAAAAGCAGTGAATATGCAATATGCCGTAGGAACTGCTGAATAAGACGAATGTAAGATCCTAGTTCCCGAAAGCATCGTGTATAAGAAGACTACACTAGATGCTAGAAGCTACGTGGCCTCAAATGAAGATAAAAGAACGTGGATTTTGACAGTGTAGAGAGTAGAAGCTCATTGTTATCGATATAATTCCGTCAAGATGCCAATTCCACACCAACGCCCAGGACCCTCATCACTGGAAAACCTCGTTGTACCAACCACCTCCGCTTATCAGCACTTACGACTGAGTCCACAGATGATGCTGCGCTGCACCAACTACAAGATTTCATTCAAAATCAAGTAGGAAAGCGTCGAATACAATATCGTAAGGAGTATAAACTTAGAGTTCTCTCATGCCCAAATGCAAAGAGTATCTCAAAATATGCAGTTGTCAAACGCTTGAGGATTCCACAAAAGATTTTGGATGATTGAATAGCAAAAGAGCCAGAGATCCTTCGAAAAGGTTCTGTAATATGAGCAGCAAGCCTTCCCCAGATGGAAGACTATTTGCATCAACGTTTCTTAGAGCTACGAGCCCGGTCTGTTATATATCATATGCATAATTATGGATGATATCTAGGTATCTTTTCTGAGAAAGTAGCTATACATCTGTTCTCGGTCCCAGTCTCTTATCTACCTACGCGCTAAAATAATTACATAAGTATGCTGCGGGGAGAGACTGGGACCGAGAACACTATACATCCAGGAAAATCTATGAAGGATTTCGATTTTCTAGAAACTGGTTTGCTCGCTTTAAAAAGCGTAAGCATATTAGTCTTCGTACAATTACCAACCATGCTCAAGAAATCCCTATTGATGCTATCAACCGCATTCGATCTTTTCACCTCTTCATTTGATATCATGCTCTCAATACTATTGAAACTGCATTCATCTACTATAGGTACCGGCAAATACCATCAGGGTCAAATTCCGTTAGAATTTGAGTTCTTAGCAGGTGGCACATACACATATGAGATGAAGGGTGCAGCTACAGTTCAAGTTCGAAGTCAAGCTCAAGCCACTATCCAAGTAACAACTTTTGCAAATGGAATCAGTCGGATTAAACCTTTCATTGTTTTTCATGGCAAAGGAACTAAATTACTTCAAGCTTATCCAGGCCAGTATACACTTCGAAATACAATCCCTCGCATGCTAGTGTTAGATGTGCATAAAGCACAAGAGACGCAAGCTGTAAAGGATGTAATACATCGAATGCATACGCTACCAGTAATGGTTCCTGCTGGTTGTACCTCATTAGTCCAACCCCTCGATGTCTGTCTCAATAAACCCCTTAAGGATCGAATTCGTGCTTTAGCAGACCAGCATTATGTTGACCATATTTTGGAATGGTCAGCACAAAAGCACTCAGCATCAGAACGCCGCATTTTGATGACCCAGTGGGTGGGACAAGCATGGGAGTCAATTCATCAAGAGCTACGGCATACTATCCGGTGCTCCTTTCGCAAATGTGGAATAACAGTTGCTATTGATGGATCTGAAGACCAGGACTTCAATATCCGAGGCCTAGATAATGACTCACAAGCCATGGGGAACTTTAACACTGGGATTCTGAGAGTGATGAATCCACTACTTCCTCTGGATAAGTCATATTTGGAACAGAAATCGTGCTTTAGTATAATATTAGACAGTATCTATGAATAAGACAGTATATTTTGTACCGTAAAGCTCCCGTACTGTGTATAAGAATGTTGTCTTATTCAGTAGCCTCTACGGTATACGAATTGTACAACCAGTTTGGTGCAGCCATAGGTACTATCAAAATCAAGTCTTCCCATGTTTCCTCTTCAACTCTTCGTTCTCCCTCCTCAACTCATCCAATCTCGACAATCCCTTCTTCTCATCTTCTCCCACCCGCTTATCTATATTTTCCGCAAATCCCAAATTCTTGAATTCATCTACCGCCATCAAATTTCTACAAGCATCCATCCACATCAGCTCAGCTGCTCATGTAACAAGGGGGGTAATGATACTCACCTATCCATTCGACACTTCAGGTATGACTTTGCTAGAATCCTGCATTCGGGGTCATTATTCCCGCGAACCCTTTTGAGGCAGGCGAGGTACTCCGTCATCACCGGCTTACATTCACCTGTGAATCACACAACCCTCATTCCGCACGGGTATAGAAACGTTAGCATGATGGATAGAATTAATATATGTGATAGCATTGGGCATGGGGAATGGGTATCTCAGGGAATACAGCGGGGAAAACAGACCGTCGTGGTCCAGCGGGAAGCTGCCTCTCTCTGGCCTACATCTCTATTAGCTCTGTCTGCACTTGAGATATTACGGAACTAGTGATCTAATGGCGAAGTGTAGGGCACTCACGGGGTCGGGGAGAATGTCAACGCTCCAGGGGGTCGACCGATTGCACTCATTATCTAACCGCTGTTATGGGAGAGTGTGCTATCTTTGCATGCGCATAGTCTGGTTGACACAATTGGTTTGAATTTTTTACAGATTTAAATCACGTGATAGTATTTCAGGGTAATTACCCCAAACACCAAGCTGAGCATACCATCAGGGGTCGACCGCTCCCAATGAAGGTCCCGTCAAAGGGATCATGGCCACCTCATAGCCTAAGGCCCCATAGACGTATAAACTGCTAAAAAATTTAAAAAAATAAACTGTACAAGCATGCATGTACCAGTTGAGCTGTCACCGTACAATGCGATTGTCTCGCCCAATCCTACATCTGCAACCGCACATTCCCCATTGATCGAAAACTGTCCCACGGCTGAGACTAATCCCAGGCGTATGCGAGATCTGCCCCTCCTCCTAAATTAGATGAGGGGGTTATAGTGACGTCATATTAATAAGTGCTAGTAACGGTACACAAGAAACGGCCAACGTACTCCAATCTCCTTCATGGATAGCATCATCTGTGCTCCCCTCTATATCAAATCAATGCTCGCTTATTTCTGCAGCTTTACGGCGTTACCAAATTACACGATGCACAAAACGGGGGAGCCGGATGCGCACGGAAAATACTCAACATTGACAATCGTACTGGTGGGGTACTTAGCCAAGTATAAGCACTACTATCTTAATGGAAGTGGTTTTCCTTGGCTGTCCCATCACCCTCTCGATAGTTCCGATTAGGATTGCATAAAACGATGAACCATTATTTAACCCAATAGAAACCAACCCGAGCTGTCGATATACGTCAATAAAAGCTATTCCCATGGGCGGGCCAGAGATCCGAGCGAGTCCCAACAAAGGAGCGGGGGGTCTCAGGGCTCTGGGGGACATTACAAGTTGTATTGGCGAATTTGCAATATCAGCTTAAAAAGTCAGGTTATCGTAGATAAATGAAAAAGCCTTCCACCAAGAAACAAGGAAGAACAGCTAGAGATCATGAGGCTAGGTTTTCATGGGGGCGGTGTGCAGCTAATGGCATAACACCCGCAAGGGAGACTCGCGATGTGACACTTCCGTATTAAAGATTATGCTATCCGAATGTTAAAAACCTCCAGGCGGGATGATACTTACTGTCCTTACCACAGATGATACGTCAAATGATAGAGAGGATAGCGTGTGAGTCAAGAACCCAAGAAGCTTCGGCCTCCCTGCATACAGAAACAGCCTATAATCAACGATAGCAATAAGCAAGGTCATATTACCTCCTTTGTTTGTTCTGTGAATATATTGAATTTGGTTTAAAAATAATAGGTTTGTGGGTGCTTTGCAGTAACTTCAGGGTAATGTGCATTTATTTTGCTTGAAGATATCCTACAGAGCCAACAGAGAGGGATCATGGTACCCTCAAGCCTTCAGAGGGCGCTGCTGGAAAGGTATCTCCTGGGGAAGCATTACAAAGTTTGTTCAGTAGTTCAAATATGGCTTCATTTTTTTGTTCCTACATATGAAGGTACCCCTTATAGCTCAGGGTAACAGACCTCGTTACCTGTAGCTTACCGTATGTAGTATTTTTGATTAGCCCCATACAATGCCTCCTGGAGCAGCCTCCTATTTATAACCACTTTCTTACTTTATCCTTTCAGCTCCCTTCTCGCGAAGTAAATAATAGATATTCGCCATACGGACTCTCCTTTCCTTGGCTGACTGTATTCCAGCTTACATCCGCGATAAGTTACCTAACGCTGGGCTCTGCCTCTGAGCCACACGAGAAGAAAAAAAGCGGTCACTAAACTGCAGGTGGACTAACAAGCCAGTCCCTGCATCTAGATTGCCAAAGAAGGGGAATATTATGCTTTTCTAAGTGCAGTGATGTCGCGTTATAAGAAACTGCTCGGGACCACCATGGAGTTTCTTATAAGGCGAGGTTTCTTGTAACGAGATATTTACGCAAAACCTAAGAAATGTCCCAGGGGGGGAAATTCTGTAATGGCTGTCTGATGCTTTGTCCGGCGAGCCATACCTTGTAGACCCCCAATACCCTGCTTCTCTCAATGCAAATGACCCTCCATCTGCTCACCTCACTGTAAATTGACGAGGATTTTGAAGACGAAAAGAGACGAAGGAGTTCAAGGACTTCTAGTGCAGCCTGATAAGAAATAACCGCTATATCCTGGATGTCGTCTCCATCAGGATCAGATTCATAGACAGAGGCAGGGCAGGCTAAAATACATTGCTCCTCCTGCTCTCCACCACTTCATCCACCGAATCAATAAATTCAGGAAGGCTAGCTCGAGGAAAACCAGGATGGGCAATACGGATACAGTCATGAATCTCCTCTTCAACTTCCTCAATATCATTGCTTGGGGTAATTGCCGGACTGCGAAACTCTAAGCGAAGACTTAAGAAACCTGCCTATAATACAAATTTTCGACGGGACTGGAGCTCCGTTTCGTGTTTGTGAAATGACGCCAAGGTCTCCTCCGTCGTCGACTGTATCCAGAGATGAATGACCAGATACTTTATTGTCGAGTAGCTTGATGCACCCTTACTGCACGCACGTATCAAGCCAAAATGTACTCCGTGCGTATGTATTAAGTAACACTTTATTGTACCAGTACTGCAAAAGGTCTCCTCCTATATTTAGAGGTACTATTCTACATATGTTATAGGTACAAATGCAACACTATATTCACTCTCTGAATATAAGGAGCGTTGTATTTGAGTAGGGGCCGCTAATAACGATAGCCGGTTTACACAGACTCATTTGTCTGATTGCTCACCATACTTTGTATTTCTCCATCTTTGAATAATCTAAGTACAGAGTTACTTCCGCATTTCCAAGAGTCTCACTTATCTCAAGGATGGCTCTATTTGTTTATCATTGACAGGGTGCGGGTAGTTACCCTGAGTTCCTTTCTCACACAACGTTTTTAGTACTCTGAAGCGTAGCTCCATGGCTATTACATGGGAGTAAAGATATGGTAATTGGGCTACCTACCATGCCAAGCGCTTCACCAGCCACTTGCAAATTTCTAACTGCGACTAATGAAAAACGAGTGAGCGTGCATGAGACATTCCAACCTTTTCATATAGTAAATGACACCACTTGTTCAATCATTGGTTCCAAATACAAGAAAAAAGAGAAAACTAATATGGCTTTGACATCACACCCCTGTGCCAATAAAAAATCAAAGATTCAGATATATGACTTAACAGGCAATGGCAAGGAGATTTCTTCCCCAGCGGATAAAATTAACGCCTAAAGGAGCCTACAATTGGGCAACATATACGTAGATCAGAAACTGATAAAGGGATCTCTTAAGGGATGCCTCCTTTGCTGTGGAGTTGTGAGCTAAGACTTGAATATTAGCACAAAAGAACAGCGTAGGTTTAGGTGAACTATAATGGGAACTTACAATCTCTTATAAGTGTATCCAATAAAAGGTAGACCCGTGTCATCACTAGAGTAAGGTGCGCCGGACTCCTCGTGGGCTCGGACCGCAGCCACTGCTGGAGCGTCGGGGATATTCTCCAACTCGTCGGTAGGAAAGTAGCTTGTGTCTGTAATCGACTTCAATTGCGGCTTAAATGGTGCATCAACAGACCTTAGGCTATCCCAGTTCACGCCAGCAAAGAACGGGTGCAGTTTGATCTCATCAGCCCCATGGCGGCCAATACGCTTGTCTGCTGACGTAATGAGACTGTACAAATACTTAGCTTTGTTTCTACCACTCACATAATGAAGGGTCTCACCTTCGAATCAAATTTTCCGCCTCATACGATAATTGAACTTCATCTGGGAAATAGAGCGTCTCCGGCCAATTTACAATCTTCCGATAGGTTTCATGCGCATCCTCAGCACAGAATGGCGGCCAGCCAACTAAGCATTCGTACATGATCGTCCCCAAACTCCACCAATCGCATTCTTGACCGTAGCCTTGGTGGATAAAAATCTCTGGTGCAATGTAGTCGGGTGTTCCCACCGTCGAGTACGCCTTGATACGGCGGGACTGGCGCCATGTGTTGATCTTCTCTCGATTTGAGATTGTCAGGTGAATAGCATCAACCAACACCGAGTTTCGGCCTTGGTTAGGTGCAGGGGAATTGGGCCCTTTGCCCTCCAACAGTCGCTGATAGTATGCTTGGTCGTGGGTCTTATGGAAACCTGTAGAAAGACCGAAATCAGAAAGCTTAATATGGCCTTCCTTGTCGATCAGAATGTTGTCTGGTTTGATATCACTTTAAAAGCGACCATGAGTATAACGCCATAGAGTAGGAGATGCTTCGACTTACCGGTGGATGAAGCCGAGCCTATGAACAGCCTCAATAGCCAAGACACATTCTGCCATGTAAAACCGGGTGATATCCTCAGAGAAGATCTCATATTTGATCAACATGGTCATCAAATCTCCTCCAGGTAAGAACTCCATGATAAGGTACAGATAAACCGAATCCTGAAAAGAGTAATAGAGGTTCACGACCCATGGGCTGTCGGATTCAGCAAGCACATCCCTTTCTGCCTTGACGTGAGCCAATTGATCCTTCTTGTGCATCTCAGACTTGAGCAGTGTCTTCATGGCATAGATCTTTCCTGTGTCCTTCTTCTGCACAAGACGGACCTCCCCGAAAGCACCTTTTCCGATGACCTTTATAGTCAAGAAGTCATCAGGATGAAGCCTGGTTCTTCGAAGGCGTAGGTATGAGGACTCATGTTTTCCAAGCTGTTGTCGTTGCCGGTCTTTGCGCTCTTCGGACATTCGAGTTTCAGAGGCGAGGCGGCGCTCCAACTCCATGCGTCTTCCATAAAGTCAACATTGACCGAGGGGAATATACAGTATGTCCTGTAGGAATCTAAGACCTACCTCTGATTCCTCTCTACTGCATGCTGCACATTTTGGTTATAAAAAAGCTCTACCTTCAATTTAGTGGCTGCGGCTTTCTCCCTGGTTTGGGGTGAGAAGTTCTCTGTATTTCTCTCGAAAACAACATAGTCCGACCCCGCCTGTAGCGATCCCGATGTTCTTGGGCGCTGAGGAGACGAGGGTGTACGTGAGTTGAGATGCTGGTCTTGTAGTTTCTGAGCTAGCCCACTGGCGTCGTATTGACCATTATTCTGAAATTGTTGCTGCCCCTGAGAGCTCTGATCCTGAGTGCTGAACATTTGGCTATTGCTGTTTGAGCTCATATAAAATCCAGAAAGGAGGGCTGGATTCTGGTAGATGCCCCTGCACTGTAACCAGTTTGAATGTATATATAACAGAGGTAACAAGCAGGTTGTGTAACGAGCTTGAGGCCACCGTAAGGGGACGTGCTTGATTCAAGTGTCCAAAGAGCTGGTAGGAGAAGTAGTACCTATCTTGTGAGGTGTCGCGGAGCGTAAGGTAATTGAGATGTGGGCTATCCTTGACGATAAAGGGGAGGAAGTGCTGGACTCCGGAGGAAGGTAGGGAGGAAGGGAGGACGGGGGTGGGGGGGGGTGTTGCACTGATAGGAGGAGCTACTGTACTCTGTACTGGCATGGGAGTCGAGCAGCGCTAGCCTCAGGAGCAGGAGTACCGGTAACATTTGTCGGAAGTGAGCTGCTTTAGGCTGGAGATACATGTATATACTCTACGGAGTACAGACCAGACTACATGTGCAGTAGTACGGAGTACCGTACTCTACATCGCACATCGTACTTGTATTCCGTACACATCTTACATACCGGATGGTGCTCCTGCTCCCTTGCATCAGGTCTCCACAGTCAGTACCTTGCATGGTTGCTTGCATTGACTGTTTCAAGGGGGTCTCAAAGCAGCAACATGACAGGAAGGCATTGCACAAGCAATGTTGGATGGGCAACTCCATGATACATTTTACCTGCACGCATAAAAGTAGGTAGAGTAGCACTTCTGTATGTACTCGAGTACTTATGTAGTCTAGGTACCGTCTACAGACGAATAGACTTAAAAAAAAAAGGAAAAAAAGTCAGGTTACCGTACTGTAGGTGTATATACTGTATGTACTGTATATATTTACATATAGTCTGGTAAATAGTCCTGTATCTATGATATCTTTTCCGCCTTCCTATTTTAGAAACCTGCATATGCAGCAATCCATATGCAAATACATGCATAGAATCTGGGCATATGCACCCTGACTAAGCATGGGAAAGCAGTGCACTTTGCATATATTTTGTTCTGTTCGTATTGCATTGCATGAGGGTTTGGTGGTTGAAAACCCTTGGCCCAACCACACTTGGGTAAGCGTGGGATAAACAATTTCGAACCTCCATCTCTGAACGCACGAACGCCCCCCCCCTCAGAAGCACATCCCCTTCTTCTTCAATATGGCAAGCAACAAAACGGCCCCGTATGCTTCCCGAAATTCTTCCCTGTTATCACTCACTGACGCAGATAGGCCCGCTTCTGAGGCGCCGCTTGCTCCACTTAAAGGTGTTAGGGTTGATGCTCTTGTAGGCCACTCCCCCGCAATATCAAAACCCCATATCGTCGCATATTGGGAATCACTAACAAGGTTTGATATACCAGGTCGCTTTAAAAATAATAAAGTAACCAAAGTCACTTCTGTCTCGGCGTCTTTTTTTCAGATCCAGTCATTGACTCGCTTGGCCAGGCATGCATCGGGAGCTTTCCCTTCGGTTATTACCGGACAGCTGTTGGGGATGGAGGCTGAGGGTGTTATCGAAATCACACACTCATTCCCTTTCCCAGCAGTTGAACAGACACCAACCAATGATTTCGGGGACAATAATACCTCAAATGCCGCTATTCTCGCTCCCCGCTCAAAGTCCAATGCTTGGTACCAGTCGGAGATGATGAAGTGCTTACGGGAGATCAATGTTGACTCAAATGTCATGGGGTGGTATCAAAGCACCAACTTGGGCAACTTTGTGACGAAGGAGTTGGTGGAGAATCAGTATTACTATCAGAGCTCGACTCAATTGAACGAGCGGACGGTGGCATTGGTTTATGATGCGGCAAGGAGCACCCAGGGTGCTCTGTCAATAAGAGCTTTCAGGTTAACACCACAATTGATGGATGCAGTGAAAGACGGGAAGTTCACAACAGAGAGGTGAGTATCCTCCACTACATTGCCCCCGGTCAAAATCTGACATTGTGTAATCACCAGCCTCCAAAAATACAACCTCACATATAAAGACCTATTCCAGGAGCTGCCAGTATCAATTCACGGTTCACACCTAGTCAGCTCTCTTCTTCACCAGCTCTCCAGCCCACCATCCACTCTCCCATCTTTCACCTCCTCGCTTCGCCAAAACACTCTCCCACCACCACTTTATCCGAATTTCGACTCGCTTGACCTTTCTATTGACCCTTTCTTGGAAAAGAACTGCGACCTTCTCCTGGACTCCATCGAAACGCACTACACCGAGCTTAACAATGCGCAATACTACCAGCGACAGCTCGCTCGTGAGCAAGCAAAGATTACCGCTTGGCAGCAAAAGAGGAAGGCCGAAAATGTCAGTCGGGCAGTTCTCAAGCAGCCACCATTGCCAGAGGATGAGTGGCAGAAACTGTTCAAGCTACCACAAGAGCCGAGCAGGCTTGAGGCGTTGTTGAACTCTCGACAAATTGAACAATATGCTAAGCAGGTTGATGGTTTTACTGCGGCCGTGACAGCGAAGATGTTTGCTGTGAACGGGGGGCTTGCCAAGGCAGAATAAATAGTATGGTGGGCTATGGGGTATAGAGGAGGGTGAAGAATGGGGGTTAGGGGACCGAAGGATCGCTCAGTTTTATGCCAATTATTGGACAAGCTCAGGGTGGTAATAATGTGGGCCTTATAATAGCTCTGTCTTGGTTTGAGGGTGATTCATGCTGTGCAGTGATATGGTACATAATTGGGTCTTCATATTTCTTTGCATTTTAGTTTGTTGGGAAAAAAGCGTTTCTCCTCAATCTCTACACGGACATCGCATTGCTTATTGATGGATTAAAGACTTGTGGCTACAAAGCAGACAAATAGCCGAACACGTATACCCCATAGCTACACGATTTGCCTACCCAGTGAATATCAGGGTAGCTTACCTTGGAAGACACGTGACCAATATACTTTTCTTGGTCGGCCTCACCCCTCGTGCAATTGACCACTCCAATATGGCGTACACATCTACATTCCGTACGACTTCCACCTCAATATTACGGCACAATGCCAGCTCTGCTGCTCCCCGCCTGAATGCCCCATTAATAAAGTCATTCCAGACTTCTCGATCGGCCTCAGACAGCTTCAATGACATCCTCAGCAAAACCAAAATCCCTGCAAGAAACTCTACAGAAGGAGTAGACATGCTCCATGAATTCGACAACATTCTCACACGTTCCTTTGGTCCACTTGATCCCTGGAAAGAGTTGTACCATCTACACATCTACTCGACGAAGCATAATACCCACATCACATTTACGAATCCGAAAAAGGACCCGATTATCTCTGTGAGCACGGGGAATATTGGGTTCAAGAAGGCGCAGAGGGGGACGTACGATGCGGCTTATCAGCTTGCGAGTCATGTCTTTACAAAGCTGGAGGAGAAACTGATTAGGCCGAAAGCTTTGGAGGTTGTGTTGAGAGACTTTGGGGAGGGCAGAGAGGCGGTGGTGAAGGCACTGTTGGGGACGGAGGGGAGGAATTTGAAGGGGGCAATTACGAGGGTGACGGATGCGACAAGGCTGAAGTTTGGTGGAACGAGGAGTAAGGCGCCGAGGAGATTGGTGGGTGAACTATTCTGGTTGCCTGTTTGTGGGGTTGGGGGACTGACATTTCCATTTCTTGGTGTAGGGTTAAATACTGAGGGAGGTTTGGAAATTGGATGGGATTGGAGTGTACTATATGGGATGCGAATGGTTTTTTCACGGCATCGTGTAGAATTATATATACTCTGTATCTCATTTTTAGTCGATGCCAAATTTACATACAGTATTGCATTTATGCACGAATTGAACCAACTCGCTGCATATGCAATGTGCAAGTGCTCCAGCAGCGCTGAGAACACTGGCACCATCACCAAACACATCTCGACAACAATTGGTCTCACATTCCGTACAAATGCAGCCAACCTAGCCGCTCAGTACACAGTATATAGAGATACGCAGCACCAACCATTCCAGATTTCAACTCCCTCCGTCAACAGCGCCAGCGACTCACACCCCGGCATCAGGAACCCATCAAAACACCACCAACGCCCTGGCCTTCACCATGGCCTCGTCCCCACAATCCTCCCTCTCCTCCGCCGACTCCGACATCGAAGCGCCCCCTCCTCGCCCTCCCTCAACAGGTACAAAACGCGCCGCATCCATCGCCTTCTCCGATCACTCCCCCACGTCCACCCACCACCCCCGACGCCGGCCGCCACCCCCTCAACCCGGAAACCAGCTCCACTTCCACGACTACGATGACCACCACCACATCCACCACCACATCCACCAACACGCTACATCCCTCTCTGATATCTCCTCAGACACTTCTGGGTCCGTTCCTGGTTCCCCCCAAAACCACCATAACGATGATGGAGAGTTCGCAGAGCAAGTCACCGTGTGTAGATGGGCAGGGTGTAATGCCGATTTGGGGAATATGGATGACTTGGTCAAGCATATCCACGACGACCATATTGGTTCCAGGAAAGCTAAGTACGCCTGTGAATGGGACGACTGTTCAAGGAAAGGGATGACACATGCGAGTGGCTATGCGTTGAGGGCCCATATGAGAAGTCATACGAGGGAGAAGCCATTTTACTGTACCTTGCCTGGTATTTGCGCGCCCCCCCGAAGGTCCAATTGTCTATGGAATTGAACTAACCTAGGGTCTTAGAATGTGACCGCTCGTTCACCCGCTCCGATGCCCTCGCTAAGCACATGCGCACCGTTCATGAAACAGAAGCCCTGCGCCCCTCCGACCCAATCCCTAAATCCCACCCCAACCACCCCCAAAACATTGCAAACACCGCCTATGCGGATGCTCTCTTCCGGCGGCAAAATAAAGCCATTAACACGAACTCCAACGGAGATGGAAGTTTCCGAGTCATGCAGCTCAGCACCGCCGCTACTCACCCTCCTTCACTCAATGGCCATCTCTCAGCTAAACCGACCACCTCTACCACAAACAATACCATCACAAAAGAGGAACCAGACTCCGATGTCGAAAATGGCCTGAACAAATCCAACCCCCAAAAAGCATCCTACTATCTCCCCACAGACCCCTTCTCCCCCGAAGACGAAGCCCATCGCCCCCCGCGCGAGCTATATAAATTCCTCAAGCAAAAGCTGAAATGGGCGCAAGCCGCTCACGACGGCTTACAGAGGGATTTGGAAATGTATACTAAGCGCCGGAGAGAGGCGTGGGTGAAGAAAGAGTTGCTACTGGAGAGGTGTGTGAAGATGGAGTTGGGGGAAGATGTTGGTGCGGTAAGCATATTTTGGGAGAAGGGCAAGACAGTGGGTGCTGCTGGTGGTACTGGGCCGAGGGATGAAGAGATGAAGGAGGTGGGTGGTGAGGGTGATGAGGGTGGGGTGGGTGTGGTGAGGAATGGTGGGGGAGAAGAGGAGGAGGAAGAGGCGGATGAGTATGCGGGTGGAGACGTGGGGGAGGATGAATATGCCACTGAGGAGGACTAGATCCTTGCGCCAACCGCCATCGACCCTGCAGTCGTTTTCTTTCTTTTTTTTCGGGGGTAGGCTGTTTTACTCTCTTGGGATGAAATGAGCGGGCGCTGGAGCTGAGCTGTACGAATATGATACCTCCCCGCCCCTTGCCAACATTCAGAGCATTCTTCGCTACGAGGTATACCTGAGCTGGTCAATATCTTACTTTCCGCCTTGAGTTATGCAGTGAACTCCTCAACTACGGCAGAGATTAATCATAATTCCTTTTCCCTTTTCGTACTTTCTACATGAGGTTTCAGGGTAAAGCAGAGCTTACCCAACCAGACTACCATTACCCTGAACGTTTCATGTATTCTTTTTTTGCTCTCTTTTTTCATTGTCCATCATCACTACACCTACTTAACTTAGGGCTCGGAGTATTTTGTTTTCTTTCAGTTGCATTGGTTTCTTTGTTTTTTTGGTGTTGTTTTCTTCATGAATGGTTTAATCTCGTGTAATATGGTAGAAAGTGAAGGCGTTACACCAAAAAATTAGCCTATTCAATTACACGTCCTCAAGTGGTGCAAGTGCAATTACTGATGATCAAAATATAGAGCCGAAACAAGAGCAAGGCTATAAAATATATTACAAGAATGCTGCAAATTATTCTCTCCCCTACATCCCCTCAGCAATAATCTACCTATTTGCCATCAAGTACCTCATAAAACTCTCTTCGTCCAGCGTACGTTGCCCTTGTGGACCCTTCTTATCTCTATCCTCTGCCAACGCCTGCTGATACCTCGACTGTAGTCCCTCCTCGTCATCTATTTTCCTAGGTTCCTCATCTTCGTCTCGCTCAATCATCTCCCCACCCTCCTCATCACTATCAAAATCACTCAATACATCCACCTGTGCCGGTTCTGGTTTTGGCACTCCACTCCCACTTGGCCCCGCGGATGCTTGTATATCCTGGTCAACTTGTATATCCTTCATCAACTTATCCAGCTCCTTCTGCTGCTTCACCACTTTCTCTTCCTCCCTTTTCTTCCTCATTTTCTCAAGCTCAGGTCTATACTCCAATTCGTACTCCACCACTTTCTCCTGTACTGCGACCAAAAAGTCGTCGATCCCCGTCCCAGCCATAGCGCTAACTCCAACAAGACTTAGATGTTTATAGAATTCCTCGAGCATCAGACTCATGGAGTTTAGTAAATTCCCCATGTATCCGCTCCCACCACCACCACCTTCTTGGCGGAGCTCGTCATCTTCACCCTTTCGTAGGGCGGTTTGGAAAGCTTCAAAGTCGGTCATCCATTCATGTGCGAAGCCGTGGGATTGCACATCGGTTTTGTTGAAGACGAGGATCATTGGGAGCTTGGTTTTGTAGAGGATGGAGCATGCGTAGAGCATGTTGGCCATGAAGGTAGCGGGGGATGTGGTGCGGGGGGTATCGATGATGTAGGCGATTACGGTGGGGAAGGTGGAGGCTAGTGCATCGGTGATAATGGTGCCGGATGCAGACCTAGAGAGAAGTTAGCGGGAATAAGGTTCCTCGAGTTGGGACTCAAGAGGTTGAGAGTGAGAAGCCGTAACACACCAGACGAAACACTCAATCTGCCCTGGTGTATCTATTAACATGCTTGTTATACTCTGGGCACGCTGTTCTAGAATCCCAATCACTTGGTCGATTTTTGTAGCGAATAGGTTCAGGCACGTCATGATTGCGCCGTTTGGGCCAAGGTTGTATCTTTTTTATCTCGCCAAAAGCCAGAATCAGCTCTAGCATGTCAAAAGAGAATACAGCCAGGCTTGGGCATACTGCTTCATAACCTCCTTGTAGTCCACGGAATCTCGGATGTCGATATTACAGTCGAATGGGACGTTCTTGACGGCAGGGTCGAGGTTGATGATGTACGGTGGCTTCTTTTGGGCATGGAGATGAGCGTTTAACCGTTGCATGAAGGTGGTCTTGCCGGATCCTACGAAGAAAGTTAGGTAGCTGTGATTGAGGATTGGTAGGGTAAGGAAAGAAATGAGTATACCTGCCATGCCTATGCAGATGACGGCTGCGGGGAGTGTAACCGTGGTTGCAGCCATAGTGAACCAAATATATTGTGTATGTATGGAGAATATAAAGGCACTTCTGAATATTGATATGATACTAATGATGTTTTGGGAATAATGGATACAATACCAATGTGGGATGCTTAGTCATATTGTATCACGGCTATGTCGTACATCTTTGTTTTTTGTTTTTACGCTCTAATTAGTGTGCTTCGCATTCGCAATTGGCCAACAACCAACGACTTTCAAATTAATAAGGGACCAAGATGGAAGTAGAGCCGACTATGGAGCGCTCAGGGAGAGGCGAGGAAAGGAAGGGCAGAAAAGAGAGGGACAGAAGTCGAGAGAACGGAGACAGAGATAGGCGCAGCGACCGCGATCCAGACAGGCATAAGGGTAGGCGACACAGGAACGACGAAGACCGACACAGGTTTAGAAAATCATCACGACACCAGGAGAAGGGCAGTCGGCACAGAGACAGGGAGCGAGAACGCGACAAGGACAGAGATAGAGAGAAAAATGACGATAAGGACAGGGAAAGGCGTCATTACAAGCGTTCCAGGCATCACGACTCTGACAGTGAAGAGGGTAGGGAGGGGACTTCAAGTAGGCGGCACAGGCACAAACCGCGTCGGTCAAGATCACCATCAGGCAAAGTAATTACAGAAGCCGCGGACTCTAGAGAAGGTGAATGGGTTGAGAAACCGAACCTATATGTCGAGCTTCCAAAGCTGCATTCAGAGTCACCTATACCAGAGGATGTTGCAGCCAAAAAGAGTGCTCTCAAACGCGACACCTGGATGGTTCAGGCCGAACAGGGCGCCTTCGACTTTACACAGCGTGGTGCTGCAAAGCAACCCGAGTCATCACACAGAGAAGCCACCAAACAAGACTATGCACCCACTATTCACAGGATGGAACTCAACACTCAGCTGGGTAAATCCTTAGGTGAATACAAAACTGATGATACCCCCGCGTATACATTTGGGGATTCTGGGTCAAATTGGAGGATGATGAAGCTGAATCGAGTCTATGAGGTTGCGGAGGAAAGCGGAAAAAGTGTGGAGGAGGTGGCTTTGGAAAGATTTGGGGACCTCAAATCATTTGATGCGGCACGTGAGGAGAGGCAAGAACTTGACAGAAGGCAGATCTATGGAAATGACAGGCCAGATTCGAAGGATAGGCCTACTGGAGATTTGCACGCCTCTCGTATGCGGGAATTACAAGTGCGAGAGCGATTGCGAAAGGCGAGAGAGCCATCTCCCCCTCAAGGCCATAGGTTACCTGATGGTTCACATACAACGACTACCAAAATGCTCGACCAGACTACCCTAAACCGCATGCAAGCTGCTCTACTTAAGGCACGGCTAAGGGGGGACGCCAAATTCGCAGAAATGGAGAAGGAGTATAATGCTGCCCTTGCACAATTTGCAAATCAAAAGGAGCCTGAGGTAGTGGTATTATCTGCTATGGACTCAAGGATGCTAGCCCATGGAATTGGCGGAAGAGGAGAGGTGAAGGAGATCACCAAAGGAAAAAGGAAGGGACAGTTGGAGGATAATGATGACATGTCTCTTGAGGACATGCTAAGGGAAGAGAAGAGAACCAGGGGCCAGGTTCGTGGAGGTGAAGGAAGAATGTTTGCAGAGCAAATAGCTAAGGATGCAAAATTCGATGCACGTCAATTCGGGTTGATCCAATATTGTTCAGGGGCAGATGCTGACTTTCCAGGTAGGATAACCTCGATTACATTGACGAAAATGCGGACCGCCTCGCGAAACGTATACACAAAAATGAGATTAACCTCAAGAACGTCGCTATCAGCGACTTCAAGAAGATGCAACGAGCCTTGGATACCTGTCCACTTTGCTCACATGAGGACAGAAATGCGCCTCCACTCGCCCCTGTGGTTTCCCTGGGTACACGGGTGTTTCTCACCTTACCCACACTGCCAGAATTGAGTTCTGGGGGGGCTATGATTGTACCAATTCAGCACAGAACAACTACCCTCGAATGTGATGATGATGAGTGGGAGGAAATCAGGGTACACACATCTCAATCCAGTGGCGGAAACACAGGGCTAACCGCATAACAGAACTTCATGAAATCACTGATCAGGATGTATCATCACCAAGGCCGGGGCGTCATTTTCTACGAAAATGCGGCTTCCTCCTCCCGGAAGAGGCATGCGGCGATAACAGCGGTACCTATGCCTCTGGACATCGTCGGCGACGCCCCAGCATATTTCAGGGTAAGACTTTTCACGCGAAATAATAATTTTTATTTTCTCGCTTACGTGCTCACAAAAATAAAGGAAGCAATTTTGTCAACCGCACCTGAGTGGTCACAACACAAGAAGTTGATAAGTACGCTCAAGCCAGGGCTTGGCAAGCGTGCATTCCGTTCCACCTTTGTCAAGGAAATGCCCTACTTCCATGTTTGGTTCGAAATCGATGGCGGAATAGGACACATTGTAGAAGACGAAAATAAGTGGCCAAGGGGTGATCTGTTCGCTAGGGAAGTAATTGGCGGTATGCTTGACGCTGATGAACTCTCAGTGGTCAAGAGACAAGGTCGGTGGGCTAGGGAGGACACCAAGCGAGTGGAACCATTTAAGGAGGATTGGAGTATATGGGATTGGACCAGGGTGCTATTGGATGGAGCACCGGGAGAGGCTTGATTGATTGGAGACGGGACGAAAGGGGGGAAAATCGGGAAAATCGTAAGCTTAGCTGAGCAGGGGCAACAGAATTGATTAGGCAATGGGGCTTACTTGTCAGAAGCAGGGTGAAGTGCTGTTGCAGCCACCGCAGCCACCGCAATGAGCAAGCAAGGGGTTGTTTCATACTGCTACCATCCCCGTTGGTTTGTGTCTCTTGCCTAGTTCGCCAAGTACGCGATTGGCCTCTGAGCCATCCCTCCGGTACGCGAAGGATTTCAAGGTTACTTGCATTCACAGAGAAACAGGCTCAGGCAAAGCCCTGACTTGCATCGAGTTGCCTCCGTTTCATCATTGGTACTATCATATGGTCTCTGAATCTCTCTTTTCCTTCAATTTTACGCACTGGCTAGTCTCGCCCCCCCCACACACATTTCAAAACAGTTTCATACTCAAGCAGACCTGCTTAACTTCCACAGCCACCATCATGCACGCAATCAGTCGTTGCACTGCGTGATAAGCGGCAATTGAGAGAGTGAGTGACTGGTTGACAGCAGGGAGTGGGACGCATAGTGACTCTAAACGACAACGAATAGGCAAAGACGATGCACGATTCTGTCGGGCATCTTCTATCTTCAAAACTCATCCCTATCGTTCGGTGTTTATTCGTTTCTCAGCATTTTCACTGCCGTCATTATTGCTAAACGATACCTTGTCACATCCACATATACAAACATACCACTACCACCCAAAGAAATGTGTTTCCGGGGAAATCCGTCCATGAAATTCCGTCCACGCATCAATGACTCGCATACTCGCATTTGGTACAGGGTTGTCTATCTGGTGTCTCTGGGTGGAGACATAGAGTCCTTTATCGACAGGGGAATGTGCCTTCTCGGCTGTTTTCGATATCCTCATTTATGTATCTCCAGCCCCACACATTCTGTCTGTAGCCCGTGGGCGGCTCCACGTTACAGCTCCACAGTCATACATACATAAACCACGCACATACATATCATCTATTCTTTCTCCTTATCTCCTCCTTCCTAACCCGGGCTGTCTTTTCCCTACCAGGTGCCCTATAAGACTCAAAATAGCGTTGCGGACTAAGTGATGACCACTTCCCAGCCTCACCCCTCCACACCGCCGCACGCCTCCACTGTGCATGATACACTACTACCACACCGCGAGGTCATACATTCCAGAAGTCCAAAATGGAACGAATTCAGCTTGCACCCTTGGGGAAGTGGCAGTTCGTGTCTATGTGGGCTGTGCCATGTGGATAAGCTAAGATGGATAGTATCTGGAGCAAAACTAATGGAATATTCTAGACAAACAGGTCCATCCTCATCACCACTGCGAATGGCTCCGCTGGCAGTGCAGCCGGCAGCTACAGAGAGCGGGCCACGCAACAACCAGCAGGGAAGCTTCCAGTTTATAATTAACGCACGCAAATCTCCTGGATCCCTCTCGCCTACACCTCTGAGCAATACCTCAACGTGCGTAATCTCTAACTTGGCAGCTATAGGAGGGCAGGTAGGCGTAGTTACCTAGGCTTACTGTCGCTTTCTGTGATCAAGATGGGCTCTGTTATTGCACAGACCGCCCGTCGAAGGCCAGAACTACGCTGGTATCTGGAGTAGATAGCTGGCTCCTTTGGGGCTGGTGTTTCTGATACTGAGAGGCCTAGTGGAGAGAGATATGTAAATATAGCTTTGATAGCATAAAGTCACGAGATCTTACAGCTCTACTAGCTCTCCTTGGGGTTTTAACAATGTAGTGGTGACAATGCTAATGCAAAAAAATATATATAGAGTAAGACAGGTTCATTGGCCAGTATATGTTCCACTTCGGCCCTTGGTCCCTGAAAACGTCAGCTTCGGTCATCGGGCCCGGCGTAATGGTCACCGCATAATACTAATCGACGCCGAACTTCGCCCCATTGTGGGGGCTGATTGTGGTATCACCTGCTTGTAAGCTCGAGTACAGAGAGGAGATGGCACCTGATGGTTTCATAGTAACACCGTCTGTGTTGACGTTAATATCTGTATCAAAAATCCTAACCAAAGTACTGAGTACATCCATTCTGTTCACTATCCCTACCATCAGGAGTACGTACACTACATTGCATGATAGAGCATCGTCTCTCGCTCATTCGGGTACACATTGGTATAGCGAGATCCACCACTTGTGCGAATTTGTTGATTCAAATCTGACTTGCCAATAATAAATAATAATAATAATAATAAAACACTCCAAAGGGCTGATGGAAAAAGAAACCATATGCTTGTCCTTTTTTGCTATTGTTAGGTAAAACCTTTATGTACTAGTACTTCATTGCTCCGCCCAGCTGGGTTTGACATAGGTACGTACCTATCGGCATTAAAATAAATAATTTAGTCAAAAGGCCGAGGTCCGCAAAACGGCTGGATATCCGTGATGAATGTGATTGTGTGTATATGTAACTGTCTTGTTTCATCCTTAGTTGCTTAGAGACTCCCCTCAGGTACACAGGTACACAGATACATGTTCCATGACCGCCTCGCAGCCTAAGGCTCCATAACCGTAAGTATAGGACTTCAAAAAAAAAAAAAAAAGGTATATGTATGATGCGGGCTCTTCGTGAGACCCGTTTGGCATGTGCAAATAAATGCATGTCAGTCGACGGCTTCCTTTCCATTCCACCATCTTGAAACACACTGTCTTATGTTTTGAATCACAAAAATACGCCTGGAACGCCATCATGGTTCTTAGCGAGATTCCTATGAGCCAATCAAGTTGTACGAGGCTACACTCACAAGACCTAGCGAATTATCTTGCAGCTATCCGAGCTTCGTTTAAGCAACCTTGATGCATAAAAACAGAGCTTCCAGAACACCATCTACTTATCCACTTTTGGGTAAGTTTGCTGGCTCATCGCCCCCGCTCCAACTGTCACCGGCCCGAACGCTAAGACACTGTGGTGTGTGGTACTCTAAACCTGGAGTCATAAACCTTGGACCCCACAAAAACTGGACATTGTGGCCCACCCACTGGATCCAGATCTTGGATTCATAAGGAGGGGTTTATATTGGCTATATCTCCATCTGAGAGTAACCATACGATATGAGGAAAGCATAGGCGAAGATCGATACAAGCAGGGATTAAGTAACAAGTGATTGGCCAGCTCGGCTTGCCAGAACTTTACCGAGCTGGCCGCCGCATAAATGGATCGGAAGGCGGCTTCCATGATTTAGTTATGATAACCCTTGGGCCGGTGAGACACCCACCACTCTTGCAGTGACAAGGGTAAATCTATTGTTCAGGGCAATGAAAAAGACAGCGGAAAACAATAGAACAATACTATTCACGCAGGAGTTGCCAATTGGTAGCCGTGTCTCACCGGTCCAAGGGGTATCCATACTGACTCGGCGCCTGTGTGCCGTTACTGACAGGCGTCGAAAGCGACCTCGATATCAAGATACTGTGGCCGTCGAGCCAATGTTGTGAACAGAAAATATTCGATGATGTGTTTAGCTCTGGTTGTACTTAAGCAGCCCTCCCGAGCTATTTTTTTTTTGGTTGGTATATACTCTGTTCCAAGCCCAGGCGAGTCATTCGCTTACGTGTTTTCGGCGATCCATACATTCAGCGACCTTGACAAGGGCTCTACTTCTTGGAGTGGCCGCCTCGGGAAGAAATCAGATGTCTGTAGCATACTGATTTCTGCCTCGCTTAACGGCTGTGACGACCATCACAAATTTAAACGTCCTCTTTTCCAACTAGACTACATTCTTTTGACAAAGGGCTATGCCTATGAAAAAAAACGATGCAGAGATGGAACCCTAGTACATATCTGCTTGTTTAATTGGCTTATTCCTGCTAACAGCACATTCCGAATATTCCTTGCTGAACCTCCGAATTGGCTTGCGGATTGTTCTCACCTACCGTACCACAATCGGGCTTACCTTCCATACTTCTAGAACATTTCCTAGCTTGGCTAGACATATGCCTGCACATGTAAAAGAATGGCTCGAATGGAGTTACGTTTTTCCGCCAGCTGGCAAAGCTTTTCTCTCGAAGCATGGCCACCACGAGAGATGGGAGAGGTATCTGTCCTGGAGACGGTCGGTGCGTGCAGGGTTTGTCAGGCGGATTTTTCCAAGCACCTCGCTTCCCTTTCTTTCACCAAATTTAGCAAGCATTCATGCAGGGTGATGACGACGATGATGTGCATGCATACCTGCCTAGGACCTACAGCCACGACAAACCTTAGATCTGAACAATCCACGGTATGAACGGCCCTGTATGTTGTAGGCTTCATAAGAAAGAAGAGAACCAATTTGTAGTCTGGTTGCTATCAATCTGTCTCATTGAGAGCTGGAAAACTAATTCTGAGTGGGAAGGTGGTGTGGTAGGAAAAAAGCAAAGTAGTATAGTAGAAAAAATTTGAAGGTGGAGGGAAAAGGAAGGAATGCATTCAAAGGTATAGAAGAGACATTGGATAATCAATGTAAGTAATTCAATTACTTGCTGAGAGCGCTAAGCAATAGTACAACTGTTAGGACCGAATTAGCTTCAAAATAGACCGTATTGGATTTCATAATATACTCTTAACTAAACTAGACTCCCAGCTCTGAAATTACAGAGCCTCTGGAGACTTCGTCTTTGGGTAAGGATATTTGATTGTATTGTGGGGTCCAAGCGTCCACTGGGAGCAACCGGAAGGGCCACTGGATGCGTGTTGCACTGACTGTAAATTTGATGAACACAGCCTGGAGGGGGTTTGATCTCTCATTGCTCACCAGTGGGGTCATGGTGGCCCAGTGTTTATTCCCCCTCGGAGTAAATATATCATTTTGACATAATTTTATCGTATGCAACAGGAATCAGTGGGTACGAGGTACGCAATAAGAGAACCCTGATTGTGATATCAATCCAATATCAATCCAATCAAGTGAAACAAGCTTCAGGGTTCCCGGTCAGTAAGTTGCTGCTTGACTATCTTCGTCAAGGCGTAATTGGTAAAGATCAAGTAGCTGTGCTTCTAGGCCCGAGACTACTGTGCTTGGTTGCAGTTGCAGAACAGGATTTCCCAGGTGATAGCGTCTTGCATCTTCTAATCCGGGTGTTTCATCTTCTCGGGTGCTTCATCGCCTCGGGTGCTTCAGAGAATCCGTTGGGTGGAGATGATAGTTTGGTCTACTGTCGAATTAGCATCATGGCTAGCCGGCCCATTCCAACAGCAAGATAGCCATGTTAGAGTCTTTGCGTCTAGCGTGTAAGCTGCTGGCAGCCTGTCAGTCAGTCGCACTGCTGGTACGTGTACAAATGAGATTGTGCGTATGGCGCTCCTTTCTTGACCATGGGATACTGGCATACAGGTCTAAAGGGCCTCGACATATTCTTGGGGGTGGACGGCATCTTAGTAATTCTAGGCTCGTTAATTGCAAACTCTGCTGAAGATTAGAGAGGGCAAACCGACGCAATTAACATTGAACATATAAGCCAATGAGGAACAAATAAAGAAAAGATGATCATGAGAGATGTGGGGCCTCAGCCTAATTTGGGTAAGGCCAACCTGGATTACCTATATTCAACATATATCAGGTTTACCAACTCACTGAATTTATTGACACCATGGTGTCACCAGCCAGGTCATCAGTGTTACTTACATGTTACATCTTCTTCAACATAGGTAGGTACATAACCGACCAGTGCTGATTGCATGCTTTGAATGAAAATGCTGTATCCACCCTGCCCAACCCTAGGCGCTTCAATTCGATACCACCAAATCGAGACGCAAGACCGGCAGGTAAGCCACTTTCATCTTGGCTAATTATGATGGATTAAAGCATATCAATTGAATGAAAGTGGAGCAAAACCTCATGAGACGTTAGCTGCTGAAGTTTTTTTGGCTGAGGTATCATGGCAGTGCCATTGGGTAGTCTTGGGCAATCTTATATTTCCGAGGTTAATATTTCTGGGACAAGAAAACATCCCGAAGTCGTACGGGCCGAGTAGTAAACGGAGTTGAAGGTGGCAGGTACGGAGGTGATGATGGTGTCAATTTCTCGTGCCAGACTACCATTTTCTATCTTATGGGTTCGATATAACCATAAGGTTGTACACCAGTATCACCAGTGGTATGTCACCAGGACCTGCAGGCATGCAAGTACGTTACTGTACTGTGCAACTTACTTTTTCAGAATCAAAATTTCACAGTGGGAGCGAATCTCCCCCAATATGCCCTTCTTTTTTTTTAACAACAGTGCATCAGAGGTTGGCTTCGGTCTCGCCATCAGTATGTGTACTGTATATGTGCCGCTCCCCCTCATTACCTGCGGAACAAATACTTAAGCGAACAAAATTACTTGTATGTACATATTCGCTTGTCTCCCTCGCACTGTGCGAAGGAGATCGAGTAATAATTGTAGAGGGTGTGCTGGTGAGACCAGAGGATGCAGTCGTTGGAGTCGGTGGGGATGCCAGTCTCCCTTGCTTGGATGCATTTCACGTTTGGTTACTGTGCTGGGGTATACGGTACAGGTGGAGAAGTACCCAGCAAGCGAGTGGTGTAGAGGACTACATTCTCTCCGCCCTGGCAACAAGCCCAGGTTCCCCCCCGGACTCTCACCCAACTAAGTTTTCGCCTGGAAAGCAATTAACTGACATTACATCCCATCCATTAATCAATCATCGCCTGTTACTTACCCGCTCCCTCTTCTCTTCCTCACACTCCTTCTCCCCCTTCGTCCTCTCTTTCCACTCCACGCATTTCCTACCCTCCCATCCCGGTCATTGACGACAAACCGCCAGTCTTCACCCCCAATCCAGTTCGACCCTCACAGCCTAGTGCTCTTCTTTCTTCCAGGCACATTTCGATTCTCGGCTGAGCTTGTACGAATTAGATTCTCAAATTTCCAAAGCTCATTCTGTCATTCATTCTTTATTTTCACCCATCGATTACAACTAGAACAATCCTTAGCCACATCGGCAGGTTGAGCACTAACACACCAAAGGAAGGGCTTTTGTGGATTGGAGAATTATTATCGGTGAACACCACATACACACCTTCTGCTACATTAAGTAGACGGTCCGAAAGGCAGTCCACAGCTGCATTGTGAAGCGTGCAGTCCTTGAGTCTCAAAGCTGCCGTGGCCCATCCTCCTGCTGGTCTCCGTGTGCCCTTCTGTCACTGCTCCGTCGGCACTGTCGATTTCTTCCTGCCAACAACGGTTTGCCTTACGTCCCCATATCGAATCAAGTTACCTGGTGGAGCATTGGAAGGAAAAATAATTACCGTAGGGGTAGTGTGTGAGACTGGAGGTTGGATCAAGTTCACAAGAAAAGATACGGTCAGTCTATGAAAAATGTTGGCTCCGTTTCTATCTGTCCCTGTCACACATTCAATACCAGGCCTCAATTCCCTGTATACTCTACGTATGGTAATGGACAAGCTGTAGCCTTTACCCTGACAGTCTCATTTGGTCTAAGTTGATGCATACAAAAAAACACTTATTGTAGCAAGTGCTGACCTTGTGTCTTCTGCAGCAGAAAGTTACCTGAGCACCGTATTCGAGAGGCTGTCCCCCGCGTACCGAGGGTTTTACCTAGCAATCCCATTTTCGTTCGCATTGGACACTTTCTTCGTCGCACTTGCCCTGCTTTAAGTAGCATTAGCTACACAGCCCTATCTTCCGTTTAGCTACCTCGAAAGTAGCATTCGGTGCGTCTGCCTCACCAAGCAGTTCATTCCCTGCGAGCCTTGGGTGCACCGTTGTCCGAGCCTCCGTTGGACATACTTTACCATAGTTTCTTGTGGAGCTGTGCATTCGTGCTTAACTTTGTAGTCTGGTTGGCACCTAACTTTGGTGTGTATACCCTAGTCATTTCTCTAGCCCATACTTCCTGACATGACCACCTATAAGCTTACTGTTGGAAATCCGATATCCGTTAAAATACTTGCTAATTTTACTCTCGTTTCCAGAATTCTTCACCTCAATTTCTCGTTTGCACATCAATTGATCCAGCCACGAAGCTCATCATAATATTGGAGCAGTTAGGGCAGCTATAGGTGTCCTGAAGGATGACCATGGTTGACTACGGCCGCACTCTCTCTCATTCTCGACCCGCTCATTACCAGGCTCAATCTCGAGACCCTCATTTCCAACATTTGGAGCATCATTCAGCGCCCTCGACCCCATCGCCACCATACAATTATGCACACTTATCCCCCTTTGCTCAGCAGCAGCAATCGTCTTCGGTCAGGTCGACTCCAACATCGTACCCATCTCCAGCGTCTTACCCATCACCCTCGATGCCCGCTTACAACTACCTTCCTCAGCAAGGCCACCATTCGCCTCATTTCCAGCAAGTGAATACGCCAAACTACAGTCTTCCTCCAATGCGGATGACTCCCCCAAACACAGCTTTACCACCTCCACTTATACCACAACAATCTTCCCCACTTCCGCCTCCGCCTCAAATGTACTACACTCATGGACCCGCACATGGCCTCGGAGCTCCTCCTATTTCTCATATCACATCATCCCCACAGCCATTGAGATATCCACTACCTCAAGTAGCACCGGAGCGTATAATGTCTGGTGGTCGACATAAGAAAGAAATCAAGAGGAGGACAAAGACTGGATGTTTGACCTGCAGGAAGAGAAGGATCAAGGTACCTCTTGGCTTTCAGATTGCGTACATTTTATAGACAGACATGCTGACATCTATTATTAGTGCGACGAAGCACATCCTACATGCAAAAACTGCGCCAAGAGTAAACGAGACTGTATGGGTTATGATCCAATTTTTAAGGCACAGCCCGGCCCAGCTGCTATCCAGCCTGCTCCTTCATCTGCAGGGTCCACCCAAACTCTATCAGCTACTTCAGTGTCTTATGGAGTATCGAACACAGCAGTGGCAGGTATGGTATATACACCAGCAGTGCCTACGGCGGGGAGTTCCCCAGCATCCTCATGTGAGCCATATGATTATCCAGTAGATCCATTACTGGAAGCATCCGCACCCATTCCGACACACCCAATGTCTATACTAGCGGAGACTTCAGCAGCGTATAGACCAGATCTGAAAAGAACATATGATCATGCGAGCCCTTTATCGTGCATTTCAGACACACCACGACCCAGCACAACTCCTATGGGGCGATCTGTCACGCCTAATCTGTCAATAGTGCGCGATTCTTCCGCTAATCCAGCTAAGCGAATCAAGATCGATGACTTATTAACAGGAGCATCGAATGGACTTCCACTCACTCCCCCATCAGGAGACCAATCTCTACAACCACTTTCGATGGCAAGTGATACTGATCTATATAGAACCAAATATGCTACAATACTGGATACCTTGATCGAAACTGGCTGGTTTAAGAGAAATATGGATAAGGTTACTCGAGTGGGACATCTTGGAGAACAATTTGGAGGACTATGCACACGGTTTCAGTCTCGTGCCGGGTTATATGTGGTGGAGGAAGATCCCAGCCTAGGAAACTGTGGTGGAGACGCTGAACCTTATTTGGACTCTATCAAGCTGCTTTATGGTATTAGAGCGCCGGCTAAGCTGCGGCCTCAGCCGCTAGGACAGGAAGGCGACTTTGCCATCTCATCAGACGTCTCCAGCAGAAATGAAACCATTAAAAGGATAGCAGTAGTGGAGGCTCTGGTGACGGAGAGGGCCAAAGCCATAGACTTTTGTTCGCCACAAGCTTCTCCCAAAAGTAGCCCACAGCATTTTGGGCATCAATTCGGACCAACCTCAGCATTCTGGAGGCCTCTCGCTAAGTTCGTTTCCTTGCAGGAGAGGAGGGATTCAAACTCAGAGCTCGAGGCTGAGAGTGCTCTGAAGGACATGAAAAATAATACTGATGGTCTACGGATTCGAGAATTGTTGTGTACAATTGCAGAAGCTCGCCATCACTACAAGAAGCTTCAATCACACTATTACAAGACACCTGAAGCAGTGGAGGACAAGGCAAAACTGGAAGGTATCTTTGAGAGCGGGAAGAATGTTGTTATCAGAAACGCCCACGCAACATTTTCCCCGGGCGGGTCGCCTGTTGACCAATTGATTCGCCGGATATCTGCTCGCGCCATGACCCTCTGGGGACTTTCTACCCCACACGATACGTTCATCTTATAGAGGCCTGGATTCTACATCTATCCCGCGTACTTTCCTTTTCATCAATCCGCGGATCTTGGACTTTTCCTTCATAGTTAGTGGATATATTGGATCACAATTGGGGCATTGTCATTACACGGGCCGGGTCATTGGCATGGGATTACAAGAAAACTCGCTTTTTCTAACGGAAACGACATATTTGATGATAACGATTTACAACTGGGGGATTTATTTTCTTTTAAAAACCATTAGGTATCAACGACAGTGTGATGCTCAGAAGTTGGGTTCGAATTCTATGCTATGGTGCATGTTTTTGTCCAATTTTCTTGGCTTTCATTTGGGTTGCTCTCTGTTCTACTGTTTCTCCTTCCACTTTCTTTGCATGAAAAAACATAAAATCATCTTCTTGCATGGTATCTCTCTTTAAATTGGCTTACCTCATCGCATAGTGTAGCAATTTTCATATGGGTTTTTGGTCACTGGGTCCTTGTTTTTGCTTTCCTTACTGGGATGTCATTTGAAGAATCGGAGGCGCGGGGAATTTTTTCCTGGTTATTTCATCTTATATTTCTGTCAGGCTCGTATTAGAGAATGTTTGTTCATACCTAGCACTTTGCGGTGGTATTTGGGCATGGAATCACCTTGTAAAAGGTATATGAGGGATTGGGTACTTGGCTGTAGTGACGGATTAGGGTTCAACAATTAGGGTTGGTGTAATTGGGCAGGGACAACAGGAATGGTCGACTATAGAATGGAGGATTTATTATTTTCTCGCCTTTAAAATAAATTGGTTTAATTGGTTTCCAACATTTACTATCAGTATGGTGTAGCAAGCTATATTATCATAATTCGCAACATCTTCCTTCGCAATACATATCTTATTGCATAGCCTTGTTGCACAAAGATCGATACTTGCATTCAATCCACCAGGGTTTTTTTTGAGTCTTTACGCCTTTCCCCCGAAGGGAGCCTTAGGCTGAGGCGAATCAACACCAGGGTGGTGGCTACCAGCGTCATATGTGTATGCACGTCTCTATCAGGCTTGGCAATTAACAAACGGAGGAGATGACCATCAACCAAGCCAAGGCTGGGTTCCGGTGATTTTTCAGAAAAGCGCCAACGAGCCATTGGATGGAAATGGATATATCCTACACTCTACAGGGCCGGGATTATGCCATGTTCATGCCACGCTCCATGCCCATGGGCGGTTGGCGAGGAGGTTACTCAACATCTTGTTTCATGTCTCAGATTGATATTCGGGTGTTGTCCCTTTTCGCGCATGTGACATGGCAAATGTTAAGCTAGCAGGCGCGATGGCCCCCCACTGACGGGATGGGCCCAGATTCATTGGGGGAGAGGGGAAGGTGTCTTACCAACCTTCTAGAAGGTTTGAAATCTCGTCACTTGTGTTTCGTATTTATGTTTTACCGCGAAAACGTAAACGGGTAGCCAGGGGCCGTTGTGATCTGGAAGAATGCACATCTACTAAGTAATTGCGAACTCTCCGATCGCGCGACCAAACCACTTTTGTTCACGGTACTTTGCACCTATCCTACGATATACTTTTATACTTTCGATATACAGTACATTCCTTCCGTGTACCGGTACCTACATCCTGTAGTGGCTCCATTTCATCCTGAATCAAATTATTAACTTCACAGGCGAGACATCCCGGAAGCGCCTCATCGTCACATAAGTCTTTTTATTTTGTATACCATGGCTATTTTCAAGTTCCTTATCTATACCTGGAGCTCCCAACTCCAGAGGGGACACAAGCCCCTACATAATATCAATCACTCAGACCCTCTGCGGTTCCCACATTCCCGAGAATGAATGACCAGATGAGTTTGAGTGGCACAGAGTGGTTGATATGTCTTGAGACGATCTCCAGAATCACTTTATACCCCCCTACAACAAACGGCTGTGCTCCACACGTCGGAGTTTTCCATCTTAAAATCGTGTTTGATATTTGTGTTGCAAGATCCCCGCGTGTAATCTCGGTCCTGTCAGAGGGTTCGGCCCTGGGCATTATAATAAGGATATAATTAACAAAAGGAAGCAGATATAACCATTAGGCCAATATATCCTTCATTCGAGGGCTCGGGCGGTACGGTCGCTCGGTAACGTTACCTGTACGCCCGTCGTGTTAGCACTGAATTGATCCTCCATTTCAGGCCCCCTCCCTGGGCTAACCAGGGATATCTAGCGAGGGGGCGTAGTTCTCAGTACCTACCGTACTATCGAGGTTCTACCGGTCCCGGGCGAGGCTCGCCCGCCGTTGTGCAAAAAACTCGGGTAGCGATCCACATTTCCCTACCGACTAACCCACTTCACCGCCCGCGGAAATCAGAGCTCTAGGTAGCAGGTGAGACAGGTCCCTATACTGGGTAAAGTCGTTTCTCCCGGATGCGGCAATACACGACTTATGTGGCATCATCTGTGCATACCGGTATCAGTACTTTCTTATGGGCCTTTTCCTTTTCTTTTGGCTCAAGGTTCAGCTCCTGAGGGTATTGGTTGGGTTCACCGACACGTTGCCGAGAGCTTAATATATTGCCCGGTGGTTTTTGGTTTTTTCTTTTAGTTTTCTGCTGTTCTTTTTCGTCCTTTCGGCGAAAAACGAAAGTTATTTACTTTAACTTTAATTCTAAATCATCAATCCCTAATTTTGCCGTTGTCTTACAGGCATGACGGCGCTCGAATTCAAGTTGCGTTGACGGGATTACAAGTGTCACGACAACTCGGAGCTTCGGAGGCCCCGCAAAAAAAAGAAAAAAAGGAATTAATGATCAATATGTTAAATCATGTAAGTAGAGTACTGTAGAGTACTCCGTACATATTATACATAGAGTATGGATGCAAGTACATACTGGAGTTCGGCTAATTGGTACATACATAGGTACTCGTAGCTCAACATGAATCTCCTTCTCATCGGCCGGCCTGCATCTTCTAGAAGACAAGACAATCGCTTAGGAAGTTATGTATGTATGCTTGCTACCCTTATGTATCTTTTAGTGGGACCTAATGCATGTATACTGTACGATCCAATATACTAAATGTAATGTCAAACTCGCGACCGAGGAGTGAACCGTTTGCAATCGCAATCCACAGTCAAGTTGCGAAGGAGGACAGAAACCGGCTAACCAGGCTAGAAATCGGTTATGTACGGGGATAGACATGAGATGAATTGCAATAGGTGGGCCACTCTAAGTAAAGTAGGGAAGGGCTTAATATAAGAATTTGCGAACATGTAGGAGAGAGGCTAGGGCATACAGGCATGCCAATGGCCTTCGGTGTTGCGCGGGAGAATACCGCCGGGGGATGGAGTCGAAGGGATATTTTTTGCATGGACGACCGTTTCTGATAAAGGGAGGCTCGGGGAGTTCCATACCACGTCCCTGCAGGTGAGCGGTGGTCCGGTCGGTGGTCCAGACAAGTTCAGTCGGGAAAGAGATATTTCTAAGGGATGAGTCGTGCCCTGCGGGTTAGCTGCAGGTGCTAAGTACTCTAACACATGTTAGGAACATATAGACCGTCGAGGGTTGTTAGCTATCCTTGATCTATCCCCCCACAGTCACGGCTTAAACCGAGGCCTGTAGATGAATATTAACTTGAACTGGTTCAAATAACGCATGTGCTCACCCAAGGACGGCAAGATTGGATGTATGGTGACGACTTGAACTCGTTAATTAGGACGTAAGGGAGCTTGTGGGCAACATTGCAAAGCTAAAGAGCTCAACGCCGGTCGAGGATTAACGAGTGACGTGCCGCTCAGGTGGAGGGTCGTGGGGGTAATGCAAGTGGAAGAATCCTGGTACTATCCCGAAAGAAATGGTAACATAGAAACATCTCACAAGGGAATATATGGAGCAGGCTGGCCAATATATATATAGGATGGGTGAAATCGAAAAAAAAAAACCAATATCTAGCCCCAAAGCCTCCACCTTACCTACAGTTTGGGACGCGGTTTCGGTAAAACACTCGAGGGCAAGACCACTGCTTGTATGTGAGGAGTGGGTATTTGTTTTTTTTGTGGAGTCTATCACACTGTGCTTCTACATATTGGCTTGCTCGGGCACTGGAGACTTGAGAGTTCCTGTAAGAACCGCTTGCTTGAGATTGTCGATACACCACTTTTCCATGGCCATTTGAGTCTAGCTCGTGACATCGCATAGGTTGAAGGTTAGAATAGATTGAGAGAAGAGCGTGATATGAGGGTAATGTCGCCTTCGGCACATGGGTTCACTTACTTCAACCGTCCAAGTGCCCATATGAGGAACTAGCATCACATTAGGGTTATTGACGAGCCCCGGGTGAATATAGTCCGGCTCATGCTCAAAGACATCTAATCCTACGCTTCCCACCTTTCCGCTATCCAAGGCCTTCACTAGTGCGTCTTCATCTATGACGGCACCTCGAGCAGTGTTGACAATTATCACTCCGACCTTCATCTTTGCGAACTCATTCGTTGAGATTATGTGGTGAGTATGTGCCTGTCAACCCAGCTGAATCAGTAGTGTTGGAAACCCATTTCCCTACCTCACACCCAGTACCACGTGTACACCCACAGAGGAGGGAACTTACATTCAATGGCAAATTCAAACTCAGCACATCCGAGGTTGCCAATAACTCATCAAAGCTTACGTACTTTGCCCCAGCTTCTTGGTCCTCTGGAAGTCGTTTCCGGTTATGATACTGCACCCTCATGCTGAATGCCTCGGCCTTTCTCTTCAAGTTCCTCCCAATACCACCCATTCCCAAGATCCCGAGAATTTTGCCTTCAGGGTCATGACCCATTGCTATGCTTTCTCGGAACTCGTTTCTCCGGAGGGCCATCATTCCAAAATTGAAGTTTCGGAGGGCACCGATGATGAGGAACATGCTGATATCTGCAGTTGCATCATTAACTGCAGTGGGGACATTTGACACACGAATGCCCTTTGCGGTGCATACCGCAATATCGATTTGATCATATCCAGCACCTAGAGTACCCAATATGAGCAATTTGCGCTATATCATGGAGCGGTAACTAGACCAATGTGACACAGGAACTTGATACTTGTTGGCAAGTATGACACAAGCTCCTCATCAATTCTTCCAGTAATTGAGACGGAAGGGAATGTCCTGAGAGCAGCAACAATGCCTTCGAATGCCCCGGACTTGCACTCCTCGATGAAATCCGCCCTGTTGGTACTCTTCGGGCTCAAGACCTCCATAGTTTCTTCGACAGCTTTCCATCGCTCATGAGCACTGAGCGGGTTAGTCAATTGTAGACCCCTGGAGCCCGACAGCTTAACTCATGGAGGCTAGCAAGAGGCTAAACTCACTGATTCAGCTTCCCCAACAGCAAAACCTTCGGCTTAGCAACCATTTTTCAAGTATAGGCGCTTCCTACTGAGTGTGAAGATGTGAGCTGAAAGAAGAGATATATATATGCTAGAGCACAGTAATTCCAGTGGGGATATTAGAGAGAGTCAGTTCCAACGTCGGAGCTGTTGAAGGGAGGATTGAGGGGATAGATTCTAGGTGGGATTAAGCTTAAACCCAGCATTGGCCCCATTGCATTCCGTGAGGTCACTGCCCCCACGCAGCCCCCCCCAACTATTACGCGAGGTACATGCGAGACCCTACATACAACTTTACAATACACCAAACGGAACTTCACGCTTCCCCCCCAGTAGCGGATCAAGTAAAACGATCTTCAAATTGAGCTTTTAGAGCGACTGCGCTTGAACCTGGGGAATGAAAGTTGAAAATTAATTGCACCAAATATGATGTTCTTTCCCTGACCAACGCCAATCAAAAACAGTATATTCGAATAAATCGCTGGCCCCAGAAACCAGTAAGGATCATTCCACGAGTATTTGACTTGAGGACTGGGCATTATTCCTGCCAGCCATCATGCCGGACTATTTTTGTTGATCCATTGCGTGTCATTACATTGACATACACATATTATTTATGACTTTGCAGCACCAGCTTTGAATAAAACACTAGAAAGCCCGATTATCAGCAATTACTGTGGAATACGGGAAAGAGGGTAGCTCACATATCACCATCCTCCATTATGTAGTCCTTGCCCTTTGTTTGCAGTTTTCCACCAGCCTTGACAGCGTTTTCATCCCCTAGCTCCTTGAGGTCATCGTACTTGAAAATGACGGCCTGGATGAACGTCTTTTCGAAGTCAGAATGGATAACACCAGCAGCCTGGGGGGCTTTAGTGCCCTTTCGGATGGTCCATTGCCTGACTTCATCGGCACCACAGGTGAAGAAACTTCCGAGGTTCATGGCGCTCCTCATGGCAAGAATGATCTTTGGAAGGGCGCTCTTGACGCCGAGCTTCTTGCACTCCTCAGTCGCCTCTTCTTCGGACATCCTGGTCAAGCGGTCCTCAAAAGACACAGAGAATGGGATGATGACATCTCCTGGAGCATTCTCGTCAATCCAGGCCTTGATCTTTGGAAGATGCTTGTTCTTCTGGCGAATGAAATCTTTCTCCGACAAGTTGATCAAGTAGATCACAGGCTTAGCGGTCAAAAGCAATAAGCTATTGATGACCTCGACCTGGGCAGATGAAAGCTTGTTAGCTTGACCCGCACTGACAAGTTTGGGAAAGGTAAAATTAAAAGATAACTGGGCGCAAAATTTCAGATACAAAATTTCATTTCAAAACATCCTCCACATTATATGTTGAGGTGTTCAACGAGCTGGGTTTATATTTCGAGTGCAAGCACTCTTTATCATCATGTAAGATAGGGGCGTAGGGTATTGAAAGTTTCGTCAGGGAGTAATGGTGCGATAAGGAGAAAATGTCTACCTCCTTGTTTCCCCAGTTCTTCTTTCGAACATCTACGTTCTCCGTAGTCAAGCAGTCATAGACAGCCTGGACGATGGCTTGCTCTTCTTTCAACTTCTTCATCTCGAGGCTTTGCCCACCTCGAGCAGTCTGCCTCTTCAACCCTTCGAGCTGTTTCTCAACAAACTCGGCATCCTTGATTCTCAATTCACCTTGAATGATCTCAAGATCTCGGACTGGGTCAACGTCACCCTCAACATGGATAATTTCGGCATCATCGAAGCATCGAACGACCTGGAAGATGGCATCTACGGCACGGATGTGGGACAAGAAAGCATTTCCGAGACCAGCACCGGTTGAAGCACCTCGGGTGAGACCCGCGATATCATACACTGTGAGATTTGCGGGGACTTTTGAGGCAGGCTTAAGATTTAGTCAACTAGTCTCAGCTTGGGCCGGTTCAGGAATGGAAGGGTGTAGCGCCGGGGAAAGCCTACCTTGTAGTGCTCGCACAACCAGTCGTATCGAGCATCAGGAACGACGACACGCGCTTCCTCGGGGTCAATTGTGGCGTACGGGAAGTTGGCAGGATTTCCCAAGGTGGACTTTGTGATGGCCTGGAAGAAGGTTGACTTTCCGACGTTCGCAAGACCGACCTATCGAGAGTTAGTAAATGAACATTGAATATACATCAAAAGCCTTACAATGCCACTCTTCAAGTTGTTTCCGGGCCTCCCAAGGAGGATCTTCTCTTCTTTGACGTTCTTCTTTGGCGGCATCTTTGATTTTTTTGAGTATAAGCGAGTGAAAATGAAAACTGCTAAAGTTGAGGAGCCGGCTGGAGATTGAGAAAAAGGTGGATGTGAGAAGAACTGGTGTGATAAAGCACGCCGCGTCTCTCTGCTGACGCTTTGAAGGAACTGAATGATGGAAAGAAGAGGAGGCTAGTCAGCCCCTCTTCAGCACTTCAACGTTTCCTGGGTATGTATACGTATCTGACTTGTGATTTGTTGGATGTGGGTGGGGTGGGGAAAAATTCTTATACATGTGGGGGGCTTACATAAGTGTTAAGGGCTGCCGCGTCAAGCAGGGATTTCTGGGCACTGGGCAGCTGCATCGCGGTGGCAGCCTTTCCTTTTCATACCTTTCCAGAGCTTGCCAGATGGTTTTAAACGCAAGATACCAGGTATAGGTCGAAGGGCAGCGTAAAGCCTCCCAGTGACCATTGAGCGCCTACATCACCTACATGGCCTCGTCTAGCACAACTGACAATAGGCGGCGGAATATTCCAATTCACCAAAGATCCCGTGTCAGCATTAATGTATATGATCTGCTGCCGGTGGGTAATAATCCATGGTCAGGGGCGGCAGCCCCAGTGACGTACAAAAGCTAATTACAACGACAGCCAGGGAAGCTTGCTACGTTCCTGTGGACAGTAGGATGTGGTCTGCTACACACAGGAGTGGTTATCAACGACCGAGAATACGCGTTTGGGGGCCATGATAAGAGGGGGGTTACGGGGGTGTACTGGATGAAACCTCGGACAGAGCCTCCCGGAGGAACTTTTCGGTGTCAGGTTCTTCATGGCTGGGCTTATGCAACAGAGGAAGAGATTAATCGTATTATCCTCGATGTCAGTGGTTCAGCAGTCCCCCTCAATAAAGTCAAAGTTGGTCACTAACACTTATTTGCACAGGCTTCAGATGAATTCCAAGGACCAACATATAATCTCCTTACACGGAATTGCAACCACTTTACTTCGTACCTGTGTGAAAAGCTTACCGGGAAAGTTGCACCAAAATATATAAATCGCGCTGCTGGAATCGGGGTCACCATTCCTTGCATTGTACCGGCAGAGTGGGTAGAACCCCCAGAATGTGAAGAGCCAATTGAGAACGTCCACTTCGACGAAGAAGCACGGCTAGTTGCACAAAGAGCATCTTCAGACCGGCGTTACAGCACAACTACGGACGAGGATGCCGAAGAGTCGAGTGGTGATGAGTGGGGGGATAAAAATAAACACGGAAAAAAGCCAAATGCTGGTGATGAGTGGGGGGATAAAAATAAACACGGAAAAGAGCCAAATGCTGTCAGAGTTCATAGAAAGGGAAATACTCTTAAAGAGCCTGGGGGTCGGCCATTACCCACGACTGCAAGGGCAACAGTCAGCGTCAGAAGGTGAACCAGCGAGTTGATGTATTTTGATTCGAAGCAGGACTTCTGTTGAAAAGGAGTTTGTTGGGATGGCTTGTTGAATAGTGTCTAGTGTCTATTTTCGTTTGCAGGAGGCGTCTGTTTTTTGGCGTTGGTGTTGGCGAGCTCTTTAATTGTTGGATTTTTCTGATGTGTTATGATGCTGCTTTCATGTAACGTAATTACTAATCTACTACCTAATTACTACTTAGTGTACGGAGTATCTAGGAGCTTTTAGCATTAGTTTGGCCAAGACTTGGAAAGAAACCTCTACCGTACCATGGCCTCCTCGGAAACCCTCCTCGCCGCCTCCTCTGCCCTCAATTCCCTTCTTGCCCGTCGCCAAAAACAAAAGCAAAAAACGCAAGCTGCCGGCAATGTAATAAAATGCATCCCAAGGACCTCACCCCCAAAAAATAGGAACAAGAAACTGAAAACCTCCACGACGAAAATACTCTCAGAAGAAGATGAAGCACGGAGGTTGAAAGAGGCAAAGGAGAAGAAAGTGGAAGCCAATGTGAAGATATTGAGAGAATTGGGCAGAACGGGGAGAAAGGAGAAAGTGGTGATGGGCGAGGTATGTAGAAGCCCATCGGACAGCTTACCCTTTGAGGGTGGCTGCAATCTGGTAAGGGATCCGGGCTGACTGTGAGATGTGTTTTGGGGGATAGATTGCCCGACTGCGGAAGGAGAAGGAGTTAGCGCGGAAAGGCAAGGGGAAGAAACCTGAGCCCATGGATGAAGATGATGGGAATGATTAATTCTTAATTTTTATTTCTGTGTACTTTTACTCTGTCATTATCCATCTGGTGATTTCTTAGCAGGTGTTAGATTTCGGAGTATCAATTTTAGGAGGGCAGTTGCAGGCCAGAGATACGAAAGCTGCATTCACCAAAATGACTTTATAACTACATCCATGAAAAAGCCACGCTGTAGCTTCAAGGCAACCACATACGAATTAGAATCTTGTGATAATGGTGTATAACATTATATTAGATCCAGGAAAGAGCACTCGATACAAGATCCTGTTAACCTGACAAACTGTTGAAGATAAATGCCAAGTACGCCCCTGCCGAACTATAATTCCCGAGAATATTGAAAACCGAACCCACCCATCCATGATGCACCAAATGTTGTTGAAGACAATGCTTTTGAAGGACCCCAAAACCGAAAACAAACTAGGAAAAGGATATTTCAAACATCACGGCCCTTGGCCTTTGATAGGGTAAGTGGTAATTTAGTAGCGGTACTGTGTAATATGTTAGCCACGAAGTCTGTAGCTGCAAGGTTCAATGATCATTACTTACAAGGTCGCTCTTGTATGGACCAGATGCGCTGATCCCAAGGTACTCCTCTTGCTTGGGAGTCAGGACTTGAAGCCTAGCCCCAACGGCAGCCAGGTGGAGCCTGGCGACCTCCTCGTCCAAGATCTTGGGGAGGACATAGACACCGACTTCGAGCTTGCCAGCAGCCTTAGCAAACTCAACGTACTTCTTAGTGAAGGCCTCGTCCTGAGCCTTGTAGAGAAGGATCTGGGCAAGGACCTGGTTGGTGAATGAGCAGCTCACTAAGTGAAGGTTAGTATCGAAAGAAAAGGTTTGCAGTTTAGCTGTACTTACTAACGAATGAGGAGTGACCAGTGGCACACCCAAGGTTGACAAGACGTCCCTCAGCAAGCAAGATGATGTGGTTGCCATTCTCCAAGAGATAGCGATCAACTTGGGGCTTGATTTGAGTTACGCTCTCTGCGGAAATTTGTTACTATATATTGACCTCTGCCAGCAATTAAAAATATGGTACTTACTGGCATTTGCCTTCAACCAGGCAACGTCAATTTCGCAGTCGAAGTGACCAATATCTAAGCATGTGTGAGTAGTTAGAGTTTATAGAGGGCATGTGGTTTTACTAACTGCAAACGATGGCGTCGTTCTTCATGACCTTGAAGTGCTCTCCAGTCAAAATATCTGTGCATCCAGTGGTGGTGACAAAAATTTGACCTTGAGGGGCGGCCTCGTCCATAGGAATGACCTGGTAACCAGAAACAGCGGCCTGGAGGGCGTTGATGGGGTCGACCTCAGTGACGATGACACGAGCACCCATTCCAGATAGAGCCATAGTGCAACCCTTACCGACATCACCATATCCAGCGACGACGGCAACTTTCCCAGCGATCATGACATCAGTAGCCCTCTTGATACCATCAACGAGAGACTCTCGGCAACCGTAAAGGTTGTCGAACTTGCTCTTAGTGACGGAGTCATTGACATTGACGGCAGGGACAAGGAGTTTGCCCTCTTTGAGCATGCGGTAAAGGTGGTGAACACCAGTGGTAGTCTCCTCGGAGATACCATGACAGTCATTGAGGAGGTGAGGGTACTTCTTGTGGACAAGAGCAGTGAGGTCTCCACCATCATCGAGGATGAGGTTGAGTTGCTTGCCATCCTTGAAAGAGATGAGCTGCTGCTCAAGACACCAGTTGTATTCCTCCTCGGTCTCCCCCTTCCAAGCGAAACTGTAATTCTGTGAGCATCTGGAATAATAGGATAATTAGATTTAGGGAGCATACACTGGGACACCTGAAGCGGCAATAGCAGCAGCAGCATGATCCTGGGTAGAGAAGATGTTGCAACTGGTCCATGTGCATTCCGCGCCAAGGGCAGTGAGAGTCCTACAGATCTTTAGTATATGAAATAATAATTAGGTACAGGTGGTATCCTACTCAATAAGCACAGCAGTTTGGATGGCTATGAGTTTCCCGAGTTAGTAAGAAGACCATAGTCTGGTTGGAACTTAAACTAAAGAAGAACATACTCATGTGAAGACAGCCAGCAATTCCTACTCGAGTGGATCAGCTTTCAGCTCCCAATTCATGGAAGATTTACATGTAGAATCTACTTACGGGCGCCAGCAAGAGGCTGCTCCTGAGCGTACTTCGCACGGGTTGCCATCAAACCCTAAAATAACCATAAGCAATCTCTCTCAACTGTTTTACAACACAGATACTCACGGGCATTTCCTAGAAAGATAAAATTAGCAGAGTTTCCAAAGTGGTTATGGGTGCCTACATTCTCGGCGAGCTCAATCTCACGACGGCCAAAGGCCGCAAGTGACTGGTCAGTTACACGTCAGTATATCAGAAAATAAGATCCAGCAATTCACACCAGCTGCGGGAGGGACATTGCGTACGATATCTGCGACTTTAAACTTTTGTGCTGGAGTAGACATATTTGTAGTGTTGAGGTCTAGCCTTCGTGGTCAGTGGAATGTCTCAATTCAAGGAAAATTCGGGGGCACATACGGGTTTACTATAGAAGTGGAATTGAGGGAGATTGCAGTGACAATGGAGGATGGAGATGAGCTGAAGAAAAGGGGATTTGAACAGCGGGGTGCTTGGTGAAAATCCGTAGTGGATACTTAATTGTCACTAGGCTACTTAGTAAGTGTGGTAATTTGTTTGCTGACTAATTAACAACTCGGGCATGCATACAGTATAAAAGAATCCTATCGCAGCTTTAAAAAACAAAAGACAATACCAGGCAGGAGATTGCAGTGCTTAGGTACAGTAAGGTACAGTAGGTACGGAGTACATACCAAGCAAGAATAAATACAAGTTAACAGATAGTCTGGTGGGTGTATGTTGGGATCTGCAGAGAGAGTCAATGCGGCTCTAGGATCTTCCGCAGACGCAATAGGCGCCAGGAGCATGTGATCTAGGAGCATGTGATCTAGGCCCACTCCACTCACATGTGTAATCTATTAACAAACAAGGGTCAACAGATCTAGATCACTACCTGAACTTGGTGGCGAATAGCAAATCGGCCTTAAAGTTTGGCGAATCTCCATGAATGCCTCTACTCAATCCCTTTCTCCGGGCTTTCTTTCGTAGCCATTTCGTATCACAATGCTCACCGATACAGGATCATATACTACTGGTCCCAGTCACAGAGGTACTGATAAACACTCGCGATCGTGAATCGGGGACTCTCTACTCTGAGTTAGCGGGTCAGGAAGAATTCTTAGGGAGCCATGTACTCAGGATACCAGGCGGGGCATCTGCAAACAACGCAAGCCTGATTGGTAGCAGGGAGAGCAGGGGAAAGGCCAGGCAGTACACAACCATCAACGGGCGAATGGTAGTGATTAAGGATTCCTGGATATATGCAAACAAGGGTCTGTAGAGTTCATCAGTAGTCCTGGGGCGAAGCTAATATATGGATACAGGATTCCGGAGCCTAAATCATGCTCAACTTCTGAGCGACCTCTGTTACTATCCGGACGTTGTCGAACCTCAGCAATGGCTCATCTATTACACATCGAAACCCCTTGTAGGATCTCTTGAGCAAATTCCGCTACTGCCCGCTCAGATTCAGCCCCGAGGCTCCAAAGATCATGGCTCCACGCAGAAGGCTGGCTCGTCTTCTCCTGCGACTACATCTGGGTCCTCAGAGACAGCCCGAAAGAAACCAATCGACTCTTTCAATGAACTCCTTGTCCTGTTCCCACTGATAGCTCGAAGTATGCAGAGTGGTCTAGAGGATATATATGTCAAATTTGGGAGATCATTCGAGAAACCACTTCCGCCTTCTCCCCCAGCTTCTACTGTGCCTTCGGTCTCCTCAACTTCATCGTCAATTGCGGGCGATGAAACAACCGGAGTATCATTTGTCACGGACAGGCACGGAAATAGTGGTTATCGGGGAATGAAGTCTGTGGCGGATGAGCAAACAATTCAGAGAGCACTGGAAATGTCAATATTATCTGCTATTGAACTATTTCAGAAGGCCGATCCCTCCCAACTTAGTCTGGTTGCTTCGACCACGGGTTTGACAGGCTCAGCGGTAGAAAGACTGATTGAGCGTCACGTCGCAGAGCAGCTTCACGACTCTCTGCTATTCCCTCGCGTATGTTCTACAAAGCGCGAAGAGGATGAAGAATTGGAGTACAAGATCAAGGCAATGGAGAATGTAGATCTTACACAAGTTGGAATTCCATATTTAGACCAAAAATCGAAGCTGGGTCTTGTCAGGCGACTCACCCGAGGAATCGAGGACTTTCGGAGAATTGGGACAGCAAAGTCTCCTCATGCCATGACAGACATCTTGCTAGAAACAGCTCAATCTCTTACTAGGATAGATGAGATCTCCCTACCGTCAGACGAAAGCGAGAGAGCCAACTCCGAGAAAGAGTCGTTACAGAATGGCAACAAGACAATCATTACGATGAACGCAGACACACTAGTGTCCCTACTTTTGATCGTAGTTATACGTTCCAAGGTTCCCCATCTGAATGCCTGTTTATCATATATGCGAAACTATGTCTTTGTGGATAATGTGGAACAGGGTGAGATAGGTTACATATTGTCAACACTTGAGGCAGTGATATACCACATCGTTCAGGATAATGACCAGTTGAGTTTGGCTAGTTCACGAAACCGAGAGCTATGGCGGTGTATCAAGAAAGGGAATGTTGACGGAGTACGGAATATTTTGGAGCCCTCAGATACAGAGGATCAGACTGGGAATGCAAGGGATGTTAGTAGTGGGGACTCTGGAAGCTACATGAGGAGCTCCGGGGCCGCAGTCGACGCTATAGAAAATGACTCTCCCAACTTGAGCGATGAAGAAGATGCTATGGAAGCCTCGCCGCCCTCAATCACAGAGATATTTGATGAGGGGCTGGATGCTACGCAACACCGAGAAATGACTGGAAATGGAGTCGAAGCGAGTAGTGAAGGGTATTCTGCAAAGGAGGAAGATTCGCCGGGTGCCCAACACGATGCGACTAATGATATCCCTAAACTCGTTACACGGAGTGATGATGTGGTACCAATAGAGATTAACGGGGAAGGTGGGGTTGGGACTGAAGGCCCTCCGCTGGGTGAGGCTGTCAGAGATATGGGACTGTTGTCACTGGCTCCAAATCTAGATGCAGCGCCTCCGACCTCAACAGGGGTGGGGGGAAATAGAGGCAATTCTGTGAGCAGCACTTTGGGATCCACGGTGGCCAGCCACAATGGTATTATACAGGGGAAGGAAAACGAACATCCTTCAGTTGACGTCGTTACGAAACGAAGCCACTTTCCAGCCAGTACAAGCATGGTAAGCCTTGCAACAACAGTTAGAGATTCTCCCCCATTGAACCAACTTTCACGAACGCACACGAATGCTAGTCACAATACTTCAAACAGTCAAGCAGCAGATATTTTCTCGATTGAAAAGCTCTCGAAAACAAGGAATGCTAACGGGGATTCCATTCTCATGATGGCAATACAAGACCGGCAACCAGAGGTATTTCGATACCTTTTGGATTGCCCTTATTTCCCTATAGCCTTTGTGCTAGATGATGATAATAATGATGGGGCAACTTTAATATGTGCTGCTGTGCAGACACAAAATAACGAGGTGGTCGAGATACTCCTAGATGTATTAATGAAGCTTCCAGAGGCAACACTACAACAGTACTTTCAGAGGACCGACAATGCAGGGAGAACGGTTGGGCATTATCTGTTTCAGTGAGTGAGTGCTCAGACATTTATTAGATCCAAGTTCTAACGACCAATAGCACTCCTAACTTAATAGAGCGGCTAGGCCCATTGATACCATGGAAGCAAAAAGACAAGAATGGACAAACACCGCTTTTCGCTCTATGCCGGTCCTATGATCACTCCGAGTACCGGGACATGGTTAAACTAGCAATTCGAGTTGCTCAGGAGAGCCAACAGGACGGTGCACCCCTACATCTCGATGAACATGTCGACAATAAGGGGAACACCCTGCTTCATATTGTTGGGGATCCGGTGATTCTGAAACTCCTACTGAAATGTGACTCCGAAGTCAATTCAGTGAATGATAGAGGATTTACTCCATTGATGGTTGCAAGTAAATATGGAAGGGTAGATTCTGTGCGGACATTCTTTGGGGATCAAAGGGTCGATATTGCCGCGAAAGAGCTGAGGGGGCTGACCGCGGTTGAGCTAGCAAAAGACGATGAAGTCCGAAACCGCATTGACGGTATACTATACTTCCCAAAGACTCTGAAAAGTGACTAACTTAGAAAACAAGATCTTGTTCTGTTTACGAATCCACCGAATCTAGATGGTAGGGTCACTGCTGTGGTTCGGTCATTCTTTGTTGAGGATGCAACCATTCGCTTTGTCATTAAGAGTGGGGCGCCTTCGGGGCAACAGACACTTACCATCACAACCTGCAGACGGTCGCTTCAGGACTTTGAATTCCTTGCGCAATGGCTGGCCTATGAAAACCCTGCGTCATGGCTACCTGCGTTACCTGCCCCTCGAAGCCCCTTCCAAATACCTTCAAAGCCTTCAAGGGCCATCCTACGGGATATTCAGTTACGCTTGGACTTTTTTCTTCGCACGTTGCTTTCCCACTCTACATTTTCGACACACGAGTTGCTGTGGGAATTTTTTCTTGTCCCCGAGCTACAAACTGACCAGTTAATAGATAGAAGCAGGCGGAAGGCGGAAATCAGGAATGAGCATATTGGAGAGGAGTATAGTCCTGTGGAGGACATCCGAGAGGTTGAGGTTTTTGTCTCACATGCCAAAGACGCTGTACGGAGCATCACTTATGCCTTCAGGAGCATAACACGCCGGGCTACAGTGATCCGTACTGCAATCATGGGTAAGGCCAGAGCTCTGTTAATTCTACAAAACCACGGCTAACATCATGTCAGACTTCACGGACGCTCATAAGATGGCAGATAAGGCTATTGCCAGTCTCAAGTTTCTGGAGCAATCTGGTCACATTGCCGCCCTCAACAAATTCTCTGACGCGGTAGCGCCTAACGAGTCATACCCTCACACGCGCTTTGTGGAGGACTTGAAAGACATACAAGCCTCGCTTACTGGAGTTTTGACGGCTCTTGACCGGCCAAAGCAAATCATCAGCGACATGGCGAATCTGCAAAAACAAGTCGACCGGCATACGATTTCCTTGCGGAGATCAGATCGATGGCCTCTGGGACTACTTGATGAAACGAGAAGCCGGATCCATGAGGATGCTGCGGAGAAAGTCAGGAAGGCCAAGGAAGAATATCATGCTAAAGCGTGTGAACTGCGCTGGACACAAGGGGTTGCGGCGGCGGAGCTCGCGGGGTTCCATGAGTTGAGGGAGAAGATGGTGAAGAAGGCTGTGAGGACGTTGGCGCAGAAGTCGATATTGGTGGAGAAGGCGAGGTTGGAGGCGATGAAGAGGGCAATTAGAGGGATAATGCCTGAAGGGAGAGCTAGAGTGGGGCCGAGTGCGCGGAGCGCGTTTAGAAGACCAGTGGTGGGGATAGCTGGGGAGGTAACGGAGGAGGCGTGAGGTAATTTGGGTTGGCGGGGACTTGTTTCCAGGTAGTCATGAAATGATATGCCAATGGTATCGGGCTTACTACTTTTGGGTAGGCCAGTAGTCTAGTGTAATACCTCTTTTTTAGTTTAGGTTGTTGGGAGGATATTTGTTGTTTGGGTAGGATGGTTTTTTTTTTGGAGTTGAGTCGGGCACGAGTTTTGAACTTTTTTTAAATTTTTTTTTTATTTGGAAGTGGTAATTTGAGAAGGAGTTACCCTGAAGTGGTGCTTTGCTAAACGAGCTGTACCAGTACAAACCAACAATGTTGAACCTCTACAATGAATCTGTATTTACCGTAGCGGAATAAATATGAACCAGTAGTATCTATCTATATATATGAAACGCAACCCAAGGCCAAAACAAACATGTATAGTATGTATTACATGCATACCGTCCCATAAAAATAAAATTAAAGAACTTTTTTTTAAAATGGGACTGTACATCCTTTAACCAAAAAGAATAAAAAGTGGGTGAATATTAATTAGGCACTTTGTTTTAATTAGCTCCTCACTCTCCTCCCCTGCACCCCCCCCCCCTCCCCCAACGCCACGGGCGGAGTTTCAGGTGTGGCCCCAGTTCCTGTTGTTGGAGTAGTCCCGAGGATCATGCCCATCCAGATTCGGATGTGGGTACATGGAATACCTGTTTTCCTGCTGGGTAGGTTGGGCGGGGAAGGAGGTTCGTTGTGGGTATTGCTGGTATTGGGGGTAATTGTTTGGGAGGGATGAATTTCGGTGAATGGCCCCCTCCTGCTGATATGCTGCTGGGGGTGGTGGTTGGTGTGTCTGCTGTGGGAAACTGGAGGGTGGAGGTATGCTGGGCATTGTTGGTAAGGAGTGAGGTATAGGTTCTATATTATTGTTGTTGCTGTAGTAGTGAGGGGGTGG